>Ga0210034_1000050_pt1 | contig 150661 bp, 141 predicted proteins | sample CryGeymeta201505_FD_185466 | JGI IMG/M metagenome (GOLD analysis project Ga0210034, IMG submission 185466) | Groundwater microbial communities from Crystal Geyser aquifers in Utah, USA - Crystal Geyser metaG 2015-05 (SPAdes) (version 2) | ecosystem: Environmental > Aquatic > Deep subsurface >... | reverse complement strand
CATCAAATCTCATCTTCCTGACCTCCTGTAACACTGTCGTTCGTCTCATCTCTGATTACCTCTCGGGTAATCTTCAGACCGGACAACTTATGAGCTACTGATGAGGACAGGTTATGTGCTGCCGACAATAGACGCAGTAAATATTGCGCCCCATTTCCTTGGCCTTATACATGGCATCATCGGCCAGGCGCATAATGGTTTCCTCATTGGAGGAATCGTCCGAGGTCAGGCATATACCGATGCTGATACCAAGCACATACTCGGATTGTTTGAGCATCATCGGCTCTCTGATACGGGCAATAATCTTGTCCGCCACATGGCGGACGGACTCTTCCGAGGAAACACCACCGAGAATAATGCTGAATTCATCGCCGCCAATTCTGGCCACTGTATCGACTTTGCGGGTGCACTCCTGCAAACGTCTGCTCACTTCGATCAGTGCCTGATCACCCCACTCATGGCCCAGCTCATCATTGATAGGCTTGAAGTAATCGAGATCCATGAAAAAAACCGCCAGGCTGGTCCCGTCACGTTGCGCCTGGGCAAGGGCCTGCTTCAGACGGTCATAGTACAGACTGCGATTCGGCAGGCCGGTGAGCTGGTCGATGTAGGCCATCGCCCTGATGGTCTCTATGTCCTGTTGATGTTCGGTGATATCGGCCATGAAACCCATAAATTCAAGCTGGCCATCCATATTCTTTTCCAGCCGAACCTCATCGGCCACCCAGCAATAGTGGCCGTCCTGATGCCGGAAACGATATTCAAGACGATTAGCTCCTGTCTCAAGGGCGCGTTCGAGTTCGCTCTTTACATGCTCAAGATCATCCGGGTGAACACAAGCAAGGCGAAAACCAGGCTCGTCGGTAAATGCCTCCGGTGCATAGCCGCACAAGCGTATGCAATTATTGCTGATGAAGGTGGTGGCGTAATCTTTCGATGTATCCGATTCGTATATCACTGCAGCAGTTGAGGTGAGAAGAAAGTTCAGCCTATCGTTGACCATGCGGGTTTTTTCTTCACTGTTCTGCAGTCGTTGATACAAGGCCTTGAAATTCTTGAGCCCCTGATTTTCCTGCTTAAGCGTACTAAAATCGAGCCAGTGTTGGATGCTGTGCAGCAGTGCATCCGGATCAATCGGTTTCTCAAGAAACTCCGCTGCCCCCAGATTCAGAGCCTTGATGATGTTTTCCTTGTCGGCGTAGCCGGACATCATGATTGTTGGACAATCCGGCTTATTTTTCTGGATATAAGCCAGAATCTCCAAACCTGATTTTCCTTCAAGGTTGATATCAAGCAGAGCAAGATCAATGGATGAATCGATTAGGGCAATAGCCTGATCGTGATTTTCAGCCTTGCAGACCTGAAATCCTGCATGCTCCAGAATGTCGGCATATGTTTCTCTGAGAGACTTCTGATCCTCAACAAGGAGGATTCTGGATGGCCCCGATTCCCTCATACCAAGCTGCAAGAGCCCTCCTCTTGGAAGTTACGCTTTCCCCAAACCGATACGACTTCAGTAAATGGTGTTCAAAATGGTGAAAAACGATCATAAGCAGGGAGATACTTGAACTGAGGTATAGCGAAGTCAACCTTGTATGCAGTAAGGAAAGCCGGGGTATGCTACAAGGAAAAGCTAGGTTGATGGATGGATGGGGCTTCCGGAAATATCCGGCCCGACCACGACCCGGTTCCTTCCAGAAGCCTTGGCCTCATACAAGGCTTCATCTGCCACCCTGAGCATCTGATCGATGGTCAGCCCTTCTGGTGGATGATCAAGCTCGCAAACGCCCTGGCTGACCGTCACGCCGATACTTTCCCCTTCGTAATCGATAGGGGATGACTCAATCCGGGAACGAATCCTCTCCGCAACCATCGGCGCTGATAATGCAGCGGGCTCCAACAGAATAAGACCGAACTCCTCTCCACCGAGGCGTCCAAAAACATCTGTCTCCCGATTTAAGTCCTTGCAGATGGCAACTATATGCTGCAGGACTTTATCACCGGCATCGTGCCCGTAGGTGTCGTTCACATGCTTGAAGTGATCAACATCCAGCATGATGACAGCAATGGAGTGTTTGTAGCGGATGGCAACATGCAATGCCTCCACGCCCAGTTCCAGTAAGTGCCGGCGATTGAAGATGCCTGTCAGACCATCGGTTGTGGCCAGGAAGGCCAGCTTGGCATTGGCCTCCTCCAGAGCCACGGTGCGATCGCGCACCTTCTGCTCCAGTTCCGCCTGATTCCTCTCCTGCAGAGCAATAACCTCTTCCTGTGCTGAAATGCGCTGTTGCCTCTCTCTGTTAATCCGCTCGCCAAGGGCCAGCGACAGCAGGATAACCTCCAGCGCCATACCGACAGGAAGGAGGCTTTCGGTCCAGAAGGCCCGCGACAACAGGCCAAACTTTTCCAGTGTTGCCAGCATCACGGCAATCAGGAAGGTACTCCAGGCAATTGTGAAATACGGCGCCATCACAACACCCTGTCGCCACAACAGAACGCCGCTGAACAGAGCCGTCAGGGAAACCACAAAAACCATGACCAAAGCACCCTGCACGATAAGATGGTAGGAGGTGAAAGGCAGCAGACAGAGCAGGACAAGCAGGATATATACTGAAGCAACCAGCAGCTTTCCGATGCGCGGAGCTGTGTTTGGCAGATCGAGAAAATAGTGCGTGAAACGGCAGACAAAAATGGAGCCAAAAACGATAAAGATCGCCAGGCCGTATTGCTGAAAATCCACCCTTTGCGGCCACAGAAACATATAACCCCAACCGCTAAGCCCGGCAACAAACAGGCCGAACATCAACACATACATCACATAATAGATGTAGGCCGGCTCATACACCTTCAGGTAAAGAAACAGGTTGTAGAGCATCATCACCATAATGATGCCGAAATAGATGCCGATGAGAGCCGTCTCCACCTCATCCTGTTCATGAAATGCGGTATCATTCCACAGGGTCATCGGCACCTGTATCGAGCCTTCGCTTTGCACACGCAGATAGAGGGTGAGCTGCTTTGCTGAGGGGATAATCAGGGGTAAGGCAAATGCCCGGTGTTTGAGCGGGCGATCAGCAAAGGGCCTGATATCACCTGCCTGCAACTGCTGCACAAGACGACCATCGGCAAACAGGTAAAGCGAAATTTCATCAAGCAGGGGGTTGTTGATGCCTATCAACCTGTCTCGCGACTTTGCTCCTTCGAGCTTGATACGAAACCAGTAGGCGGACTTGCTAAAACCGAAATTGGGTACAGCCCCGGTGGGCTTTTCCCAAATCCTGTCGGAAAACTTCCTGACCAGATGAATATCCAGCTTCCCTGATTTATCTTCAAGATATTCGGCATAATCTTCCAATGGATAAGATGCTTGCGCGCTGTCCAGATACAATACGGGTGCGGCACTGGCAGCAGAACAATAAGCGAAAAGTCCCATCGCAAAACATAGCGATAGAAACACTGCCCGGGAGAAGTGAGCGCTCAATGTCTTTCCGCTATAAGGGATGCTTCCCGCAAACGCTTACTCTTTCCATGCCTGATCCTCCTCAACCCATCGGCCAGCATAGCCGAAATCAGAGGCAATGGCATATTGCCTTATTCCTTGCTTACCTGCCCCTCTATATCGCGACGATGACTCAACACGGGAAACTGGTGGCGGATGGACTCCAGCACGCTGCAAGACATATCAGCGATGAGCACCGCATCCCCTTCCTTCTTGCTCTCCAGCACCTCGCCCCATGGGCTGACGATCATCGAATGACCCCAGGTACGCCTGCCACCGGGGTGCGTGCCCCACTGGCCTGCGGCCAGCACATAGCACTGGTTTTCGATGGCACGGGCACGCAGCAGCGGCTTCCAGTGCGCCTTGCCTGTGGGCACGGTAAAAGCCGAGGGGACCGTCAGCACATGGCATCCCTGTGCCGAATAATGCTGGTAAAGCTCCGGGAAGCGCAGGTCGTAGCAAATGCTCATCCCGACATTCCAGCCTTCAATATTGGTCATCTTCGGGGTATCTCCCGCCCGGATCAGATCGGATTCACGGTAGGCCTCGCCGCTCACATCAGCATCGAACAGGTGCATCTTGTCGTAGGCCGCAAGCCTTTCGCCCGATCTTGAGAAGGCCACAGAGGTATTGCGCAGCTTATCGCCACCCTCTTCCCGCAGCAGCACACTGCCGCCAATCACGGCCATGCCGAGCTTCGCGGCATGCTCGGCCAGAAAGGCCAGCACATGCGAATCCTTCTCGCTTTCTGCTACACGATGCTTGGCAGCATCATCAATGCCCATAAAGGCAAAATTCTCAGGCAGCAGGGTCAGCCTTGCCCCTTGGCCCGCGGCTCGCTCCAGCAGCTCACCGGCGCGCAACAGGTTGACGGCAACCTGATCGGTCGAATTCATCTGGATGCAGGCAACTCGCAAGGTATCCATATCAGGCCCCCTGAACCTCAGAAAACCGCCCAATGCCGAGCACAACACCCATATTGGCATCGTCACTTAACACTGGGACCAGTTCACCGCCGGTAGCACTCATCAGGGTCATCATGCCCGGCCCGTGACCCCCCAGCGGGGAATCGGAATGAATCACCATACCGATGGTCAGCGCACCCTTGCGGTAGGTTCGTCCATAGCGATTGTCGTGATCGATAACGGCCACAAAATCACCGAAACGCAAACGATCCAGGCCATGCTCTTTTACCGTCTCCTCATCCTGACAGAGGATGTCGTAGTCGCCCGTCGTTACCGAGAGTGCGCCGATACCCGAGCCCATGGCATGCCCTGGAACAATCACATTCACCGGCACTTCGATCTTGCCGTCTGCTGTTTCTTTAAGCCCCCATTTGTCGAACAGATCAGGATCAATATTGAAGATGTGCACACCGGGGTGGTCGATCAGACGCAGGCCCTGCCCGTAGCCGCGCACCAGAAATTTGTCGTCGCAGGTCAGTTTATCGAGCGTGGCATCGTCGAATTGCAGCATCAGATGCTCGACACCGCCGTGATGCCCGAGCACGCGCCCCTTGGCCCCTTTGGCCTCGCCTGAAATCACCCGCACCTCGTTGCCGCAGCAGGACAAAAACTGAAAGCCCGCCTCGCATTTGCGATTCTTATGCTCCAGTGTGGCCGAAACACCCGGCTCGATATGTTCGCCGGCCCAGCCGAATACCGAGTCGCCAACCTTGACGTTGTAGGTGATGCCGCCGGTGGATGGCCAGGCAATGATTTCTCCCTGTGAGCCGACCTCAAACGGCGCCCACTGATGGGCCGCCGCCACCCCTCCCTGCACGGCAGTCATGACAAGTTGTTCACGGTTGGTTTTCAGGCTCATGTTGTCTCCTTGATATAATGCAGAAACTGGCTGCTGCGGCCTTCTTTGTGGCCGCGTTGCTCGAATTTGGTTTCCAGTCGATCCTCATCGCGCGGTATAAAACCACCAACCCCGGCCACATTGCGCAGCCCCGGGGTGGCATCGAGGATATCACGCATCCATTCGGCCAGATCGGGTTTGTCGCTGGCCAGCTTGATAAAGCCACCCTTTTTCACGCGTGAAACAAGCAACAGCGCGAAATCCTTCTGGATCAGGCGGCGCTTGTGGTGTCTCGGCTTGGGCCATGGATCGGGATGGTTGATATACACACCATCGAGCTGCTCTTCGGCGACCTGATGCTGCAACACAAACTGGGCCGGCAACTGGGTAATGCGGCAGCGTTCAATCACCCCGGCATCTTCCAACCGTCCCACCGCCTTGGCCACACCGGGCAGATAGATTTCCACACCGATCAGGGTCCAGTCGGGATGCATGGATGCTAGGTGCACAAGAAAATCACCGTTGCCAAAGCCAATCTCCATCACGATGGGTGAAGCAGACGGTATATCGGCATCGGCAAGGGTCATCTCCTTGGGCAGGCCGATTTTCGGAAGCCAGCGTAAAAGTCGCTCCTCCTGCCCTGTCGTCACAAAGCCATTCTTGCGCCCGTAGGTACGCAACTCATATTGGATAAACTGTTTTCTAAACTCGGGACTCAATCGCATGCCCGTATCTTATGGAGCAATCGGATTAAGGCAATTCGCAGCAAATGTTGCATTTGACCGCTTAATGCCTACGATTACCAACCGAGGGCGGCAGGGGGATATGAACACGGAATAGCCCGGAGGCTTAAACTTGCTGCGCACCGCCATCGTCACACTTCTTTTCGCCGGCCTGCTTCCCATGCCAAGCGCTCATGCCGAGCAGATGCAAAGTGACGTTGCCGCAACAAAGATAGCCCTTGAGACCTCAATGCCGACTTCAGCTGAACTTGCTGTATGGCGTTTGCCTGAAATGAAGTATCCGGATCAGAACCCGTACAGCGCAGAGAAAGAGAAACTTGGCCGCAAACTGTTTTTTGACCCCCGCCTTTCCGACAATCCATCGCGCACCTGCGCAGCGTGCCATCACCCCGGTCTTGGCTGGGCCGACGGCATGTCCCGCGCCCTAGGTAATCAGCAGGGTCTTGGACGGAATACGCCCAGTCTCATTAACATCGGTTATGCGCATGCATTCTTCTGGGACGGCCGGGCCTCCAGCCTGGAAGATGCGGTCAGTCAGGACTTGCTCGCACCGGGCATGGCCAGTGGTGAATTAGCAGACAGTGTTGTGTCGCACATCGTCGGCATTGCTGCCTACCGGGGAGCGTTCACAGACGCCTTCGGTTCGGAAGGCATCACCTTCGAACGCATCGCGGCAGCCCTGGCAACCTTCCTGCGCAGCATCCGATCCTCATCCACACCATTCGACCACTGGGTGCAGGGTGACGCTACAGCCATCTCTGAGAGTGCCAAGCGCGGCTTTACCCTGTTCACCGGCAAGGCAGAATGTATCCGCTGCCATAGCGCGCCGACCTTCACCGATTCATCCTTTCACAACACCGGCATCAATACGGTCGATCCTGGGTATTACGAAATATCCGATAAAAATGAGCATCGCAATGCCTTCAAAACACCCGGGCTGCGCGATGCGGCTTTGACCCCGCCGTATATGCACAACGGCACGAAACTTACCCTTGTTGAAGTAATTGATTTTTACGACAGGGGCGGCGATGCACTGGGCGGCGGCAATGAATTGCATCCCCTGCATCTGAGTGCCGCCGAAAAGGCGGATCTACTGGCCTTCCTGCTCAGCCTCAGCGGCGAGGTTCCCGAAACCCTTATCCCTGCTCTGCCACTGGCTCTTTTACCCTGAGTCTATATCTTGCCTCACATGAAGGCGTGGACACACACAATCCGTTATAGCAGGAAAGCTGTTTTGCTCATCGCAATGCTGATGGTGCTTTCGTGCAATCAGGAGCAGGAACTGAATCTGGCTCGTGCCGAGTCGGAGGCTCCTGTTGTCGCAACTGTTACAGAGGTGCCGGACTTCGCGGCCATCAAAGACAGCAATGCGAAGAAGAAGGCCTTTTTCGATTTCCTGCGCCCCATTATCAAGGCTGAAAATGCCAAAGTGGCCAAGGTTCGAGTCAGGATGCTCAATATTTCAGAGATGATCGACAATGGTGATGACGTTTCGCCCGAAGATCAGCAATGGCTGTTGGCGCTGGCCAAACGATATCATGTAGACATGTCCGCTCTGGACGATGAAGAGGCATGGCTTTTGCTCAAGCGAAGGGTGGATACAGTTCCCTTCCGTCTGGCTCTGGCACAGGCAGCCAATGAATCAAGCTGGGGTACATCGCGTTTTGCCCGTGAGGGCCGCAACTTTTTCGGTGAATGGTGTTTTACGGAAGGCTGCGGCATTGTGCCCTCCAGAAGGCAGGAAGGCATGACGCATGAGGTTGCTGTTTTCAGCAGTGTGAATGAATCGGTCGCCAGTTACCTTTACCACATCAATCGGGTTGATATCTATGCACCGCTGCGTGTGGCGCGCTACAAGATTCACAAAAAAGGTGACAAGCCAACAGCCCGCGAACTGGCCGGCGGCCTGTCAGGCTACTCCGAGCGCGGCGATGCCTACGTGGAATCCATTCGCCAGCTGATTCGTCAGAACTTTGATCTCATGGCAGAGACAGCAAAAGACATCGCCAAGGCCGGTTGATGCGTCGGCTGGCAAGGACCCAAGCAAAGATTAAACCGGACATAAAAATAAACGCCCTACACGCTGCCCGCATGCAGTATTTCCATACGCAGGTGACTTAGATGGAACTACATACCTTAGCCGTGCTGGCTGGCATTCTGGTGCTTGGCTTTGCTGCACAGGTCCTGGCATGGTGGATGAAGCTGCCAGCCATTCTCTTCCTGTTAATTATTGGCCTGCTGGCGGGGCCTGCGAGCGGCCTGCTTGATCCGGACGCCCTGTTTGGTGACCTGCTGTTTCCAACTGTTTCAATTGCCGTAGCCATCATTCTCTTTGAAGGCAGCCTGTCTCTTCGCTTCAACGAAATTCGGGAGGTAAGTGGCGCGATTCAGCGGCTTGTTTCTCTTGGTGCAGTCATCACATGGCTGATCACTTCCATCGTGACGCACTGGGCCATTGACTGCTCCTGGGAAGCTGCCTTCCTGTTTGGTGCCATCACGGTCGTGACCGGGCCCACCGTGATTATCCCCCTGCTGCGCACCGTTCGCCCCACGGCAGCCGTAGCCAATGTGCTGCGCTGGGAAGGCATTATCATCGACCCTATCGGGGCGATCTTTGCCGTGCTGGTGTATGAATTCATCGTCGCCGGAACCGGTGGCTCAGCAATCGGTCATTCACTACTCACCTTTTCAGAGATTCTGCTGGTCGGTTTTGTACTGGGAGCGCTGGGTGGACAGATTCTTGGCCTGGCCCTGCGCAAGCATTGGTTACCGGAATATCTGCATAACTTCGGTGCGCTGGCGCTACTTATCGGGCTGTTTTCCCTATCCAATGAACTGGCAGATGAATCGGGCCTGCTGACGGTGACTGTCATGGGCATCTGGCTGGCTAACATGAAGAACGTTGATATCACCGACCTGCTCAACTTCAAGGAATCACTCAGCCTACTGCTCATTTCCGGCCTGTTCATCATTCTGGCCGCGCGCATCAACTGGCAGGATTTTCAGGTGCTCGGCTGGGGGGCCGTGGTTGTCCTGCTGGCCATGCAACTGCTTGCCCGGCCGCTCAGCGTGCAATTATCCTGTCTAGGCTCGGGGCTGAGCTGGCAGGAACGTGCCATGATCAGCTGGGTAGCCCCGCGCGGTATTGTTGCCGCTGCCGTGTCCGCCATTTTTGCCCTGCATCTGCAACATCAGGGCATGACTGAGGCCGATTTTCTGGTCCCCCTGACCTTTCTGGCGATCATTGCAAGCGTGGTTCTACAAAGCGTCACGGCCCGCGGGGTCGCCCGAATGCTGGATGTGGCAGAGCCGAATGGACACGGCTTTCTCATTATCGGCGCCAACAGTGTCGCTCTGGCCATCGCCGAAGAACTACAAGAACAGGGGCTGCGCATCCTGATGGCTGACGGTAGCTGGCAGAATACCCGCAGGGCCCGCATGAAGGGCCTGCCGGTGTATTTCGGTAATGCCGTGTCTGAACATGCCGACCGGCATATGGACCTGGTCGGCCTGACAGGAGTCCTCGCCCTTTCCTGGAGAAACGACGTGAACTCGCTGGCCTGCCTGCGCTATCGCGCTGAATTCGGAGCCGCCAATACCTTTACACTGTCCGGCAATGCCGATGGCGAAGAGAACGAACAATCGCGCTTTGCAAACATGAGTTTCGGGCAGACCCTGTTTTCCAATACAGCGGATTACGCATCGCTGGATCATCGATTGAAGGAAGGCTACATCATTCACAGCACGCGATTATCGGAAGAATACGATTTCGCCAAATGGAAGGAGCAGAACGATGCCGATGCCCTTCCTCTTTTTGCCATCCCCAAGGAAGGTGAAGCCAAAGCCTTTATCGGAGGTCAGGAATACATCCCGCCTGCCGGAAGCATCCTGATCAGCCTGTCTTCCCCTGTTCCCACGCCAGCCATGGAGCCATCCGAGACCCCTGTCCAGCCCGATGCGAAAGGTGTGAACAGGGCCTAATCTTCGGCCTGCACTTTTTCACCCGGCCACTCGTGACTGAGTTTCAGGCCCACCATCGGCGCAAGGTTCTGCACCTTTCTGGTAAACAGGGAAAGGCTTTTGAACAGCTTGTATTCCAGCGTTACGGCCGTGCTGGCCTGCGTGGTCACCACCTCTTCCAGACGCACGGTGGTTTTCTCACCAAGCCGTTTGGCGGCACCGACGCTTTTCCTGTCCGCACCCGCATCTACGGTAAGTTCATCAAGAGCCAGGCTTTGCCGAACCTTGTCCTGCAGGCCTTGCCCTCCTGTTCCGGAACCCAACAGAAAACCTGCCAGACTTATCGCGTCGGAGGAGCCGCTCTGACCGAGTGAGGCGAGCGGTCGGCCTGTGGCAAGATAGGAAAGAATCTCAGCCTGCGTCATGACGGGTTCGGAAAACAGCTCGGAAAACGGGCGATCGGCAGGCCCGTCAATCGCCACACCGACCAGCATTCCATCCACCCTTCTGCCCGCGCGCACATGCAACAGCGGCCGGTCTGGGTCGCCTGTGAAGACAACATGGCTATCCGGTAGTACATCGAGGTGGATATTACGGTAATCAATACCGCCGGAGACGATATTCAGATTACCGGTGAGCATTGGATAGGCAACACTGCCGCCGAATCTCAGCTTGCCACCCAGTTGCATGCGCATGCCGCGCCCGCTGATCTGCCCATGGTCGGCCAGATTAAGCCCCACATCCAGTCGTGTGAGACGCAGGTTCTTAAAGCGTTCGCCTGCAGGCTTTTCCTCCTCCCAAACCAGATCCTGCGTTGCCCTCGGCTGGATTTCGGGCAACACCACCAGCAAAGGATCGGCTGTAAGCTCGCCCAGCAACCACAGATTCCCGTCCTTATTCTTACCCGCAAGATACCCATCCACGACCAGTTGCTGATCGGGCGTGTTCATCAGTTGGAATTTCTTGAACACAATCTCCGGGAACTTCTTTTCGGATATCGAAAACGCACCTTTGGTCAGCATCGATCCCTTACCCGATGTGAAGCTCAGATCAAGTTGCCCGCCCTCACCCTGCCAGACAACCCTGCCCTTACCGGACATGTCCAAGCCGAATTCGGGAATACCGAATCCCGGCAAATCAAACTCCCCATCCCCGGACATGGCCACTTTGCCCAGTGGCTGGTCCACCACAAGATTCAGCTTTGCCTTGCCGCTGAGCGGATCAATGCGTGGCAGCCATGCCTGAAGTGACGCAAGATCAGCAAGTTCGACTGCCAAACGTGCCTGACCACCTGCTTGCTGTGCCGGCTCAAAAGCATAGGGCTGTAGAGAAAACAGCCAGGGAATATCCCCGGATGTGTCAATGCTACCGGCCTGCGACATACTGGCGGCGGCCTTCCAGCCCAAAGATTCGCGATGCACGCTGATATCAGCATTCACCTGCTTGAGAATCGGCGGCGGCAAGCTGTCCTCATTCCCCGCCAACACCAGCTTGACCTCATCCGCCGTCACCTTCATATCAAGTTCCGGATTATCCCAGGCACCTCCCAGTCGGGCGTGCAGGCTTGCCTTGCCTGCAATGCTGCTCAGCGTGGATTTGAACCATGGGGCCAGGACCTGTAGCGGCATATCCGTCATATCCAGATTTATGTCCAGTTGCGACTTGCCCAGATCTCCGGCCAGAAGCGCCGCATGGCCAAAAAGCTTCAGGGCGGTGCGCTCCAGGTTCAGCCGCTCGCCATCGAACAACCATGGCATATCGCGCACTTGCAACCATTGCGCCTCCGCATCCCGCACATCCATTTGGTCGAGGCTGCCCTGCCATCCGCCATCAGGCTTTTTCTGGCCCTGCAAACGCCAAGCAGCAGCGATATCACCATCGGCCTTGCCTGCAAATGAAACAGCATCCTTGCCGAGCTTTGCCTGCATCTGCAAATCAGCCCAACGTTTCTTCTGCCAGCGTAGCCCGGAGGCGCTGAGCTTCACCTCACCTTCCCGGCTGATATGCAACCAGCTTCCCTGTGCACTCACCCTGCCGATTTCTGCCTCATCCAGCTTGATAGCGCGTCCTTCGCCCTGCCATGTCAGCATCGGATGCTCTGGAGAACCGCTGACAGCAAAGCTGCCGTTCAACCGCCCGGAACCTTCCAGACCGGCAAGCGTGAAGGCCTGATGCAGATTTTCGCTGCTCAGCTTTCCCGCAACATGCACATGCCCGGCATCACCCTGCCCTGTCGCGCTCATAGTCAGGCCGAGCATCTGCATATGGCCGCGCACCAATTTCCAACTGTCCGCAAGGCCATGAGCCTGCACGTCCAGACTTGCTGCCAGCCCTCCCATGCGCCCTTCGCTGATGGCGACATTCATTTGCCAGCCCGTATCCTGATACTCAGCCGTAAACACACCGCTTAACGTCCCATCGGCGCCTTTCACGGGTACGGACCAATGCTCAAGTTCGCCCTTCGCTGTCCATCGTCCGGGAACCGGCATTTGCCATTGCAGCTGCAACTCGTTCTTTTCTGAAGAGCCGGCAGTCTCGCTCAGTTCCCCGTACATGCGCCCATCACTTTCGCGCCTGGCGGAAACGCGCCACTGCAGCGCACGCAGCAGATTCACCCCGGTGGATGTACCCTTGATCCGGGCCTCAGTCGCAGCTGTGCCGATATCTGTCTGCAAGCCCCATGTCCCCGCATGCAAAACCGGCCCCTGCTGCATGCTAAGCCCACCCTCTCCCTTGATGATGTTGCCGGACCGGGTCCAGTCCCCCGACATTGCCAACTGAGTACTGGCCAGTTCACCGTCCAGCCTCAGGCTGCCGGCCTTGCTTCCCTTGCCCTGAAATTCCAGTTCAAGGTGATCACCACCTGATATGGCGGCCATGCCGATGCGGCTCGTCCATGTCTTCGGCTTACCATCAAGCCGGCCATGCATGCGCCAGGTTTCATTCTCCACTGCCCATTGCCCGTTCAGGGTCGGCCCCAGCTCGATATGATCCATCTCAAGCCGGGAGAAATGCGTAAGCGCTTGCCCCTCTTCATGATATTCCACCGAACCAAGCGCAAGACGATCCAGTTGCACCACCCATACCGGCCAGAGGGCCTCGATATCAATCGTTGAAGGCCCTGCCGGCACCGTCACCTGCAACGCGTCAGCCGTGATGCGGCGCAGATGCATGCGGCCGGTCAGTAATTGCCAAGGATTCCAGGCTATCTCCAGACCATCGATCTCAACCCTGCTACCTGCATCGGCATAAAGCAGCCTGCCGGCCGACCATGCGGAGAGCGGGTTTCCCCTCAATTGCTCGATGTGCAAGGTCCCCGCCGACCATTTTTCAATCTCCGCTGTCAGCCATGTGCGTCCCGAATCCGTTACCAGCCAGAGCAGCCCTGCACCGGCAGCAAGCAGCAAGCCCGCAAGGCTCAACAGCAGGACAAACAGGGCCTTTTTCATCCAGCGCCGCACCCTAAAACACCTCGCCAAGGCTGATGTAAAATTGAAAGGACGCATCCTGCTGACGGCGGACCTGCGGAAAAGAAAGGTCGGCTCGAACCGGGCCTGCCGGGGTCTGCGCAATCAGGCCGAAACCAAGCGACCAAACCGGTTTTTGGCGGTTTTGCGGCGTACTCCAAACCTGCCCGACATCCGAAAACAGCACGGGAAAAAACTGCTCGTTCACCTTCCACAGCAGATCAATCCCTGCATTGGCAGATTGCAGCCCGCCCTGTGCCAGCGCATCCGGACCGATCGGCCCCAGCGAATCCAGTTTATAGCCACGCACCGAAGTCGAACCGCCGCCGTATTGGCGCAGCGATTTCGGAACTATCCCGACCAGCGATACGGAGCGTCCATAACCAATACGTGGTGCAGCCAGAAAACGCCTGCCCAATGATTGAAAGTAGCGCATATCAGCATGCGTTAGGAACCAGCGCCCGTTACCGTTGGTCTGCCATGGGAAGCTCATACGCAGGCTTCCTTTCCACCCTCCATGTGGAATCCCTTCACCAACACGTCTGTCCAAGTGCAGGGCGAAGCCCGGCTCCAGTGTGCGAATATACTCACCGCCGCCAGTGATCCAGTTCTGCCGCACGTCAATGCGCAAGGTCTCCCTGTCGTCGAACTCGTGCAGCCAGAAAGGTCCGCCACTGACCGTGTCAAAGCGCTGGCCGGCAGTATCTTCGCGCAGGTAATTCAGCGAAAGGCCGGTTTTATCGCGCAGGCCTGGCCATACGGGCCGGGCAATGCTGATCCCTGCTGCGCTACCGATACGCGATACCGAACCTTGCAGGCCATATTCAAACAGACCGCCTGCAAGCCCGCGATCGTTCCACGCCGCACCAGCCTCAGGGCCACTATCGGTGCTGTAACCAGCCGTACCGCTGAGCACATAACGATCGGCCTCTACAACATCGACGCGCATCGGCACCCGATCCTCATCACCCTCCGGCAATACCGGCACCACCGAAGCGCTGCGATAATGGCTGTCCTTGCTGATACTTCGGATTGCTGCACGGATAGCCGCCGCACTCGGCACATCCCCCTCATGCAAAAGGCTCAAGCGTCTGGCAAGATCAGGGCGATACTGAGCTGCATTCAGCACTTCCACCTCAGCAATGTGATAAAGCTTGCCCGGCTCAATCCGCCAGACAATACGCACGCGTTTATTCTCGTGATCGGGATACACGGCTGATTCGCTGAAGGCAGCACGCAGGTAACCGGCATCCGTCCAGACACCGCGCAAGGCGGTTTTGGCCGTTTCATAATCCTCGCTGCGGAACCATGTGCCTGGCTCAGGAAGGTTTATCGCTCCCGGCGCAGCAGGCTCCACAATCACCTCGCCGATCTGCCAGCGGGTTCCCGCTTTTACCCGCCAGCGAATGGATTTACCCTCCGTTGACTCAACACTCACCGAGGCATCGAGAAACCCCTCGCTGCGCAGCCACTCACGAATCGCTGCAGCATCATCCACAGCAGCATAGCGCAGCTGCACGGCCTCTTTTTTACCCTGTTTTTCCAGCACAGGCGTATGCAGGCTTTTCTCCAGCGTGTCAGACCATGCTATGGGCAGCCCGTCGATGTGCCTTGCCATACCCTGTGCCCATGCAGTTCCACCACTGGCCAGCAGAATGGCAAGCCCTGCGGCAAACAGAACAGCCCGCATGGTCGATAAGTAATTATTAAATGGCACAGACCAATTGTAGGCCCTCTATAAAGCATATCTATAAGCAGTAAGTGTAGAAACTCCACCTGCTCAAAAGATGCGAGGTAAAAAAAATCGGGCGCCCTGTTGGACGCCCGATTAACTCATTGTTGCGTGGTAATCAGACGATCATGCCGGCACCAACGGTATTGTTGGTGAAGGTGTCGATAACGATAAAGCTGCCCGTGCTGCGGTTGTCCGCATAAGAATCATAGAATAAGGGTTTGAGCAGCTTGAAGGTAATCTGGCCGATCTCGTTCATTTCGAGCTCATCTGCACTCTCTTTATCGAGCGTGTTGATATTGCGACGAAAATCAATGCTGTTGACCATCGCCTTGACGGTGCTGGTGGTGTGCTTGAGCAGATACTTCTTACGCACGCTCAGCGGCTCACTGCCAATCCAGCAGACGTTGGCAACCAACTCCTTGGTGTCGGACGGCACGGCCTGCGGATGCACCAGCATGTCGCCGCGTGAAATGTCGATATCATCCTCAAGGGTCAGGGTGATGCTCTGCGGTGCAAATGCCTCTTGCAGATTGCCATCAAAGGTAACGATCTCGGCCACCTTCGAGCTAAGCCCCGTTGATGCAACCACAACCTCATCACCGACCTTCACAGTGCCCGAGGCAATCGCGCCCATGAAACCGCGATAGTCCGGCAATTCAGCTGTCTGCGGGCGGTTGACTAGCTGCACAGGGAAGCGGAACGGCTTGCTGTCGATATCGCCAAGAGCGGAAAGGGTTTCCAGCGTCTCCAGCAGGGTCAGTCCTTCGTACCAAGCAAGGTTCTCACCACGTACGGCAACCATATCGCCCTCAAGTGCCGACATCGGAATGCAGATCAGATCCTGCACGCCCTGCTTCTCGCAGTAGGCCTGCATCTCGCTGCGAATGCCCTCGTAGACCTTCTGATCGAAGCCGACCAGATCCATCTTGTTCACGGCCACAATCAGGTGCGGAATATTCAACAGGCCCAGGATATGGGTGTGTCGCCTGGTCTGCTGCATCACGCCATTGCGCGCATCAATCAGGATGATGGCAGCACTGGCGGTGGAAGCCCCGGTCACCATATTGCGGGTGTACTGCTCATGTCCCGGGCAATCCGCCATGATAAACTTGCGCTTCGGAGTGGCAAAATAGCGGTAGGCAACGTCAATGGTGATGCCCTGTTCGCGCTCGGCGGAGAGTCCATCGGTCAACATGGCCAGATCGATCTCCGCAGCCGAGGCGACAGTTTCCGCCCCCCTCTGCTTGCGCACGGCCAGCAGCTGATCCTCGAACGCACCCTTGGTATCGACCAGTAGACGACCGATCAGCGTTGATTTGCCATCGTCCACGCTGCCTACAGTGACCAGGCGCAGCAACTCGATTTCCTTGGTCATCTTGATATTCAATTCCGTCATCTCAAACCCTCTTTTCACCACAAAGGCACAGAGACACAAAGTAGTAATATTGAATAAATCTTTGTGCCTTCGTGTCTCTGTGGTTAATCAAACCTAGAAGTAGCCTTCTTTTTTCTTGTCTTCCATGCTGTTCGAACCGTGATCAATGATGCGCGTTTCGCGTTCCGAACGGCGTGCCGCGGCAGCCTCAATCACAATCTCATCCATATTGGTGGCACTTGAGCGCACCGCACCGGTACACGGGCTGCAACCCAGTGTACGGAAACGACTCATGACCATCTTCGGCTCCTCACCTTCAAGCAGCTGATCCTTCATTTCTTCATAATAAGGAATCAGCATGTTCTTGCGCTCCACCATCAGTCGTTCCTTGGCGAAATACAGCGGCACAATCGGAATCTTCTCCTCGCGGATATACAACCACACATCCATCTCGGTCCAGTTGGAGATCGGGAAGACACGCACCGACTCACCCTCGTGGATGCGGCCGTTGTAGATGCTCCACAGTTCGGGACGCTGATTCTTCGGATCCCACTGGCCGAATTCATCACGCATCGAGAATACACGCTCCTTGGCGCGTGAGCGCTCTTCATCGCGCCGCGCACCGCCGAAGGCCGCGTCGTACTCACCCTCTTCCAGCGCATCAAGCAGGCCCTGCGTTTTCAGCAGGCCACAGCAACGGGCCACGCCGAAATCCTTAGGATTCATGCCCTTGGCAATGGCATCCTCGTTGCGCCGCACAATCAGATCGGCACCCACCTCTTTGCAGTAGTTGTCGCGGAACTCGTACATTTCCCTGAACTTGTAACCGGTATCGACATGCAACAGCGGGAACGGAAGCTTGGCCGGATAAAAGGCCTTGCGCGCCAGATGCAACAGCACGCTGGAATCCTTGCCCACCGAATACAGCATGACCGGATTGCGGAACTCAGCCACCACCTCGCGGATGATATGAATCGACTCCGCCTCCAGCGCCTTGAGCTGGGTCAGCTTGTGCTCCGTTATTTCACTTTCAGACATCATCCTCTCCTACTGCTCTTTACCTTGGGACCCGAAACAGGCCCTAAATTCCTTCGCCGTCTTCGATATCGCCCGTCACTTCCTTCAGGCTCATGACATGCAGGCCACACTCTGCCGCCCCGTCATCATTTTCCCACCACCAGCGACCGGCACGTTCATCTTCACCCATCGAAATCGCGCGTGTACAGCACTCGCAACCGATGGAGTGGTAATGCGCATCGTGCAACCTGTTGTACGGCACAGCGTTGGCACGCACATACTCCGACACATCATCCAGACTCCACTCCAGCAGCGGATTGTATTTCTTCAAGCCATACACCGGATCGGTTTCAATGAATTGAAGGTCGGAACGTCCCTTGGACTGCTGGCGACGCCTGCCGGTAATCCACGCCTCTTTGCCCTCAAGTGCGCGCATCAAGGGCCTGATCTTGCGAATCTCGCAGCAGCTCTTGCGCAGCTCCACCGATGTTCGGAACAGGTTCACGCCATGCTCGCGCACCATCGCTTCCACTTCGTGACAATCGGGAAACAGGACCTGTACACGAATACCATAGCGCGCTTCAAAGGCACTGATCACATCATAGGTCGCCTGCGGCAGGCGGCCGGTATCAAGCGTCATAATTGGAATATCAAGGCTGTTTTTGTTGATTAAATCCACCATCACCGAGCCTTCAAGGCCCATGCTGCACGGATAAACAAGACCATCGCCATGCGTTTCCTTGGCCTGTTTCAGCAGGCTTACCGCCTGTTCAATTAGAGCACTCATGGATTACCCGATCCTTTCCAGCAACGGCCACCAGACCGACGCAGTTATCATGAATAGTACAAATGCTGCGAGTGATAAAACCGCGCCATAGCGCAGCATGCGTGATGCTTTGACATAACCTGTGGCAAAAATCATGGCATTCGGCGGTGTTCCCATCGGCAACATGAAGGCAAAACCGGAAACAATACCGACAGCCAGCGCCGCAGTGACCGGATCGATGTTTGCCGCCACGGCAACGGGAATCGCCACAGGCAGGACAATGGCCACAGCTGCGGCATTGCTCACGCCTTCGGTAAACAGCAGCGTAATCAGTGCCAGCATGGCCAACAGGGCGAGGCCTGCCAGGCTCGCCGGGAACAGCAGGTGCGCCAGCCACAGGCCGGCCCCAGTTACCGTCAGCGCCTTACCAATGGCAATGGCACCACCGTACATCAGCACCACACCCCAATTCACGTGCTCTTCAACCGCCCGCCAGCTGACCATGCGCAGGGCAAACATCAGCACCGCGCTGATCAGCGCAATGCCGGCAAGGGAGCTGGCGTGACCCGCCATGATCCATGCACCCATGGTGATCAGCAGCAGCAGGGCCATCGCCTTTGATTTCAGGTCGAAGTCGCCCAGCTCAAGCCTGCGCAGGGAAATCCGTTCACGGGCTGATGAAATATCAATGCCGCCCATGGGTGTAATCCGCGTTAAGACCAGCGCAGAAACAGCCAATACCGAAAGTGCTATCGGTGCTGCAGCCAGTGTCCAGTCGGCAAAGGAGAAGGTTTGACCTGTGAGCTCTTCACTCAGCGCCATGGCCAGTGGCCCGCGCGCACCGCCCAGCAGGGTGATCACACCACCGATAATCGCACCCCAGGAAAGGGCAAAAAAGATCGACTGCGCATAAAGATTACCCGCCTTAAGTCGCAGGCTGTGTACAATCTCCCAGGCGATGGGTAAAAACAGTGCGGCCACAGCATGTTCGGGCATGAAGCAGGCCATGACAGCGGGCAATAAAAGCATGGTGAGCAACAAACGCCTCGGACTGGTGCCAAAGCGGTCAATGGTCAACAATGCCATGCGCTCGGACAGGCCACTCTGCATCGCACCCGCCGCCAGCATGAATGCACCGAGAATAAAGAAGACTGAAGGATTGCCGAACAAGGCAAACACATCTGTTGCCGGCAATACGCCAAGCAGCGGCAACAGCGCCAGACCCAGCAGTGAAGTCACCGCCAAGGGAAGCAGCTGTGTCACCCACAGAACCAGACACAACACAAAGACGACCAGCGAGCTCCAGCCATTCTGGCTCAGGCCCTGCGGTGCATCCACAGAACCGGCAGCAAATGCCAGCAGCGCGATCATCACAAGGGCGGCAAAGGGCAAAGCCTCACCGGCCAGCAACACATGGATCGGCCTGCTATCCAGCTGAGCGACGTTCTCTTCGCCATTGCCAGCCCGCAAATGGCGGCGCAACCCATCCACCCAGCCATCCAGATGACGCCCGATTGAGGATGCCACCCAGCGTTCGCTGAGCATCGCTTCCCTGCCATCCAGCACACGACTCTCCATCGGGGTCAGCACGCGCCCCATATGGCGCAGGCGATGCGTGGGGAAATCCGTTCTTTTCAATGCCGCGTACAGGTAGAGGAATAACTCCTCCATAGTCTCAAGTGAAGGGCTGGTCTGGCTCTCCAGCGGCGTTCCCGGCAGCGGTCTGAACGGCTGCAGCAAGGGCACGACCCCGTGAGCAATCAGTGCATCAATACCCTTCTTGGTCGATTCAATATCATCCAGACCAACAATCAGATGGCTGACCACTGTACCCTCACGGAATACCTGACGCGCATGGTCCAGCGCTTTCCAGATGGCCGCCTGACCACCCGCGTGCTGTTTGCCGGGGCATACCTCGGCAAACCTGTCTGCATCATGCACTTCAAGATTGCAGACAAAGATATCAAGACCAGCTGCATACAGCGCATCGATCACCGAGGTGTCTTTCGGTGCAACCGTTTCCAGCGCTATCTGACGATGACCCAGATGGCGTCTGAGCAGTGCAATCACCGGCACCAGTCTGGACAGGCCTACATCATCGCCCGGTGCAAAACCGTTGTAGATATACACCGTATCAATTTCGCGCTCAGCAAGGGCCGCACGCACCACTTCCACCAACTCGAGAGGATCACGCAGCGGTGGCTCATCCTCATTGAGCATCGAGTCATACTGGCAGTACTGGCATGCCGCGCCCTTTTTGGCAAAAAAACCACAGCCCATGAGCGGATGCAGCATAAGCAGGTTTTCATGCAGGGAGGCAAAGCTGCCCATGCGGGCGCCGCTTCGTGTTTTTTGCCGGTAAAAACGCGGCGCAGGCAAAACCTGAATATCGAGCTTTTCATCGCCCCAATACAAAGCCGCATTGCCCTCAACATCCTGCTGCCTGAGCTGAATCGAACTCTTCTGGGTATAGGGCTGCGCCACCGGAACCGTGGCAAAATGCCCGGATGGCAGCCTGATATCGATCACCGATTCGGTCGCATTGGCCTGTGCCACCCAATGCGAGGAATTCTGCAAGCCCCCGGGCAAGGCAACGCCCTGACTCACCAGTGCCAGCTTGCAGCGGCCCGGATTCTCGAATGGATTCAGGGGTTCCATCGCTTTACCAGTTCTGGCGATCAGATATTCCCGGTCTTTTCGACGCGGATTTTCCACTGGCTGTCGGATATCTGCTCTTTGGACAGCACCTTCTGTCCCTGCTCCTGAAGCGAGAGCGGAACATTCTCAATCGGCGCACCGTCATCGAGAATCACATCAAGCAGGCTGCCTATCGGCATGCCGGTCAGCTTGATCTTGGTCTTCACGAAATTCATCGGGCAGGCAACACCGGAGAGATCAAGCAGCACGACGTCACCAGCGGCCTCAATCGAGGCTGGAGCCTTCTCTGCTGCAACCACTTCTTCCGGAACAGCGGCAAAACGTTTTTCGGCCAGAGCCAGCCACTCGCCCTGCACACCCTTGAGTTTGGTCACACCTGCACCCGGATCAGCCAGATCGATATTCATCATCGCCGACTGCACAGCCTGAAAACCAGCCATGACAGGCTTGTCCGCTGCGGCATTAACAGCCAGCAGCCCGAACACCTCGCCATCGTCCTCAGGCGCTTCACCATAGGCCACGAGGAAAGCACGTGCCGCCGAAACCGCCGAGCGACGCAGTGCGCTGAGCGCTTCGGCCCAGAACATCGCATCGGTATGCGCGCGGGCAATCAGTAACTCATATTCCGCTTCGGAAATCAGCGCATCGGACATCGACAGCACTGCACCGGCACACTCACCCTTCTTGTTACCCTTGGTGTTGAAAGCCTCGTTCTCGCTCCAGTCGTAGATCAGTCCATCGATCTCGCCCGGCTGACCGGCAAACGGTGTCAGGACCGCATTGATACCATCCTGACCGATACGCGAAGCCCAGTCGTGCACACTTTCGCCTGCCGTGCGCCCATCCTTGTAGGCATGCAGCATGGCGATACCGGCCTCCGGCGCACGCTTGGCAGGCACCGGATCGGTGGCAAAGGCCAGCGGCTGACCTGCCTTGCCCGAGCCGCCGACATGCAACTGGTAATGCGGTACAGCCTGTCCATCAATCTTCTTGGCCAGTCCATGAAAGCCGAGATCGGCAATATGGTGACGGGCACAGGAGTGCTGACAGCCGGATGCTTTCACAGTAATACCGGCAAGCGTCGCATCCTTTTTCAGATCAGCCATCAGCGGTTGCAGCGCTTCGGCAAGGCCACGGCTGGAGGTAATGCCCAGACGGCAGGTTTCGGTACCCGGGCAAGCCACCACATCGGCAATGCCGCGTGCATACTCGGTGGTCAGGCCCGCAGCATTGAGCACGGCCTGTGCAGCAGCAACCTTGCCTGCATCCACATCGGCAATCACCAGTCCCTGCTCGGTGGTCACACTCAGCTTATCAGTGCCGGCCGCACGCGCAGCATCGGCCACGGCATGACACTGCGCCGGTGTCATATCACCGCGGAACAGGTTGAGCAGAATCGCTTTCTTGCCATTGTGCTGATCGACCACGCCGGAGTCCGACTGTGGAAGTTCGGCTGTCGGCGTGCGCCAGCCGGCTTCCGGATATCCTGCATCTTCGGCATGCGTCTTCTCGATCACTGCACGCTGTTTCCTGTATTCCTCGATAAAGCCCTCGGCGCCCAACTTCTGCGCCACATATTTCATACGTGCACGGGCACGACGCTTGCGATCGGAATACTTGAAATGGATACGCATCAGCGCTTCACCGACGCGCAGCATCTCGGACTCAGCAATGAACTCTTCCAGCAGCAAGGCACTCATCGGCTGTGAGGAAAGGCCACCTGCGGCCCACACCTGGAAGCCTTTGACCCCATCTTTCTGGGTGGCGATAAAGCCGATATCGTGCATGCCTGAAAGGCCGCAATCGGTGGCACAACCGGAGAAGGTCACCTTGAACTTGCGCGGGAACTGCTGCGCCAGCGGGTGGCGCAGGAAAAACTCGGCAAAGCGGCGCGCATGCACACTCACATCGGCATGCTCTGCAGGGCAGCGACCGGCCAGAAAGCATGAGGAAACATTACGCACGGTATTGCCGCAGGCCTCGCGCGTGGTCAGCCCCGCCGCATCAAGCCGGCGCAGAAAGGCCGGCACATCGTCCAGCGATACGAAGTTAGCCTGAATATCCTGGCGTGTGGTCACATGGGCGAATTTCTCGGGGGCAATGCTGAGTGTACCATCGGTGGGCAGGCAACCGGCATAATCAGCCACGCAGTCGCCGATCACATCCAGTTGATCCGGGGTCAGGTTGCCACCCGGCAGCTTGACGCGCACCATCTGCACGCCTTCCTGACGCTGACCATACACACCCATTTGCAGACGAAACGGGGTGAAGCGTTCCTCGGACATGGTGCCCGCCTTAAACGCCTTGTAGCCCGCCTCGAATTCATCAACATCGGATGTACGCGTAAAATTAAATTCAGCCATGATAAAACCTCAATTCCTCACCACGAAGGCAGCGAAGAAAAATCAGCGACGCTCCTACATGGTAAATATCTTTTTATATCAAACAGCCGGGCCCGATTTACTGTAACCCCTGGCTGTGACCCCTAACTGTGACCCAACTGCAGTTCACAGGCCTGCTCGTAGGTCACCAGATCGGTAATCGTTGGATTCTCGCCACACAGCGGACAACCCGGATCCTTGCGCAACTTCAGTTTCTTCCACTCCATGCGCATGGCATCGAAGGTCATCAGCTTACCGGCCAGCGAATCGCCGATACCCAGCAGCTCCTTGATGGCTTCCACGGCCTGAATGGTGCCGACAGCACCGGCCAGAGCCCCCAGAATACCGGCCTCGGAACAGGACGGGACCAAGCCCTTGGGTGGTGGCTCCGGATACAGACAGCGATAGCACGGCGCATCCTTCTGCTGATGCGGCTTGAAGGTGGCAACCTGCCCCTCGAAACGGAACATCGCACCGGAAATCAGCGGCTTCTTCTCGAAGTAGCATGCGTCATTAACCAGAAAACGCGTCGGGAAGTTGTCGCAACCATCAATGATCAGGTCGTATTCGCGGATGATTTCGCGGATATTGTCCTCGGTGACGAAGTAGTTGTAGGTATTGACCTTCACATCAGGGTTGAGCGCCTGAATCGTTTCGCGTGCGCTCTCCACCTTGGGCATGCCAATACGATCTTCGTTATGCAGGATCTGGCGCTGCAGATTGGACGAATCCACCACATCCGCATCGGCAATGCCAATCGTCCCTACACCGGCCGCGGCCAGATAATAGGCCACGGGCGAACCAAGGCCGCCTGCGCCGATCATGAACACCTTCGACTCAAGCAGTTTCGACTGCCCTTCCGCCCCGACTTCGGGCAGAATAATGTGGCGCGAATAGCGCTCGATTTGTTTCTCGGTAAAATCAATCACTTCAAACTCCAGAATATAACTAAAAAATCACAGGGTCAGATTTGTGGTTCCAGCAAGGCGTGAGGAGCGCAAAACCGCAGCATTTGGAATCATATGTGAGGCCAAATGCAAACAATCAGGCACCGCAACAACGCAGCTGGGGCGCAAATATGGGCCTCTGCCTAAACCTCGATGCCCTTGAACAGGTCGGTGGACATATAGCGCTCTGCCATGGACGGGATAATCACCACGATGCGCTTACCCTTCATATCCGGACGGGCTGCTACGCGCAGCGCTGCAGTCACTGCAGCACCGGATGAAATACCGCCGGCTATGCCTTCTTCGTCGGAAAGACGGCGAGCCATGGCGATAGCCTCGTCGTTGGTCACCTGCTCAACGCTATCGATGATATCCACGTTCAGGTTCTCCGGGATGAAGCCTGCACCGATACCCTGAATCTTGTGCGGCCCGGGAGCGCCGCCGGAAATCACGGGAGAGTCGGCCGGTTCCACGGCAATCGCCTGAAAAGCCGGATTGCGCGACTTCAGCACTTCGGCCACACCGGTAATGGTACCGCCGGTACCCACACCTGCGACAACCGCATCCACTTTGCCATCGGTATCGCGCCAGATTTCTTCCGCCGTTGTCTTGCGATGAATCTCCGGGTTGGCCGGATTCGAGAACTGCTGAGGCATGAAAGCGTTCTCTGTCTCTGCGGTAATCTCAACAGCCTTGGCAATCGCGCCCTTCATACCCTTCTCTGCAGGGGTGAGAATCAAGTCTGCGCCGAGCAGCTTGAGCAGCTTGCGTCGCTCCATGCTCATCGACTCCGGCATGGTCAAAATACAACGGTAGCCACGGGCACGCGCCACAAAGGCCAGTGCGATGCCGGTATTACCGCTGGTCGGCTCGACTATCACGCCGCCCGGTTGGAGAGCTCCACTCTTTTCAGCCGCTTCCACCATGGCGCGACCGATACGGTCCTTGACCGAATTCAGCGGATTAAAGAACTCCAGCTTGAGCAGGATTTCGGCATCAAGCCCTTTGTTGATACGCTGCATGCGCACCAGCGGCGTGCTGCCAACCGTTTCTGTGATATTGTCGTATATTGCCATTTCACACCTCACCAAATGTTTTGCGCATCCATAAGCAATGCTTAACTGTGTTTTGCATGCAAAACCACATGCAATAGATCAATCAGCCCTCGATGATGTTCTGTTCGATCGGGTCCACATGCACGCCCTGATCTTCCAGCCACTTCACCGCTGCTTCCACCACCTCGGTCTTGCCTTCAATCTCCAGGCCGACCAGACCCATATGTTCGCGGACTTCTGCCGTGCGGATATTGGTCACCACATCAAACTCGTGCCCCAGCTTCCAGATCAGCGGCTCGCGCACCGTCTTCTCGGAAAAGGAGAGATAGACTCGCTGTTTCATGCCCTTAGTTCCGGCCGCCGGCGATGGCCGGCACAATGGAAACCTCGTCACCATCTTTCAATGCGGTAGCGCGACCTTCAAGAAAGCGCACATCCTCATCGTTGACGTAAACATTCACGAAGCGGCGGATTTCGCCGGCATCATCACAAAGACGGGCCTTCAGGCCGGCATGTGCTGCCTCCAGATTATCAATCATCTCGCCGACATTGGCCGCCTCGACGTTTACCTCATCGGCACCATCAGTCAGCTTGCGAAGCGGGGTCGGGATACGTACGGATACTGTCATGTTTATCTCCTGTCTTTTCTCTTATGTTCTTTACTTCACACCGTCGGCTTGCGCCAACAGGTCAAACTCTTTCAGGCTCGCATCGATGATGCGCGGCTTGGCATATGCATTGAGCACTGCCTCCTGCGTCTTCAGGCCATTGCCGGTAATGCACAGCACGATGGATTCATCGCGCGGCAGGCGGCCGGACTCAATCATCTTCTGAGCACAGCCCAATGTAACACCACCAGCCGTTTCCGCGAAGATACCCTCTTTTTCAGCCAGCAGCTTCATCGCATCCACCACTTCCTGATCGGAAATATCCTCGGCCCAGCCACCGGATTCGTGAATCACTCGGTTGGCGTAGTAACCGTCCGCCGGATTACCGATGGCCAGAGATTTGGCAATCGTATCGGCAATCACCGGATGAATAAGGTCGGTGCCTTCCTTGACTGATTTACTGATCGGCGAGCAACCGGTGGCTTGCGCCCCGTAAACGGCCGTGCCGTTATCCTCAATCAGACCAAGCTTGATAAATTCCTTGATGGACTTGTCCACCTTGGTGCACAGGGAACCGGAGGCCATCGGCACGACGATATGTTTCGGTGCCTTCCAGCCCAGTTGCTCCATCACTTCGTAACCCAGCGACTTCGAACCTTCGGCATAGAACGGACGCACATTCACGTTCACAAAGGCCCAGCCGTACTTGCCGGCCACTTCCGAACACAGGCGGTTCACATCGTCATACTTGCCGCGGATACCGATGATTTTGGTACCGAAGATGCCGGCGCCGAGCACCTTGCCCTGCTCCAGATCGTGCGGGATGAACACATAGGATTCCAATCCTGCCGCTGCAGCATTGGCAGCCACGGAACCGGCCAAGTTACCGGTCGAGGCACAGGCCACGGTGGTGAAACCGAACTCCACGGCCTTGGAAAGTGCAACGGAAACCACGCGATCCTTGAAGGACAGGGTCGGGTAGCACACCGAATCGTTCTTGATATAAAGCTCGGAAACGCCCAGATATTTTTCCAGATTGCGTGCCCGGACCAGCGGCGTATAGCCATTCTGCACGCCCACCGTCGGCTCTCCGTCAATCGGCAGCAGTTCCTTGTAGCGCCACATGGTCTGCGGACGCGACTCGATCAGTTCGCGGGTGAATTTACCCTTGAGCCTGTCGTAATCGTAAGCCACTTCCAGCGGCCCGAAACAGAACTCGCAGACATGCGTCGGCTCAATCGGATATTCCTGACCGCATTCACGACACTTCAGCGCACGTACATAACTCTTGCTCATAAAAACCAACTCCATAGCCGGTCATTTCTACCAAGAGTTCACCTGAAAGCGGGCATAAAAAAACCCCACCGTAATAAGGTGAGGTTGCAGGTGCGGCTATACCGCAGACATCGACAACCGCTCCTTATCGCTCTTCCCCCAACAAAAACAGGGAAAGCAGGCATTGGCACCAGTCACTTTAGACATGCATTCAAGGTAGAATGCCGTATCTTTAGCCGGTTGCCGCAGTTTCACAGGGCCTGAAACCCTCCACTGCTCTTGATAAAGCCGGATCAAATTTTCGAGCCCGATTTCTACCGTAGCGCAACATAAATGCAAGCATATGTTTACAAGGGCTTTTATCTGCAACCTGCCTATCCCGAAGTCCCGCCCCACCACCGGCATGGATTGAGCGGCATGCAGCCATTATAGTCAGCGCATGCCGTCCCGCCTTCTACCCAGACAAAATGCACCCGATGCCCTCTCTGTCAGCGAACTGACCGCGCAGATCAAAACTTTGCTGGAGCAGGGGTTTTCACGCGTACGGGTGAGCGGCGAGGTCTCCCGGCTGACAACCCAGCGTGCCGGGCATATGTATTTCACCATCAAGGATGCCAATGCGGCGCTGGCTGCGGTCATCTGGAAATCCACGGCCCTTCGCCTGAGCATTAAGCCCGAGGAAGGCAAACAATACATCTTCCACGGGCATATCTCGCTGTATCCGCCGCAGGGGCGCTATCAACTTGTTGTGTCCCGACTGGAAGAGGAAGGCAGCGGTGCGCTGGCTGCCGAATTCGAACGGCGCAAACGCCTGTTTGCCGAACGCGGCTGGTTCGATACCGAACTCAAGAAGCCCCTCCCTGCCCTGCCGAAGCATATCGGTATTGTCACCTCGCAAACGGCTGCCGCCCTGCAGGATGTACGCAAGGTGCTGTCCACCCGGCCCGGCTGGTTATCGCTTACCCTTGCCGCAACCCCGGTGCAGGGACAGGCCGCACCAGTTGGCATTGCGCAGGCCTTGCAGCGTCTGCAAGCCATGCAGGAGCCCCCCGATGTGATTCTTCTAGTGCGTGGCGGCGGCAGCCCTGAGGACTTGTGGTGCTTTAATGATGAAATCGTGGTGCGCAACATTGTTGAATGCAGCATTCCCGTCATCACCGGCATCGGCCACGAGATCGATACCAGCCTCGCCGATTTTGCGGCGGATGCGCATGCCGCCACGCCCTCCAATGCCGCCGAAATGGTCTGCCCTGCATCCGACTCGCTGCGTCGCGCAATGCCGCGCATCGGCCTGTTGCGTCAACTGCTAGAGCATCGTGTATCCAAGGCCCGCCAATTCATGCTGAAGGCCGATGCAGCACTAAGCCATCGCTGGCAGATCAGTCGTGATGAAAGACGCATGCATATTGAACGTACGCAACACCTGCTCGCCGCGCATAGCCGGCAGATGCAAAAGGCGCGACGTGAACAACTGCGACAGCTTCAGAAACGCCTGACGCCGCTGGAGCCCGGCCAACGCCTGCGCCTGCGTCAGCGTCGCCTCGATGAAACCATGCAGCGCATGCACCATGCTATGGACCGGCACACGCAAGTAGGAGCACGCGACCTTGATCATGCCCGCCAGTCCCTGCGCCTGTTGCAGGGAAAACTTGTCGAACAGCACCGCCGCAACCTTGCCATGCAAAGCGCGCAGTTAAGTGCACTCGGCCCCTTAAGTGTACTTAAGCGCGGTTATACGCTGACCATGTCGGCGGATGGTCAAATCCTGCGTTCGGTGCAGCAGATCAAAAAAGACGATGCCCTGCATATCCGCTTCCATGACGGCACAGCCGATACCCAGGTGCGCGACACTCATCTCAAAGGGAACAAAAAAACATGAGACAAACCCGTTCTTTACCCCAGCGCCTTTGGCCTGTGCTGTGTACTGCCCTCCTGATACTCACTTGCGGCCTGCCGCAACTGGCATCAGCCCAGCAATGGCAGGCTGTGCAGGGCAATGTGCTAGTCATTGAACTTCCCGCAGCCGACAAACATCTGCAAGTCCGCGCCTTCGGCAAGTCATGGCCGTGGAAGCAGATAGACGGGCAACACATCAGATCTTGGATCGGCGTTGACCTGAAAGCCAAACCGGGCAATCACAAGCTCCTTGTCCGCGGCGATGCAGGCGAGCAGTTGCATCAGGTGCAGGTGATAGCCGGAGATTTCCGCATCTCGCGTATCAAGGTGGAGAAAAAGATGGCGGAATTCGATGCAGCGACCCTCAAGCGCATCCGTGCCGATCAGGCGGCTATCAAGGGCACCTATGCCATGCAGGTCGAGGGGAATCCGGACATCAGCATCGCCGCTGAACCGACCGAGGGTATCGTTTCAACTCCCTTCGGCGCACAGCGCTATGTCAACGGCGAGCCCCGATCACCGCATTCAGGCCTTGATATCGCTGCCCCTGAGGGCACGCCGATCATCACACCACTGGCCGGTCGTGTACTGCTTGCAGAATCCATGTACCTCAACGGCAACACCGTGGTCGTCGGCCATGGCAACGGCCTGGTCATGGTCTATTCACATATGAACACGCTGAAGGTTAAAAAAGGTGATTGGCTGGAGGCCGGCGCACGCATCGGCGAGGTGGGTATGACCGGCAGGGCCACCGGGCCGCATCTGCATTGGGGGGTGCGCTTCAATCAGGCGCGCATCAATCCTGCCTCCCTGCTCACAGCACAGGGAAACGCTGCAAGCAACAGCACGCAGTAACTCAAAAAATCAGAGGGAACCGGTGCTTTCCAATCATATTGCGCTATGCAATGCTTTCCCCTCGGTAAACAATTCATTGGGAGGAACGGCCTTGGGAGTACAGAAACAACGGTATCGTTGCAGCCCGAGCCGGACCGGAATATGACCGTAACAAAACCTAAAAACGAATCCTGGATTGCAGGGCTGTGGGAGCATCGTGTTGCACTCGGCATTGCGGCGAGCGCAAGCATTCTGATGATGCTTATTCTGGTTGTTCAGCCAGGCAACAAATCCGCTAGTAACAAGCAGCATGGCACCGCTTCAGGAACAGAGAAGCAAGCTGCTGCAAGCAAAGCGGTTCATGTCGAGCAAACAAGGTCGGGCGCGCCCAGATATGCCATTCCGGATAAATCCCTTTCCAGCCAGGCAGCAAAAGAAGTGGCTGCAGCACCGGTTGTCAGGGTAATCACCCCTTCCACACCAACTGAACCGGCAGCCGTCAAACGACCTGCGCCAGCCCCCGCGGTCAAATCACCTGCTGCCAAACCGGTCGTACAGACAATAGCGAAGCACTCCAGTCAAAACGATAGTGCAGCCCCTAAAGCCAAACCCGTCGCAAAACCAGCCAGCGCACAAGCCACGCAGCAGGATATCAATGCGGCTGCACAGATTTATTTCGTGCAGGTTGGCGCCTTTCGCGAGCGTAATAGTGCACAGCAGCAAGCCTCAATGCTGCTGCAGAAGGGTTGGAACAGCATGGTGACGACCAATGCCGCCGGCTGGTATGCCGTTCGCATCGGCCCGGTTTCATCGCGCGGTGCCGCAGACAAGCTGCGCCAACAGCTGCTTGATAAGGCAAAACTCAAGGGTTTCGTTGTCAAAGGGTAAGGGCTGCGTTGCAGCCGGACATCAGGTAACGGCCGAGGCCGGAGCCGAAATCCTGCGCGCCGGCGGCAATGCCGTGGATGCTGCAGTCGCAGCAGCCTGCATGTCCTTTATCACCGAACCTGTACTTACCGGAGCCGGTGGCGGCGGCTTTATGCTTCTCTGCAAGCCGAACAGGCCCCCTCTACTACTCGATGGTTTTGCACGCATGCCCATGGCTGCCATTGAGTATGTAGAAGCACCCGACTTTCGCGCCATCCCGGTGGACTTCGGCAATACCGTACAAACCTTCCATATCGGCCGCGCCTCGGTTGCCACGCCCGGCCTGATGTCGATGCTGTTCGCAGCGCAAAGCCGCGGCGGACGCATCCCGATGCGCGAGGTGATTGCACCTGCATGCCATGCGGCTCGGCATGGCGTGGCACTCAATGCCCTGCAGACATCCTTTATCCACCTGCTGCAACCCATACTCTCCGCCAGCAATGCCTGCCAGTCGCTGCACAGCAAAGGGGACAGACTGCTCAATGAAGGCGAGCCGTTCATTAATCCCGAACTGGCCAACCTGCTCGAACTGCTGTGCGTTGAAGGTGTTGAGGAAATGTACCTTGGCGATGTGGCGCAAAGCATCGTTGCCGCCTGCCATCCCGGCGGTCTGTTAAGCATGCAGGACATGGCCAAAGCACAGGCCATCGAGCGCCGCCCGCTTAAGCTAGCCGCCCTGAACGGCACCCTGCTAACCAATCCACCACCCTCCTCCGGTGGCCCACTGATTGCCTTTTCCCTGCAACTGCTCGAAACACTGCGTGGTCAGCGCCGCGAAGCCGATGCCATCCTGCTTGCCGAATGCCTGCACGAAGCTGCCATGGCACGCAATGCAGACTTCGACACCATGATTCACAACTCCGATTTCGCAACTGACTTTCTGGATAAGGAAAGAATTGTGCGGCATAGCCAGGATATTGCTGAACGCCTGGATAGAAAAACACCGTCTTCGTCACAGGAATTCGCCAACAGGCATGGCAGCACAACGCATATCAGCGTGCTCGATGCAGATGGCATGGCTGTTTCCATGACCACCAGCAATGGTGAAGGCTCCAGCATCATCGTGCCCGGCACCGGCATCCATCTGAACAACATGCTGGGGGAAGAAGACATCAATCCGCTCGGTTTTCATCGCCTGAGTGGTGGTGAAACCCTGTCTTCGATGATGGCCCCCACGATCCTCATGCAAGACAAACGACCGAGCATGATACTTGGCAGTGGTGGCTCCAATCGACTGCGCGGTGCCATTCTGCAGGTGCTGTTCCGACACAAGGTGCTTGGTCAGGCCGTTGAGGACGCAGTACATGCGCCGCGCCTGCATCCCGAAGGAATGATGCTGGATGCAGAACCGGGGGCTCTGACTGCAAGCGATGAACATGCATTGCGACAGCTTGGCTGGCAGATACGCAACTGGTCGCAAACCTCGGTGTATTTCGGCGGCGTACATGCCATCAGCATCGGCAAAAACAATCGCGTCGAAGCAGCCGGCGATCCGCGCCGCGGTGGTGCAGTGGCATGGGCATGAGTCGAGACACTCAGCCAGTGGAAGCTATTATCGCTCTGGGAGGAAACCTGGGCGATGTACGGAAAAGTTTCATTGGCGCGCGGGAGATGCTGTCTGTCGAACCCGGCATTTCCCTGCTCGCTTCATCAAGGCTGTATCGCTCTGCTCCGATGGGGCCACAGGATCAAGCAGATTACCTAAATGCCGTTGTTATCATCCAATGCAATCTTTCCGCGCTGCAACTGCTGCACCGCATGCAGGCTATCGAGTTGCATTTCGGACGCAGGCGGGACGGCCAGCGCTGGGGCGAACGAACGCTTGATCTTGATCTCATCGCCTATAACGATACGCAAATGCAATCGCCTGAACTCACCCTGCCGCATCCCGGCATGCAGGAAAGGATGTTTGTTCTACAGCCATTATGCGACATCCGCCCCGACTGGCGGCACCCGATCACGGGCAAAACAGCCGGCGAGATGTTGAGGCAAAGAATCGTTGCGGGAGAACATCCACTCGGGGAGGGTGAAATATGGTAATGCGTAATCTGCATCTCAAACATATAGCCATCGAAGGGCCGATCGGTGTCGGCAAAACAACCCTGGCCCGCAACCTTGCCGACCGATTACAGGCAGGCCTGATACTGGAACAGATCGACGACAACCCCTTCATCGGCCTGTTTTACGAAGACCCGCAGCGGCATGCACTGCCGGTACAGCTGTCCTTCCTGTTTTCGCGCCTGCGCCAATGGCAGGCCCTGCATCAGCAGGATCTTTTCCATCAGGGTATCGTCACCGATTACATCTTCGCCAAGGACAGGCTGTTTGCCACAGTCACCCTGTCGGATGAAGAGCTCTCCCTGTACGACCAGGTGCTGCATGCCGTCGTGGTCGATCTGCCGAAACCCGACCTAGTGATTTATCTGCAATCCGATGCCGATGTGATTATGAACCGCATCCGCAATCGCGGACGCGATTTCGAACGCCATCTGGGGGTTGATTATCTGCGCCGCATCATCGGTGCATACGACCGCTTTTTCTTCAATTATCAGGAAACCCCGCTCCTCATCGTGCAGACCGACAGGCTGAACTTCGCCGAGAAACCGGAAGACATCGATGCCCTGCTCAGCCGCATCGGCAAGATGCGCTCGGGCACCGAATTCTGGGCGGATTATTCAGGCTAGGCTTTCTGTTTTCCTGCTTTCTTCTTTGCAGGAACATTCGGCTTTTCAATATTCTCGACCAGTTTATCGAAAAAGTTAGGCACCAGTGTTTGCGAATATCCGGCAATAAACCCCCATGCAAGGGCCTTGGCATAATCACCTGTTTCCACAGGCCTGGCGCTACATAAAAATTCTTCAAACGAATTCACAGGAACCTGAGCGAACTCAGGAAAAAGTGAACCTGCAACCATATGTCCAGCAAACATCAGATAGAGCACAATCGAGAAAACCCCGCCCAATAATACATGCGCGACTTTCTGCATGAACAGAACACCTGCCGGAGCGGTCAATTCAAGTGTCGGGTCATGAATACCACGCGTAAGGGAACTGACAAACCCACCAAGCAGACCAGCCACAAGAACACTGAACCCGACTGCATCTTCAACCTCACCACACGCCTTGGGTATGCCATATTTTATTTCAAGCAGCATCACAATGGCGAAAAATACAACCATGGCGAAATACACTTGATACAAATTCTTTGCTTGATTCATTTCTGCACCCCCTCCATTCCTAAACGCTCTTGAATTCAAAAACCTTCGGCCCCTGCTGCCGTTTGATGACGATATCAATTAGCAGGGTTCGATCAGGCTGAATCAGTACGGGAATCCGTGATGCTTCTATATGAATGCTGCCGATATCGTTGTATGCAAGTGTAGAGTAGCCAACGTTCCCGTTACGGGAAAGTTCGGGCAGCGCCGTCAAACTGATAAATAGATCGCGATTCCTCTCGACCATCAGCGTTTGCAGTTCATCGGTATCGATAAGAATACTGCGATAAGATTTGTTATTTCCGTATGGATGCACAGTGGTGATGACCTTTTGCTGAATCAGGGCCGTCAACAAATTGTCCGGCTTATTGCTACCTGATTTTTTGGCAAAAAACTCAATGACATAATCTTCTACATCATGTCCTGTATCATCGCTTAGATGAATCACGGTATTCTGATAACCAGCCCTGAACTTCCTGTCGTCGAAAGACATCTGCTTGGTCAATTGCCTCTCGTTTTCGGAAAACTCCTGCAAATCGAGACAATATTGATTGAAGTCTCCATCTTCGACCTGCAGCGCCCTAAGCATCATGTCCGCAGTGCGCTGATTCGCACAGTGCCCTCCATTCATGGTGATCGTACCGTGGTTCTCATCATTAAGGCGTGCAAATGCAGTTGGAGCGGTGGCAAGTTGACTTGTGTGTACGGGGCTACTCGGATCTGTGGCGAAATCCCAATGAAAGTATTCGGCGTTCAGATTAGCAGTCGAAACCCGCACCGTGCCATCCGTACCGCTCTCATTGGCAATTGCAGCTATGCCAGAATAGCCGTCATTGCCGACCAGAACAGTTGCCAGCACCTTACCCGGCCCGTACCAAGCCTTATCCGAGAAAACATCATTCCAGGCCAGCTGCCAACTATACTCACTGCCAAGCTCAAGGCCTTCAAGAATATGACGACCGGTCTGAAACAGTTTCTTGCCTGTAAATCCCTTGGTAATTCGACCGATAAATGCATTGCCTTTGTGCGCCAGCGGTGAACCGAAATTGGCAGGCGCCAGAAACAGCAGACGGCGAATCGGATTATTCTCAGGTGTGCGGAAACGGGTCATCCAGTCGCGAATTACCAGCCCCCCTGTACTGTGCACAATCACATCCACACTGCGCGGATCATTGGGGAGGCCTCTTTTCTTCCAGGCCTTCTCCATGGCCGCAATGATGTCATCATAGGTCACATCATCATCCATGGAGATATAGTTGCCGAGATGCAGATCTGTTACGTCACTCAAGCCTTGATCTGCAAGAAATTTTCCCAATGATTTAAATGATTTGTAATCGTCGCTCCAGCCATGAAGAATAACAATCATCGCGCCCTCCCGATTCCCCTGAAAACTCTTTTACGGATAATAGGTTTTAATTCGCTTACAGTTGCGCACATCGAAATGCAGCCATGACGTCCCCAGTTCGACACTTCCAATGAGTTCAAACGTCTTATCATCTGGAGCAGCAAGTATCTCCTGCCGCACACTCTCGGCATCGGTATGCGAAAAAAGGCAATCCGCCGCGCGCCCGAAGCTGTGCTGGCTGGTTGCACTGTAATATGGGCTTTCCTTCGTTCTGAGTCCGCTCCATTCGCGGTCTTTGCCGGAATGCCAGTTATTCACGGTAATCGGCCCAAAACGGTCACGCAGTCGATCCAATGTGATCAGCAAGCGTTCGTCGAGCAACTCCCACGCCTTCTCCCCGCGCGCCTCGAATATTGCCGGTGGCACCAGCTCCTGAATCTTGAAGTGACTGCATTTATACATTCTCTCTCCTGAAACTAAAGAAAATCCACTTTAAATAAAGACCTTTGCCACCTGTACTACACCCTTAAGTATTTCTGCGAAATCATTGGCATTATTTACCTTAGCAACTAGTTGTTCACTTGCCGTCTTGGCCTCATTCATAGTGAATGGATTGCGCTTTGCCGGCGCCAGATGGGAAAGCAGGCTGTCTAAGGTGGCTTGATTGGCTATTTGGTCGATTGCCATTTGACCTGCGCCATAATTCTCCAACTCATACTGCATGTTTCTGATGAGCAGTGCCTGAGTGCCTATCATTCTACTGATATCCTCTAAGGCACCTGTGAGTTCAGTCTTATCTTCACCAGCCTTTGTTTCGATCAAAGTTTTCAATTTGTCGACTGCCTGTTCAGTAAGCATAAATAATCCCCCCGATTCTATTTTCCTGAAAGCCCTTCAATGGTCCCAAAAAAACTGTTGGCTTGACCTATGTATTGATTGACCCGATCCGCGTAATCATCACCCTTCTTTTTTCTGATAATGTCGAGGACTCCAGTTTGAAGTTCGTCGTCTTTCAGAGCACCCGCCAAAGATGAAATTCGAGGAGTTGATTGGGTATAAGCTAATATTGAGTTCGCATGGTTTGTCGCAATTTGTGACTGTTCTATTATAACGCCCGCGTAATCCTCTAACGCATCAAGATAAACCTGCACCAATTCATTTTTCAATTGAACAGCCATGTATGGGTCAAGTAATCGATTTCTTTTGCTCATCAAAGCAAAACGAACTTCGTTATCATGTTCATTTATAATCTTCCCGTTTATTTCAATCAGCGCAAATGCATCATCAATAACTCTTGTTACACTGAATCCAGGGTTTTCCATGACAATATCAGCTACTAGTGGATACTTTGCCACCATTGCAACCTGTTCGGCTTGTTCGTTTTGCAGAGCATTTAATATTTCACTTCTGTATTCCTTAGCCGTATCAACCTGCCCCTGCAGAAACCTTCGTGGGTCTTTGGTCGAATCTGTTAAATCATGGGGCGACGGATTAGGTGAACCCATCCATTGCTTTGGTAGAGTCACCAACTCTTTAGCAAGTTTATTCCGAGCTATTTGAATCTCCAAATTCCCATGGAACGATGCTTCTCGTTTAAGCGTAGCAACAACTATTGCTACGTTGGCATTATAATTATCGATATTTTCGCTATTTTGCTCGGCAACCGGCTTTAACATTGCCGGCGTCACACATCCAGACAACATCAATACTATTGAGATAACGGCAAACCAAGTTATTGAATACTGCGACATCCATGAATGCTGATTCATATAGATAGCCCCCTCCACCTTGCTACATATGTAAGGGGCTAAACGGGTCTACATGCGTCGAAAAATGGTGATATCAGACCCAGACTCCCCTCCGGATAAGGTCACTATGCCAATCTCAATCGGCTGATTCAACCGTATTAAAAGTGCCACCACTCTTGATGTGAATATCGCGCTGCGGGTAGGGAATGGTGATACCAGCCTGTTTGAAGGCACGCCAGATGGCTAGATTCACTTCCGAGCGAACACCGCCCAGACCATTCTCCGGATCCTGAATCCAGATACGCAACTCAAGTGCGATACCGCTGTCGGCAAACTGCATCAGACGGCACAGAGGCACGGGCTCACGCAATACGCGTGGTGAGGAAAAAGCACAGTCGAGCATGATCTGCATGGCCTGTTCAGGATCATCGTTATAGCTGATTTGCACCGGCAACTTCAGGCGCACGGCCTTATCCGAGTAGCTCCAGTTAATGACGTCCGTGGTAACCAGATTCTCGTTGGGAATGAGTGTTTCCACGCCATCACGGTCACGCACGACGATGTAGCGGGCGCGCAACTCCTGAACCCAGCCAAACTTGGTACCGATGGTGATGACATCACCCGGTTTGATTGATTTATCGAAAAGCAGAATGAAGCCGCTGATAAAATTGCTGGAAATGCGCTGCAGACCGAAACCGATGCCAACACCGACCGCTCCGCTGAATACGGTCAGGGCGGTCAAATCAACGCCTGCCGCATCAAGCGCCACAAGAATGGCAATGCCCAGCAACATGAACTTGCTGAACTTGGCGAGGGCAACGCGGGAGCTCTCACTGAAATGCACAGAACGGCTTAAGCGTTGTTCAATAAGCCTGGCCAGCCACAGGGCCAGCATCCAGAAAATACCAATGGTCAGGATTAGTTTGAGTACGAGGAGCAGGGAGACCCGGCTTGTTCCCAGACTGAAGGCAAGCCCATCGAGAGCTACCAGCACACCGGGCAACCAGCCGAGCAGATGCAGGGCAACCATCAGCCAGACCATCGTGGCGATGATGTTTTCCCATGACTTCAGCAAGGGGCTGGGAGAAAAACCTTTGCGCAGGATATAGGCGGCGATACGAATACCGGCCAGCGACAATAGCAAGGGAGTGGCAATAGCCAGCAGCGGCGTAACCATCTCCTGATGATTGAGTATAGCCTGGCCGATCAGCGTTACCATCAACATGGAAATCGGGAACTGGATACGATTCAAGCCTTTGCGGGACATCTTGCGCAGCCGGCTCTGGCCTTCGCCCTCATCTGCAGCTGTACCGCCACTGTGCTTCATCATGTTTCGTATTATCAGAGCCGTTACTACAGCAAGAACCAGAATCGCCAATTGCCACCAGAATTCAGGCTGGGAGGTATAGCTCAACCATTGGGTAAACGTGTTCTGGATTGTCTCCATCATCGTGCAATTCCGATTTCAGATATTCTTGCGCTCATCGTTATCCCTCTCCGCAACAAACTGGTTACGCATAGAGTGCGGTAAGTTGGCCGGATTGGCAAATAAATGGCAGATGTGAAAGGCGTCTTGATTCAGTCAGCCCTTTACTCCCGACGTGCCAGTGAACCGAACAGCATGCCGACAATCGCCATCAGGAAACCGGCAAACTGCGGTGGCATCATCCCCTCTCCCTCAGGCAGGAAGAACTCCAGCGGCAGCCAGGTGAGTAATCCTAGAATGATGGCAGTGTAAGCCCCAAGCGTTGTCGCCCGTTTCCAGTACAGGCCTGCGACCAAGGGAACAAAGGCCACCACCAGCGTCACCTTGTATGCGTTCTCAACCATCTGGTGGATGCCCGTATCGTTGCCCAGGGCCCAAAGCGCATACACCGTTACCAGCAATGCAAACCCAGCCACCACCCAGCGGGTCATTTTGAGTAGATGAGCTTCCGAAGTGTTGCCCTGAGTCAGCCAGCCCTTGAGTACGTTTTCCGAAAGCGTCACCGAGGGTGCCAGCAAGGTGCCGGAAGCGGTACTCATGATCACCGCCAACAGCGCGCCGAAGAAAACAACCTGGGCAAATAACGGCAGATGCCCGAGCACCAGATTGGGCAGAATTTTCTGCGCATCCTCATTCAGCAAGCTGGTGACCAGTGTCGGATCAATCAGAAACGCCGAGTAGGCCAGATAGATGGGCACTGCGGCAAACAGGAAATAAGCAACGCCGCCAAGCACCGTTCCCCACACAGCCACCCCTTCGCTCTTGCCCGAGTTGGCGCGCTGGAACACGTCCTGCTGCGGAATAGAGCCGAAGCCCATGGTCAGCAGGCCCGAGATGAAGGCGATGATGGCCACCGTATTGAGTCCAGGCCAGAAATGAAATTTGTCCTGCTGCATCGCATGCTCAAGCACCGGTTCAACACCACCGGCCAAGCCGGCTACCAGCCAGGCGATGTAGAAAAGGCCGATGACGATAACGATCATCTGAAACGAGGTGGTCAGAGCCACCGACCACATGCCGCCGAATAAAGTGTACATCAGCACCACCGAGGCTCCGATCAGGATACCCTGCACCTGCGTGATGGAGCCATCGGACAGCACATTGAATACCAAACCGAGAGCCGTGATCTGCGCCGAAACCCAGCCGAGATAGGAAAGCGTGATGGCGATGCCGGTCACCACTTCCACCCGGCGGTCGAAACGCTGGCGATAGAAATCAACGATGGTCAGAAGATTGAGGCGATACAGTTTGCGGGCAAAAAACAGGCCGAACAGAATCAGACAGAGTGATGCGCCGAAGGGATCGGAGACAAGCCCTGCCAGGTCCTCCTCCAGAAAGGTCGCCGGAATGCCCAGTACCGTCTCGGCACCGAACCAGGTGGCAAACACCATCGCCACCACCACAAAGAACGGCAGACGCCGGTCTGCGGTGATGTAGTCGCGTGCATTGTGCACCTTGGTGGCGGCATACATGCCCAAAGCGATGGACACGACGAGATAGAGGATGACAAAACCAATCAACATGCAGCTCGCCCCGCGATCATTTGTTCCGGGCTGTGCCCGGTGAATTTCCGCGGAAAATGCCGCAACTTCTACCGGGCGTCAAACCATGATTTCGACGCCTCCCCGACATGCTCAGGCCAGTGCGGGAAACAGTCCTTTAAGGCCGCTGGCCATAAATTCGATAGCAATCGCCGCCAGAATCAGACCCATGATACGCGTGAACACATTGATCCCGGTTGCACTGATGCGCTGCGTAATCAGCGGCGACAGCCGCAGCACCAGCCATAGTATCAGACTCAGGGCAACGATTTCGCCGCCGATGATGGCATAGTGCGCGATGCCCGTTGCCTTGTGCGCATCGATAATCACCGTACTGATGGCGCCGGGCCCGGCCAGCAGGGGAATAGCCAAGGGCACCACCGCGATGGATTCCTTGTCTCTGGACTCATCGGCCTCTGCTCTGGTCTGCACAATCGGGCTCACCCTGGCATTGAGCATGGAGATGGCGATAAGCAGCAACAGGATACCGCCTCCCACCTTGAAGGAATGGATGGATATACCAAAGAACTGCAGCATCGGTTCGCCGAATATCAGTGAGGCCAGAAGAATGAGTCCGACTGCCGCCGCGACCCTGTTGATAATGCGCTGCCGCTCGGCCTTCCCCACCTCCCCGATCAGGCTGATGAAGATCGGTACCGCACCCCACGGATTGACGATAGCCAACAGGGAAATAAAGATTTTCAGGTAATCGGGATATTGCAGCATCATGGGGTTTGCTCCGGCTTTTCAGGCGGCGTGGCCAACTCAATGAAGATATGCTTGGCCTCAGGTGCCACGCGTGTCACATCATCCTCCAGCGCACGCCGGATATTATCGAGCTTGCGCATAAAGCGGATGGCTTGTGCTACCTCAGCCTTGCTCATATCGGCGAAAATCGCCTCCTCCCTGAGCTCCACCTCGGCCATCAGCAGGGTATCATCTGGTGAGAGCACGATGCTGTTGACGCGCTGCACATGCTGAACCTTTTCATCTGCCTGCCAGGCGCGGGTTGCAATATCGTTGACCTCGTCATCCGAGCGGTTGAGCAGGTATTTGCGATTGGTCGAGGCAAGGAATACTGCCAGCGCGCCCATCATGGCGCCGATGCAGATTGCTGCGATGCCGTCGAACACCGCGGATCCGGTCCACGCCGCCAACCCCATGCCGAGCAGGGCGACGAGTAGACCGAGCACCGCCACCGCATCCTCGATGAGCACAGCAAGCGTGGTCGGGTCGCGCGTTTCCACGAAATACACGCGCAGCGCTTTTCCTGCCTCGCCCGCCTGCCTGCGGAATTCAGTCAGGGCCACCATTAGGGAATAGCCTTCGGCAACAAAGGCCAGACCGATAATCAGAAAGGGAACCCAGGAAAGCTCCGGCTGATGTGCATCCTGCAGCTGATGCACGGCATGCATAACGGTGTACACGCAGCCGAGGAAGAAGATGGTCACCGCTGAAACAAGGTTCCAGAAATAGCGCTCCTGCCCGTAGCCGAAATGATGTTCCTTGTCGGCCACGCGCATCGAGCGACGCAGGCCCAGATAGAGCAGCCCCTGATTGGCCGTGTCGGCCAGTGAATGCACCGCCTCGGCGAGCAATGCGCTGGAACCGGAAACGAAGAAACCGAAGAATTTGGCTACCGTGACCAGGCTGTTGCCAGCCAGCGCCGTCAAGACGGCCTTTGTCGAACCATGGGACATGCTGTGCTCCTGCGCGTCAATCTGACTGCATCCTCGCATACAGCTGCAACAATTTCATCGCACAGGCTTTGACAGTCGGCAAATGCATTGCCAGCAGACCTGCACATCTGGCACGCTCGCCATATGTCGCCCGCAAACCTCGACGAAGCAGCCAAACCTCCCATGCAGATATGGGTTGATGCCGATGCCTGCCCCAAGGCTGTGAAGGAGATTGTCTATCGTGCTGCCGAGCGTCTGCAGGTGAAAACAACACTGGTGGCCAATTCAAGACTGACGATCCCACGCTCCCCCTGGCTGCATTTCATTCTTGTCGAATCAGGATTTGATGTCGCCGACAAGGAAATTACCCGCCTGATGCAGCCCGGTGATCTGGTGATTACCGCTGACATTCCACTGGCCGCCGATGCCATCGAAAAAGAAGGCTTTGCGCTGAATCCGCGTGGCGAATTTTACACGAGGAATAATGTGCAGAGTGCGCTATCCATGCGTAACTTCATGGACAGCCTGCGCGGTGCAGGCACTATCACCGGCGGCCCATCCGCCTTCAGCAACACCGACCGCACCGCCTTCGCCAACCAGCTTGACCGTTTCCTGACCAAACATCTGAAAAAAACTTAAGGGGAGGCCAGAGGAACCAGCGTGATAAAAGCCGTTATTCTGGATGGATCAGTTCCCGAATAGTTTGGGATAGCGCCTCGAAATCAAAGGGTTTGCTGATGATATGGCAGCCATCAGTGCAAATATTCTGATCCAGAACATGCTGCCTGTCGTAGCCGGTCGCAAGAATAACCGGCAGATGTTCGTCCACCTGTCGCACCGCCTGTAACAACTCCTGACCACCCATCTCGGGCATCACCACATCGGAGAGAATTAGATCGATTCTGTCATGCTGTACCTGAAAGATATCCAGCGCTTCCCTGCCGGTTCCGGCCTGCAAAACATGATAGCCAAGCATGCCAAGCACATCTGCCGAGGTGGTACGCAGATCATCCTGATCGTCAACAATCAGAATGGTTTCGCCTTGTCCGAGTGTGCGTTCCGACGCCTGTTCGCCAGAGGTTGATAAGTCGCCTTCGCACAATGGCAGATAAACCCGGAATGTGCTGCCTCTGCCAAGCTCGCTGTCGACCTCGACCACGCCACCATGCGTCTGCACGGTCCCATAAAGCATGGACAGCCCCAGGCCCGTACCCCTGCCGACTTCCTTGGTCGTGAAAAAAGGCTCAAAAATTTTATCCAGCTTTTCCTGCGGGATGCCATGACCATTATCTTCCAAACTCAGGCAGGCTAGCCGCTTAGCCGAAATTTCCGGATGCCTTCGGCGGAATCCAGATGATGCCGTATACCCGACAAGATTGCAGCGGATTTTCGGGGCCGCAACGCCTGCAACCGCATCGATGGCATTGCTCAGAAGATTAAACAGCGTCTGCTGCAACTGCGTGACATCGCCGCGAATATACAGCTCTTCCGGACATATATTATTCCGGTGATCGATATTTTCAGGGATAAGCGCTCTGCTCAGTTTGTATCCCTCATTCATGAATGAATTCAGGGAGAGAACCTGCATGCTCACTGCACTCTGGCGGGCAAAAGCCAGCAGTTGCTTCACCATACCAGCAGCACGGTTGCCCAGTTCCTCGATGTTGGTCAGTTTTTCATCAAGCGCGGCATGGTTCTGCATCTGCTTTTTGGCCAGGTATACATTGCCCTGAACGGCAGCCAGCATGTTGTTGAAGTCGTGGGCAATACCACCAACCAGTGTGCCGATCGCCTCCATCTTCTGCGACTGGCGCAACTGCTCTTCCAGCTTTTTGCGCTCACTGATATCGCGAACAACACTGAAAAAGGCCTGCCGGCCATCGATTTCGATTATTTTACTATTGACCTCCACCGGCATGATGGAGCCATCCTTGCGGCAATGCGCCGTTTCAAAAACCGCCATGCCCTGCGCGAATATCTCCTTCAGTCGCTCGGGAACTTGCACTGCGAACTCTGGTGAATCCAGTTCAGAAACATGCATGGCGAGCATCTCTTCTTTTGTGTATCCCAAGCGCTCATGTGCGGTTTTATTAACATCGATGAAGGCGCCCTGCATATCCAGGATGAACATCCCATCACTGGAGATGTCGAAGAGCATCTGGAAACGTTTCTTGCTTGCTTCCAACAGATACTGCTGCTCAATGCGTTTTGCTTCCAGATCATAGGTATCCAGCGCATGGGAGATGTTTCCAGCCATACCCAGCAACAAGTTGCGCTCATCTTTATCGAAGGCATTGGCCTCGCCGGCATACAGGGAAAATGCCCCGATGACCTTACCTGCACGAAGCAAAGGAAGTGCAGCGGAGCCACGCCAACCTGATCTGGTGCCGCGCTCATGCCAGGGTGCAAGAAGCGGATCATTGAGAAAATCCTGACACCAGTAGGGACGATTTTCGCGAATGGCGGTCCCGGTTGGCCCGCGTCCGGCCGGATCTTCTGCCGCCACCGAAATCTCGACCCCCTCCAGATAATCAATACCGGCACCGAATGCAGCTACCGGCCTGACCCTCCGGCTTGCCTCATCCACCAAACCAATCCACGCCATCCTCATGCCGCCGAATTCCACGGCATCGCGACAGACTTTCGGAAACAGTTCGCCTCCGCTGCTGCTGTGCGTGATGGCGTGGCTGCATTGAATCATGGCGTTATAGAGATTGTTCATGCGGCTGATTGTCGCTGCAGTCCTCTTGTGTACGGTAATGTCGTCGTAAACGCCAAGAATTCCGACCACTTCATTCTGGGCATTGCGCAGCGGCACCTTGGAGGTGCGCAACCAGATGTCCTTTCCGTCAGGTGTGGTCTGTGGCTCTTCATAATCGAGCCTTGGGATTCCCGATTCCATGACGCTGGCATCGTCGGCGCGGTAGAGCTCGGCCTGATCCTTCCAGCCCATATCGTAATCGGTCTTGCCGATCAGTTCAGCCGGATGCGAGAGACCGGCATCCCTGGCAAACAGCGTGTTGCACCCGAGATAGTGCCCCGCCCTGTCCTTCCAGAAGATGCGGATGGGAACGTTTTCCACGACATCTGTCAGCAGGCCGATGAACTCAAGCTGTTTGATGCTGCTCGTCATGCGTAAATCCTTTGTATGCAGCGATGCACAACCGGCAAACGGCCCGGTATGTGTCAGGTATCCTGATTGTCAGTATTACAATATCAAGCGCAAGCAATAAACAGGTCATTCATCCAGTAAGAAAACCCGTTCTGCATCCCGGTATCTCGAAGCCCATTCATCCTCATGGAAATCTAAATCAAGAATGAAATGATACTTTCAATGAAAGGACTTCCACCCGGTTGCGCCCTTTCTTCCTGGCTCGATATTGAACCTTGTCCGCAGCTTCAATAAGCGCTGAAGCCAAGAATTTGCCTCGCCCTAGAGGCAACCCTCATCTGGACTGTCATCTCGTCTTTCAGATGATCGCTGTCAACGATGGTGGAGAACACGATAAGCGCCACATCATCATCCGGATTGTATAGCATGAGCGAGAGATAACCTTGGTGAGCGCCGTTATGACCATATCCCAGGTTCTTGCGGTAAAACACGCCGAGGCCGTAGCAATCTTTCCCTTGCCGGCCACAGGCAAGCATCATGTCGGCATACGGCTTGGTTACGCCTGAGTGCCCGGTTACCAGAAGCTTCACCCAGCGGGCAAGATCCGCAGGGGTCGAGATGATATTACCCTCTGCGACCTGGCCTGAAAGGTTGTCCTGTGTGCAGATCACAAAATCCCCGTTTAATCTTCGATAACCTTCTGCATAAGGCGCAGGGATTGCTTTATCGGTACCGAGATATGGCAGGCTTGTTTGCGTCAGCTTGTTTGGCGTCACCAGATTCTGGCTGATGAAATCCACATACGATAAACCGGATACGCGCTCGATAATCTTGCCAAGCAGATTATATCCGATGTTGGAATAGTGGTAGCCACCACCCGGTGGATAATAGGAAAGCTGGCAGGTCGCGTTCACGCCGACCAATTCATCAAAGGTGAAGGTGTGGTCACTCAGGCCGAGATCATTGAGCACGTACTCCTCGTAAATCTTCCCTGCATAGGGGACGGGGCACGCCTCGGGCGTGTTGTCATTGGTACTGTCGAATACACCGGCAGTATGGCTCAGGAGCTGCCTGATGGTGATACTGCTCTTGTACGGTATGGCATATGCGGGGATATCGGGTATGTAGGGAATTCCCTTGTCCTTAATAAGCGAGGTGATCGTATCATCGATATTGAGCCGGCCTTGCTGGTAGAGAAGCATGATCCCGGCAGCGGTAAAGGTTTTCGTGTTACTCGCGATCCTGAAGTGAAGCCCGGGAACTGCTGCACCGCCGAGCCCGGAGGATGCAGAATAGCTGCCGTCCGGCGCGACGATATACAGGGCAAGTCCACCTGCGGTCACCCCCTTGTCGGCCTTGTACGCAGCCCATTGGCTATCGACCAGAGCCTGCAGCCCCCTTCCCCGATCGAGACCTCCGCTGCTCACACAGCCTGATGTGATAAGCAAAGCAAAAAGCAGCAACACCCGTGATGCTTCGTTGATACTCAACCGGTTATTTATCACTTTTCGGCCCTCCGCGAAGCGCTGTTACCAACCATCTCGACCAGAATCCGTCGCGCGAGTTGGGATCAACACAACCAGTGTACATCATGGACACTATGTGTGCTGAACTCCCCGATTAAACGCTTCACAAGCATTGCCACGATATCGCCTGACTCTTCTGAATCGCTGAGGCCATCCCGCTAGCCGCCGAAGTAATTGAAACGGATGGCTTCGCCAACCAACTCGACCGTTTCTTGACCAGGCACCTGAAAGACTCCAGATATTGATTCCCGTACAGGCCGGCCTGCAAGGTTTTACAGCATCACCTGCTTGATATGCAGATGCGCAAGTGCGCCGAGGTATTCTTCCAGCGTAAGCAAGCCAACGCAGGGCCCTGCACCTTTCACCCCCACCTTTCCGGCTGCCAGTTTCCGTGCCAGCGCAACGGCCGCGCCGCAGGGGATTTGCGGCCCGTGATTGTCAAAAGCGATCAGTTGCCAGATACGGCTGTGAGCTTTGCCATCAAGGCCGATACCACGCATTTCGACATGCACGGCACTCACATCCGGGCTTACCGGTTCAAGCCAGCGGTTCACCCGCCTGAATGCCGGGGCCAATGGCGCAAGGCTATTTAGCAAACCAACGCGCACCAGTCCTGATATGGCCCATGTGGAAAGATGCGAGACGGGATTACCAACGCCTGCATGAAACACGACGCTCCTGACATCAGGATAGCGCTTGGGAAAGATTTCAAGATCGGGCACGTCACAACTGCCCAGCCAACGGCTTCCCACAGGCGCTGCATAGCGGTAACGATGCAAATCCTGCCAGCCGTATGTTGTCACCCACTCACCGTTTTCAAGACGCAGAAACGGCTTGCCGCAATAACCAAGCACACCCTGCATGGTTGCCAGTCCCGGTGTATGGCCACCTGCACTGATACCATGGCGAATCTCATGCAGCTCTTTAAATTCGGACAGGAAATGATCGACAACAGCAGAGGTCAGTGCCGGCACCGAACTGGCTCCGCTCGTCACCAGCACTCCTGCAGCATTTGCCCTGGCATCGAGCGAGCTGATTCCATCCACAAAATCCCGACCATCGGCAAGATCGATATAATTGCAGCGTGCATTTATGCACGCCTCTGCCACCGCATAGTTCTGTCCCTGAAAAGGTCCGGCCGTCTGGATCAGCGTATCCACGCCTAAGTTTTGCAAGCGCCCGGCCAGATCAACTGCCTGCGCATCGATGGCAATGCCTGTGACTTTATTGTCGAACGAAGCAGCAAAGTCGGCCGCCCGAGCCCCGTCACGACCACCAATCAGCAGTCTGATGTCTGCATCCTGTGCCAGAAGAAGGCAAATCGTTTGCCCGAAATTTCCGTAACCGCCAAGGACCAACACCTTATTCATTCAGCCTCCGACACATGCAGCATGCATCGCTGGGGTACACCCCCGGCTTTCAAACCTGTCCTTGTTGTGATGAATTCGGAACGCCATACATCCAGCCTTGGCGTATTACACAAAACGCCGGCAAAGCATATTTATTTGGCTTCCAATCCTTTGGCCCACAATTGATCGAATTTGAGTTTTGCCTCTACTAGATGCTTGAAACACCAATCTTTTTTACTTTTGCTTGCCGGATTTTTGCATTGTTCCGGCAGGGTATAATATCTTTCCCAGGCGATATTCTTATTTTTCTCCTGCTCTTCTTTTTGTTGCTGTTCTCTCCTGCGCTGCTCCTCTCTGGCAATCTCGCTCTGACGGCTTCGATATTCAAAAGTGAGTTTGCGTTCTTCCTCCGCTTGTCTTAACTCGTCTTCAATGGCCTTCTGTCGCTGGGCTTCCTGCTCGCGCTGCTGCTCCTCCAGCATGCGCTGCTGAAAAAGTGCCAACTCCCGCTGCTTGGCTGCTTCAACAGCTTCAGCATGGGTGATCCGTTGTTGGCGTTGCTCATAGGCAACATAGGAGAAATAAACAACGCCGAGAAATACAGCGGCGAGGAACCCTGTAGCAACCAATTTGAATGTCTTCTTCATAGCCTTCTTCATCTAAATCGCACCTGTTGCAAATAATTGATAGCCGGCATTTATATCATCCCCACTGATCTGCACAGCAATATCCACCGAAATTACTAAAAAATACAGTGTTTAGCATAATCCTTGGTTTCAGTTGCTGTCCAATCCCCTTTTGATTTTTCTTTCATCTGCTTGCACCAGCCTTCACTGCCTATTTCCGGTGAACAGCCTGCAGCCATCAGGGCAAGGGCAGCCAAAAGCGCAAAAGGAATATTCTTTCTCATCGTTTCATCTCCAATCAATTGGTGTTGTAAGAAATTCATTTCACCTGCCGCACATTGAGAAGGCCATCCAGTTAAAGGACTTCCACCCGATTCCGGCCATTTTTCTTGGCTTGATATTGCGCCTTGTCAGCAGCTTCAATAAGCGCCTTCGCTTGCATCCCGGCAGTGACTTCCACAGAGCAGACACCGACACTGATGGTCACGACATCCTTAACCGCTGATGCCTCATGCGGAATGTCTTGTTCGACCACTGCACTTTGGCACAGCTGAGCCAAACGAAGCGCATGCTCTTCCGCTGTTTCCGGCAGCAACACAACAAATTCCTCGCCGCCATAACGGGCCACCAGATCGGCAGGCCGCCTGGCTATAAAGCTCAAGGTCTTGGCGATCTGTTTCAGGCAGGCATCCCCCGCTTGATGGCCATAATGGTCATTGTACTGCTTGAAAAAATCGATATCGATAAACAGAAGTGAAAGCATTTGTTTGCTGCGCTGCGCACGGGCCCATTCGATTTCCAGCAAACGATCGAACATGCGCCGGTTTGCAATACCGGTCAGTGAGTCGTGCAGGGAGAGCTTCTGAAGCTCTTCGTTTCTCAGCTTAAGTTGTTCTTCAGCCTGCTTGAGATCGTTGATGTCCTGAATCGAGCCCCCCATCTGTATAGGCTGGCCGGAATCATCCCTTACTGCGACACCACGATCTCTGAACCATTTATATTCGCCGGATTTCATCCTCAAGCGATGATCGCAGTCGTAGGTAACATTGTTTTCAAGGTGCTGTTTGAGCGACTCGAGAACCCGCTCCTTGTCTTCCGGATGAATTCTGGATTCCCAGGTGCTGAATTCTTCAGGAAACGCTTCATCCTTAGCGTATCCCAATAGCGATTTGAAGTTGGGTGCAAACCAACTGTGTTCCGTCTTGATATCCCAGAGCCAAAAGCCTTCATGGGTTCCATCTGTTGCAATCTTCAGCCGCTCTTCACTTGTTTCGAGACGTTTGAGCATGGGATGGGTGATGCGCCGGAACAGCCATGCACCAATGAAGATGAGAATGGATGCAATGAAGATGGCCAGTGACCCCGTCCTGATGAATGGCGCACGAACCTCCGCCATATCGATCTTGGCAACGACGCCCAGGTTAAGTTGTGCTACGGGCTCATAGGCGGCAAGCACAATATCTCCATGATAATCCAGACCTATCATTGATCCGGACTCACCCCGCAAAGCCCGCCGCATCGGCTCTGCTTTCTTTGAGTCAAAAGCCACAGGGTGAAGCTTATTCAAATCAGCAAAACGATGGCTTAATAGAAAGACGATTTGATTTCCTTCCCGTCGGGCCAGGGTAAATTCGCCTGTTTCGCCGAATCCTTTGAAATTCTCATGCGCATCCCTGATTTGGCTTAAGGTTGATTCAAAGGGAGGTCTATCCGGATCATGTACCGCGTGAATGCGATCAAAACGCGCAATAGCTTCCATCAGTCGGGCCTGACTCTGGGCGGTTTCCACCAGACGGGCGCGTTGCCCTTCAAGAGCAGTCCTGTACAGGGAAAAGGTGGTGATGAAGGTAACGCTCAAAACAATCGCTGCCAGAATGGCGACCAGAAGATAGCCCTGCATAGCTGTCGCACGAAAGCGATACATCAGCGCAGACCACCCACAGCAGTCATCTCATAAAAAGGTTCGTGCGCAGAAAAATTTGCGCTATTTTTTTTCCGGATTATGTCTCGCGCGCGAGATGTCATGCCATCCAGCCTAGCACAAAGATGAACAGCCAGCGCAGACGAGTTTGAAAACTTCTGCTTCTTATCCCCTTCCTAAACCTGCTCCTTGTAACGACGAATGGTCTCAAGCGAACGACCATAGTGGTAGGCGATCTGCTCCTCACTGTAGCGTTCCATGGCCTTTACCGGGCAGGCAAGACGGGCAAGGCAAGTGACAGCGCACGGTGAACTATCTTGAAGGCGCTCGTCCATACAGGCATCAAGCTTTATAAGGCCATCGACTGATGCCACCGGGCAGGCGGAGAGACAGGGCTTATCCGGGCAGCTTTCGCACGGCGAGGGTTCAGACATGGGGGCCGTCGGTGTAAACGAGGTGTCGGCCAGAACGACGGCGCGGTAGGCAAACCAGGAGCCCCAGCGGGCATTCACACCGATGCGGAAAGGTGAGGCATGATGCCAGCCGGCAAGCTTTCCCAACTGCTGCAAGGGAATGACGCCGGGCTGCTGCGGAAAAAGCAGTGTGTAACGACTTGTCCGGTTTTCTTCGGCAAAAAAGCGGGCAACGACATCGGCCGAAAAACGGTCAATCGGGTGTTCATCGCCCTTCCACTTCGAGCCGGCAAGTGCCTGCCACATGCGGTGACCCCCATGCCCGAAAACAAGCAACTGCCGATAACCCTCAGTTGTTTCGACTGCTTCAATAGCCGCCCGCATATCAGCCGGCAACCCGGCAAGATTGAACACCGCCTGCAACAGCAGGCCGTTCTCCGCCAATATGGCACTGTCGTTTGGATGCATGCCGCTCATACCATGCTCACTTCATCTGGACACGAATCTTCTCGTCCCCAAACTCTCCAATATCTACTAACACTGGACCTTCGCATCACTCCCCTCGACCCCGCAGCAGCCATAGTGCCAGACCCGTCAGGCTCAAACCAAACATGGCGAGGGCCATGTACGGCAGGGCCGGCGTCAGCAGCGGCACCAGTGCGCCCACAACAAGCGCGGTGAAGCCCATCTGCACGAAGCTCTGCATCGCCGAGGCCATGCCGCGATTGTGCGGGAAACGATCCAGCGCCATCAGGTTGATGTTGGGCATGCTCACGGCCATGCCGAGCACATACAGCGCCAGCGGCGCGATCACATACAGTGGCGAAGGCGCCAGCAGCAGGCTTTGCACGATATTCAGCAGGGATGCCGGTAACAGCAGGGCAAAGCCGAGCCAGACTGTTTGCTCACTTGTAAGCCTTGCGGCCAGCCAGCCTGCTATCTGCGAACCGAGCATGATGGCTGCCACGATGGGCACGAACATCACCCAGAAATCGTTCGCGCCGAGCCCCAGAAAGCCGTATATGACGCTGGGTGCTCCAGCCACATAGATAAAAAAACCGCTGAACATCATGGCAAAGCTGAATACCAACGCCAGATAATGCCGGTTACGCAGCGCCATACCGTAAGCCCGTGCGATGGCAAGGGGATGAACACTGTGGCGCTTGTCCATAGCCAGCGTCTCGCCTGTCCCCCTCCAGATCATCAGTAACAGCACTACTGCAAACAGAGCCAGAAAAAGAAAGACCGAATGCCAGCCGAATATGTCATGCATCCAGCCGCCAAGGATAGGCGCTACCGCCGGGGCGATACTGAACAGCAGCGTAACCCGCGCCATCACCCGCCTTGCCTCGGTACCATGATACACATCGCGGATCATCGCCCGGCCGATAACCATGCCTGCACTTGCCGACAAGCCCTGCCCGATGCGCAGCAGGATCAATTGGTTGATATTCTCGGCAAGGGCACAGCCGATGGAGGCCAGCGCATAGATGCACAGCGCGCTCATGATAACCCTGCGACGCCCGAACCCGTCGGAAAGCGGGCCGTAGATCAGGGTCGAAATCGCTGCCGCCAGCAGGTACAGACTCAACGTGAGCTGCATCTGTGCAGGGCTGGCAGCCAGTTCTCTGGCGATATCGGGAAACGAGGGTAAATAGGTATCGATGGTGAAAGGCGCCAGCGCTGCCAGCCCCGCTACCATCAGCGACAGGGGCACACGGCCTGTTCGTTGTGCAGTCTGCATGCTTATTCAGGCACCGTCTTGTTTCCCTGCCTGCTCACAGCTTTTGTATGCGAATTTTCTCATTCCCGAATTCGACGATATCGCCTGCAATAATCTTTTTCCGTTTCTGTGTTTCCACCTGTCCATTCAGCCGAACCAGCCCTGCAGTAATGACATGTTTAGCCTCTCCGCCACTGGCCACCATGCTCTCAAACTTCAGCAGCTTATAAAGCTCAATCGGTTCACTGGAAATCGTCACTTCTCTCACTAAAAACGCCCCATTTCTTTTTGCTAAGGTAATCGCAAGGATTCATCAAAGATCTGTGAAAGACAAAGCGCTTCATCCATCCACGCTGTTATTGCCCTGCTTTTTCCTCTACAGGCAACGTGCGTTCAGGATGGTGATGAATATTCCGCCCATGCCGATACAGATCCCCACCGATGTTCCGCTCATCCCCATGCTCAGTAGTTTCAGCGGGTGCTTCGACTTCAGGCTGGCCGGCAGGTTTCTGTACCGCACACCCCTGCAGGGTGACCAAGCTAATAAGAAAGAGACATGCAATCAGAAAGACTTTCATAGACCCATTATAGCTGTATTCAACTAATCTTGCTTCAATGGCGATGTAGCCCGCAGAGCAGTGATACGGGCCTGAACCTTTTCTAGGCTGGCATCGGTAATCATCCGGTTGTCGACCAGCACGAGCGGCGCATTCGGACACTGATCCCGGCAGTCGCCTTCAAACGTCTTCATGCCAAGGGCTTGCAGTTCCTGAGCAAGCTCCCGTCCACCACAGTCGCTGCACTCAGGGCCGAAACACACTTCAATGCTTGGTTCTTTGGCAGATTCAGAGTCTGTGGTCATAAGTGTGTCCTTTGACTGATCGGCGACTGACGTTAATGCCGCTTTTGCAGCCAGAACTGGTACATGTCGAAGAAAGTGTCGGGATTCTCCTGCTCGAAGACAGCCCAGTTCTTAAGATTCGTTGCTGCCGGATCATCTGGAAAGCGCCCGTGATAGTCGCCAAGGGTCATGGGTTCGCATGTGAACCCAAGGAAGCTCAAGCCGTTTGCATGGATGAAATCCTGAATCTGTTCAAGGGTCAGGCGATGCTCCTGAACATGGAAAAGCAGGTCCCGGCATGCGCTGAGGCTATAGAAATCGGTGGAGCGAACAGCACAACCAAGCGTTTCGGTGAGATCCACCTCGCGCAGGTATGGACGGGCCTGCCGGATGCCGTCGGCCGTGGCCGCAAAGCCTTTCCCGGCAATCAGTTCCCGTGAACGGACAACATGACGCCGGGCAATCTCGCTGTAAAAGCCGAGACGCATCACACCGTTCGGTCGCAGCATGGAGACGAGCACCTTCCAGCCTGTTTCCGGATTTTCAAGGTGGTGCAGTACACCGACGGACTCGATAACATCGAAGCTCCGGTTCAGCGTGCCAAGCTTCAGAATATCCGCGCGGGCGAATTCGATATTCTCAATGCCCATTTCCTGGCTCTTGCGCTTGGCATAGCTCAGGCTGGCGAGACTTAAATCCACCGCGAGCACCTTCGAGTCCTTGAGCAACTGTGCCGTTTCGATGGGGTGCTGGCCTGTGCCGCAGCCGGCTATGAGCACATCGGGGTGCGCGGCGCGCTCGATGGATGCAATCAACACTTCCGGAAACATGCTGTGCAGATAGGCATCGACTGCGACAGACTCGATGGATGCCGGTAATTTCACCCAGCGCGGATATGGGTTTTCCTCGTACTGGCTCTGCACCGCCAGGGATACGTCGTTTTCGATGGGGGTCAGCGAGGGAATGGAGGAGCGCAGCGCCATTTCTTCCTGCGGTTCCCTGATCTGCTGGATAAGCAGGTTCCGGACTCCATCGGGCCACGATCGCTCCAGCAGCTTGGGATCGCTGTTAAGCGAATAAAGCGGGAAATAGGCGGCTACTGCGACAATCTGCAATGGGGAAACGGTTTCGGGCCCGTTCTCGATCGCATCAACAAGTGAATCCCGCAGGGCGGTCGCCGCCTGCATTTCTTCTTGCGAACACCAGAACACATAATCGTTGATGAAGCACTGTTCGGCCAGCGGCCCGAAAAAGGCGAGCCGCGAGGCATCTGCCTTCGACGCGCCTGTCGAATCGGCGGCGATTTGCAGCAACAGTAACCGCGCGTCCGTCAGCCACTGCTCCAGAACTTCGTCATAAATGGGTACCGAGCGTAGCATGGCGTTGAACAGCGGGTCACGGCCAAGCTTGCCCAGCCTATCGCCTTCACACAGCTTCCTGATGGCCCGGCCCGGCTTGTCGGCTGAGCCAAGAAACGGGCTGATCAGGGGGTTGATCGCAAGCAGGTTGCAGGCGAGGCCCACCAGATCGGTTGGGCGAATCCAGGCCTCGGTCAGCGCACGTGCGGTGGTTGTATAGAGAAAAGGGCTGAAGCTCTTGAAGCGCATCAGCGAAATGCAGCGCACATACGCCAGCCTTGCGGCCTGATGGTCGGGCTGCAGCGTTAGGACACGACGAAAACTCGTTTCGGCTTCCTGCAGGTTGCCAAGCTGCCTGTGCACCTGGCCCAGCATAAAATACGAATCGGGATGCCTTGGGTTTAAGGCGACAGCCCGGCTGTAGCAGGCCTCGGCCTCCCTGAATTGCCCGAGTTCCCTGAATGCATTACCCAGATTGGCGTGCGTGCCGGCAGCCCCGGGCATGAGCTCGACAGCCTTCTGCAGGGCCGGGAGCGATGCCTCCACTTTCCCCTGCTGCGCCAACACAATGCCCAGCATAGTCCATGCATGCGAGTGGCCGGGAAAATCACGAGTCAGGTCCAATGCCTGCTGTTCAGCCACATCCAGCTGCCCGCTGTTCATGCATTCAGCAACGGCATTTATCTGCGCCGGCGCCTGCGCCGGGAGGCGGTTTCCAGCCCTGCTGACCGGGGTCTTTCCTCTTCTGGTCTTGTGCTTCATCACCTGCCGAATCCTTGAATGATTATGGCTGACGACTTTAAGAGCGGATAGTGCGAATGTCCAACCTGCAAGCCGGTTCACCTAGCAGGTATACAGGCCACGTTCGCTGAACTGGGCAATCACGCGCTTCAGCAAAGCCGCGTCGGGAGGCAAAACCCCTTTCAACTGGTATTTCAAACCCAATTCGGCCCATTTATTCTCACCCATCTTATGGAAGGGAAGCACTTCCACGCGCTCAACACCCTGCAATGTGGCAACGAAATCGGCCAGCCTTTCCACATCATCGAAGTCATCGGTGTAACCCGGAACGAGAACATAACGTATCCACATTTTTCTGCCTATGGCGGACAGACGGCGGGCAAAGTCCAAAGTGGGTTGTAGCGGCTGCCCGGTCAAGGCCAGATGCTTCTCTGCATCCATATGTTTGATATCGAGCAGCACCAGATCAACATCATCGAACCATTCGTCTTCCAGATGGGCCGCCAGAAAACCCTGTGTATCCAGCGTGGTATGCAGATGCAGGTCGTGTTTGGCCAGATAAAAGATTTCGCGGATAAAATGCGCCTGCATCAGGGGCTCCCCCCCCGAAATCGTCAGCCCGCCTGAGAAGCGAAGGAAAGTGGCGTATTCGGCTATCTCTTCGAGGACACGATCGACCGTCATCACCGTGCCGTTATGCATCTTGAAGGTGTCGGGATTATGGCAATACAGGCAGCGGAACTGACAACCGGAAACAAACAGCACAAAACGCATGCCGGGACCATCGACAGCACTGCCCATTTCAAAGGAATGCACAAAACCCGAAAGCCTGCCCTGTTCATCAACACAGACGGGAGCAATCACTCCCGGAGGTTTTAGCGTGGTGTTCTCAGTCATGCGTGAGTCCCGTGGATGGCTGCCTTGCCATCACTGATGGCAAGGCAGCGCAATCTCAAAAATGCAGGTGGAAAGTCCGGTTGATGACATCAAGCTGCTGCTCCCGGGTCAGCTTGATGAAGTTCACCGCATAACCGGAAACGCGCAGCGTGAGCTGGGGATAGTTCTCCGGATGCTCCATCGCATCAAGCAGGGTCTCTTTGCTCAGCACGTTCACATTGACGTGAAAACCGCTCGAGTTGCAAAACATATCAATGCAGTTACTCAGATTGTTCACGCGGTCTGCCACGGTGTGACCGAAGGCATCCGGTGTGCACGTTGCTGTCCAGGAAATGCCGTCGAGTGCGGCCCGGTAGGGAAGCTTCGCGACCGATGCTCCGGAAGCGATAAACCCCTTCTTGTCGCGCCCGTTCATGGCATTGGCGCCGGGAGCAAAAGGCTCGCCGGCACGACGGCCATCCGGCGTGTTGCCGGTCTTCTTGCCGTAGACCACATTCGAGGTGATGGTCAGCACCGACTGGGTCGGCACGCTGCCACGGTAGGTCTTGTGCTTGCGGATCTTCTCCATGAAGGTCTCGACCAGCCAAACGGCGATCTCGTCCGCACGGTTGTCATTGTTACCATAGGCCGGATACTCGCCTTCAATCGCAAAATCCGTGGCCAGGCCCTGTTCATCGCGCAGCACACGTACCTTGGCATGCTTGATAGCCGAAAGGGAATCGGCAGCAACCGACAGGCCGGCAATACCGCATGCCATGGTGCGCATTACATCGCGATCATGCAGCGCCATCTCAAGCCGCTCGTAATGGTATTTATCGTGCATGAAGTGGATGGCATTGAGTGCCTTGATATACGTCGTGGCAAGCCAATCCATCATTTCATCGAATTTCTCCACAACCTCATCATAATCCAGATAATCGGAGATGATGGGCTCAAAACCGTGGACCACCTTGATACCGGTCTTTTCATCCACCCCGCCATTGATCGCATAGAGCATGGTTTTGGCCAAATTGCAGCGTGCGCCGAAGAACTGCATCTGCTTGCCGATGCGCATGGCCGATACACAGCAGGCAATCGCATAGTCATCACCCCAATGCTCGCGCATCAGATCGTCCGACTCGTACTGGATGGCACTGGTCTCGATGGAAACCTTGGAACAGAAATCCTTGAAGCCCTTGGGCATCGCATTCGACCACAACACAGTCAGATTCGGCTCAGGAGCTGGGCCGAGGTTGTACAGGGAATGCAGGAAGCGGAAGCTGCTCCGGGTCACCAGAGTGCGCCCATCCTCGCCCATACCGCCGATGGCTTCGGTCACCCAGGCAGGATCGCCCGAGAACAGCAGATCGTATTCCGGGGTGCGCAAAAAGCGCACGATACGCAGCTTGATGACCAGATCATCAATCAGTTCCTGTGCCGCCGATTCATCCAGCAGGCCCGCCTGCATATCGCGCTCGATGTAAATATCCAGGAAGGAAGAGATACGGCCAATCGACATGGCCGCGCCATTCTGCTCCTTGATGGCCGCCAGATAGCCGAAGTAAGTCCACTGCACAGCCTCCCGGGCTGTAGCCGCCGGCCTGCCAATATCGAAACCGTAGCTGGCCGCCATCTGCTTGAGTTCTTCCAGTGCCCTTGTCTGCTCGGAAAGCTCTTCACGGGTGCGCAGCACCTCTTCGCTGAATACTTCATGATCCAGCTCGGCTTTTTCGCGTTTTTTGTCCGCAATCAGGAAATCGACACCATAAAGGGCCACGCGGCGATAATCGCCAACGATGCGGCCACGCCCGTAGGCATCAGGCAGGCCCGTGATGATGCCCGAACGACGGCAGGCAAGGATGTCGGGGCTGTATACATCGAACACGCCCTGATTGTGGTCCTTGCGATACAGGCGATAAGCCTCTTTAACAGCTGGATCAAGCTCAAAACCATAGGCCTCAAGACCTGCTTCCACCATGCGCAAGCCGCCGTTCGGCACGATGGCGCGCTTTAAAGGTGCATCGGTTTGCAGGCCGACGATCAGCTCAAGATTCTCATTGATGTAGCCAGGCTTATGGGCAACGATTGAAGAGCCGATATCGCTGGATACATCCAGCACGCCCTTGAGTCGCTCCTGCTCGATCAGCTTTGAAATCTCCACCCACAGTTGACTGGTGCGCTCGGTAGCAGGCGTCAGGAAGCTGTCATCTCCGGTATAGGGTGAGTAGTTCTGCTGAATGAAATCGCGCACATCGATGCGCGCCTGCCATTCACTACCATTGAAGTTGAGCCATGGTTGAAGGTCTGGGTTTTTTACTGGTGAATTCATGAAGGAGCCTTTGTTTATCGAGTGGGGTTCAGGTGCCATAGACTGTGTTTTCTCTGCAGCTTTACGAACAAATATGAATAGAGGGTGAAGGGCGCCCTGCCCGTGGAGGGTAAAGCGGAGAAGGGTTTTTGTTCAAACCCGTAGGCATAAATTGCCGGTACTTTAGAACCGTGAAGGTCATTTTACTTCCAAGAAAATTGAATTGGTCGCACCCTATAATCGGATAACCTCAAGTCAATAAGGTGTATATAGAAAAAACCTTTTTCGGGTCAGTTCCCATCACCCCTGATGGTAAACCAAACGGTACAGTCTGTATGCTGGACGCGCCGCTCATGCAGGTCATTCGCTATAGATCGACAATTCACCAAGCTGGCTTACCTTGCTTTTCCATCATTATATTTTTCAACGATTATTCTGACATCAGCCATCTCAAACCGATGTTTTCTTTTTAAAGAACCCAGCTGTTCGTCAACTGATGTTGATTCAGGTAATTTCAGTGACTCGACTATATAAGCAGCAGGCACGCCTGATGCCGCTGCTATGTCCCTTAAGGTCATTGAACCGCGTATTTCCCCGTCTTCATATACATGCCCGGAACGACTTGATGCACCGTTGCTGGTTAAATCTTTCTCTACCGGGGTTAAGAATAGAGATAAGGCAAGTGCGATGACGGCTACGAGCCCCACAATTCCTAATCCAGCCCGAAATCCTGATCCTTCGCGAGGCTTTCCCGTAACAACGCTCACAAGCCAGCGCCAATGCAACACCAAATGGAGTGCCAGCAAGGAAAAGAAAACAAGCGATATCCAGAAGTGGATGTCCCCCCATTCGTGCCGATCCAGGCCCCAGATTGTCGAGTAGTGTCCACTGCCAGGCGGTAGAACATAGCGCATAAGCACGCCGGTTATCGTCATGACGACAAATCCGATGAATGCGATCATATCGATGGTAAAATTAATATCGGTGCGTTTCATCATATCACCTGCGCATTTTCTTATGTTAATGGTTAGCTTAACTAATAAGCAGAGGGTTTAATCCCGCGTCAGGAGGGCTACAGCCATGGCGGCGATACCTTCACCACGGCCGGTGAAACCAAGCTTCTCGGTGGTCGTAGCCTTCACACCAATGCAATCCACATCCACCTGCATGGCGGCAGCCAGTTTCTGGCGCATGGTGGCAATGTGTGGTGCAAGTTTCGGAGCCTGCGCCATCACCGTGACATCGGCATTGCCAAGCTCGAACCCTTTGGCGCGCACCTGTCGCATCACCTCCGCAAGCAACAACAGACTGTCAGCACCCTTGTAGCTTGCATCCGTATCGGGAAATAAATGCCCGATATCACCCAAAGCAGCAGCTCCGAGCAGTGCATCACACAAGGCATGCGTCAGCACATCGGCATCGGAATGACCCAGAAGACCCACGGGATGCGCAATCTCCACACCACCCAGAATCAGCTTGCGACCTTTGGCGAAGGCATGCACATCAAAACCCTGTCCAATGCGTATGTTCATGCGACCTCCTCCCAGTGACGGCGCAGCCAGTCCATATCCTGCCGGGTAGTGATTTTACGGTTCGCCGCCTCACCCGGGCTGATGAATACAGGATAACCTGCCGCTTCAAGCAACGATGCATCGTCGGTAAAATGCTGCAACTCGCCGGAGAAACGGGCCAATGCCTCCTCAAACGACGAGCGTCGCGCCACCTGCGGGGTCTGCACAGCCCTGAGTACGCTTCGATCCAGTGTGGCTACAACCATCCCCTTTTCATCCACCTGCTTGATGGTGTCGTGCACGTCCATACCCGGCACTGCAGCACCATGTTCCTGTGCCGCATCCAGAACAGCAGCCAGCAGGGTCGGCGAAGGAATCGGACGCGCTGCGTCCTGTACCGCCACCCAATCACATTCAGCAGGCAGGGCTGCCAGCCCACGGCTCATGGAGATGGATCGCTCGGCACCACCGGTCACGGCAGGTAAAACGGTATACGGCAGGGATTGCGCGGCGAGACAGGCGGCAAAACGATTGTCGCCCTCGGCAAGAACAGGCTGCAACCAGGCGATACGCGCCTCGGCAGCCAGATGACGCAGGCCAAGCTCAACCAGCGTCAGCCCGTTGATTCGCTCGTATTGCTTGGGAATATCCCCACCAAAACGCCGGCCGCTGCCGGCCGCAAGAAATAGAACACCTACCCGCATAGTCGGATTGTGTCGCATTGCCACGGCAGGTCAATTGCTCTGAATCATTCCCACTAAATCACCGCCACCAAGCGTCGCAAATCGCCCTGCAAGTGCATCCATGCATTGCGAGCAGCCCCTTCATCCGATATAACACGCCCATGTGCCGAATTGATGCAAACAAAGTAGAAAAAGCATGACTTTTATCCACCTCTTTCCCCTTGCCGGGCTTATCACCGCTGGCTGCGCCATGATGTTGTGGCGCAGTGTTTGGCATCCGCCGCAGATCAGTGCAAAGACGCTGGTAAAGATTCTGTCATTTTCCATGCTGATCACATTCTATGCCCTGTTCCGGCTGGAACCGATCACCGACTGGGGGCTTGATTTCCGCCTGGTTGCCGCCATCTCCTTCTGCGTCCTCATCGTGCAATACATCTATGTTCTCGGCCTGCTACGGCATGGCATACACGGCCTTGGCCTGTTTCTTCTGCCGGCCACAGCCATTCCGCTGCTCATCATTCCACTGCTGTCCGATGACCCCATCCTGCGTGTTCAGGTCAGCTCGATGATGGAGGCAGGTCACCTGCTTCTATCCTTGCTTGCCTATGCCATTCTGACCCTGGCCGCCCTGCACGCGGTGATGCACCTGCTGCTCGACCGTGCGCTCAAGCGCAAGCAGATCGGCCCGATTGTTCAGGCCATGCCTTCCCTGCTGGAGGTCGAAACCCATATGTATGCCCAGGTCGGCACAGCCGCACTGATACTTGGCCTTGGTATCCTCAGTGGTCTGTCCTGGCAATGGGAGGAACTGGGACACTTCAGCCTGCTGTCGCATAAGGTGATCTTGTCCACATTCTCATGGATCGTGCTGATTGCCCTGCTCGGCATGCGCCGCAAAGCCGGCTGGCAAAGTCGCCGGGCCGGCTGGATGGTGATTGCCGCCTATGTACTGTTGTTGCTTGCCTACTTCGGCGTGCGCATGGTGCAATCCCTGCTGACCTGATTTGCATCTGCAACAAGGACTGTTAACACCCATATGATCGACATCGGATTATCCTGGCCGGCAGCTGTCGGCATCCTGTTTTTCCTCCTCCTTGCCTCTGCCTTTTTTTCCGGCGCTGAAACAGCGCTAACCCGCGCCCGGCGCTTTCGCCTGCGCATGCTGGGCGAAGAGGGGAATCAGGGTGCGCGCCGGGCGGAAAAATTACTGGAGCATCCGGAACGCATGCTTTCCGGCATTCTGCTTGGTAACAATTTCGTCAATATTGCCGCCTCCAGCTTGACCACGGTGATCTTTGTCTCTTATTTCGGTGAAAACGGTATCGTCTATGCCACCCTGGCCATGACCATGGTTGTTGTGCTGCTGGCCGAAATTCTTCCCAAAACCATTGCTGTGGCACATGCCGAGCCGATTGCCTGCAGAGTGGCCGGCATACTGCAATTAATCGTCAATATTTTTTCCCCGCTGATCACCATGCTGATGTGGATGATTCATATCATGCAGCGCATGCTCAAGGTGCCACAAAACACCGACAGGAAAATCATCACCCATCAGGAACTCTCCACCATTATCGATGTGGGTGCCGAAGCGGGTGTGCTGGATGCCGCCCGCGAACAGATGCTGATGAACAGCCTGCATCTGCATAACGTACCTATCAAGGCGTTGATGACGCCGCGCAAAGACGTGTACTGGCTGGATGCGACACACAGCACTGCGGATTGTCTGCAGGAGGCCATGAACCGGCCGCATTCACGCTATCCTGTTTACCACGGTAAACACGACCATATTGTCGGCATCGTGCATCTGCGCGATCTGGTCAAATACCGCCACCGCAAGGGCCCGATGCTGGATGTCATGATCTGGCGCGACGTGCCCTATGCCCCGGCCAACAAGAATGCCCTGCAACAGCTGTTTGATTTTCAGAACCATCGCCAGCATATGGCCATCGTGGTTGATGAGTATGGCGATATCGATGGTTTGATCAGCATGGAAGACATCCTCGAAGAGATTGTCGGTGAGATTGAAGATGAATCCGATATGCCGGCAGTTCCCGAAATGTGGCCGCAACCTGACGGTAGCGTGGTGGCTGCAGGCACCGTCAGTCTGCACGATATCAATCAGGAAATGGATCTGGAGTTGCCTGAAGAGGGTGCCACGACTCTGGGCGGCCTGATTATCGAGCGTATCGGCGCGCAACCGGAGGCAGCCATGTGTCTGGTTGTCGCCGGGGTTCGACTGGAGATTTCAGAGTTGGAAGGCAACTCGATTCGTCGCGTGCGCATCAGTGAAAGCGAACAGGATGTCGCTCCCGAAAAATAGCTTTGCGGTGTTTTATGTTCCGGGGCTCTCGCAGTGTACTTTTAGCTTACGGAAATCCTGCCACGCAACCGCCTTCTTGCTTGGCGAACGCAATAAATAGGCCGGATGATAGGTAACCCATACAGGAATCCCCCGGTATTCGTGCCAGCGCCCACGCAGGGCGGACAGAGGGGCATCGGTTTCCAAAACTCTCTGAGCTGCCACCCGCCCCAGCAAACAAACCACCTTCGGTTGCAATAAATCCCACTGCGCATCAAACCAGCGACTGCAAGCCTGCACCTCTTCCGGCTTCGGATCGCGATTGCCCGGTGGACGGCACTTAATCACATTCATGATGTAGACATTTTCTCGCGACCACTGCACGGCAGCCAGCATCTGATTGAGCAGTTGCCCTGCACGTCCGACAAAGGGCTCGCCCTGCACATCCTCCTGCTCGCCCGGTGCCTCACCAATGAACAACACATCGGCATGCCCGGAACCAACCCCGAATACCACCTGATTGCGACTGGTGGAAAGCTCGCATGCGGTGCAGCTACTTGCCGCATTGCGTAAACCGGCCAGATCGGTAGGCAGTGTCCCAGGCTCTGGGTAAACGACAGGCTCATCGTTTGCAAAGGGAGACGTTTCTTCAGCAGGCATTTGCTCAGTCGGCACAGGGGGAAGTCCGGTCTGGAGCACACTTGGCTCTATAGCAGAAGAGAGACCCTCCCCCTTGCGGGAAAGGGCCTCTGCTATCGGCCTTGCTACGCCAATCTGGCGCAGGTAATAGGTTTGAAAATTCCCGCTATCGGGCACGGGCATGGAAAATCAGTTGATCAGACCATCCACGGCATTATGTGCACCGAGGTAGACCGGCACACGCTGATGCAGGGCTTCCGGCTGCACATCAAGTACAGGAATCTCGCCGGTATGCGCCTTGCCACCGGCCTGCTCCATGATAAAGCCCATCGGAATGGCTTCATACAACAGGCGAAGTTTGCCAGTCACATTCGTGGAATCGGCAGGATAAAGAAACACACCACCCTTGATGATCGTGCGATGCATATCGGCAACCATGGCACCGATATAACGCATGCCGAGTTTCTGCGTATGACGTACCGAGACCAACTTGTCGGCCATACCATGCAGCCACTGTGCAGAATTGGACTCATTAACAGAATAGTAACCGCCGGACTGTGGAATCTTCATATCCAGATGGCTGACTTCGAAACGGGCATTGTTGGCATTGTAGGTGTATCCGCTAACGCCAGCACCTACGGAACAGACCAGCATGGTTGCCGGACCGTAGAGCACATAACCGGCGGCCAGCACCTCACGCCCCGATTGCAGGGTATCGCTGACATCCGGACGCTGATCGCTTGGGGTTTTACGTTTCACAATGGAGAAGATAGTGCCCACCGGGCCGTCCACATCCAGATTGGAGGAGCCATCCAGTGGATCAACCAGAACCAGATAAGGTGCGGAAGTATATTCCTCAATCACCAGAAGCTCTTCCTGCTCTTCGGAGCCGACGGCACAGACATGGCCTGTCGAGCGCATTTCATCGAGGAAGATTTCATCGGACAGAACATCCAGTTTCTGCTGCTGTTCGCCCTGAACATTTTGACCACCGGCGGCACCCAGAGCACCGCGGAATACTGCACTGCGCAACAGGTAGGCAATTTCTATAGCAGCCCGGCCAACCCCCTGCATAATCGGCATCATAGCCGAGCCGTGTTCACCCTCTTGAGCAATGCGATTCAGTGTAACTGTCATGATTTCCCCTCCACAGAAGAAATAGCGTTTTTTGGAGCGCACACAGGGTAGCAAACAATCGGGCAAGATTCAAAAGGCAATTTGAGTGCGGTTGAAGTTATAGGGAGGCATAAAAAAAGGGTTGCCGAAGCAACCCTTTCAATAGTGGCGGAGCGGACGGGACTCGAACCCGCGACCTCCGGCGTGACAGGCCGGCATTCTAACCAACTGAACTACCGCTCCACTTGGCAAAGAACGTTTTACAACGTCATTTGACAGGTTGCGCAACTTAATGATTCAACCCTATAAATGCAACAACTAAATCAGACAAAAAACGGGCGATGCTGGCGCATGCCCGACTTGACCAGTGCTGCAAACATGCAGCACTGAATACTATCCGGAAATGGTGGGCGCTGTAGGACTCGAACCTACGGCCACCGCCTTGTAAGGGCGGTGCTCTACCAGCTGAGCTAAGCGCCCGGATGCCATGCAGAGGGGCCGGAAAACCGGCCCCATTTCGCAAGATGGAGCGGACGCGTGGCCCGCCCAGCTTGAGGAATTACTTAACGGCGTCCTTCAGGGCCTTACCGGCCTTGAACTTCGGTGCCTTGGAAGCTGGCACGTTGATGGTTGCACCGGTGCGTGGGTTGCGTGCGGTACGAGCCGAACGGGCTGCCACTGAGAAGGTACCAAAACCAACCAAGCTTACTGAATCGCCACCGGACAATGAACCAGTGATGCCACCCAGAACTGCTTCTACTGCATCGCCAGCCGATGCCTTGGTCAGGCCTGCGGCCGCTGCTACATGGTTAATCAAATCTGCTTTGTTCATCTTTCCTCCCGAGATATCGTTAGATTGGGCAACTATAAGGGGTTTGCCCTATATCCTGTCAACTATTATTTGTACTAATGTGTCCGCGGTACATCCTTTTCACTATAAATCCCATCAATAAGCTGGGGAACATATGGACCTGCCGAATCCATAGCATCCGGAAGCCGTGTGAGGGCATAGCCTAGCACGGCATCCATGTGTGTCACGCTATGAATATTCAGGCCACTGAGCACATTCTCTGGAATATCCCGCAAATCTTTCTCATTCTCATGCGGAATTACCACTTCGGTCAGCCCGCCTCTGTGCGCAGCCAACAGTTTTTCCTTCAGTCCGCCAATGGGTAAGGCCTTGCCGCGCAGGGTTATTTCCCCGGTCATACAGACATTCCGCTTGACCGGAATACCGGTCAATGCCGAAACCAGCGCTGTTGCCATGGCCAGCCCTGCAGAAGGCCCATCCTTGGGTATGGCCCCTTCCGGCACATGCACATGGAAATCCACCTGTTGGTGAAAATCAGGCTTCAGGCCCAACTGCATGGCCCGCGAACGCACGTAGGTCAAGGCAGCCTGCACCGATTCCTGCATGACATCACCAAGCTGCCCGGTCACTGTCAGCTTGCCCTTGCCCGGCATCAGCGCAACCTCAATCTGCAATAGCTCGCCACCCACCTCGGTCCAGGCAAGGCCTGTCACCACACCGATCTGGTCTTCCTCCTCGGCGATACCGAAATGGAACTGCTTGACGCCCAGATAGTGTTCGAGATCGTCCGCCCCCACACGAATCTGGTGCTTGGTCCCCTTTGGTGACTGCACAATTTCTCGCGCCGCCTTGCGACACAGCGTGGCCAGCATACGTTCCACATTGCGCACGCCGGCTTCACGCGTGTAATAACGCACAATGCCCAGCAGCGCGTCGTCTCCGACCTCAAGCTGCCCGACCTTCAGTCCATGATCCTTGAGTTTCTTGGGCAACAGATAGCTCTTGGCGATACCGATTTTTTCATCCTCGGTATAACCGGGGATGCGAATAATCTCCATGCGATCAAGCAGTGCCGACGGAATATTCAGGCTGTTCGCCGTGGTAATAAACATCACATCAGAGAGATCGTAATCAACCTCCATGTAGTGATCATTGAAGGTGTGATTCTGCTCCGGATCCAGCACCTCAAGCAGCGCTGAAGACGGATCGCCGCGAAAATCGGCGCCCAGCTTGTCGATTTCATCGAGCAGGATCATCGGATTGCGGGTACCGGCTTTCTTCATCGACTGGATAATCTTGCCCGGCAACGCACCGATATAGGTACGCCGATGACCGCGAATCTCAGCCTCGTCACGCACGCCACCCAGACTCATGCGCACAAACTTGCGATTCGTGGCACGTGCAATGGAACGACCCAGCGAGGTTTTACCAACGCCCGGCGGTCCGACAAAACATAGGATCGGTCCCTTCATTTTGCGTACCAGCTGCAGTACGGCAAGGTGCTCAAGGATGCGTTCCTTGACCTTCTCCAGCCCGAAGTGATCCTCGTCGAGCACCTTTTCGGCCACATTCAGATCACGACGCACCTTGGATCGCTTGCTCCATGGCACATCGACCAGCCAGTCGAGGTAATTGCGCACCACTGTTGCCTCGGCACTCATCGGCGGCATCATCTTCAGCTTTTTCAGCTCCGCCTCGGCCTTCTCACGCGCCTCGGGGCTCATGCCAATCGTCTCGATTTTCTTGCTCAGCTCATCGACATCGGACTGGCCTTCATCATCGCCCAGTTCCTTCTGGATGGCCTTCATCTGCTCGCTGAGATAATACTCGCGCTGCGACTTCTCCATCTGCCGCTTGACCCGACCGCGGATGCGCTTCTCTACCTGAAGCATCTCCATTTCGTCGTCCATCATGGCATACAGCTGCTCAAGCCGGGCGGTAATCGAGGCAATCTCCAGCAGGGACTGTTTGTCTTCCAGCTTCAGATTAAGGTGCGCGGCAATGGTATCGGCCAGCTTGCCGGCATCATCGAGACCAGACAGTGATACCAGCACTTCCGGCGGCATCTTCTTGTTCAGTTTTACATACTGTTCGAACTGCTGCAGCACGCTTCTGGCTACGGCATCAAGCTCGACCTCATCTTCCACCTGATCTTCCAGCACGCGGTAAGTGGCACGCAGGCAATCATCGCTTAAATCAAACTGACTGATTTCACAGCGTGCCCCGCCTTCAACCAGCACCTTGATGGTGCCGTCGGGCAGCTTCAATAATTGCAGAATATTGCCTACCGCACCGATGTTATACAGACCCTCGGCAGCTGGATCATCATCGGATGCATCCCTTTGCGCGACCAGCAGAATCTGCTTGCCGTTCTGCATCACCTCTTCCAGAGCCCGCACCGATTTCTCGCGGCCGACAAACAGCGGCACAATCATATGCGGAAATACGACGATATCGCGCAGGGGCAGAACCGGCAGAAAACCTTCGTCTGCGGACCCAGCCAGTGCTTCTCTGTTCAATTCAGCCATCGGCTACTCCTCAGATTGATTGGTATTTAGCAATGTGTAACGGAATTTGGCTTGAAAAGCAGGACCGTGAGCACCCCTGCTTTGCGGCTTCAGAATCAACCAGCCTCAGCCTTGGATTCGCTTTTCAGCACCAGCATCGGCTTGGCTTTGCCATTCACCACTTCGCCATTGATAACGCACTGTTCAACATTGCCCTGCGAGGGAATATCAAACATCACATCAAGCATCACTGATTCCATGATGGCACGCAGGCCGCGAGCACCGGTTTTGCGTGCAATCGCCCTGTCGGCAATCGCCTCAAGCGCATCCTCGGTGAAGGTCAGTTGAGCGCCGTCATATTCCAGCAGCGCCTGATATTGTTTAACCAGCGCATTCTTCGGCTCGGTCAGAATGGTCAGCAGAGCCTTCTTGTCCAACTGGTGCAGCGATGCGATGACCGGCAGTCGCCCGACCAGTTCCGGAATCAGGCCGAACTTGATCAGATCCTCCGGCTCAACCTGACTGAGCACGGCGCCGATATCCCGCTCGCTCTGCTCCGTCACCTTGGCACCAAAACCAATGGAACGCTTCTCGCCACGTGCCTCGATCAGCTTCTCCAGACCGGCAAATGCGCCGCCCAGCACAAACAGGATATTGGTGGTATCCACCTGCAAAAACTCCTGCTGCGGATGCTTGCGTCCGCCCTGCGGCGGTACAGCGGCAACGGTACCCTCGATCAGCTTGAGCAGGGCCTGCTGCACACCCTCACCGGAAACGTCACGGGTAATGGACGGCGAATCGGTCTTGCGCGACAGCTTGTCCACCTCATCGATATACACAATACCGCGCTGCGCCTTTTCAACATCGTAATCGGCAGCCTGCAACAGCTTGAGAATGATATTTTCCACATCCTCACCAACATAACCGGCCTCGGTCAGTGTGGTGGCATCGGCCATGGTGAACGGCACCTCAAACAGGCGCGCCAAAGTCTGAGCCAGCAGGGTCTTGCCGCAACCGGTGGGACCCAGCAGCAACACATTGCTCTTGGCAATTTCAACATCCGACTTCTTGTTGTGCTCGATGCGCTTGTAGTGGTTGTACACCGCTACCGCCAGCATGCGTTTCGACTGTTCCTGACTAATCACATACTCATCAAGGAATGCCTTGATGTCAGCCGGACGCGGGATGCCATCCTCGTCCTTGCCGATCGGTTTATCAGCAGATGCAACCTCTTCCTGAATAATCTCGTTGCACAGCTCAATGCACTCGTCGCAGATAAAGACAGTGGGCCCTGCAATCAGCTTCTTTACATCATGCTGACTCTTGCCACAAAAGGAACAATACAGGGTCGAATCGCCGCCTTTATTCTCCGCCATTGTCACCTCCAGGCTGTTCCGTACCGGTATCCGGACGGTGGGTAAGAACCTTGTCGATCAAACCGTAATCGCAAGCCTCTTGCGCGGTCAAGAAATAATCTCGTTCTACATCGTCGGCAATTTTCTCAATCGGCTGGCCGGTATGGTGCGCCATCATCTCATTAAGCCGGTCTTTGAGCTTGAGGATTTCCTTGGCATGAATCTGAATATCAGTGGCCTGCCCCTGAAATCCACCCAGCGGCTGATGAATCATAATGCGGGCGTTGGGCAATGAAAAACGCTTGCCGGCAGCGCCTGCGGTCAAGAGATGCGCGCCCATGCTGGCCGCCTGCCCAAGACAAAGCGTGGATACATCGCAGCGGATGTATTGCATGGTGTCATAAATGGCCATACCTGCCGTCACCAAACCACCCGGTGAGTTGATATACAGATAGATATCCTTGTCCGGCGCCTCGGATTCGAGAAACAGCATCTGCGCGGTCACCAGATCAGCGGTATGATCCTCCACCGGACCGGCAAGAAAAATAATGCGCTCTTTGAGCAGGCGCGAAAAAATATCGTAGGAACGCTCACCCCGCGGGGTTTGCTCAACAACGATAGGGACCAGATTCATGCTTGCTCCTTATGACAGCCTTGCTTGTATCTACTCAGGCATCCTGCCCAAGAGCGGCGTCCTGCTTTGCCTGCCAAGCATCCAGACTCATGGACACAGGCTTGGTTTTAACCTGCTCCATGATGCATGCCACGCATTTTTTCTCAAGCAGCTTGTCGCGCAACTGAGCCATCTGTTCTTTCTGGCTCTTCATCCAGTTCTTGAATGCATCCAGTTGATCGGCCGGATACTGCCTGGCCTGCGCTTCAAGCTCAGCCTCAACATCGGCCTCGGCAATCTCGACATTGTTGTCCTCACGCACTGCAGACAGTAGCAAGGAAATTGCCAAAGCACGTTCCGAACGATTACGCAGCTCTTCTTTCCAGGCCGGATCATCGAACATGCCCGGCTTCACTTCCATGCCCTGCTGCTGCATGGACTTCATGACGCGCTGGCTGCTGTGCTGCATATCCTGCTGCACCATCGCCTCCGGCAACTTGATATCGTGTGCCGCAATCATGGCATCGAACAAGGCATCGCGGCTGCTGTTGTAGGAGCCTTCTTCGGCCTCCTGCTCAAGACGGCTGCGGATGTCCGCACGCAAGGCGTTCGCATCATCGAAATTGACCAGCTTGGCCAGTTCATCCTCGTTGTTCGCCTTCTTGGAAGCTGCCACCGACTTGACCAGCACTTCAAAGCGCGCTGCCTTGCCGGCCAGCGGTTTGTGCTGATAGTCCTCGGGGAAGTTCACATCCAGCGAACGCTCATCACCGGCCACAGCACCCGTCAGGCCCTCTTCAAAACCAGGGATAAACTGCCCGGCGCCAATCACCAGCTTCACATCCTCGCCACGTCCGCCTTCAAAAGCCTCGTTGTCGACAAAGCCGGTGAAATCAATGCTTACCTGGTCGCCCTTCTCGGCTGCACGCCCGGCTTCTTCCTCATAACTCACCTGCGTTGCCATCAGGCGATCAATCACCGACTGCATATCGGCATCGGTCACATTCACTTCGGTGGTTTCAACGGAAATCTTATTGAGCGGCTTAAGCTTGACCTCGGGCCAGGTCACAACCTTCAGCGTGAAGCTGAAGCCGGTGTCCGGCTGCACGGCAGGCACGTCGAGATGCGGCTGCAAAGCCGGAATCAGACCACTCTGTTCAATAGCATCGGCATAGTGCGTCTGCACCAGCTCGCTGATCGTATCCTCATGTGCCTGAGGACCGAACTGTTTCTCAACCACGCCCTTGGGGGTTTTGCCCGGACGGAAGCCCGGCAGTTTCAACTTGGAGATGAGCTTATCCACCTGTACGGCATAAATGCGGTCATATTCCGCCTGCGGCACCTGCACATGCACTTCGTGCTCGTCATCTCCGATCTTCTTCACTTCCGTCCGAATCATTGCAAACCTCCGTATATTTATCGTTGCGTCCCCGGACCCGGATGTCTCCAGAGGCGCTTGCAATCTGGTGCGAGAGGGGGGAGTCGAACCCCCACACCGTGAGGTACTGGAACCTAAATCCAGCGCGTCTACCAGTTTCGCCACCCTCGCGTTCACTTCCAACAAACGACTGCAACCAGCTCAAGGCACAGACGATGAAAAAAAGGGAGCAAGGCTTGTAACCTTGCTCCCTGCGTATGGTGGGCCGTGTAGGATTCGAACCTACGGCCCGCTGATTAAGAGTCAGCTGCTCTACCAACTGAGCTAACGGCCCATGCGGGGCGAATCATATCGTCAAAACATCGCCGCGCAACTTTGGAAGCCTCCCGCTATGGGAAAAGCTCCAAACTGGGGTGGATGATGGGGCTCGAACCCACAACCACCGGCATCACAAGCCGGGGCTCTACCATTGAGCTACATCCACCATATCGAAACAAAAACTGGCGCGCCTGGCAGGGCTCGAACCTGCAACCTACGGCTTAGAAGGCCGTTGCTCTATCCAATTGAGCTACAGGCGCAAAAGCCCTGTTCAGGCAAAACTTTATAAAATGGTCGGGGCGGGGTGATTCGAACACCCGACCCTCTGGTCCCAAACCAGATGCGCTACCAGGCTGCGCTACGCCCCGACTTGCAAGCCTGCTCTGCGCTCAGTTCCATGATAGAACCATCCTGCAAAGAACCCGCCAAACTTCTGCTTACGAAAGGCGGCGGACCTTATGCACAGAGAGGCTTTTCGTCAATCCCCCTGTATAGGGGTTTTCTATGCATTCGATCCTTCGCATCCAATATTCACATTTCCGGCAAGCGAGAATCCAGCCAATCAAGGCCTGAAATACCCGCCCCGCCCCCTCTACGTAGCCTTCGTGATGCTTGATGGATAAGATACGGTACCAGTGCTGGCGGGTGATCGGCCCAGGCAAGGAGGATTGTATGACAGCTATCAGTATGCGCGGCACAACCATTTGCTGTGTCAGGAAGGATGGTGTTACAGCCATCGCCGGCGATGGCCAGGTTACGCTCGGCGACACGGTCATCAAGCACGGCGCTCGCAAGGTGCGCTCCATCCGCGAAGGTGCCATTGTCACCGGATTCGCCGGCTCCACTGCCGATGCGATGAATCTTTTCGAACGCTTCGAGGCCAAGCTCGATGAGCATGGCGGCAGCCTGACGCGTGCAGCAGTCGCGCTGGCCAAGGATTGGCGCACCGATCGTTATCTGCGCAAGCTGGAAGCCATGATGATCGTCGCCGATAAGGAGCGCATCCTGATGATATCCGGCAATGGTGATGTGCTTGAGCCGGATGATGCCATCAGCGCCATCGGCTCCGGCGGCGGCTACGCCAGATCAGCCGCAACAGCACTATTGCACCATTCTGAATTATCAGCTGAAGAGATCGTGCGCGAAGCGATGAGCATTGCCGCCAATATCTGCATCTACACCAACAGCGAAATCCGCGTCGAAAGCGTGGGCGGGAGTACATCTTGAGCGAAACCATGACACCACGGGAAATCGAATCGGAGCTCGATCGTTACATCATCGGCCAATCCGCTGCCAAGCGCTCGGTAGCCATTGCCCTGCGCAATCGCTGGCGGCGCAAGCAGGTGGCTTCTCCCATGCGCGAGGAAATCACCCCGAAGAACATTCTCATGATCGGACCGACCGGTGTGGGTAAAACTGAAATTGCACGCCGACTGGCCAAGCTCGTCCGCGCGCCCTTCGTCAAGGTCGAGGCGACCAAGTACACCGAGGTCGGCTATGTCGGCCGTGATGTCGAATCCATTGTGCGCGATCTGGTGGATACCGCCATCAAGATTGTGCGCGATGAACATCTGCTGCGCGTCAGGGTGCGCGCCGAGGAAGCTGCCGAGGAGCGGCTGCTCGATATTCTGATTCCGCATCCGGTCAAACCCAGCGGACCGGTTGCCGCCGATGCTGGCAAAACCGGCAGCGATTCGCGCGACAAGATGCGCCGCAAACTGCGCATGGGCGAGATGGACGAACGGCAGGTGGAAATCGAGGTGCGCGGCAACGCGCAGATGCCGATGATGCAAATCCTGGGTAATCAGGGCGGTGATGGCATGGATATCAAGGACATGCTTGATGGCCTGATCTCGCCGCAAGAGAAACGGCGGCGCATGTCCATTCGCGATGCGCTCCAATACCTGCAACAGGAGGAAGCCGATCGCCTGCTGGACATGGACCGCGTGAAGGAAGAGGCCATTGAGCGCGCCGAAAACGATGGCATCGTCTTTCTTGACGAAATGGACAAAATCACCCACCGCACCGGCAATAATGGCGATGTTTCACGCGAAGGCGTACAGCGCGACCTGCTGCCGCTGGTCGAGGGTACGACAGTCAATACGCGCAACGGACAGGTCAATACCGACCATATTCTGTTTATCGCCTCGGGCGCCTTTCATCTGGCCAAGCCATCGGATTTAATCCCCGAACTGCAGGGGCGCTTTCCCATCCGCGTGGCGCTGGATGCTCTTGGTGAAAACGAATTCCGCCGCATCCTGACCGAACCGGAAAATGCCCTGACCCGACAATATGTGGCACTGATGGCCACCGAGGGTATGCAGGTCGAATTCACAGAAGACGGCATCTGTGAACTCGCCCGCCTTGCTGTGCTGGTCAACGAACAGACGGAGAATATCGGTGCCCGCCGCCTGCACACCCTGCTCGAACGCGTACTTGAGGAAGCCAGCTTCGATGCGCCGGATCGTCAGGACAAGCAACTGATCATCGATAAGGATTATGTGCAGAAACGCCTGTCCAGCCTCACCCAGAACGAGGACCTGTCACGCTATATTCTTTAGTGAAGCACTGAATAAGTGCAGGGATGTATTTATTCAGCCCCCATTCAAGGTGCGCTTGCTGCTTAAGCCGACCAGCAATGTTGGTTGCTGACAGGCGTAGTTCGGCCAAAAGCGGACACCCAAGGGCTCATTTTTGGATAGAAGATGTAAGCCCATAGTGGCATCTAATCAATCCAACTCCGAAATGCGTTTGCCCGAACGCTCTAGCCTAGATTCACGGAAAACAGCAATGATCAGAATTATCAAAAAGAACGCCGAGGCACCGACGGTTCCAAAAGCCAACCCACCATGATCGAGTGGTTTGGTCAGCCAATCTCCGAAGGTGGCACCAAAGGGGCGAGTCAGAACAAAGGCAAGCCAGAACAGCAATACACCTGAGGATTTGGTAAAATAGTGTAATAGGGCTATCACAATCAATGAACCTGTAAACAACATCGCGCTGTCGGCAAAACCCAGTCCTAATTGGTCGGCGACAAAATCGCCGGCCGCCGTGCCAAGCGTGTTGGCAGTCAGGAATGCCATCCAGTAGTAGACCTCTGTGCTGCCGCTGGTGATTACCTCCACATTGATTGAACGCTGATGCCAGTACCACAATGCAAGGATTGTAATCAGCAGAGCAATCAACAGAGTCGAGCCCGAGGCATAGCCCAGCCCCAAAGTACGGTCGATAAAGTCAGAGATGGCCGTACCAGCAATAGCGGTAGCGGTAAAGGTGAGCCAGTAGGTCACCGGTTCATATCTCCTGATCGACAGCTTGAGCGCAAGCAGAGCAATAAACAGTCCCATAAAGAGCAGGATAGTTTCTCCATACCCAAGTTGATAAGTCATGGAGAACATGTCCGCTCCGGTCTCACCAAGCGTGGTTGATGCAATCTTGATTATCCAATAGAGCAGGACGATGTGGGGAACGCGATTGACAAGTGCTGTTGCCATTGAATCGCTACTATTCATGATGCCTCCTTTCCGGCAGGAAAGCAGCATATTCAATCTGGATCAAGGGACCAGAGAAAAATGCTCAACGTATGGAGAGTAAATGCAAGTTGATTGTTCTGAGGGTCCGATTTTGGCCGGAAGCGGCCGGTCGGGTTGAATCTTTAGATCAGGGAATCATCTCCAGTGAGGCCCATTCGTCCATGGTGTCGGTGCGGGCGAGCTTGAGGCCGGCGGTGACGTAGGCGGCGGTGACGGCATCGGTCTGCGTACTCAGCAGGCCGGAGAGGACGAGGCGCTTGCCGACGCATTTTGCTAGTGCCGGGGCCATGTCGATCAGGGGGCCGGCGAGGATGTTGGCGGCGACCAGCTCGAAGGTTTGATTCGGAGGGGTGTCGCCCAGCAGGGATTCGAGCTGCACACCATTGATGGCGGCATTCACTTCGCTGGCCTCGACCGAGATCGGGTCGTTGTCGATGGCCACGATGCCTTTCGCGCCCAGCTTTCCGGCGGCGATGGCCAGCAGGCCCGAGCCTGCGCCCATGTCCAGCATGCTGGCTGGCGGGGATTCGGCACAAACCCGTTCAATCGTCTCAAGGCACAGGCGGGTGGTGGCATGCTGGCCGGTGCCGAAGGCCATGCCGGGATCGAGCACGATGTCGATGCGGTCTTCGGGCGCGGCCTCGCAGAAGGACGGGCGCACCCACAGTGTCTTGCCGATGGGCATGCCGTGCCAGTCTTTTTGCCAGGCCGTTTCCCAGTCGTCATTCAGGCTGTTGAGCGTAATCTCCGCTTCGCCAATTCCGAGGCGCAGGGCGGCAGCGGTGATATGGGCGCGGCTTTGTTGCACATCGTCGCCCGCCGGAAACCATGCCACATACTCACTGGCACCGCTTTTTGCATCCGTCTCAACGGCATTGCCGCAAGCCTCAAGCTGTGCGCAGAGCTGTTCAAAGGCCTGTTCACTGATGGCGGCCTCGGGAAGGCGCAGTTCGAGCAATGTGTCCTTACTGGAAATGGTGTCTTGCATCTTGTCGGCCTCTCGGTTTCAATGTCCCGCCTACCTGGTTCCGCGGAACACCAAGCGAGGTTCTATTGCCACATACTCTTCCATATTTGATGCGCGTTAAAGCTTCGGAGCTGCTCAGCAGCCCCACGAGCGGGGAAGCCATCATCCGACTGGAAATCGAGCCGGCTAAGGGTAAGCGGATTGAGCCCTTCATTCCCGGCCAGATTGTCCGCCTGGGTCTGCCCGGCGTGCACGATCCGAAACCCGGTTATTTTGCCATCGCATCGGAACCGGCACGTTCCGATGCCTTTGAGTTTGTGATCAAAAACCGTCCCGGTATTGCCGCACTGCTTGCCTCGCTGGAGCCCGGCTCCACCGTGGAGGTGGAAGGACCGATGGGGCATGGTTTCGATCTCGCCCCCTTTGTCGGCTGCGATGTGTATCTGATCGGCGTGGGCACCGGCGTGGCTCCGCTGCGCAGTGTATGGCGGCATTTGATTTCGCACCGCGAACAATACGGCGCTGTGCATATCTACTGCGGTTTTTTAACCCCCTGCCACCGCCTGCTTACCGATGAACTGGAGGCGCTGTCGGAACATGACATCGAGGTCAGCGTGTCGGTGACCAGCGGCAGCGAAAGCTGGGATGGGCCCATCGGTTATGTGCAGGATACGCTCAGGCTGGATGCGCCGGACGGGAAAAACAGTGTTGCCTGTCTGGCCGGCATGAACGCCATGGTGGACGCCTGCCGTGAAACGCTGCAGAATCTCGATTTTGATGACAGTCACATCCTGCTCAACTACTGATTCCTCTCTTCCTCCATCTTTGACACTACCCCTATTGGCGCTTGATATCGGCGGCAAACGTATCGGCGTGGCCGTTTGCGACCGGTTCGCCATTTCCGTGCGCGGCCTTGCCTGCCTGTTTCGCAAGGATCAGGGCTGGACCCGCCAGGCATTGAAACTGGCTGCCGATTATGGCTGCAAGGGGATTGTGATCGGCCTGCCCTTGAATATGGATGGCTCTGAGGGTGTGCAGGCAGAGGATTGCCGCAAAGCTGCAGCCGAACTTGGGCTGTTGTCAGATTTGCCGCAGGTGATGCAGGATGAACGACTGTCCTCATGGACGGCAAAAGAACGTCTTTATGCTCAGGGGCTGAATGAAAAAAAGGTTCGCGAACGTATCGACCAAACGGCGGCGGCAGTCATTCTTGAAGATTTTCTTGCTGCCCACCCGGAGTTGAAGGAGCCGAATCATGGCTGATGTCATCTACGATAATGCAGCGGTGAATGCCGCACTGGACCGCATGGCAAAGGCCATTCGTTGCCACGGCGACAGCCTTACCCTGATCGGTATAGAGCGCGGCGGGGCTCAGGTTGCCGATGCCATTCAGCGCCGCCTTGAAGAGGCCGGCTGTGAAGTTGAGCGCGGTAATATGGATATCAGTTTCTACCGCGACGATCTGGATACCATCGGTGCCAACCCGGAGGTTCGTCCCAGCCACATGCCCTTTGATGTGAGCGGCAGGACGGTCTGGCTGGTGGACGATGTGCTGTATACCGGGCGCACCATTCGTGCGGCGCTCGGCGAGGTGTTCGATTACGGCAGGCCGGACTGCGTGCGCCTGGCGGTGCTGCTGGATCGCGGCGGACGACAATTGCCCATCGCACCCGATGTGGCGGGCCTGATGCATGCCGCCGATCCCGGCTGTTCCGTCAAACTGGTTACTGAAGGTGATTGGCATATCGTGCAACGGAGAGTGAGATCATGAGCACGCCTCATCAGCAAATGTTTTTCCAGCATCTGTTCGGCATAGGTCAGCTGAGTAAAGAGCAGATCGAACATCTGGTCAGCATGGGAGAATCATTCATCGAGCTGTCGCGCCGGCCGATTAAGAAAGCGCCAACGCTGAGAGGGAAAACGGTCATCAACCTGTTTTTCGAGAACTCCACACGCACACGCACCAGCTTCGAGATTGCCGGCAAACGCCTGTCCGCCGATGTGATTAATATCTCCGCCTCGACCAGCGCCACCAGCAAGGGCGAGACGTTGCTCGATACCGCCGAAACGCTGGCCGCCATGCAGCCGCATGTGCTGGTTATCCGCCATTCGATTGCCGGCACCTGCGAGTTTCTCGCCGATTTCCTGCCGCATACCTCGATCGTCAATGCCGGTGACGGAGCGCACGAGCATCCGACCCAGATTCTGACCGACCTGCTCACCCTGAAAACCCAGGCCAGCGGTTACGAGGGCATCACCATGACCATCGTGGGTGATATCGCCCATTCCCGCGTGGCCCGCTCGCACCTGCTGGCAGCACAAAAGCTTGGCTACAAGGTGCGCGTTGTCGCCCCGAAAACCCTGCTGCCAAGTCAGGTCGAGCAATACGGTTGCGAGGTGTTCCATAATTTTGATGAAGCCATTCCAGGCTCCGACGTGCTGTATATGCTGCGCGTGCAGACCGAGCGGCTGACCGATAACTGCTCCTTCCCCTCCATCCGCGAATACCACGAGGCCTATGGTCTGAATCGCAAACGGCTGGCGCTGGCCGGCGATAACTGCGTGGTCATGCATCCGGGACCGATGAACAGAGGTGTGGAAATCTCCTCCGATGTGGCCGATTCGGCGCGCAGCCGCATCCTTGATCAGGTCGAGCACGGTGTGGCCGTGCGCATGGCCGTGCTGACCGCGCTGTGCGGCACGGCCCCTGAACCGGAAAAACGCACGCCGCGCCGCGAAAAAGCCGAAGCCGCCATGCAGGCACAGGGGAAGTTGCTATGACGACGTTGTTAATCAAAGGCGGGCGGGTCATCGATCCGGCCAATGGTGTGGATGAAATCGCCGATATTTACATTGAAGACGGGCGCATTGCTGCCGCCGGCGGCAAGGCAAAGACAGAGATCGATGCCAGCGGTCTGATCGTCTGCCCCGGCCTGATTGATATGCATGTGCATTTGCGCGAGCCGGGTCAGGAATGGAAAGAGGATATCGAATCCGGTTCGCGGGCTGCTGTGGCCGGTGGTGTTACTTCGATGTGTTGCATGCCCAACACCAAGCCGCGGCTGGATCACGCCGGCGTGGTGCGGCAGGTGATTGAGCGCGCCCGGCAGGTAGGGCTGTGCGATGTGTATCCAATCGGCGCGGTAAGCCGCGATCTGGAAGGCAAGGAACTGACCGAGATGCGCGAGCTGATGCGCGCGGGCGCCGTGGCCTTTTCCGACGATGGTAATCCCATCTGGCATTCCGGCGTGATGCGCAAGGCGCTGGAATATGCCTCCACCTTCGATTTCCTGATTATCCAGCATGCCGAGGACCTGCAACTCACCAAGGGTGGTTGCATGAATGAAGGGCGTATTTCGACACAACTGGGTGTGTCCGGCATGCCTGCTGTGGGCGAAGACGATATGGTGTCGCGCGACATCATGCTGGCCAAGCTGGCCGATGCCCGTTACCACGTGGCGCATATCTCCACGCGTGGCGCGGTCGAACTGGTGCGTCGCGCGCAGGCCGAGGGCCTGAAGGTGACAACCGAGGCGGCACCGCATCATTTCGCGCTGACCGAGGAAGAGCTGCTGGGCTTCAATGCCGATGCCAAGATGAGCCCGCCGCTGCGCACCGAAGAGGATCGCCAGGCGGTCATCGAAGGGCTGCGTGACGGAACGATCAGCGTCATCGCCACCGATCATGCGCCGCACCATGAAGACGACAAGCACTGCGGCCTGTCCTGCGCTGCCTTCGGGATTGTCGGTCTGGAATCGATGCTGCCGGTATCGCTGGGCCTTGAGCGCGAGGGTGTGCTGCCCATGTCCGACCTCATCGCCACCATGACAAGCAATCCGGCGAAGCTGCTGCATCTGGATGCAGGCACATTGAGCGAGGGTGCTGCTGCCGATATCTGCATCTTTAATCCCGATGAGAAATGGACACTGGATCGCAACAAGCTTTTCTCCAAATCCCGCAACACGCCGTGGCACGGTCGCGAGATGACCGGCAAGGTTGTGCATACCATCAAGAACGGACGGGTTGTTTTCCAGAAGGGTGATGTCATTGGCTGATAACGATTTCACCCCGCATCGCAACACCATCTTCGAAGAGCAGGCCGAGGTGCTGGCCCGCGTCGAGCATCCGGGCGATCAGTACATTCTGCGTGTGAAGGCAGCAAAGACGGCACAGCATGCCCAGCCGGGCCAGTTTGTGCATATCCGTGTTTCTGAAGCACGTCCGCTGCGCCGGCCGATCTCCATCATGCTGACCAACCCCGAGAAGGGCACGGTCGATCTGTTGTTCAAGGCGATTGGTGAAGGCACGCGCGAACTTAGTCAGCGTAAACAGGGTGATTTGTTGCCCATGCTCGGCCCGATTGGCCGGCCATTCGATTTGTCCGACCTGAACAAACGTTACGTGTTGATTGGCGGTGGCGTGGGCATTCCGCCGATGATTTTTGCTGCCGACCATCTGGCAGGAAAAGCGGATGTGGTGGTGTTTGCCGGTTCCGAGGTGGCCTTCCCGTTTTCCCTCAGGCCATCGCAATTCCTGCTTCCCGGCATTGCCGGCAATACCATTCTTGCCATTGCCTCGCTTGAATCACGTGGCGTAGCGAGCCGGTTGGCTTCCAATGCCGATATGTATGGCTGCTATCAGGGCCACGTTCCGAATCTTGCCGGTGAATATCTGCGGGCGCTGAAGGAGTCGGAACGGGCGCGAACGGTGATGTTGTCCTGTGGACCGCATCCGATGCTGCATGCCGTGGCGCGGCTATCGCGTGAAACCGGCGTAGCTGCTCAGTTATCACTGGAAGAGCATATGGCCTGCGGTATCGGCGGCTGTGCCGGCTGTGTTGTTAAAACCAAAGAGGCTGGTGGTGAATACTACCGCCGCGTTTGTGTGGATGGTCCCGTTTTCCCTGCGGAGATGCTCCCCGAGTTCGCCTGACCTCCTCACCGTGCGTGTGAGGGAATTGCTCAAGCCATCCTTATTAGCCTGAGCCACTGCGTTCTTCTTTCTTGCTTGCCCAAGAAAGAAGCAAAGAAGGGCACCCACGGGTAGCTGCGAATTCCCGGCCCGAGCACTCACTCTTCGGGCGCAAATCGCGAGTAAGGCCCGCTTTTTTTGCGCTTGTCCGACGAGCAAGCACCCGGTCCGGCACAGCTACAAGCGGGACCCGGAAGTCAAAGTCGAAAGCGGTGAAACCAAGAGTAAGAAACAAAAAAAAGCCCCGGTTTCCCGGGGCTTATCGTTTGATTGTAGTTCGCTGGTTAGACTATTCGCGCAGCAGCTCGGTGATGCCGGTCTTGGAGCGGGTCTTTTCGTCCACCGTTTTGACGATGACTGCGCAGTACAGGTTCGGACCACCGGATTTGCCTGGCATGGAACCTGAGACGACGACCGAATACGGCGGCACCTCACCGTAATACACCTTGCCAGTCTCACGATCGATGATGCGCGTCGATTTGCCGAGATATACACCCATGGAAATGACTGATCCCTCGCGCACGATCACGCCCTCAACCACCTCCGAGCGGGCACCGATGAAACAGTTGTCCTCGATGATGGTCGGGGTGGCCTGCAGCGGTTCGAGAACGCCGCCGATACCGACACCGCCGGAGAGATGCACGTTCTTGCCGATCTGGGCGCAGGAGCCGACCGTGGACCAGGTGTCGACCATCGTGCCCTCATCGACATAGGCGCCGATGTTTACATAGGAAGGCATGAGCACAACCTTGGGGGCGATGTAGGCGCCGCGCCGAACCGTTGCCGGTGGCACCACGCGCATGCCGCCCTTGCGGAACATATCCTCGCCCCATGTGGCGAATTTCAGCGGCACCTTGTCGTAGTAATTGGATACGCCGCCGTTGATGACCTTGTTGTCATTGATCTTGAAGTAGAGCAGGACGGCCTTTTTCAGCCATTCGTTGGTGACCCATTTACCATCGGCGTCCTTCTCGGCAACGCGCACGCCGCCATCGTCGAGCAGGGTGATGACCTTTTCGATGCTGCTGCGGAAAGGCTCAGCACCATTTGCGGCACTCCATGCATCGCGTGTGTCCCAAGCTTCCTCAATCACCTGCTGTAAATGGCTCATATATGGCTCCTTCATTCATGGATAAGTTTCAAGTGTAACAAAAAAACCGCGATGCCGAAGCATCTGTTATCGGCAGATAATTCAGACGAGGACGATTTCCTGCGGGCGCTCGTGACTAAGAAATTCGACATTGGACATGCTCAGGCCATAGGCGCCGGCCAGACCGAATACCGCGATATCGCCGACATCGGCAGCATCCACGAACTCATTATTGGCCAGTTTATCAGCCCCGGTGCACAGCGGCCCACCGAAATACACCGCTTCGCGGCGTACGGCTTCCTGCCCGGCAAACAGGGGCGGGACTTCCATACGCAGGATGGACAGCGGATGATTGATAGCCAGCGCTGCCGGTCGCCTGAAATGATTGATGCCGCCGGCGCAGATCACCTGCTTTTTGCCGCGGCTGTCCTTGATGTCCAGGATTTCAGTACAGAACCAGCCGGAGTCGGCTGCCAGATAACGGCCGAGCTCAAGGAAGAAGGTTCGTCCGGCAAAGCCGTACTCTTCGATTAAACGACTCAGGCCGTGGGCATAGGCCTCGGGATTGAAGTCGTGCCCTTCCTCAAGGTAGTCCACGCCGAAGCCGCCACCGAAGTCGATGGTATCGCACTGCACGCCGGGATAGGTGGCCTCAATCGTGCGCGCCATGCCGAAAACCAGTTCGCAGTTTTTCAGCAGGTCGTCGACATTGAGCACGCCGGATGCCGCATAGACATGCAGACCACGGAAGTGCAGGGAATCAAGCGCCAGAATTTGCGGCAGAATATTGCCCAGCTTCTCTTCATCGACGCCGAATTTCTTGGAGCCGCCGGAAAAGGTGGTTTGCGCTTCATGGATATCAAAATCGGCGTTGATGCGCAGCAGAACATCCTGCGTTTTGCCCATTTTTGTGCAGATGGCATGCAGGCGGTGTGCCTCGGTCAGCGATTCGATGTGAATGGTTCGAATGCCCCTGGCAACACCCCAGCGCAGCTCTTCTTCCGATTTGCCCGGGCCTGTATAGATCAGTTGTGAGGGCGAGAAACCAGCCGCCACGGCCTTTTCCGCCTCACCTAGGCTGGCGATTTCGATGCCTTTGGCTCCGGCTTCAAATGCTGCTGCAAGGAATGCCGCATGCGGATTGGCCTTCATGGCGTAAAACACCTCAACACCCGCCGGCATGATGTCGGCCAGATGGGCAATCTTTTCGCGCATCGGTGCGGTGTCGTAGAGGTAGACGTTGAGTGTGCCGTCAGCGGCAGCAAGTTCACGCAGCGTGATTTCAACATTAGCTGGAATATTCATGCCTTAAATTCTCACCTGTTTGATTCGGCGCGCAAGCTCGGCTGCCTTTTCCGGGCCATCGACAAGGGCTGCGCGGATAAAGCCCTTTCCCGGATTGGATCCCTGCACATCATCGGCGGACAGGTAGGCTCCGGGAAGAACGGTGATCGCCTGCTGTGCATAGGCGGCCTTGGCAAAGGCTTCACCATCGGCGACAGGCAGCCAGACGAAGAAGGAGCCGGCCGGCGGTTCACCATCCTCATAGGCTTCAAAAAAAGCGCTTAGGCTCTGTCGATACACATCCAGATGACGTTGAACATGCGCCTCGTCCGACCATGCGGCGGCAGCTACGTGCTGCAGGGGAATCGGTGTGGCGGGTCCCGTGTAGGTGCGCAGCTTGGCAAAGCGTGCAATGAGGGCTGCATCGCCGGCAATGAAACCGGAGCGCATGCCGGGCAGGGCCGAGCGTTTGGACAGCGAGTTCATCACCAGACAGCGGCTGAAGCCCTTGCGGCCAAGATGTTCGGCTACCTGCAACAGGCCGGTGGGCGGCTGGTGCATATAGATTTCCGAATAGCATTCATCGGACACAATGTTGAAATCGAAACGGTCGGCGAGGGCAAACAGATCGCGGTACCAGGCATCCTCGGCAATCCAGCCGGTCGGATTGCTTGGGGAGCAGACATAAATAAAGGCCGTGCGCCGCCAGACCTCATCCGGAACGGAAGCAAGTTCAGGTGCAAAGCCGGTTTGCTCTGTGCAGGGCATGAAATAAGGGATGCCTCCGGCCAGTACGGCACCGCCCAGATAGATCTGGTACATCGGGTTTGGCATCAGCACATATGGCTTTTCAGCAGCATCCGGGTCGACCAGCGCATGCGCTACGGCAAACAACGCCTCGCGCGTACCGTTGGCGCTGAGCACCTGAGTGTCGGCATCAATCCCACTTAGCCCGTAGCGCTGTGTGAGCCAGTCGCTAACGGCATGGCGCAGTACGTCTGCCCCCTTGGTGGTCGGGTAGCGTGAGAAACCGGAAAGGTTGCCGTTCAGTGTTTCACCCACAAAGGGCGGTAGCGGCAAGCGCGGCTCACCTGCACCTGCATCGATATGCGGCAAACCTGACGGTGGTGTAATACCCGTCAGCAGAAACTTCAGGCGCTCAAAGGGATAAGCACCCAGTGTATCCAGTCGTTGTTGCGGCTGTATCACTTGGAAAGGTCGTCGGCACGAGCCCGCATCGGGGCGCTCCATGGGCTGAGGTTGCCGGCAGAATCGACAGCGCGGAGGCGGAAGGCGAACTCGCGATCATGACTTAAAAGTTTGAAGTTGCGGATCAGCACGATGCCTTTTTTCTTGGGTAGAGGTGGCTGCTCGAAATTCCGCCGCCAAGGGGTCAGGCAATCGCATACGGAATCGACTTCAGCACGATCTATCTGGTAGCCGACCTGATCGGAACCGCCAAGAATGGTGAACGTCAGTTGCAGCACACTTACCTCTTTGGATGATTGCAGATCGACAATGCGCAGCGGTTCGCTGGTATCCGGGTGGGGGAATTCCTTGCGGCCGCAGCCGCCCAGAACGATGAGTGCGATCAGGCTCCCCAGTAAAATATTACGCATCATGCGCCTCCAGTTTGTTCTTCCATGCATCGCATTGAGCCCTTACCTGCTCAGGCGCAGTGCCACCGATGTGATTGCGCGCAGCCACACAGGCCTCGACGGACAACTTGGCCGTCATGTCTTTCTTCAGTCGGTGGTCGATGGCAGCGCAGGCGGCAGCATCCATTTGATGAAGTTCGATATCATGTTCGATACACCATGCCACGCTGCGTCCGACAATCTCATGGGCCTCGCGGAAGGGGATACCTGCGCGTACCAGAGCATCGGCAAGATCCGTGGCGGTTGAAAAACCGGAGGCTGCGGCATTGCGCATGCGCTCTTTATTCACCTGCATGCCGGGGAGCATGTCGGCGAAGACGCGCAGGCAGCCTTCGAGCTGGTCAAAGGCATCGAATACCGCGCCCTTGTCTTCCTGCATATCCTTGTTGTAGGCCAGCGGCAGGGCTTTGACTGTGCACAGCATGGCCACCAAGCCGCCGATAATGCCGCCCGTCTTGCCGCGCACCAGTTCCGGCATGTCCGGGTTCTTCTTTTGCGGCATGATACTTGAGCCGGTGCAGAAGGCATCGGGCAGATCGATAAAACGGAACTGCGCGCTCATCCACAGGATGACCTCTTCCGATAACCTTGAAAGGTGCACCGCGCAGATGGAGCAGGCGGCCAGCAGCTCGAGGACAAAATCACGGTCCGATACAGCATCCAGTGAATTGGCGCAGGGCGCGTCGAAACCCAGTTTTTTTGCCGTGTAGGCGCGGTCTATGGGAAAGGAGGTGCCGGCCAGTGCGGCTGAACCGAGCGGGCACTGATTCATGCGGGCTCTGGCATCGGCAAAGCGCCCGGAATCGCGGGCCAGCATTTCGACATAAGCCAGCAGGTGATGCCCGAGGGTGACCGGCTGCGCCGTCTGCAGGTGCGTGAAGCCGGGCATGATGGTATCGGCGTGGCTGCGCGCCAGATTCACCAGCACACCTTGCAAGGTGTGAATGCGGACCTGCATTTCATCAACGCGGCGACGCAGGAACAGGCGGGTATCGGTGGTTACCTGATCATTGCGGCTGCGTGCTGTATGCAGGCGTTTACCTGCATCGCCAATCTTCTCGGTCAGGCGTGCCTCGATATTCATATGCACATCTTCAAGCGCTACGGTGAATGGAATCTCCCCGGCCTCAATGGCTTTTTCGATATCGTTCAGGCCTGAAAGAATTTGTTGCACATCATCATCGGAAAGAATGCCTTGCTGGCCGAGCATGCGAGCATGGGCGCGGGATCCGGCTATGTCCTCGCGGAACATGCGCCCGTCCACATCGATGGATGCGTTGAACTGTTCGACGAATTCATTGGTCGGGGCATTGAAACGACCGCCCCAGAGCTTGTCCTTGGCCATATCCTCTCCTGAGTCCGGCTCCTGCCTAAGCAGGCCGCACCACTCTAGCGTTGCATCCGCCAATCGGAAACATGCCAGACCCTGCCTTATCTATATACCTTTAGAACAAGGCGCGCTCAGCGTTTTTCGTGCCAAACAAATGCTCTGATAGATATTGAGTCGGATTGATGATGTTTATTCATATTTGCGATGGGCTTGGGGGGCATTTGTGGCTGTTTGAGCACACATTTGAATCGTTCGTCTTGAATTAGTTTGATGCTGGAATACACTGAGTCAGAGTTTCCAAGGAGGAATCTATGAAAAAGCAAATTTGTTTAGCGGTAGCCCTGCTGTTGTTAAGTATAGCTCCAGCCACCGTTGCACATGCAAATGATATGGATATTCGCCCCTATATGGGTGTTGGTATGGGTGCCTTCGGCATTGAATACTCTGATTCTGCCATCAGCCAGAGGAAAACCACATTTGGCGGATTCGTAAAAGGTGGCGCCGATATCGGTGATTACTTTGGCCTCGAGTTGCGTTTGGGCACGACAACCAAGGCCAGCAAAGATTATGCCGCCGGCACTTTGGGAGCTGCTGCCGGAACGTTCAAGGCCAACGCCAGCTATTTCTTTTCCTATTTAGCTAAATTGCAGGTGCCGGCCAGCGATGAGCTTAAGCCTTATGCCCTGATTGGTGGTACCACAGCTAATTTCAAGACAACTAACTCTTCCACCGGGCTTTCCTCTTCGAAGGCCAAGACCGGCTTCAGCTATGGCTTCGGCATTGACTACAACCTGGGCAACCAGTTCAGTGTCAGTGGCGAGTGGATGCAGTACTGGACCAATGTGAACCTTGGCACCAGCTATGCCCCGGCTCCGGGAACCAATCCCAAGGCCAAGATCTGGGGTGCCGTTGCTGCACTCGATTATCATTTCTAGGAATTAAGCCGCCGACCTGCAGGTGGGTCGAGCATTGATGAAAAAAGGGAGAGGCAGCGCCTCTCCCTTTTTCATGCGGTTATTTATTCCTTGCTTGCCGGATGCCGGGCCTAGTCGAAAAGTCTTTCGGCCACCTCGATCAGGTGGGCGCCATAGGAGCGGGCAGCTGTCAGTTGGCTATCGCTGATCCCCGCAGGCATGCCTTCATGGTTGCCGCTGCGTGCGTAGGCACCCCAGTGCAGGCCTCCTTCGGCATAACCCAGTGTGCTCTTGGGAAAGCCGACCACCAGCATGCCGTGCTCAAGAAAATTAGCATGCAGGCCGGCCATGGTAAGTTCGGCCCCACCGCCTGCACCGCCAAAACCACCACCGCTAACAAACACGCCGCCAACCTTGCCTTGCAGAGCATTTTCCATCCACAGACTGGCCGACTCATCGATCAATTTTTTCATCTGCCAGGCCATGGACCCCATATGTACCGGTGTGCCGAAGACGATGACATCTGCGCCAAGCAGGTCATTGGGGGCTGTGTTGCCTGCCTGCTTCAGCTCAATCTGCGTCTCGGGGACAGACGAGCGCATGCCGGCCGCGATGGCCTTGGCCATTTTTTCGGTGCTGCCGTAGTCGGAGTGGTAGGCAATCAGCACCTTCATCAGGCGTGGCCCACCTGACTGGAGAGTTGCGCTTTGTTCACACCCATGGCCTGTGCGCCAAGCGTCCAGCGCTGTTCAATCGGGGTGTGAAACACCAGATGCGCATCGGCCGGCGTTATCAGCCAGTCGTTGCGATTGATTTCCTCTTCAAGCTGGCCTGCTTCCCAGCCGGCGTAACCAAGCAGCAGCATGAAATGTTCGGGGCCCTCGCCGCGTGCAATTTCTTCGAGCACATCGCGTGAGGTGGTCAGGTGAATCTCCGGCGTGACGCACAGCGTTGAGTCGTAGACCTGCCAGCTGTCATGCAACACGAAACCACGAAATGGCTCCACCGGGCCGCCCTCGAAGGTGGGTTGGTCCGGGTGTCTGATGCCCTGAAGATGCATATCGTCGAGCACGGCGCTGACGCTGATATTCTGCGGGCGGTTGATAATAAGCCCCATGCTGCCCTCTGCATCGTGGTGGCAGAGCAGCACAACGGAGTCGAAAAAATTCGCATCCAGTAACGATGGCATGGCCAGCAGAAGATTGCCGGTCAACTCATTGAGATGCATGCATACTCCTTTGGCTCATCGACTTTGCTGCTTCGATGGCCGCAACAAGGCTACTGTAGGACACTTTTCCACTACCTGCACGATCCAGTGCGGTACCGTGATCCACACTGGTGCGGATAAAGGGCAAGCCAAGTGTGATGTTAACTGCTTCTCCGAAGCTGAGTGCCTTGATGGGGATAAGGCCCTGATCGTGATAGCAGCAAACGACTGCATCGAAGGAGGTGCGCATGGCAGGTGAAAACAGGGTGTCGGCAGGCAGCGGCAGCGTGACATCGATGCCTTCCCGGCGCGCCTGTTCGACTGCCGGTGCCAATATGTCTATTTCCTCTTTGCCGAAATGCCCTGCCTCTCCGGCGTGCGGATTGAGGCCACACATCGCGATACGTGGCGTATCGATGGCAAATCTCTCATGCAGATCGTGATGCACGATGCGCAGACATTGCAGGGTCTGCTGCACCGATAATGCAGCGGGGACATCGGCGATGGCCAGATGTGTGGTCAGCAGGGCCACGCGCAAGGCATCACTGGCCAGCATCATCACGAAAGGTGAATCACCGGCCAGGTGAGCGAGAAATTCGGTATGGCCTGGAAAGCTGAAGCCGGCGTCGCGCAGTACGGCCTTTTCAATGGGGCCGGTCACCATGGCGCCGGCGCGTTGTTGCATGCAGGTCTCTGCAGCAATGCGGATGCATGCGATGACTGCCGCCGCAGTATGCGCCGCCGTTGCCCCCGCCGTAACCGGTCCGGTGATGCTCTCGGCAGGGAGCGGGTTCCAGCAGTTCAGAACATCGTGCGAAGCCTGAGGTGAGGCAACCTCGCGCAAGGGAAGGCGCAATCCCAGCTGTTGGCAGCGCTTTTCCAGCCAAGCTGCCGGAGCACAGATACAGGTGCCGCGCAGCAGGTCGGGATCAGCAGCCCATGCCAGCGCTATACAGTCAGGGCCAATGCCTGCCGGCTCACCAGCAGTAATCAGGATGGGCAGGGAGGCCAAAGTTTACCGGCAGACCCTGTGCTCAATCCTTGCCTTGGCTTTAAGGCCGGACAACCAGCGTGGCAACTGGTCCTGCATTTCGAGATTGAGCAGAATATTCTGAATCTCGTCGTGGTGTGCTTCAAATGAGTCCGGTTCGATATGGCGCTTTTCGACGACCCGGATGATATGCAGACCAAAGCGCGATTGAACGATGCCGCTTGTCTGGCCTGGTTCAAGCGCGAAGGCCACCGCTTCAAACTCGGGCAGCATGGCACCATGTTTGAACCATCCGAGATCTCCGCCCTTGGGGCCACTGGGGCCTTGCGACACCTCTTTGGCGCGGGAGGCGAATTTTTCATCCGAAACACCCTGCATGGACGTAGCAATCTGCTCTGCACGCTGGCGCACCTTGGCCTGTTCAGCTTCGGTCATGCTGTCGGACAGCTTCAGCAAAATGTGTCGGGCATGCACCTCATCGTAGGCTTCAGCCATTTTGTTGGGCTCTTTCATACGCTCATTGGTGACATTGAAAAGATGCAGCCCTCCGGGGGAACGAATGGTTTGAGATAGTTCTCCTACCTTAAGGGAAAACACCGAGGCAAAACGCGGTGGCAGCGCTCCAGGAAGGACCCAGCCGAGGCTGCCACCCTGTGCGCCTTCGGGAGAGGCTGAGTTCAGCTCTGCGATACGGGCAAAACTGGTGCCATCCAGAATGCGTTGCCGCCATTGATCCATTTGCCGGTACGCCGCGGCTACATCTTCAGGAGTAGGGTCCATGGGCAGGGCAAGGAATATCTGAGATATCTCAAGTTCACGCTGCGGTGCCGGATTGGCGATATATTTGCGGTAGTACTCGCGCATGGCCTCTTCACTGATCTGCAAGCGCGATCGTACCGCTATATTGCCCAATTTTCCGGTCAACAGCCGCTCGCGCAGGGTTTCCTTGTAGTTGTCGACATCCATCCCCTGTGACCTGAGAATCTCCTCCAGTTGACCGGCAGGAATGCCGTTTTGAGCCTCGACATTTGCCATGGCCTGATCCAGTTCCTCATCGCTGACCGAGATTTCCAGGTTGACTGCTTCCTGCTGTTGCACAAGTAGAAGGATGCTTTTGTCCATTGCGCGGGCAAAAAGCTGTTGCTCATCAGGGATTTGTTTCATGCCGGCATCGACCAGCTGTTTGCGCAGCTCGATGGCGTCCTGTTGAACCTGATAACAGGCAATGGCCTCTCCGTTGACGATGGCGGCAATGCCGTCCATTACCTCGGTCGTGGCCGTAGCCGGGCCAGGTTGGCAGATAAGAATCGCTGCCATGAATAAAAAACGAGGTATGATGTTAAGCAATGCGGTTTCTCCATGGGAAAACATAATGATTATTTTTAATTGGAAGCCACGCTACCCAGCCCCTTGAAGCCTATCAAGAGACTCGCACCAACCTCGCGTTTGCTGGTGGTGGCTGTCGGGCGCTTGTTGCTGTGGGCTTCGATGCTGATATCCCAGCACGGGTGGGTGTAGGTTAGGCCAAGAGCGACCTGCTGGGTGGATTTCTGTATAAAATCGTAGTTGACCGATCCATTGGCCTTCCAGCGCTCACTGAAAGCAATGATTCCTGTGATCTGACCGGTCTCGGAGATGGTGGTGAGCTCGGTGTTGTTGATAACATAGGATGCGTTGAGGCTGTCTCCAGCCGCATCTGACAGCGAAAGATTTTCCGATATGCGATTCCAGTAAGTGCGCGTCGGATCGTATTCAGCCTCGACGGTAGCCGTTAAATTCTCTACTGGGCTGAATTGCATCAGCCCAAGAAGATTGGAAAAGCCAGTGGGTGCATTGAGCGCGTTATAGCGACTGCGCATATGATATTGCACACCTCCGCTGACACTCAGTACGGTCCATGCTGCACCATCGGGCGAATCCTTGGCCTCAAAATTATTGGTCAACAGGAATGAAACCCGATTTGAACGCTCAACGTTATCCATGCCCGAATAGCGGTTGCCGGAGAATAGATTGCTAAGGCGCAATGGGCTGAGAGCCGAATCAAAATTAGGCACCCCCTGTCGGTTGCTGACGGCATTAAAATCGTAGCGGATGCGGGGGATAATGCTGTGTCGCACTGTGCGTGCATCACTGATGCGTTCGAAGACCATCTGTGAGTCGAGGGAAAACTCCCCGCTTCTCAGCATTGGGTTGCGCACAGCCCCCTGATTCAACCAGTATCTCGTATACGTCGAGCCGGCGGTCAGGGTGGTGGAAACCCCTCCGCCCAGCATGCTCCAGGGGATGGTCACATAGGGGTGTGAATAAGCACGCCAGTCTCTGATGCTGTTTATCCCATTGCTGTTACTGAATCGAGTCGTGTTGTGCACAACATGCAGCGTGGCCGGGGTGTCGAATAGTGGAAAATCCATATTGGTGTTGAAATTGGGATACTGCTGCAGGGTGGCCTTGTTGTTGAGCGTGGCAAGGTTGTGATTGTAGATGGAGGCAAGGCTCCAGTTGCCGTATTCGAAGCCCTGGGAAAGGGTTGCGCTGCTGCTCAGGTAGCGCAGGGCCACCTCCTTCGAGTCGTGTGAAAATTCGGCCAGATAGTTTCGTTCATTCACCTCGTCGCCCTTGGCCCTCAGGGTTAAATCCAGCGGCAGTTGCCAGTTACCTTCACCCCGCAGGCGACCGACCGAGCGGCCCAGTATCTTGTCGTGCAGGCCCTCGAACTGGACCTGTTCATTGCCGATGGTGGAAGCGTGGCGCAGTTCTGTTTCCGTCATCATGCCGCGGGCCGTCATCCAGTGCGGTGTAATGGTTGCATCCCAATCCGGTTGCGGTGCAAAATAATAGGGCAGGGCCCATTCTGTGCCACGGCGTTTGCCGGAGGCGAAAAACGGGAGCATAAAGCCTGATTTTCGCCGGATTGCCTGTTGCCAGTATGGGGAATAAAACAGCGGCACGCCGGCGACCTCAAAGCGGGCATGCTTGGCGGTGAACACGCCCTCATTTTGGTCCAGCACGCCTTCGGCAGCATGTACCTGCCAGGTTTCCTCATCTTTTGGGCAGGTGGTCATCACCGGATCGAAGGCCTGATAGGTGTACTCATTGATGCGCAGCAGGCGCGTGGCCTTGAGTTGTTCTCCTCCAGGAAGCTGTATCTCGGCATCCAACAGCTCTCCACTCTTATTTTCCGTATTCATGTCGCCGGAGGCGGCGTGAATGTCTGCCTGCTCGGAGACGATATGCACATGGCCTTCGGCCTTGATGTTTTTGTCGACGGCATCATAACGCACCTTATCAGCCGTGATTGTTTCTCCGCTGCGCTGAATTTCCACCTTGCCCGTGGCCGTGGCCACGCCATCTGCATCACGCACAATCTTATCGGCCGTAATGTTTACATCTGTAGCCATCGCACACACAGGTGCCAGCAACAGGGCGAGGCCCATCCATAGTCGTGGATATGTGATAAGTGCGGTCAGCAAAAGTCGCAGGGGGTAATCAGTCGGGTTTTCGCGCCCGCCCGAGATAGTTCACGGACATGTCGGCGGATAGTTCAAAACGGTCGGCAAGCAGTTGGTAAGACATGCCGCACATATCCTCTACATCAAGGCCTGCACTACGACATGCCTGATGCAGCTCCGAGGGGCGGATGAATTTGCTGTACTCATGGGTTCCCTTGGGCAGCCAGCGAAGCACGTATTCGGCACCGATAATGGCTTTGATGTAGGCCTGCATCGTGCGGTTCAGTGTAGCGAAGAAAAAGTAACCGCCGGGCTTAAGCATGCTGCTGCATGCACGCACTGTACGGCCCACATCAGGGACATGTTCCAGCACCTCCAGACAGGTGACGACATCGTATGCCCCAATATGCTCTTCCGCCCATGTTTCGGCGTCGTTCTCCACATACTCCAGTTCGATGCCCGAGCTCTCAGCATGCAATCGGGCAACGCCGAGCGCCTTGGGGGAGCGGTCAATACCGGTGACCTTTGCACCTCTTGCCGCCATGCCTTCGGCCAGCAGCCCGCCACCGCAGCCGACGTCGAGAACTGTCGAAATATTCAGGTCAACGATAGAGGCAATGTAGTCGAGGCGAAGAGGGTTGATGCGGTGCAGTGGCTTGAATTTTCCGTTTGCATCCCACCATTCGGTGGCCATTGCCTCGAATTTTTTAATTTCTTCCGGATCATAGTGTTTTTGCATGGTACGGCAGGCTGCAAGCCGAGAAGCCCAAAGGCAAGCCCGCATGGACCTGTAGGGCCAAAGCCGCCAGCATCGGGGGATGCAATATATGTCGAACGAAGGCCTGCGGGCTCCGGAATTTGCCTGGTTGGGGCGTGCTGATTATAGCCTGATGTGGCAGCGCATGGAGAGGCAGGCACAGCTGTTATCCGGACAGCAATCTGGCCAGAGGTCTGAAGAGGTGGTGTGGGCCTGCGAGCATGAGCCGGTTTATACCACGGGTCGCCGCGGGGTGGACAATCGTCGGCAGGCCGAGCTTCCGGCGCCTTTGGTGCGTACAGACCGTGGTGGCGAGACAACGTTTCACGGGCCAGGTCAGGTCATGTTGTACCCAATACTTTCGCTGCGCAAAAGAAAGCTCGGGGTGCGTGATTATGTTTGCCTGCTGGAGCATTCGTGTATTGATCTGTTGGCCGACTGTGGCATTCGTGCAGGCTTACGTGAGGGCTTGCCCGGTGTGTGGGTTGGCAGTGCCAAGATTGCTGCCATCGGCCTGCGTGTATCGCATGGTATCGTATGGCATGGGATGGCACTGAATGTCTGCGTGGATGCGCATTGGTTTGCTGCCATCAATGCCTGTGGTGCCGGTCTCGGCGTGACAAGCATGGATGCATTTATTGAGCCTCCATTACTGGTTGATCTTGCGAATGCATGGTATAATTTATTGTGCGCAAGGCTTGATGCGGCTGTTTAAGTAATGAGATCGGGCACAAAGACTCGGTACTGATTTACAGAGTGCGGGTCAATCGCTATGGTTCGCCGCCTTATTTACATTGGGGTATGTTCCCGGCGGCCAATACAGTGCCGGATTATTTAGATGGAGCATGGATTCCTGATGTTTTTTGGGCCGGAATTTGAGGCCAATGGTATATGGAGGAACAAAATGGGACTGAGCGAAAAACAGCTTGAAGGTTTTACCGAGCAACTCGCCGAGTGGCGTGGTGAGCTTGAAGGTGGCCTGAACGATTCCATACATTCCATGCATCGGGAGGAGCAGACCTCCTTTCCCGATCCGACGGATCAGGCAACCGTAGAGGCTGACCGCAATTTCGATCTGCGTATCCGCGATCGTGAGCGTCGCCTGATTAAAAAGATTGATCAGGCCATGGGCCGAATCAAAGACGGATCATTCGGCATCTGTGAAAGCTGTGGTGGTGCAATTAGCAGCAAGCGTCTGCAGGCCCGTCCTGTGACCACGCTGTGCATCGACTGCAAGACCGCTCAGGAGATTGAGGAGCGCACCCGCACCGACTGATTGCGTTTTTTGACTTGAAGATTCAAGCCCTGTCCGAAAGGACGGGGCTTTTTTTTCGACGGTATGATGCCATATGAAAAACTCTATGAGTATTTCTATGGCTCAATACATGTGTAAACAATGCGAGGATTTCTTATCATTGAGGTTTGATCATGTACAGAGCTTTAATAGTGCGCGTAGACTCCATTGTTGGGAGAAGGCATGAAAAAAACACTCAAGTTGATACCTGGAGTTGATTGGTTTTGGAGCCATGCTAATACGTGGTGTAAAACAACGCTTCTACGTTTAAAGAAAACAGAAGATGTTTTTACGGACATATACGAGAAAAATTATTGGGGTGACAGAGAGTCGGCATCAGGGCCTGGCTCAAATATGGAGGAAACAAAAGTAATAAGACAGGAGCTAAGTCATATCGTTTCCAGCTACAGGGTATTATCTCTTCTTGATATTCCATGTGGTGATTTTCATTGGTTGAAAGAGGCAAACTTGGGTGAAGTCTCATACATCGGGGCTGATATCGTTAATCAGCTTATTGATAATAATAAGCGTTATGAAAACAGTCATCGTCAATTCGTTCGCTTAAATATTCTGAAGGACCGTTTGCCTCAAGTTGATCTGATTCTTGTTAGAGATTGCCTGGTTCATTTTTCGTACTCAGATATTGCCAAAGCTGTTGATAATATTTGCGCCAGCGGTTCAAAGTATTTATTGGCGACAACTTTCCCAGACAAGGAAAATAATATTAATATAGCAACGGGGCAGTGGTTTCCACTCAACCTCCAGATAGCCCCCTTCTTTTTCCCCCAGCCTGTTCTAATCATCAACGAGAATAACCCCGAATATCCTGACAAGTCCCTTGCTCTTTGGCGGATAGCGGATATCAAGGGGAAACATTTATAGTGCGTTCTGTGGGGATGGGGCGAACTATCCTGATAAAGCTGTCGGCCCCCTGCTTTGGTGGGCGCTATCTCTGACTAGTGTACTAATCTGAAGGCGGTCGGTTTAACCGTAATGCGAACTATCATTATTGCCAGATTCCAGCGGTTTAGCCCTCAACTTCACTTTGACGGCTTTCCTTGCGGGCACGGATACGGTCTTTTTTGTCATCCACCGCATGCGCATCGCGCGGTTTCTTGGGCAGGGGGCGGTAAATTTCGACGCGATCCCCATCACGCAGGACGTTATTGATGGCCACCAGCTTACCCAGCACACCGACCTTGTTCACCGTCAGATCAATCTCCGGGTATTTCTCCAGCAAGTGGCTCATGGCGATGGCTTCCTCGGCGGTAGTGCCGTCGGGTACCTCCATCTCCTCCAGGGTCTGCTCGGTCGGCAGGGCGTAGGCAACGGTGATGTTCATTTCACTTCCTTACGGTAGAGCTGCATGGCACGTTCCTCGAAAACATGCGCCATAGTCTTGCAGGCATGACCGAAAATGGGGGATGCGACCATGCCCAACACCATGCTCTTGAATTCGAATTCAATGGAGAATCGCACTCGGCAGGCATCCGGCCCGCGCTCCTCGAAGGACCAGATGCTTTCCAGAAAACGGAAGGGCCCCTCCAGCAGTCGAACCTCCACCAGCTTATTCGGCACAAAACGATCCACCGTTTTAAAAGGCTGACGCAGGCCCTTAAAGTCAGCCACCAGTTCTGCTGTCAGTTCATGTTCGCTACGGGTCAGGATGCGGGCTTCGGCGACCCAGGGCAGGAAGCTGGGATAGGCCTCGATGTCCATCACCACCTCGAACATGTGCGAGGCCGGACAGGCGAGGTTGCGCAGATCCTCATAGCTGGGCATCAGCGATACCTTTTATCCCCACGCCTGGGTCCGCGACCCTCCCCACTGCTTTCCTTACGATTGCCATCGCTCTTGTCAGCATAGGGATTGTCCGAAGCGTCGAACAGCAGACGCACGGGCACGCCTGTCATACGGAAGCAAACGCGGAACTCGCGCTCCAGGTATTTCAGGTAGGCCGAGCGCACCGCCTTGGGGCGGTTGCAGAAAATGCGGATAACGGGCGGTGAAGAGGACACCTGCGTACAATACTTCATGCGCACCACAGCGCCATTATCGCTGGGCGCCGGCTGGCGCTCCTGCGCATCCTCCAGCCAGCGATTCAGCTCACCGGTTGTGAAAGTGCTCTGATTGCGCCGGGCTGCCGAAACAGCCTGCCGTAGCAGACCGTGTGTGCCCTTCCCGATCTTGGCTGAAATGCGCAACAGCGGTACATCGGGCAGTCCGCGCATGCGGAAATCCAGTCGCTCGGCCAGAAGCTTCCATGCCGTATCGCTCAGCAGATCGACCTTATTCACGGCCACCAGCAGCGCACAGCCCTTTTCATGCGCCAGAGTCATCAGGCGCATATCCTGATCACTGATCCCGGCTTCTCCGTCGATCAGCATGATAGCCGCATCGGCACGGGCAAAGGCCTGCTGTGCCTTGACGCGGGCAATAAACTCGATGGCATCGTTGATGCGCGAATGGCGACGTTGCCCGGCTGTGTCGATCAGGCGAACAATGCCCTCGCCCTGCGGGTCCTTGTAGTCCAAATCGACGTCCACGGCATCGCGCGTGGTGCCGGGCTTGGGGCTGACTACCATGCGCTCGCGGCCCAGCCAGGTGTTGATCAGGGTTGATTTACCGGCATTCGGGCGGCCGATCACGGCGAGCCGTGCCAGTGGCTTCTCTCCCCCTTCTTCCATCTCGTCTTCCGGCGGCAGCGTTGCCGCCAAGACCTCACGCAAACGATGCAAGCCCTGATTGTGCAGAGCCGATACGGGCAGTGGCTCGCCGAGGCCGAGGCTATGGAAATCATGCGCCGTATCAGGGTTTTCGGCCTTGTTGACGACAAGCAACAAGGGGGCCTGTCTGCGCCTGAGTCGTTCGGCAATCATCTCGTCCAGCGGGCTAACGCCAGTGCTGCCATCGGTTAGCATCAGCACCACATCAGCCACTTCAAGGGCCGCTTCCACCTGCAAATCGATGGCTGATTGCAGATCAATCGGGCCGCTCGTGCCGTCCACCTGTAGCGGTGCCGCTGAAAGCCCTATGCCGCCGGTGTCGACCAGCGTTACATAGCGGTGTTTGCCACCGTCACGCAACAGCCATTCGGTCTCCAGACGGTCGATGGTGACCCCCGGGCGGTCTCCAACAATAGCCTTGCGCTCGCCGATCAGACGATTGAACAGGGTCGATTTACCGACGTTCGGTCGCCCGACAATGGCGACGATGGGGAGGCGTCCGCTACGGCCGGACATCAGCGAATCAGATAGAGCCCGCCGAGATTGTTGCGCAGCAGGACTCCTCCGGCGACCACGACCGGTGAACGGTCCACCCGCCCCGGCAGATGGAGCTCTCCCGTTACATGGCCATCAAGGCTGAGCGTGAAGACATTGCCGCGAATATCGGCTACGTAGAGCTTAGCCTGCGCAAGGGCGGGACCAACCAGTTCACCGGCATCGAGCTTGCGCTTCCACAAGGTTGCGCCGCTTGCCGGGTCAAGCTCCAGCACGCTGTCGTTACTGGCTGCAAAAAGTCGCCCGTCATGCGCCAGCGGGGCTGATTTCAGTGACAGGCTGCGCTGCCAGAGCTGCTGACCATCACGCGCCGACAGCCCGATCAGATCGCCCTGATAAAACGATACCACCAGCACATCGCCAATCAGTACCGGGTCGGCCAACGGGGTTTTCAGCTCGCTAAGGACCACGGCATCGTTGTCGAGCATCAACTGACGACGCCATAGCAGATCGCCGTTGTCGCTACGCAGTGCCAGAGCATCGCCATTGGTCATGACGGTATAGCAGACATCTCCGTCAACCAGCGGAGAAGGACCGGAGTTCATGCTCAGGCCAGCCTGTGGGCCGGAAAAGCTCCAAAGCTTCTCACCCTTGTCGGAGATGCGATAAACACTGTTATCCCCGGTCTGCACCAGCAGATCGTCACCAATCCGTACCGGGTGACCGAACATGGCGGTGGACATTTTCCACTCCCACAGGATGCTGCCCTCTCGAGGATCGATGCCGTAAAGAATCCCCTGCGCATCACTGAGCACAACAAGATCGGCAGACATGGCAAGACCACCGGAATCACCGTCCGCATGCAACGCGACACGGTGTACTTCACTGCCCTGCATATTGTAGATATGCGCATAGCTGTCCTGACCGGTAAGCACAATCAGATCGCCGGCCTGTACTGGCTGGGCAAAGCTGTATGGCGACAGCGGACGACGCTGATCGACATCCACCCCCCAAACCAATTGCAATTCGGAGGGCGCCTGCTCAACGGGCTCGGTAGCGATGGATGATACAACCGCCTGTTCTTCTGCAGTCTGCTCGCCCTTGTTCCAGTTAAACATGGAGCAACCGGCCAGGCCTAGCAGCAGGGAGCAATACAGCAGGTGCCGGTGCAATGGCATACCCTCAGCCCTGACCCGCCGCAGTCGCGGACTTATTCTGTGTGGAAAGCTGCTGCTCAATGCTCTGGCGCAGCGCATCATCATGAGATATCGCATCGCGCGCTTTTTGCAGATGCTCGATGCGCCCGGCTTCATCGTTCGTCGCCTGCGCCATCAGATATTGACGCAACTGCTCGTAATCCGCACCACCGCGTTCTGCCAGCAGCGCAAGTGCTGCCGCCTTGTCGCCGGCCTCGATCTTGAGTTGGGCCAAATCCAACCGTGCCTGCATTTTGATGCCACCGTCCACATCCGAACGGGCCATCAGTTCCTGCAGATATTGTTCAGCGTGCTCCGCATCCGCACGGGCCAAGAGCAGGCGGGACAGACCACCGTATACGGTATCATCGTAATCCTTGATCACAGCTTGCAACATGGAGCGCCGGTCCTCTTGCTGCTGTGAGTTAAGCGCCTGATGATACAGCGCAGCCGCCGAGGCACGTTGCGATTCGCGATGCTCCTTCCACAGGCTGACGCCAACGATCAGCAAAAGCAGAGCAACGAGGCCTGCAATAATCTTCTGCTGATTGGCCATGGCCCATGCTGTCAGCTGGGCCGAGCGCATTTCACGCTTCAGTTCCTCCAGCTCTTCATGACTGACGTCAATCGGCTCGTTCTCGGGTTGCTTCTTATTCTTGCTCAATGTCGTTCTCCAGCTTTTAATCTATGGTTTATCAATATCGCGAGGCGCACGAAAACTAAGCGCCGGCCCCCGCCTGTCAATCTTCCCCCGCTTTTGCCTCAACAGGGGAAGCCATCTCATGTCTATCCATCATGACCTGCAATACGCTGCGCACCAGTGCTGCCATCGGAATGGCAATAAAGACACCGAGCACGCCCCAGAAGCTGCCAAAGACCAGAATCGCCACGATAATGGCAATCGGATGCAGGTTGACCACCTCGGAAAACATCCACGGGATCAGCACATTGGCATCAAGCAGCTGCACCACCGTGTAGGCAATCAGCGCGTACAGTGTGGCATCCGTCATGCCCCACTGGAAAAAGGATAGAGCCACGACAGGTACGGTCACCACCGCAGCGCCGACGAAGGGAATCCACACAGAAAGCCCGGTCAGTGCGCCCAGCAGCAAGGCGTATTGATGGCCGCAGAAGAACAGTGCCAGCCATGTGACCACACCGACAATGACCATCTCCCAGAACTTGCCGCGGATGTAATTTCCGATCTGCACATCAACCTCGCCCCACACCTGGTTGACCAGGGTGCGCTCGCGCGGCAGAAAACGCTGTCCCCAGGTAATCAGTTCGCCCTTGTCCTTGAGCAGGAAAAACACCAGCACGGGTACCAGCACGGCATAAACCAGCAGGGTGATCAGGCCGGGAATTGAGGCCAGCGAAAAGGAGAAGATCGCTCCGCCCCAATCCTGCATTTTCTCCACTGCCATGGAGGCAAGCTTCTGAACATAATCGGGATCAATCCAGCCGGCATACTGTATTTGCACCAAATGCAGCCAGGTACGCAGACTTTCAACCAGATTCGGCGCCTGCGTAATGAGTTTGCCGACCTGCCCGGAAAGAAGCGGCAATACAGTGAGTAGCGAAAACAACAGAAACAGAATGGCTGCCAGAGCCACCAGAGAAATACTAAGTAGACGCGGTACGCGACAGCGGCACAACAGCTCCACCACGCCATCGAGCACATAGGCCAGAGCAATAGCAGCCAGCAGCGGCGCCAGCATCTGACCGAACAGGCTGAGCAGGCCGAAGATCATGGCCAGCGAGGCCAGCAAGGCCACCATCTGAGAGTCGGCCAGTTGCCGGTCCAGCCACGGTTTTAGTCTTGGCATGTTTCCCTCTGCCCGCTCCATCCCAACGCAGTCAGGCCTGCGGCAAACAGACTGGCCGCAAGGTGAAGCAGGGCGCTTATCCCATGCCACATGCCGAATGCGGCACGCTGCGGACTATCTTTGGGCAGTGCGTCGATCGGGCCCATGGCATCTTTCATGGCCTGCATATGCGGGGCAAGCACGAACTCCTGAGTTCCACACAGCAGCAACAGGGCGGTCAGCAGTATCCATCGCCAGCGTCCTGCTTCGCGACCGCGCCAGAACAGGGCCACTGCAATCAGCAGCAACAGAATGGCACGATTGGCAATATGGAAAATCAGTCCTGCCAGGTGTCCGGCCTGCGCTGAAGTGTCGAGATTGGCAAACAATACCGGTGCAACGACATAGCCCGGCACGACAAGCAAAGCCAGAACCAGCGCCAGGGCCAGCCGGATACTCCCGGCTCGCAGGCAAGAGGCGCTAAAACAACGACACTCAGCGATAATCGACTGCCTGAATTTCATACTCACGTACTCCGCCGGGTGCCTGCACAGAAGCCACATCGCCGGCTTCCTTGCCGATCAGGGCACGGGCAATGGGTGAGGTGATGGACACCATGCCCTGCTCGATATTGGCCTCATTGACGCCGACGATCTGGTACACAACCTCCGCACCCGTTTCCAGATCGATCAATTCGACAGTAGCACCGAATACGATCCGGTCAGACACAATCGCAGCGGTGTCGATGACATGCGCCCGGGCCAGCTTGTCTTCCAGATCCTTGATGCGGCCTTCGTTGAAGCCCTGCTCTTCCTTGGCTGCGTGGTACTCGGCGTTCTCGGAGAGATCGCCGTGCGCGCGCGCCGTGGAAATCGCCTCGACAATGCGCGGGCGGTTCACCGTTTTCAGATGCTTAAGCTCTTCGCGCAGGGCTTCGGCACCCTTGATGGTCATCGGTACACGTTCCAACGCATTAACCTCCGTGGTAATCCTGAATACTCTTGACCTCGGTCATGTCGGCATGACGCAAAATGGCCTGTGCAGCTGCCAAGCCACCTGCAATGGTCGTGAAATAGGGAATGGCATGCACAAGGGCGGCCTGCCGGATGGACTTGGAATCGGCAATGGCCTTGGCACCCTCAGTCGTGTTCACAACCAAAGCCACATCGCCGGAAAGCAGGCGATCCACGATATGCGGCCGCGCACCATCGGTTACCTTGGCCACGGACGAGCTCTTCACCCCGGCAGCATTAAGGGCCCGGTGCGTCCCGGCTGTGGCCAGTATATCGAAGCCCGACTCAACCAGAAGCTGGCTCAACTGTATAGCAGCAGGTCTGTCCGCTTCACGCACTGAGACAAAAACGCGTCCGCTGGTCGGTAGCCGGCAGCCGGCCCCGAGCTGTGCCTTGGCGAAGGCGGCTGCGAAATCGGTGGCAATACCCATCACCTCACCGGTGGATTTCATCTCCGGCGAAAGCAGTGGATCCACACCGCGGAATTTCACAAAGGGGAATACCGCTTCCTTGACCGAACGGTAGCGGGTCGGTTGGGTAATCTCGTGGATACCCAAATCATCCAGCGTGGCTCCAGCCATGATGCGCGCCGCAAGCTTGGCCAGCGGCACGCCGGTCGCCTTGGAAACGAACGGCACCGTGCGGCTGGCGCGTGGATTGACCTCAAGCACATAAAGATCATTGCCCTGCAGGGCGAACTGGATATTCATCAGACCCTTCACATGCAGTGCCAGGCCGAGCGCTTCGGTTTGCCGTGTCACCTCGGCTATCACCTCTTTGCTGATCGAATGCGGCGGCAGGCAGCAGGCCGAATCACCGGAATGCACGCCGGCCTCTTCGATATGCTCCATGATGCCGCCAACTACCACGCGGGTGTTGTCGCACAAGGCATCAACATCCAGCTCGATAGCCTGATTGAGAAAACGATCCAGCAGTACCGGATGGTCGTGGCTTACATTCACGGCTTCGCGCATATAGCGCAGCAGGCCGGCCTCATCGTGCACGATCTGCATGGCGCGACCGCCAAGTACATAGGAAGGGCGTACCACCACAGGGAAGCCGATATCCTTGGCCACAGCCACGGCCTGCTCGACCGAGCGCGCCGTACCGTTCTCCGGTTGCTTCAAGCCCAGCTTGTGCAAGAGCTGCTGAAAGCGCTCGCGATCCTCGGCCAGATCGATCATGTCCGGACTGGTGCCGATGATGGGTACGCCGGCTTTTTCCAGCGGCTCGGCTAGCTTAAGCGGCGTCTGGCCGCCGAACTGCACAATCACGCCATCCGGTTTTTCGGTTTCGACAATGGCCATGACATCTTCGAAGGTCAGCGGCTCAAAATACAATCGGTCGGAGGTGTCGTAGTCGGTCGACACTGTTTCCGGATTGCAGTTGACCATGATGGTTTCGATGCCATCTTCGGAAAGCGCGAAGGAGGCATGCACACAGCAATAATCGAATTCAATACCCTGCCCGATGCGATTCGGCCCGCCGCCCAGCACCATGATTTTCTTGTTCTTGCTGGGGTTAGCCTCGCATTCATCTTCGTAGGTCGAATACAGGTAAGGGGTTTTCGCCTCGAATTCGGCAGCGCAGGTATCCACGCGTTTGAATACCGGCACGACACCTTGCGCGACACGCGCCGCTTTCACTTCGGCCTCGGAGCAGTTCAGCAGTTGTGCCAGTCGTGCATCGGCCAGTCCTGAACGCTTGGCCTCACGCCAATCCTCACGACTCAGCGAACCGGCAGCACGTCCTGCCAGCGACTGTTCTATTTCAATCACTGCGAGGATTTCGCGCACAAACCACGGATCGAAACGGGTCAGATCAATCACGCGCTGCTCGTCCCAGCCGTTGGCTTCACCCAAACGCAGCGCCTCACCGGCCCACCATAGGCGATCAGCACCCGGCACAGTCAGCTTTTCCTGAATCAGGTCGTCCAGATCCTCGGACTCCGGAAGCACAAGATCGAAACCATTGGTGCCGGTTTCCAGACCGCGCATCGCCTTACCGAGGGATTCGGCAAAGCAGCGCCCGATAGCCATCACCTCGCCGACCGACTTCATCTGCGTGGTCAGGCGGCAATCGGCACCGGGGAATTTCTCGAAGGCGAAGCGCGGCATCTTGGTGACCACATAATCGATGCTCGGCTCAAAGGCGGCCCATGTTTCGCCGGTAATATCATTGCGGATTTCATCCAGCGTGTAGCCCACGGCAAGTTTCGCGGCGATCTTGGCAATCGGGAAGCCGGTGGCCTTGGAAGCCAGTGCCGAGGAACGCGATACGCGCGGATTCATTTCGATGACAATCAGACGGCCGGTTTCCGGACTCACCGCAAACTGCACATTGGAGCCGCCGGTTTCCACGCCGATTTCACGCAGAATGGCGATGGAGGCATCGCGCATGCGCTGGTATTCCTTGTCGGTCAGAGTCTGCGCCGGAGCCACGGTGATCGAATCGCCGGTATGCACACCCATGGCATCCAGATTCTCGATCGAACAGATGATGACGCAGTTGTCGTTCTTGTCGCGCATCACCTCCATCTCGTATTCCTTCCAGCCGATGATGGATTCCTCAACAAGGATTTCATCGGTCGGGCTAGCCTCCAGCCCCGATGCGGCAATCTCTTCGAGTTCTGCAGGGTTGTATGCAATGCCGCCGCCGGAGCCGCCGAGTGTGAACGACGGGCGGATGATGATCGGATAGCCGATTTCCGAGGCCAGTGCGCGGGCATCGTTCATATTGTGCGCAAAACCGCCGCGTGCCATCTCCAGGCCGATACGGTCCATGGCTTCCTTGAAGCGCTCGCGATCCTCGGCCATATCGATGGCATCCGGTTGCGCGCCGATCAGCTTCACATTGAATTTTTCCAGAATGCCGTGCTTGTTCAGCGACAGCGCACAGTTGAGCGCAGTCTGGCCACCCATGGTCGGCAGAATTGCGTCCGGGCGTTCCTTCTCGATAATCTTGGCAACCACTTCCCAGGTAACCGGCTCAATGTAGGTGGCATCGGCGAATTCAGGATCGGTCATGATGGTAGCGGGATTCGAGTTGACCAGGATTACCCGGAAACCGTCCTCGCGCAGTGCCTTGCAGGCCTGCACTCCGGAATAATCGAATTCACACGCCTGACCAATAACAATCGGTCCGGCGCCCAGTATCAGAATGGACTTTATATCGTTACGGCGCGGCATCGGTGATGGGGTCTCCTTGCGGGCTGGCCTTACAGGCTGGGGAAGGTGCTCTCCACCTTCCGGCAGCAGCGAAGCATACGAGAATCGTTTGCCCCTGCCTATATCGCGTATATTTCACTCTGAAGACTCCCGGCAGCAAGCCTCAGCCTGCCAAAGGCAGGACTTCCTTGAAATGTGCCAGCAACAGAATATAGGCAAATACAAACAAGGCTCCCGCCCCTGCCTTGCGGCGGATCGCCATGGTTCGTCCAAAGTGCAGGGTGACCATGCCAAGGACAATATAGATGAACACAGCCACCAGCTTCACGCTGATCCAGCCTCCTGCCAGCGGCGACAGTCCGATGACAAACAACAACGCCACGCCGCTACCCAGCAGAAGTGTATCCACTGAATCAGGAACGTGGCGAAGCCAGCGGCGGGAAAGAGCCCTGCCCGAGAAGACCGCCCGGCAACGCCAGATAAACAGCAGCAGGGTGGCTAGAGCGCAGATGACATGCAGGCTTTTCAACAGGGTGTAGCTGGTTTCGACAGGCATGCCATCACGTTAAGAGGCGTGCCAGGAGACGTCAACCTATATGGCCCTGCTTGCATTTAAGCCCCTCCAGGCTATCGTGAGATGGTTGCCGAAATGCTTCGGTAAGGCTCCCTGAAAGGCAGGTAAACGCATGTTCAACAACCCTGAGGATCAAACCTGATGCTGGAATCACTTCTTCTTCTCGCACTGGCTCTGGTGCTGGTTTTTGTCGCCGCGGAGCTGTTTACCAACGCACTTGAGTTCATCGGCGAGCGCATGGGTGTTTCCGAGGGCGTAACCGGTTCCATTTTTGCTGCCGTCGGCACGGCAATGCCCGAAACCATCGTGCCCATCGTCGCCATTCTGGCCGGTGGTGCCACAATGGAAATCAATCATGCTGTCGGCATGGGCGCCATTCTCGGCGCCCCCTTCATGCTGGCCACATTGGGCATCGGCATCATGGCGCTTGCGGCCGGCTTTTCCCGCAGCTGGCATATACCCCTCCATCCCGAGCCGAGCGGGCTTAAGCGCGACCTGCGCGTCTTCCTGCCCGGCTTCATGCTGGTGGTGGTTGCCGGTCTGCTGCCGGAAAGCTGGGATGCAGCGCGTGGCGGTATCGCCAGCCTGCTGATCCTGGGTTACTTCTTTTATGTGTTGAAAACGATTCAGGCCAGCCGTGCTCTGGTTGAAAACGGCCATGCCACTGAAGCACATCATGAGCTATATGCCACCCGCCTGTTGCCGGAAGCCAACTGGACGGCGATCGCACAGCTTCTCGTCGCACTTTGCCTGCTGGTTATCGGCGCTCGTATGTTTGTCAGCGGTGCAGAAGAGGTTAGTGCGATGATCGGCGTTTCGGCCTTTGTCGTCGCCCTGCTTATTGTGCCCATCGCCACCGAGCTGCCGGAGAAGGTGAACTCCGTAGTATGGATACGCCGTCGCAAGGATACGCTCGCTTTCGGTAATATCACCGGTGCCATGGTTTTTCAGGGCACGGTGATTCCTGCTATCGGCATGCTGATCATGCCGTGGCATATTGATCTCGCCTCGGCTGCCGGTGCATCTATCGCTCTGACCCTGATCGGCGGCATTGCGCTGGCCGTTTTACATGCCTGCGGCAGGCTGCAGCCGCGCTTGCTGCTGCTCAATGCCAGCCTGTATCTGGCTTTTGGCGTGTACGTGGTGCTGAGTTTCGCCTGAACATCCGGCGGACACGGCTGGCAATATAAAAATGTGGGCCATGCATATTCAATTCAGGGAGTCTTGCAATGATTGAAACAGTTTTGGCTGTCGCCGCCATCCTCTATCTGGCCCTTCAGATCGAGGACAAACTCAGCGTTCCGTCGCCACTTTCCCTGATTACCCTGTCCTTCACACTGTATTATCTACTGCCCGAGATCGGTCTGGCGCGTGATGCAAATCAGTTTGCGGCACTGGTCATGTTGCTGCTACCCATCCTGCTGATTGGCGATTCGCTCGAGCTGCGCGTCGCCGATCTGAAAGAGCATGCCCTGAGCCTGTTTTATCTGGCGGTGATTGCTGTGGCGCTTTCCGTGCTTGCCGCCATTTTTCTGGGTGGCTGGCTGTTTGCCCAGTATCACCTGAGCATGGCGGCCATTATCGTGCTCTTTGCCATGGTGCTGGCCACTGATCCGGTTTCCGTGGTCAGTATCTTCTCCAAGTTCGAGCTGCCGCACCGCCTGAAGATTCTCGCCGAGGGTGAAAGCCTGTTCAACGATGCCACGGCACTGATTGTTTTCGTGTTTATCGGTCTGTATGCATTGCAGGGCGGTGAAATAACCGCAGCCTATGTCGGGCAAATCAGCCTGATCGTGGTGTTCGGATCGGCGGCTCTCGGTATCTGTTTTGCCTATCTGGGCTTGATCATGCTGAAGACCACGGATAACAGATTCGCCGAATTGATGATCCTGATTTTGACCGGCTACGGCGCCTTTGATCTGGCCGAACACTTCTATTCCATGCTCAACATTTTTGGCGCGCATTCGCACCTGCACCTTTCCGGCATTCTTGCCTGCATCTTCGCCACCGTCACCCTGCATCACCAGATGACCAAACAGACAGATGCGGAGGAGAAGCAGCTCCAGAATGAGGAGGACCTTCTGCTCAATGAGTCGGGGCAGATGAAGCCCTCACGTCAGATGATCGCCAGCGCCGTTGCCAAAATTCGCGTCACCATCGACGAGCAACAGCGGCATCTGCGCACCAAGGAGGATATTCAGCTTTTGGCGCTGGTTGCCAATACCATGCTGTTTGTCGCCATGGCCGAAATTGTCGATTTTTCTCTGCTGCTTCAGTACAAGAAGGAAATCATTGTGATGTTTCTGGCCACCACGGTGATTCGTGCCCTGATGATGGCCAAGTTTGCCGTGATCACCAATCAGACGGAAAAAATGACCAATGTAAATTTCCGCTGGTGGGGCGTGCTGACCTTTGCCGGCATCAAGGGGGGACTATCGGTTGTCATGCTGATGATGATTCCGGCTGACTATCAGCATCTCGACATGTTCAAGGCCGTGGTTATCGGCGTGATCCTGCTTTCCACCTTCATCTATTCAGTGATTCTGCTGCTGATCATCGGCAGGAATGCCGAGGTGTTCAGAAAGGAAAAAGAAGCCGAGCACCACGCTTGAGTGTTCTCAGCTGAGGCGTCAGTTAGCGGCTTCTTCCGGTGTTTCGGCGCGAATGGACAGGGCGTGAATAGCATCCTTAAAGGCATCGCCCAGGGCTGCATGCACCATGCGATGCCGTGCTATACGCGACTTTCCGGCAAAGCAGGCGGCAACGATATGCGCGGCAAAATGCCCGCCGCCATGACCGCGCACACCGGCATGCCCGGCATGCTGTGCAGACTGATCTTCAATCTCTATAAACTCGGGTTGAAGAGCATCCTCAAGGGCAGCGCGTATGGCGCTTGCGCGGCCCGAGTCAGTTTGTTGGTTCACGCCTCGTCTTTCTTCTTGCGATACAGGATGAATACCTTGCCGATACTGTGCACCAGATCAGCACCGATTTTGGTAGCCAATTCAGTCGCCAAAGCGCTGCGCTCATCCCGCTCGCCTGCTGCAACATGCACCTTGATCAACTCGTGGCGCTCAATGCAGGCATCGGTTTCCGTGACCAGTGAATCGGTCATGCCCTTCTGGCCGACTCGAATGAGCGGCTTCAGATGGTGGGCGGCCTGTTTCAGTTTTTTCTTTTGTGCTGAATCCAGCGGCATGCTTTTCTCCTTTGAACGTGCCAGAGTCTAGCTGCATGCAGGCTGGCGATGAAGCATGTAATGCAATCTGCCGGGTGGAGGAAAGTACTGTTACATGAAGAATGTCGTGAAACACTTGCAAGAGCATCCACAACGCGTACTGATCCTCGGGGCAGGTGAGGGCGGTACGGACGTCCTGGAGATGCTTCATGATGAAACCTTGGCTAATGTCGTCGGTGTGGTTGATTCCAGATCTGATAGCAAAGGGCTTATGCTGGCCCGTGAGCTGCAGACCCCTGTATTCTCCGACATCGATAGCGCAATCGAGGCCTGCAAGCCCTGCCTCGTATTTAATCTGACCGGCAATGAAGAGATTGATCGTGCTATGGCTGAAACACCCGGGGTGGATGGTGTCATCGGAGGCCTGCAGGCGAAGCTTATCGTGCGTATGGTCAACAGGATTAAGGAATCAAGAGATCAAATGCGCTATGAGGCAACCCATGATGCCTTAACCTGTATATATAACCGGCGCCACATTCAGACCCTGCTCGGGGAAGCCGTGGCACAGGCATCCCGCTACAACCTGCCCTTTTCCATCGCACTGCTTGATCTTGATCATTTCAAAAGCATCAATGACACTTATGGCCACCCGGCCGGCGATGCAGTGCTTAAAGGCGTTGTCCAATCCTTACAGGCATGTATCCGCGATGCCGATATTATCGGCCGTTGGGGCGGTGAGGAATTTATCCTGTTGCTGCCGCACACTGACAATGCGGCCGCTGTGCTGGCCGCGGAGCATTGGCTGGCGCATGTGTGTCAAACTCCGATTCGCCTGCCCGATGGCCAGGATATCCAGGTCAGTTTTTCTGCCGGTGTTGCCAGCTATAAGGGTCGGGGTGATAAGCAGGCGGTGAGCGAATGCATTGAGGCGCTTCTGCATGAAGTTGATGTCCACCTGTATGACGCCAAGGCTCAGGGAAGGAAAAGGGTGTGCGGTAGCGAGTGCCGATAATCCATCTGCAAGCGCACAATCTAATCACGTAATTCTTTCAGGTTTATTTCAGTTCTATCTATTATCGTTCCGCACATGCAAAGGCAAAGCACACAAATCGAGGTCTGGGACCCGTTGCTGCGCAGCTTCCACTGGTTGCTGGTTGCCGCCTTCGCCACTGCATGGTGGAGCGAAGGGAACAACATCCAGCTACACCTGCTGGCCGGCAGCATCATACCCGGCCTGCTGCTCTTCCGCCTGATCTGGGGTTTTGCCGGCGAGCATCATGCCCTGTTCGCGGCTTTCCGTCCGTCGCTGCACAATATTAAACAGCACCTCGGCGAACTGCTGAGTCTGCATGCCCGCCAGTATGCTGGGCACACACCGATCGGCAGCCTGATGATCTATATCCTGCTGCTTGCCCTGTTCGTCCTCGGTATTAGCGGTATGCTGCTCATGGCCCTGCAGATGGGAATTGGTCCGTTTGCTGGCTGGGCAGCCGGAGTGAGTTCAGATACAGAGTGGCTGGTGCAGCAGATTCACCACTGGTGCTTCCATGCTCTTCAAATTCTCATCGCAGTGCATCTGGCCGGAGTCGCGGTGGAGAGTGTGTTACAAAGAAGCAATCTCACGGCCGCCATGATTAGCGGAAAAAAAGCCCTCAAGGAGGTACAATAATGAAACATCTCTGGTTGATACCCATGCTACTGCTTGCTGGCGGCGCACAGGCTGCTGAAGCAGTGGTGCAGGCGCAGATTGCCCAGTACGAACAGCAGGGCGCAAAGGGAGCCGATGCCGCGCGCGGCATGGCAGCATGGAATGAACAGCATATGCAGGCCAATATGCAAAAGATGGTGAGTTGTGCCACTTGTCATGGCAGCAACCTGAGTCTCGCAGGAGAACATGTGCGTACGGCCAAGCGCATTGAACCGATGGCCCCGAGCGTCAATCCCGAGCGGTTGACCGATCCGGCCAAGATTGAAAAGTGGTTCGGGCGCAACTGCGAATGGACCATCGGACGTGACTGCACAGCACAGGAGAAGGCGGATTTCCTTGCCTTCATCCAATCAAAATAAAATACTCTCAAAGGAGATGACAATGAAACCAACATCTAAACTCAATCGCTTCTGGGGCATGCTGCTGCTTGCCGCTTGCATCACCCTGTCGATGGGCACGCTGGCCTGGAGCGATAGCGACAAATGGAACGAAGGCGGAAGCAAGAACAAATCCGAAGGAGGCAAGGCCGGCAGCTGGGGCCAGACAACCGGTGTCGCTGTGGTGACCAACAAACTCTATGCAGCCGAATGTTCGGCCTGTCATTTTGCCTACCAGCCCGGCTTTCTTCCCGAGCGTTCATGGGTGAAGATCATGGGCTCGCTTGGTGACCATTTTGGTGAGAACGCCAAGCTGGATGAGCCAACACGTGTCAGCATCGAGAACTATCTGCGCGGCCACGCAGCTGATCATCTACCCAACCGCTTCAGCACCAGCTTCCTGCGCTCCATCAAGGCGGATGCAAGCCCGCTGCGTATCTCCGAAACAGGTTATTTTATACGCAAACACGATGAAATCCCTGCACGCATGGTCAGGGACAATCCCAAGGTGCGTTCCTTCGCCAATTGCGCCAGTTGCCATGGTGGTGCGGAAAAGGGCTCTTTCGATGAAGATGCAGTGCGCATCCCCGGCTTCGCAAGCTGGGAAGATTAGGTCTGCGAGATGTGTGCGAGCAGGGCTGAAGACTTGAAACGATGCAGGATATTATCCTGTCTTGCGGCGAGTTTTGCCCTGTTCGCACTCGCATTAACCCTTGCTCCGCAGAGCAGCCTGGCCGACGATATGGACCGGGTGCGTGAACTGCGTAGCACATCAAGCATCATGCCTCTTTCGCAACTGCTGCAGGAGGTGGAGAAACAATACCCCGGAACCTTGCTTGAGGTTGAGCTTGAAGAGGAAAAAGGGCGGGTGATCTATGAAATGGAATTGCTGGGTGAGGATAGGGTTGTGCGTACCCTCAAGGTCAATGCCAGAAATGGCAAAATACTCTCGGTGGACAGGGAAGACTGATGCGCTTGCTGCTGATTGAGGATGATCGAGATCTGAACAAGGAGTTAACCAGCGAGCTCTCCCGGCGCGGCTTCGCTGTGGATAGCTGTCATGAAGGTGTGGATGGTGCTTTCATGGGAGAAAGCGAGCCCTATGACATCATCATTCTGGATCTCGGTCTTCCCGACCTTCCCGGTTTGAGCATTCTGGAACAGTGGCGCGCCAAGGGCATCAAAACCCCGGTACTGATTCTCACCGCGCGCGGTGCATGGCATGAAAAGGTGGATGGTTTCCGCAAGGGGGCCGATGATTACCTGACCAAGCCCTTCCATATCGAGGAGCTTGCCGTCCGTTTGCAGGCACTGGTCAAGCGCTCGGCAGGGGTCGTTGTCTCCGGCCTTGAAATCGGGCGCCTGCGACTGGATGAAGGCAGTCAGTCCGCCCAATGGAAAGAGGCGGATACATGGCGCGACATCGAGCTGACCGGTATCGAGTTTCGACTGCTGCGCTACATGATGTTGCATCCTAAAAAGGTCTGCTCCAACTCGCACCTGCTTGAGCATGTCTATGACTTCGATGCTGAAAAAGAAAGCAATGTGATTGAGGTTTATATCAGCCGCCTGCGCAAGAAAATCGACAAGGATGTTATCAGCACCCGTCGCGGACAGGGTTATTATCTTGATCCCGATCTGCTTGGCGACAAGGACTGATGGTTTCCCTCAGGCAGCGCCTCATCCTGAGTCTGGCCGCCAGCCTGGCATTTTTCTTTATTGTTCAGACCCTGATGATCGGCAATGAAGTTGAGGACCTGGGCGAACGCAATCTGCTTTCCCGTCTGCAGCATGATCAGGATCAGATTCTGGCGGCGTTGGAATGGACGCCGCCCGCAGCTCCTGAATTGCGTCAGTCGCTGATCCCCGGTATCTACGAGCGCCCCTTTTCGGGCCACTATTTTCAGCTGGATATCGGCGGCGAAAGCCTGCGCTCGCGTTCGCTGTGGGACGAACAGATGCCACCACAATCTGAGTCCATGATGCACGATGTTCCCGGCCCGGACGGTCAGCGGTTGCTGATTTTGCAGAATGCCGTCCAGATCAACGGGCAGACCATCACCATACGTACCGCAGAGAACATTCTGCCGATCGAATTTTCAACCGGTGTCTTCCAGCGTCATCTGCTGTTATTTGCCGTGGCCGCCGTCGTGGCCCTGATGGTTCTGCAGGGGTGGCTAATCGGGTATAGCCTGAAGCCGCTGCGTCGCGTACAGCGGCAGATCAATCGTCTGAAAAATGGCGACCTTGGGCAGATCGATGCGCCTGCCCCTGATGAAATCATGCCGCTGGTTGAGGAGATCAATCACCTGATGCGCCTTATGCAGCAACGCCTGCAGCGTTCGCGCCATGCCTTGGGTGACTTGGCACATAGCCTGAAAACACCGCTGGCAGTGGCCCGTCAGATTGTTCAACGGCAGCCGGATTCAGCTGATAATCAACAGCTTGGCGAACAGCTGGAGCGCATTGTGCAACGCATTGAACGCGAGCTGGTGCGTGCCCGGACGGCTGGCCGCATGCCCGGTGGACAATGGGCCGACCCTGAACAGGATATTCGGGACATGAGCCAAATGCTTGCGCAGGTATTTCCGCACATCATGTTCGACCTGCAGATCGATGCAAATCTGAAGATACCCGCAGACCGCGAGGACATGATGGAAATTTTTGGCAATCTGCTCGAAAACGCCTGCAAATGGGCCCACTCAGAAGTGCGATGCAGCGTAAGGAATGAGCAGCGCAAAACCTCCATATGCATCGAGGACGACGGCCCCGGCATCGAAGCGGAGGAATATGAACATCTGCTATTTCGCGGCACCCGGGCCGATGAGTCGCAGCCGGGACATGGGTTGGGGCTGTCCATTGTTTCCGAAATGGTGGCGGCATACGAGGGCAACATTGAACTATCCCGCTCTTCCGATTTGTACGGCCTGAAGGTCAGTATTCTTTTGTCCTGATTTTTTCAGGTTCATTTCAGCTCCGGCATGCAGGATTCGTTCAATTACAAATCAAGGAGCTTCATCGATGAGTCATTCATTCAAAATTGCCTCGGCATTCTGTCTGATGCTGGCCTTCTCCGGCAGTGCATTTGCATCCGATCCCTATGTCGGCGCAAGCCTTGGTGCCTTCAATGTCGGCACCGGTGTTTCCAAAAAGGCTGTTACCGGCGGATTTGTGCAGATTGGCGATGACTTTTCCGAATATCTGGGTGCGGAGCTGCGCATCGGCGCATCGGGCAACTCCAAACAGGGCGGCGCCGCACAGGCTAAAGCCCGTATCGACTATTTTGGCGCTGCCTTGCTCAAGCCGAAGTACAACTTCGACGACCAGTGGATGGGCTATGCCCTGATCGGTGTTGCCACCCTTCGTTCCAGCTATACCGAAACCGGCTTGGCCAAGCAGAAGAAAACCCGTACAGGCTATGCCTACGGCCTTGGTGTGCAGTATCGCCTTGCCGACAACTATGCGCTGGATGCGGAATACATGCATATGCTGAGCAAGCCCAAGACCAATGCCACGGCTATCAAAACCGCATTTCAGGGCGCTGAAAGCAGTGTGTTCACCCTTGGCGTGAAGTACTACTTCCACTGATTTTTCCTTAGTTCGGGGGCGCTCCCTCCTCTCCCTCCCCCTTTCGGCAGGAGCGCCTCTGAAAACGGCGGAAGCATTTGCTTCCGCCGTTTTTCTTGCTGCGCAGTCTGTTCTCAGGGGAAAATCGGGCTAGACTGCCGGGATGTCGCTGCCGGAACTTCTTTTATCATGGAAACAAACCCTTGCCACCATGCGCTTTCCCATCCGTTGGCGCTGGATGGCGCTGGTCAGTGTTACCGTCGCGCTGGCCGTACTCATTGTTTCCCTGATTCTGCTCAATATGGAGCGCGAGGCATGGCGTAAATCCCAGTCTGCGCAGGCCAAGGTGATGGTTGAGCGGCTTGGCGACGAAGTGAAAAGTTTTATGCTCGCCGCCAGAAAACTGGATAAAACCCAGGTCGACATCATTGTCACCGGCTTTCGTGAAAAGGTGCCAACCGTGCTGGGCATTCAGGTGCAATACGCTGACGGTGAGCTGCACGACTATGGAGAAGTCGGGGAGGCTGCTGCACTGGCCGAGGGTAGTGCTCCGCAGTCTGCCGCACATCTGCTGCTTTCCGACGATCTCTGGTATGTCCAGCCGGTGAGTTATGCCAAGACGCGGGTCGGCAGTATTGCCGTGCGCTTCTCCGGTGATGAATGGCGACAAATGGCCAATCGCTTTATTGCCGGAACCCTGATGGTGGCCATTATCGTTATTCTATTGGCCAGCATCGCCGCCTATTGGGTGGCCACGCGCATGAGTCGTCCGCTGGAGGCACTGGCCATGGCCGCCCGGCATGTTGCCGACGGCGATTTCAGTACGCGCATTCCGGTCCGCGGCAATGATGAAATCAGCGACGCAGGACAACAATTCAACCATATGGTCAGCGAACTGGCGCACAAAGAAAAATTGCGCGACGTATTCGGCCGCTATCTCAATCCGAAGCTGGTTAACGATATGTTCAGCGAAAACAGTGCTGCGCCCGTCAGCCATCGCCAGCAGGTATCCGTTCTGTTCGCTGACATGGTGGGATTTACGAGCTTTTCAGAGCATACCCCGAGTGAAGAGGTCGTGCAGGTGTTGAACCGGCATTTCGAACTTTTTCATCGCATCATCGATTACTACGGCGGGCATGTTGATAAATACATCGGCGATGCAGTGATGGCTGTTTTCAATCATCCGCATGAAGACGAGGCGCATGTGCGCCACGCGGCCATGGCCGGCATGGCCATGACAATTGCCTGCCAGCGCCTGAATGAAATGAACAGCAACGGGGCGGAGGTCTTGTTCCGCGTCGGCATCAATCATGGCGAGGCAATTGTCGGCAACATCGGTGCTGTCGAGCGACTGGAGTACACGGTGATTGGTGATGCGGTGAATGTGGCGTCGCGCATGACCGGGCTGGGGGCAGGCGGCGAAGTTGTGTTATCGAAGAACACATTCGGTGAGATCGGCAAGGGTTTCAACTTCGACAGTATTGGACAGAAATCCATCAAAGGCATTCAAAAGCCTATCAACTGCGGTAGGCTTGTTGCCGAGGATAAAAAGGCCATTGTGAACATGCAGCATGCCGTCGCGCTGGCCTTCGATTTGACTCTGGAAAAGAAGCCGCAATCTGCCGACACAGAAGGAGAACGCATTGCCTCTACTGATCAAGCTTAGATTAAATTCCCTGTTCAGTTTGCATCTGCCATTTCTGCTGGTGCTGCTTCTGTCGGCTTGTGGTGGAGGCTCAGGCATTGGCAAGCACATGAGCTCCGACATAGGCCGGGGTATGAGTGCTCTCAAAACCGTAACATTCAGCGCAGTCGGCAGCTACAAGACAGCACTGCACTACTACGAGAGTGGTGACATCATGTTGGCAAGAAGTGCCGCCATCCGCACTGATGCCAAGCGACCGGATTACCCGGATGCACAGAAGTTACTCAAGGAAAAAATCGAACCTGCCCGGCTGCAACTGCTGCGCCACTATCGGCGCATGGCAGAAAAAGAAGAGCAACGTGGTGCCCTGTATCGAGCCAAGGAATTTTATCTGAAAACCGCGACTGTATGGATCGGCGATGACAGTATGTTGCAGCAGGCTGCACGTATTGACCTGATTCTGCGCCAGAAACGCATTGACCAGCTCAGTGAACAGCGCCGCAAGGAAGATGCGCAATTGCTTGATGCTCTGAACCGCTATTCCCCGCCCAGAGGCCTGGACCCCAAGGACCAGCCGATGGCCCGCGAAGAGGAGCGTATTCAGGATCTTGTGCTGACGCGTGGGCGCAATGCCTGGCGGGCAGCCAAGCGCGAATTGCATGAGGGCCATCCCGAGATAGCCTATGTCGAGGCCGAATCCTACCTGCGGCTACGTCCGGGTTCGCACAACGGGCCTCTTCTTATGCGGGAGGTCAAAGAAGCCTTGCCCAAGGGTCTGCGCATTCCGCAGGAAAGCCGTCAGCAACGGAGCAAGGCAAGCGCATCACCACAACAGGTCACGGCAGATCAAATCAACCAGCTTATGCAGCAGGACAAGTGGATACAGGCGTATTCGTATGCGCTGATATATCGTCGCGAAGGTGGCGATGAGGCTGATGCCCTGTTGCAGTCCATTAACAAAACATTGAAGAAACAGGCTGAAGTGGCTTTCAGGGCTGGTCAGATGGCATTTCAGAGCGAGCAACTGGATAAGGCCGTCGAGGAATGGGGCAAGGCGGCCGAATTGCAGCCGGACAACCGCGATTACACCGACAGTCTTCGTCGCGCCCAGGAGCTGCAGGAACGCTTTAGAATTTTGCAGAGTAATGGGTAAGGATGCAGACAATTAAACCGGAACAGAGGCAAAAAAGACATGCGTGATCAGATCGTCCAAACCAGGCGCAAAACCCGCCAGTTGAGCGTCGGCAAGGTGTTGATCGGCGGCGATGCCCCGATTGCCGTGCAGTCGATGACCAATACGCCGACCACCGATATCGATGCCACTGTCGCCCAAACCCGACGATTGGCGGAAGCAGGTGCGGATATCGTGCGTATCTCGGTGCCCGATCCTGAATCGGCTGCCGCCATGCCGGAGATTCTTAATCAGGTCGACGTGCCGATCATCGCCGACATCCATTTCAGCCACAAAATGGCACTGGCAGCCATCGAGGCCGGTGTGCACGGCCTACGCCTGAATCCCGGTAACATCGGCAGTCGCGACCGCGTTGAAACAGTCGTCAAGGCTGCACAGGAGCGCGGTATCTCCATTCGCATCGGCGTCAATGCCGGCTCACTGGAAAAGTCGCTGCTGGAGAAATACGGCGAGCCCTGTGCCGATGCCATGGTTGAATCGGCACTCGGTCATATTCGCATTCTTGAAGAGATGAACTTCCACGACATCAAGGTGTCGCTTAAGGCCAGCAATATCCCGATGACGGTGGCTGCATATCGCAAGCTGGCAGATGTGGTGGATTATCCCTTCCATCTCGGCATCACTGAGGCCGGCAGCAAGTTTAGCGGTACGGTGAAATCGGCCATCGGCCTCGGCCTGCTTCTGGCCGACGGTATTGGCGATACCATCCGCATTTCACTGGCCGCAGAGCCTGAGGAAGAGATTCGCGCCGGCTTTGAAATCCTTAAATGCCTGAATTTGCGCCACCGCGGCGTGAATCTGATTGCCTGCCCGTCCTGCGCGCGGCAGAAGTTCGATGTGATTCGCACCGTCGAGTTGCTGGAGAAGCGTCTGGCGCACATCCATGAGCCGATGGACGTGGCCGTGATCGGTTGCGTGGTCAACGGACCTGGCGAGGCACGCGAGGCGGGTCTTGGAATCACTGGCGGCTATCCGGTGCACCTGATGTACAAGGATGGCAAGCCGAGCGGCAAGCTCAAGTCCGGTGATCTGGTGGAGCAACTGGCGCAGGAAGTCGAGGCGCGTGCCGCAAAGCAGGCCGCTGATCGGTCCGCTAAGGGAGAGAGCAAGTCTTGAGTACGCAGTTTCGCAGCATCCGCGGCATCCATGACGGTCTGCCTGAAGAAGTCCGCCGCTGGCGGCATATCGAGGAAACCGCTCGTCGCATTTTCGCCCGCTACGCATTCTCCGAGGTGCGCCTGCCGGTGCTGGAGCCGACTGCGATGTTTGTGCGCTCCATCGGCAGCGAAACAGATATCGTAGCCAAGGAAATGTATCGCTTCGAGGATCGTGGCGGTGATGATATCTGCCTGCGTCCGGAGGGTACGGCAGGCACGGTGCGCGCTTACCTGCAAGGCGGGCTGACGCGCAGTGGCGCCCAACGCTGGTTTTATATCGGTCCGATGTTCCGTCGCGAGCGTCCGCAGAAAGGACGCTTGCGCCAGTTTCAACAGATCGGTGTGGAGTGGTTCGGTGTGCAGGGTCCGCTGGAGGATGTCGAAACACTGGCCATGGCGCATGCCTTTCTCGAAGAGCTTGGCATCCCCGAACTGGCTATGGAAATTAACTCGCTGGGCTGTCCGGCCTGTCGTCCGGCCTACCGCGACAAGCTGGTCGCCTATCTGGAGCTGCGTCGTGAACACCTGTGCGAAACCTGTAACACGCGTATCGACAGCAATCCGCTGCGCGTCCTCGACTGCAAAATCGAAGCCTGTCAGGCGCAGCTTACTGAGGCACCGGAAATGGCCTCGCATCTGTGTGGCGAATGTCAGGGGCATTTCGAAGCCGTGAAGTCCGGTCTGGATGCCCTGCAGGTTCCATATCAGGTTAATCCGCGCATCGTGCGCGGACTGGATTATTACAATCGAACCGCCTTTGAAATCGTCACCCGCAAACTCGGAGCACAGGGCACGGTGCTAGCCGGCGGACGCTACGACGGGCTGGTCGAAGAGCTGGGCGGGCCGGCTACCCCGGCCATCGGCTTCGCCATGGGGATGGAGCGACTTGCCATGCTGCTGCCGGAATCTGCTCCGGATGCTGTGGATGTGGCCGTGGTTGCCATTGGCGACATGGTTTCCGGATATGGGCTCGCCACTGCCGATGCTCTGCGTCGCGGTGGGTGTAACGCGATACACTGCGGTGGCGGTGCTGCCAAACGGCAGTTCAAGATTGCCGACCGCGAACAGGCGCGTTTTGTTGCCGTCATCGGTGAGGATGAAATGCGCCAGAATCATGTGCAGCTCAAGGATATGCAAAGCGGCACCCAGCAGGCACTGCCCATTGAGGCAGCGGTTGCCGCCATTATGCAAGGTCATCGCTGATTCAGCTCAAGCTCTCCGATTGAGCTGGGCACCGCCCAGCGTTGGCCTGCGCTGTATGTTACCTGCATACGAAAGGCGGCCGTGCCGAGCGATATTCCGGCCATGTAAGTATTTATGAACAGCATTCTTGTATCCCTGCACCAGATGGTGCGCCCACTCTTGGGGGCCTTGCGCGACCTCACCCCCATTATCGTTGTCATCGTCGTTTTTCAGACCCTCGTCCTGCAACAGTCTGTTCCGAATATCGGCGGCATGATCGTCGGTTTTCTTTGCGTGCTTGTTGGTCTGGCACTATTTGTTCAGGGGCTGGAAAACGCCCTGTTTCCCATCGGTGAGAATCTGGCACATGCCTTTGCCGTTAAGGGGAGCGTGTCATGGTTGTTGCTGTTTGCCGTTCTGCTTGGCTTTGGCACAACCATTGCCGAACCGGCGCTGATTGCCATTGCAGCCAAGGCCGCGGACGTAGCCGCTGCGGCATCCCTTATCGGAATGGATGGCGATTCCCGGGAAGCCTATGCCGATGGACTCAGGCTGAGCGTGGCTGTGTCCGTGGGCCTGTCCATTTTGATCGGTGTGCTGCGTATCCTGCGCGGTTGGCCACTGCCATATCTCATTATTGGCGGTTATCTGCTCATCGAAATCATGACGCCCTTCGCGCCCCCCGAAATCATTGGCATTGCCTATGATGCCGGGGGCGTAACTACTTCAACGATTACCGTGCCGCTGGTCGCGGCCCTTGGCGTGGGGCTCGCCTCCTCCATTCAGGGGCGCAACCCGGTGCTCGATGGTTTTGGCCTGATAGCACTTGCTTCACTGCTTCCGATGGTGTTCGTCATGCTCTATGGCCTGGTGGTGCTTGGATGATGGTCCTGCTGTTGGATATTTTCGATACCTTCCGCGCAACCATCGATGACGTCGCGCCCATCATCGGGACGCTTTTCTTTTTTCAGTACGTTGTACTCAAAAGGCCTTTGGTTAATTTTGACCGTATCCTTATCGGCTTGTTCATGGTCGTGATTGGCCTGACCTTGTTTCTGGTCGGGCTTGAAAAAGCCATCTTTCCGCTTGGCGACGCCATGGCTCGACAACTGACTGCCCCGGAGTTTCTCTATGCTGCCGGGCAGACACCGACCTACCTGTGGCAGGACTACTTTTGGGTATATGTGTTTGCCTTTTCCATCGGGTTTGCCACCACGGTGGCTGAGCCTGCGCTGATCGCCGTTGCGCTCAAGGCCGAGGATATTTCGGGTGGCGCCATTCCCGCCTTCGGCCTGCGCATGGCCGTGGCTATGGGGGTGGCCATTGGCGTGACCATCGGCTGTTTCCGCATCGTTAGCGGAACCTCTCTGTGGGTGTATATTGTCGTGGCTTATGTGGTGGTACTCCTGCAAACCGTGCGTGCGCCGAAGATGATTGTCCCGCTGGCCTTCGATTCCGGTGGTGTGATAACTTCGACTGTTACCGTGCCCTTGCTGGCGGCGCTCGGCCTCGGCCTGGCCAGTACCATACCGGGCCGCAGCCCGGTGCTGGATGGCTTCGGCCTGATCGCTTTCGCCAGCGTATTCCCGATTATAACTGTCCTCGCCTATGCCCAGTTTTCGAGCTGGCAGGCACGACAATCAAACAAGCAAGACAAGGAGGGGTAAGATGCATTTCAAACTGATTATTGCACTGGTGGACGAAAGGCAGACCAAGGACATCATGCTGGCTGCACGTGAAGCCGGAGCTACCGGGGCAACGGTGGTTGGTGCCGCACGCGGCGAAGGGCTGGAACCGAAAAAGACATTCTTTGGCATGAATCTGGAGGCACAGCGCGACATGCTGATGTTCATCGTCGAGGAGCACCTGAGCCGGCAGGTTCTGGAGCATATCGCTGCTATCGGCGGTTTCGAAGACAACCCTGGCAGTGGGCTAGCCTTTCAGCTTGATGTTGAAGATACGATTGGCCTCAGGAGTCAGATTGAGGTCATTTCTGAAGAGGTGGAGGAGGAAATATGATGAGCGAACGGAAAATTATACGTGTGCGCGAGGTCATGAAGGAAAAGTTTGATCTGGTGGACGGACTTTCCACTGTGCGCGAGGTGCTCGAACACATGCACCATGTTGAGACCAAGTGTGTGATTGTCGACAAGCGCCACGAGGATGATGAATACGGTATTGTTGTGCTGGCCGATATTGCCCGATATGTGCTGGCGGCAAACAAATCTCCGGATCGGGTCAGTCTTTACGAGGTGATGACCAAGCCGGCGGTCACTATCAACCCGGAAATGAACATCCGGCACGCCAGCGCCCTGTTTGCCAGACTTGGGTTGTCGCGTGCCCCGGTGGTTAATGGCACAGGCGAGATTATCGGCATCGTCAGCCACACCGACATGGTGCTCAAGGGCCTGATGAAGCTCTGTTAGCCGCGCATTGAGTTCCGCCCCCGGCTTGGTAGCTTCCAGCATCATGAAAGATATGCAGGACACGGCTTCGCTGGACGCTTTGCGGCAGCAGATCGACAATGTCGATGAACAATTATTGGCTTTAATCCATCAGCGGGCTGAACTGGCCGCCGAGGTTGGTCGGCGCAAGAAGGCCGGCGGTGAAACTGCCTATTATGTCCCCAGCCGTGAGGCCCAGATTATCCGTCGTCTGAAGAAGAAAAATGCCGGACGTATTCCGGATGCCGCCCTGCATGGCATCTACCGCGAAATCATCGGTGCCTGCCTCTCACTCGAACAACCGCTTTGTATTGCCTATCTGGGGCCTGAAGGCACCTTTACACACACCGCTGCCCGCAAGCAATTCGGCTCCACGGCCAGCTATCTGGGCTGTCGCAACTTCGATGAAATCTTTGACGAGGTGGAAGCCGGTCGCGTCACTTATGGCGTTGTGCCGGTTGAGAATGCCTTCGAGGGTGCCGTTACCCACACACTGGATCTTTTTGTCGATCGCAATGTTTCCATCTGCGCCGAGGTGTTGCTTGGCATCCACCATCATCTACTGGCCCGTTGCCGGATGGATGAAATCGAGGTGCTGTACACCAAGTCCGAGGTGCTCAGTCAGTGTCGCAAATGGCTGCAAAAGCATTTACCCAACACGCGCCTCGAAGAGGCTGATTCGACTGCCGCTGCAGCCGAGAAAATCGCGGGTGATCCGCATGCAGCGGCCATTGCCTCGAAAGAGGTGGCCGAGCGCTACGACCTGCCAATACTGGCCTCCAATATCGAGGATCATCATGGCAACACCACGCGCTTTCTGGTCATAGGACAGCATGATTCGCCGCCATCCGGTAAGGACAAGACCGCACTGGTTATGTCCACCACAGACAGACCCGGTGCGCTGCATGATCTACTGGAACCCTTTCACAATCGCGGCATTGGTTTGAGCCGCATCGAATCGCGTCCGTCGCGCAAGAATCTTTGGGAGTATGTTTTCTTCGTTGATCTGCATGGCCATCGGCAGGATGCCGAAGTGGCGGCAGCGCTTGGCGATATCGGTAAGATGCCGGATGGCTTCCTCAAGATTCTCGGCTCCTTCCCAGTCGCCGAGCGGCTGTAAAATGACTACCGTTGATTGGAGCAGCCGCTGTGTGGCGCAATGCGCACGTTTGCATCCCTATATTCCGGGCAAACCGGTGGAGCAGTTGCTGCGCGAAAAGGGTTTGAGCCACGCCGTTAAGCTTGCCTCCAATGAAAACCCTTACGGCCCCGCCCCCGCCGCCGTTGAGGCCATTCGCAAAGCCGCAGCAGGTGTGCATCGCTATCCGAACGGTGACTGCACTCAGCTTAAACAGGCGCTGGCAACACGCCATGGCGTTTCACCCGCACAAGTCCTGCCCGGCAATGGCTCCAACGAGGTGCTGGAGCTGATTATCCGCACCTTTGCCGGCCCGGGTGATGAGGTGATTTATGCAGCGCGTGGCTTCATCGTTTATGCGCTGGCCACCACGGCTGCCGGCGCAACAGGTGTTGCTGTTCCCGAACAGGATGGGGTGACGCACGATCTGGAAGGCATGCTGCAAGCCGTCAACGCCAACACCAAGCTTGTGTGTATTGCCAATCCGAATAATCCCACCGGAAGTCTGCTAAGTGAAGCTGCCCTGCAAACCTTTTTCGATGCCTTGCCACGCGACGTGATCGTGGTGCTTGATGAGGCCTATCATGAATTTGTGCACGGGGTTGAAGTCGACAGCATGGGCCGACTGCATCACCCGGGGCTTGTTATCTGCCGCACCTTTTCCAAGGCCTATGGTCTGGCTGGCTTGCGCATCGGTTATGCTGTTGGCGATGCAGCGTTGCTGGCCCAGATCAACCGCTTCCGTGAGCCGTTTAACGTCAATCTGCTGGCTCAGCAGGCCGCACTGGCCGCGCTGGGCGACACCGCATGGCTTGGCGAAACAGTGACGGAGACCTTGAGCGAGCGTCAAAGGCTGGAAGATTTTCTGTGCGAGATATCCATGCTCGGATCACCATCGCATGGCAATTTTGTGTTGCTGCGTCATGCCGAGGCAGGCCTGATTGCCGGGCGACTTGAAGATCATGGCATCATTCCGCGGCCGCTGGCACCCTATGGCATGCCCGACTGGCTGCGTATTTCCGTCGGTACTCCGCAGGAAAACGACAGTTTTATGAGTACACTCAGCGACATCATGGCGAGCATCGGAGAACAGGCATGAATATCGGCCGTTTGAGCATAATCGGTGTCGGTCTGATCGGCGGTTCGCTGGCCCGTGCCTTGCGCCGTGCCGGAGCAGTCAGCCACATCACAGGTGTCGGGCGCGGACGCGAAAATCTGGAGCGTGCCCTTGATCTCGGCGTGGTGGATGCCTGGACGCAGGATATCGCTGAAGGTGTAAAAGATGCCGACATGGTCCTGATCGCCGTGCCGATGGGGATGTATGATCAGGTGTTCAAAGCCATGGCAGATTCTTTGGGGGCTGGCACGATCGTTACCGATGCGGGCAGCACCAAGCAACATGCCATAGATGTGGCAAACCGTGCCATGAAAAATCGAGAAAACTTTGTCCCGGCGCATCCAATTGCCGGTACCGAGCAATCCGGAGTGGAGGCATCCTTTGTCGAGCTCTATGATGGTCGTACCTGCATCCTGACGCCGCTTAAGTCCACGAACCCTGCCGCACTGAGCATCGTGGAAGGTATGTGGCAGATCGCTGGCAGTCGCGTGGTGCAGATGGATGCTGCCACGCATGATGATCTACTGGCTGGTGTAAGCCACCTGCCGCATGTTGCTGCCTTTGCTCTGGTCAATGCCGTCCATCGACAGAAAGCTGGTGGCTACGACCCCTTTGAGTTTGCCGCTGGCGGCTTCCGCGATTTCACCCGCATCGCCTCATCGAGCCCGTATATGTGGCGCGATATCGCCATATGCAACCGCGAACCCTTGCTTAGAAAAATCGTGGCCCTGCAAGAGGAGCTGGAAATCCTGCGCCTGTCGCTTGAGAAGCAGGATGGAGACAAACTGCTGGATGAATTCGAGGCAGCCAAACAGGCGCGCGATGCGTGGCTCGCCAGGCAAGGGGGCGGGGCGTGAACATCGGCGGAACATTGATTGCCGGACCGGCCAAAGGGGCGCTTGCCGGGCGCGTTAACGTGCCGGGTGACAAGTCCATGTCGCACCGCGCTGTGATGCTCGCATCCCTGGCCGATGGTGTAACCGAGATTCACGGCTTTTTGCCCGGTGAAGACAATCTGGCGACAGCACAGATGTTTGCCGATATGGGCGTGCGCATAGAATGGCTGAACAGCGCCAAGACCTCGCTCAGGGTTCACGGTGTCGGACTGCACGGGCTCAAGCCGTCAGCAGGCATGCTTGATGCCGGCAACTCTGGAACCTGCGTTCGCTTGATGACCGGCGTGCTGGCAGGTCAGGACTTCGCATCTACCGTGACCGGCGATGCTTCGCTGTGCAAAAGACCGATGCGACGGGTGGCCGATCCGGTGCGACGCATGGGCGCGACGGTTGATGGAAGCGATAGTGGCAACCTGTTGCCCCTGACTGTTCGGGGTGGGAACTTAAAAGCGATCCATCATGTTTCCGAGGTCGCCAGCGCGCAGGTGAAGTCGTGCGTATTGCTGGCAGCTCTCTATGCCGAAGGCGAGTCCACCGTGAAAGAACCGCGCCCGACCCGCGATCATACCGAGCGTATGTTGCCGCTCTTCGGCCAGCCTGTGCATGTTGATGTGGATGGCGTGATCCATCTCAACCCTGTTGGAAAGCTGACCGCGCCCGCAGCTCCGATTCATATTCCGGCCGACCCATCCTCAGCGACCTTCTTTGCTGTGGCGGCAACACTCGTTCCTGGTTCGGATGTGACGCTTGAACAGGTGGGGATGAATCCGCTGCGCAATGGTTGGAGCAGGATACTTGCAGGTATGGGTGGGCAGTTGAGGCTGGTAAACGAGGCTAAGGTGGGTGAAGAGAGCGTCGCCGATATTCAAGCCGTTTACACAGCACTGCACGGCCTGAAGGTGAATCCGGCCGATGTGCCCGATGCCATTGACGAGTTTCCGGCGCTCTTTGCTGCAGCATCCCTGGCTGATGGCGAGTTTCTGCTTAGCGAGGCTGAAGAGTTGCGCGTCAAGGAGTCCGACCGCATTGCCGTGATGGCCAGGGCGCTGATTGCGGCAGGCGCAAACATCGAGGAATTTCCGGACGGGGCACGTATTGTCGGAGGCCGGCTTGCCGGAAGCTGCACGGTTGATGCCGAGGGCGATCACCGTATTGCCATGGCGATGGCGGTGGCGGCGCAATGCAGTGAGGCTGATATCACCATTAACAATGCAGCTGCAATTGCCACGTCATTTCCTGATTTTGTGCCCCTGGCGCAAAGCATTGGTATGAATGTGCATTGGGCTTCGGTTTGATGGTGGTGGATATGAGTGAGTGGAAAGCAATCTCCGGCCTGCAAATTGCCATCGACGGCCCTTCCGGTTCCGGCAAGGGCACGATTGCCAAGACGGTGGCACAGGCTGTCGGCCTGCCGGTACTCGATACCGGCTTGCTGTATCGCTTTATCGGTTACAGCAGCATGCAGAACGGAGCCACGGATGAGGCTGGCGTTCTCGCCTGCATGGATGAATGCCTCGGCGATATGCAGTGGATGCCCGGCGGTATCTTTGTGCAAGGTAAAAACATCGGCGATAAATTGCGCCAGGAGGATGTTGCCGCAGCCGCCTCGCGTGTCGCCGCCATGCCGGAGGTGCGTCGCAGGCTCCTGCATGTGCAACAGGATATCGCCAAGAATGGCTGTGTGATGGATGGTCGCGATATCGGCTCGGTGGTTTTACCCGATGCCCAGGCAAAATTTTATCTCACCGCCTCATTGCGCGAACGCGCCAGAAGGCGTTGGTCGCAGTTGCAGGGGCTGGGAGCCGAGGTTAGCCTTGATGCCACCCTGAATGAAATCAGGTTACGCGACACACAGGACGCCGAACGCACCCATTCCCCGCTCAAACAGGCTCGGGATGCGGTTTGCATCGATTCCACCACCATGCGCATAGATGAAGTGGTGGATCGCATGCTCTCCATCATGGAGCGCAGAGCACTGATAGAAAAAACCTGACATGCGCGACATGAACAGAAACGAATAATGCCAACCAGAGGACACCTCCACCCATGAGCAATACGCCCGAACCCACCAACGCCCCCGTGCCTGAAACAGACGCGCCTGCCGTAACGCCGGCAGCCGAAGCGGAGACGGCAAGCCCCGAGGTCGCCCCGAGCGCCGTTGAAGCACCAGCTGCCGCCGCTGCCCAGCCTGCGCCGGCCAAGGCCGAGAAACCTGCCAAAGCAGCCAAGCCTGCCAAGGCTGTCAAAGAGGCAAAGGTAGAGAAGGCAGCTGAAACGGATGACGAGGAATTGTTCCGCCAGATGCTGGAAGAGTCCCTGCGTCAGCAGCCTGTGGCATCAAGCGGCGAAATCATTCGCGGCATTGTTGTCGGCGCGGACCGTGAAGTCGTCATGATTGATGTCGGCGGAAAAAATGAAGGTCGCGTGTCAGCCTCCGAATTCGAACAGCTTGGCGAAGCACTGCCTGCCGTTGGTGATGAAATTGAAATTATGGTACAGCACTCGGGCGACCGTGGCGGCTCCACCTATTCCGTCATCGCTGCCAGGCGTAATGCCTTGTGGGAACATATCGAGGCCTCGCTGAACGAGCAGAGCATCATGCAGGGTAAGGTAAGCAAGGAAGTGAAGGGCGGTTTGCGCGTGCAACTTGGCGGCATCGAAGCCTTTATGCCTCGCTCCGAATGCGATACCAGCCTGTCTCAAAACGTTGGCGAACTGGTCGGGAAAGATGTTGAAGTGGTCGTTATCACCGCTGAGCGCCGTCCGGAAAATGTCGTTGTGTCGCGCAAGCGACCATTGGAAAAGGTTCTGCTGGAGAAGAGGGCTGAGTTTTTCGCCAAGGCCAAGGTCGGCGACAAGATTAGCGGCGAAGTGAAACGACTCACCGATTTCGGTGCTTTCGTGGATCTCGGCGGTGTGGATGCCTTATTGCACATCTCCGATATCGCCTGGCGTCGTTTGAAGCATCCATCTGAGGCCTTGCAGGCCGGACAGAAGATCACAGCTGAAATCATCAAGATGAATGAGACTACCGGCAAGGTATCGCTATCCATGCGCGCCCTGCAGTCGGATCCGTGGGAGAATGTGGAGCACAATTATCAGCCTGGTATGCGTATCACCGGAACCGTTCGTCGCCTGCTTGATTTTGGCGCCATGGTGGAGCTTGAACCCGGGGTTGAGGGCATGATTCACCGCTCCGAGATGAGCTGGACACGGCGTGATACCAACCCATCGCAAATGGTTTCCGAAGGCGATGTTGTGGATGTTGCAGTGATCGAGGTGGACGGTACGAAACGCCGTATTGCCCTGAGTTTGAAGGAAGTCTCAGAGAACCCCTGGCAGGCCTGGTTGGCCGGTCATCCGGCCGGTTCGCATGTCAGTGGCCCGGTGCGCAGCATTACCGAGTTCGGCATGTTTGTACGACTGACCGACGATCTCGATGGCCTGGTGCATATCGGCGATCTGTCATGGAAGGAGCAGGGCGACAAGGTTATTGCGAATTACAAGAAGGGGCAGGAAGTCGAGTGCGCAGTGCTGGGCGTGGATATCGACCGCCAGCGTATTTCGCTCGGTATCAAGCAGTTGGAAAGCGACCCTTATGAAGTCTTTATGGATGGCGCCAGCCGTGGCCGCAAGGTTGAAGGCAAGGTGATTTCCATCGCCAAGGGCGCAGCCATGATCGAAGTCATGGAAGGGGTTGTGGCACGTCTGGCACTCAGGGAAGTGCCGCGCGACCACGATGAGCTGAAGGTCGGCGAGACCATTGAGGCCAAGGTCATCGAACTTGATCGCAAACGCAGACGTATCGGATTGTCCATCAGCCAGTTGCTGCGCGATGAGGAAAAGGATGCTGTGCGCAATTATTCGCAGAGTATTTCCGGTGGCAAGGCGATGTCGGCGCTGGCCCTGGAGTTGCAGCGCAAGCTGTTGAGCAAACAGGAAAAAGCCCCGGCCAAAAAGGCTGCGGCAAAGCCAGCGGCCAAAGAAGTTGTAAAAGACAAGCCTGCAAAGAAAGACGCTGAAGCTGCAAAAAAGCCAGCCGACAAGGCTGAAAAAAAGGCCGTAGAGAAAGTTGAAGATAAGGGTACAGTCAAGGGGAGTGGGAAAGAGGGGAGTAAAGCATGACAAAGTCTGAACTGGTAGACGCCATTGTAAGTCTGGAGGGCCAGATTACCCGACGTGAAGCCGAGGTGGTGGTAAATAATATTCTTACCGCTATCGGAGATGCACTGGGCCGTGGTGAGCGGGTGGAGCTGCGTGGTTTTGGCAGTTTCTATACCAAAGAACGGGATGCGCGAGTGGGGCGCAATCCGAAGACCGGTGCAAGCGTTAGCGTACCGGCCAAGATTGTGCCGCAATTCAAGCCTGGCAAAGAATTGCGTGACAGGGTGGACAGCGCTTCCTGAACCAATCTGTCCATCCTCCGCATGGTCTATAATGTGCAGAACACCAGAGGAGAAATGAGATGAACTGGATCAATGCACTGCTGGTGGTCATTCTGACCACGCTGGCAACGATGTTCGCAGCTGCCAACGAAGGTCATGTCGCAGTCGGCTTTGCCAATCTTACTTCCGGCGAAGTGCCGCTTTATGTGCCAATTTTCATTGCATTTCTTGTCGGATTCGGTGGCGGCATGCTTTCCCTGAGTTTCTCGCGGCGTAAGCACAAAATGGAAATTGAGCGCCTGCGGCAGGAAAACAGCCTGCTGCAGACCGAAGTCAATAATCTGCGCAATCTGCCTTTGCAAGACGAAACATGACCAACGCCATTCTTCTGACCGCAATTCTTGCGGCATGCGCTGTGCTCATCTGGATACTCTGGCAACAGCAGGAGGTTCAGGCCGACAAGACTAAAGAGCAGGAAGATGCGCGTATTCCACCTTTGCTGCGTGGCATTAATTTTCTGTTGTCGGATGAACCTGACCGGGCCCTGAAAGAGCTGGTGCATGTGGCCAAGCTGCAGACGGAAACGGCTGAGGTCTATCTGGCGCTGGGTGATATGTTCCGCAACAAGGGGGAATTCGGCCGAGCCGTGCGTATTCACCAGAACTTACTTGCCCGTCCGGATCTCCCTCAGCATTTGCACATGCAGGCTCAGGTTGCCCTGGCTGTGGACTTTCAGGCTGGTGGTTTGCTGGGGCGTGCCCTGCAGCAGTACGGTCGTGTCCTCGATCTGCAACCCGGACATATCCATGCACTGGAATCGAGCTTGCGTATTCGTGAACAGGGGCGCGAATGGGAGCTGGCCGAAGAGTTGTTGCAAAGGCTGGATCGGGTGCGGGGCACAACATCCAATCTGCATCATGCCTATCTGCTGACTGAAATGGCCCGCCAGAAACTGGTGCGCAAGGATGAAGATGGTGCACTGGCCATGGTGCAACAGGCCATTGAGAAAGCGCCAGCCTGTGCCGCAGCGCATTTGCTGCTTGCCGAAATCGATTTGAAGCGTGGCGATGTCGATGCCGCAGTGAACAGCATGCGCCAGTTACATGCCGCCGCTCCTTATTACTTACCGCTGCTGGTTCCGGTCCTGCTGGCGCATCCGAAGGCTTACGATTCACATGGTCAGGCCTTTTTGGCACAGTGTTGGAAAGATAAGCATGATGAATTGCTGGCCATTGCCTGGATCAGAGCCTTGCATGGGGCGCGCGGTATTGAGGCAGCACAACAGCTCAAGCAGAGCATTGCTTTCGAGCCACGCACCCTGTCTGCCTGCCTGCATATGAAGGCTCTGCTTGGCGAGGAAGATTCACTCACCAGGGCAAGCCGTCAGTGGCAGAGTGCCCAGAAAAACTATTCCTGCGTGGAGTGCGGTGCAAAGTTTGTTGATATGCGCTGGCAATGCCCGCAATGCCATGAATGGGGCAGCATGCGCCCCATCAAAGAAAAGGAAATCGCATGAAAAATCGTCTGATGCTTGCTCTTGATTTACCCGACAGGGAAAAGGCGGAAGCCATGGCAAGCGAACTTGCCGGAGATATTGGCTGGTTCAAGATTGGTCTGCGCCTGTTTGTTGCCGCAGGGCCTGAACTTGTGCGCTCTGTGTTGCAAACACACAAGGTGTTTCTCGATCTGAAATTTCACGATATCCCCAACACTGTAGCCGAAGCTGTGGCCAGTGCCGGCGCCCTAGGCGTGCAGATGACCAATATCCATGCTGCCGGCGGGCCTGATATGATGCGAGCTGCAGCCGATGCAGCGCGCTCGTTTCCTCACATGAAGCTGATTGCCGTCACCGTATTAACCAGTGATCCGATGCCGGCTGTAGAGGCAAAAATCGAGGCTGTCAGGCGTGCTGAAATGGCCCGAGAGGCTGGCCTGCATGGTGTGGTATGCAGTGTGCATGAGGCGGCGGCCATCAAGCGGGCCTGTGGACATGATTTCCTTACTGTCACTCCCGGCATTCGTTGGGGCGGGCAGAGCGCAAACGATCAGCAGCGCATTGCCGACCCCGCCTTTGCCATTGCTCAGGGAGCGGATTATCTGGTTGTCGGAAGGCCCATTTTGCAGGCGGTTGACCCTAGGGCTGCTGCTCGCGAGGCTGTCGCCATGATGCAATCCGCAAACTTGGCACAGACCAAAGCATGAAGCTGCCTGATTACGAAGACACCCTTGCCCCCTATGCCTGCCGCTCAACGCAATCGCGTGGCCGCACTTACCCGGAAGAGGAATCAAGTGCCCGCAATATCTTCCAGCGCGACCGCGACCGCATTATTCACTCCACTGCCTTTCGCCGCCTGGAATACAAAACGCAGGTGTTTGTTAATCATGAGGGCGACCATTATCGCACGCGTTTGACCCACACCATCGAGGTCGCGCAGATTGCCCGCTCCATCTGCCGCACCATGCACTTGCACGAGGACCTTGCCGAGGGTGTGGCATTGGCTCACGATCTCGGCCATACGCCATTCGGCCATTCCGGGCAGGATGCACTGAACAATGTCATGAAACCCTATGGCGGCTTTGAACACAATCGCCAGTCACAGCGGGTGGTAGAAGAACTGGAACAGCGCTACTCGGCTTTCCCTGGTTTGAATTTGAGTTACGAGATGCGTGAGGGCATTGTCAAACACAGGTCGCCGCATGACATACCGAAAAATGCCGATCTATTTGCCTACAACCTGCATGAGCAGGCCACGCTGGAAGCTCAATTTGGCAATCTGGCCGATGAAATCGCCTACAATAATCACGATGTGGATGATGGGTTCCGTGCCGGCATTCTTAACCTTGAGAGCCTCTCCGAGGTGCCGATGTTCATCATCAATTATGAACAGGTGCTGGCAGAACTCGGCGATATTCCGACACGCATGGCTGTCTGTGAAACCGTCCGCCGCATGATGAACTTTCTGATTGTTGATGCCATTGAGGAAACCACATTGCGTATCAAGAACAATAACATTAAATCACTGGAGGACGTGCGCAACTGCGAAACAACGCTGGTTGCCTTCTCGTATCCGGTGCGACATATGAATACTGAGCTGAAACGCTTTCTGATGCGTAATATGTATCAGCACTACCGCGTAGCCCGCATGGCGGCCAAGGCTACCCGGGTGATTCATGATCTTTTCCAGGCCTATCAATCCAATCCGGCCATGCTCCCTCCGGGGCCTGCTCAACGATTGGCTGCTGTGGAAGGCGAATCCAAAAGGGCGCGCGTCATTGCCGACTATATTGCCGGTATGACGGACCGCTATGCGCTGGACGACCATGCCCGCCTGTTTGACGTGCATGCAAGCAGCTAAACAAGGGCTGTAATTTTTCTCTAATGCCGGCCGATGATATTTTCGGCTAACATCAAACTACCTCTATCTATTAGCGATGACTGATGCGGAGGATGTTTCTCGATTCATTCCAAAATGATTTATGTCTGAGGCGTGTTTTCCGATAGCAGGGATTCACAGCGGGTGAGGAACAGGAGAAGCTCCATGCGCTCCATTTCTTCCCCCGGTTTACGCTGGCGCAGTGCGTGCAGTCCAGGCCAGTGGCGGTGCGCGGACCACAGCTCAAGGCCAGCTTTATTCAGGTTGCGGTGGCCGCTTTGCAGCAGTTGGCGGATGGCGCTGGTGCGCAGCAGGCTCAGGCGGTGCAGCCATTCGCGGCGCAGCTCATGGGCCAGATCGTCGCTCCATGCCGGTGTGCGCAGGGCGGCCTGCATGTGTTGCAGCGGCAGCAGGTCATGGCAGGCTTTGCTGGCAGCAAGGGCGCGCGTCAGCGGGAGTTTCAAGCTGGCGGAAAGGTGTAGTGCAACAGCGCTGCGTGCCAGTTCCGGCAGGACGGAAAAGCGTGCAGCAAGCGTTGCCTCGCCCCCGGCAAGCTGGGTGCGGGCATAACGCCGGAGGGCGGTGCGATGGGTGCGCAACCAGTTCTCATCCATATCATTAACCGGGCACAGTCGCAGCAGGTCCTCGGCGAAGCGCATCAGTAATTCCTGTAAGCGGCGCTGCATGGTGCAGGCGGTGCCGTGATCAAGGCCTTCCCGCCAGATGCTACGGCGCAATTCTTCGCCATCGAGCAGGTACTCGGCGGAAAGCAGGCCGATGACTACCTCGCCGGCCGGATGCTGTAACAGGCTTTGCAGATGGTGCACCGAACCAAGGCCGATGTGGTTGACTACGTGATTGGCCGCCATGGTGTGCATGATGTGATCGGCCAGCGGATGGGAGCTGATCGCATCGGCAAAGCGGCGGCGGATGACAGGTGGAAAATAGCCCTTGAGCAGGGTGTCACTGAAACAGTTTTGCAGAGGGAAGCAGCAGTCTGCAAGGCGCTCGTGCAGGCGGTTTTTTTCGTGGCCGAGCAGTACGGAGAGCTGTGGACGCAGGGCAAGTGTGGCCGCATCGTCGATGCCGGGATCGGTCTGCGCGCTGATGCGACCCTCGCCCAGCAACACATCGCGCAGGCGGCGCAGGCGTGCCGGATGTTCCGCGACTTCGATTGCAGCCAGAGTCAGGGAGCGCGACTGCATCAGATTATTGCGCAGACACTGCCGGGTCACAGCCTCAGACAGCCCGCGTAACTGATGGTTGCGGCGCCTTGCAGGCAGTGCTGCACAGGCGGCTGAAAACAGGATTTTCAGATTCACCTCGTGATCGGACATATCCACGCCGCCGGAATTGTCGATTGCATCGGTATTGATGCAGCCGCCTGCTGCGGCATATTCCAGCCGCGCAGCCTGTGTAAGGCCGAGATTGCCGCCCTCGCAGACAACCTTGGCCTGTAACTGGGTGGCCGCGATGCGTACTGCATTATTGGCCGGATCACGTACCTCAACATCACGCTCATGGCTGGCACGTACATAGGTGCCGATGCCGCCGTTGTAGAGCATATCCACCGGGGCGCACAGGATGGCACGAATCAGTGCCTCGCCGGACAGGGAATCGCTCTCAATACCCAAGACCTGCTGCACCATGGAAGAAATGGCGATGCGCTTGGCAGAGCGTTTGAATACGCCGCCGCCTTCGCTGATGCAGGTCTCGTTGTAGTCGCCCCAGCCCAAGCGCGCATCGAACAGCCGCTTGCGCTCGGCAAAGGCCGAAGCCGAATCGGGCTGTGGATCGAGGAAAATATGTTGATGGTTGAAGGTGGCGAGCAGATGCATATGCGCATTAAGCAGCATGCCGTTGCCGAATACATCGCCGCCCATATCGCCGATGCCGACCGCGAGGATGGGGTCGTTATAGGCATCACGTCCGAGACCTGCCAGGTGCTGGGCGGCACACACCCATGCGCCGCGTGCGGTAATGCCGATGGCCTTATGGTCGTAGCCGTGACGCCCGCCGCTGGCAAAGGCATCGCCCAGCCAGAATCCAGCTGCAAGGGCCTCCCCATTGGCCAGATCGGAATAGCGTGCTGTCCCTTTATCGGCTGCCACAACCAGATAGGGATCGTTGGTATCCGCCGGGGCAATCCTGATACCGGACGGTGGGCACAGTACTCCATCCACGATGTTGTCGGTCAGCCTGAGCAGGCTGCGTATAAAGTTGCGGTATTGCTCTTGCACAAAGGACTCATCGGGATGCTCACGGTTGCGCAGCACAAAACCGCCCTTGGCGCCGGTCGGCACGATTTGCCCGTTCTTCACCGTCTGCGTAGCCATCAGTTCCAGCACCTCGGTGCGGAAATCGGCCGGCCGGTCGGAATAGCGCAGGCCTCCGCGGGCAATGGGGCCGGCGCGCAGATGTACACCCTCGACATGCACACCATGCACGAAGATTTCCCGATGAGGGACAGGCTTCGGTGCATAGCTGACAAGCTGCGGGTCAATCTTGATGGCCACAGGTTCGGCCGCGGCGCGAATATAGGCATTGGTGCGCAGGCCGGCCTCTACCAGTTCGGCCAGGGCGCGGAACCAGCGGTCATCGGTCAGGCTGGTGACAGACTCCATCGATTTATCAAAATCCAGTCTGGCCTGTGCCACGTAGCTTCCCGGCATGGCAGGTCGATGGCGCGCCTCGAACATGCGGTAAAGCCTGGCGGATGTCTCGGGATGCCGGTTGAGCATGTCGGTCATCATCAGCGGGGCTGCATCGGGCAGAAGTTGCACCACATGATTGCGCAAGGTGGCCAGCACAGCGACCTGCTGGATATCCAGCGCAGCAGACAACACCAGCGTATTGATGGCTTCAGTTTCGGCCTCGTCGTTGAATACCTGATTCAGCGCCAGATTGAGTCTGCCGATGGCATCGCGACTGAGCGCGCGTGCATAGCGGCAGGTGAGGCTGCTCAGATACAGGGAAGAGCCGTTTTCGCTGAATTCGACCACAGCTTCACGCATCGCAGTCAGGCCGAAGGATTGTATGCTGGATACCACGTGGCCGAGTGGCAGTGCCTCCGGGGCGAATATATGGATGTCGACACCGTCTTCGGCAGGTCGCGCATGCACGCGGATACGATGAAATTGCGCCACCCAGTCGAGGGACCGGATATCATCGGCAAACTGTTCCGGCGGGAAGATATTCTGGTAAACCGGCGGCAGACGTAGCAGGCGGGCCAGGGCATCCGGCACATTCAGCTGCTTGGCGTTGCGCAGCACATGCGTTCTGGCCCGGTCCTTCCAGAAGATAACCGATTCCTGCACGGCAGCAGCCACCTGTGCACTTTTCACTGCAGATCCGGTACAGGCCAGAATGACGATGCGGTGGCTGCCGGCACCGAAGGAGTCGTGGCCGCGCAGGCGGAGCCCGAGTGCCGCCAAATGCTGCTCGATGATGGCCAGAACATTGGGGCCGAAGCGGTCGGCAGGCAGGCAGGCGACGATTATTTGCATGCTTCCCGGCTGCGGCGTGAACAGCATGGCGTGTGTTTGCACCAGTCCGGTCAGGTCGGAAAAAGTCTTTAAAGGCGCAAGCCATTGGCGCGCTGGAACAGCCAGCAGAAGCGATTTGGGCATGCGGTCGAACAGGGTGCGGATTTCGCGCCGATAAAAGGCCGATTCGATCATCAGCGGTTGTTGCAGCAACTCCTGCCAATGCTGGCGCAACAGCGGCACCTGACTGGCATTGGCATAGCGCGCACTGCGCGAGAAGTAGCCGAGCAGCAGCGCGCTGCGCAATCCATTGGGCGCCTTCCAGCTGATGCGCACCAGTTCGACAGGGACTCCGCTGTACAGAAAATGCTGGCAGGCAGGAGTATGCAGCCACTCAAGGCCTTGTCGGCTGGTCGGGGTAAGCGATGCAATTTCCTCGTTCAGGCCATGCGCCAGACGATGCAGGACAGCGCGGTTGCGGAAGGCGCCAAGCGGGCCGGCCGGCAAGGTTTCTTCTTCCCGTTCTTCTTCGGGGATCAGGCCGAAGCAGATATAGCGGTCGGCATTGAGCCAGCGCAGCAGTTCGGCGCATTCCGGTTTACCCTTCGCCAGCAGGTTCGCCATGTCGTCCAGTGCCTTGTGCATGGCAGGGAAATCGCGCACCGAAGCATCCACAGCCCTGAGTACGGCATCGAGATCGCGGGCCAGCGGCTCGGCATCGGGGGAGGTGGTGGCAGAGACATGCACGGCGATAAACATGGCATTGTCGGGGTAGTGCTTGTCCGGCTGCAGGATGCTTTGCGCCCGACCGGCTGCATCGCGCTGCAGGCGAAACACGACGGCCTGCTGCTCAAGCGGCTGGATGTTGCGTCTGGCCAGATAGCCTTTGACTGCATCGAGGTAGAAGGCCTGATCGGGGCAGCGAATGGTGAAGACATGACGGTGCAGGTTGTCGTGGGTGATACTGTGCCAGTGCATTGAGGTGCGTTGCTCGGCAGGCTGGAGCAGCAGATTCAGCAGGTCGCCGACGAGGATGGCAGCAAGACGTGGCTCCGGCATGTGCAGATGTTGCTCCCTGCGAGTCCGGGTGAGCAGATCGATGAGCTGTTTGCGAAGTGCGCGCATGGGCCCAGTATAGTCGCTTAAGCCGTGCCCTGCTTACGCATGGGCCGTGTTATTCATCCAGTCTGAAGCCGGCCTTTAGTGTGACCTGCCAGTGGGCGATTTTACCGGCCTCGATATGGCCGCGTGTTTCTATGACTTCGAACCAGCGCAGGTTGTGTATCGTCTGCCCGGCGCGGGCAATGGCATTCTCGATAGCCGGCTGGATGCCATCTGGCGAAGAGCCGGTCAGTTCGATGGATTTGTAAACATGTGTACTCATGAAGCCTCCTGTCGCGCCTGAATTTTGGCACTGATGAAATGCTGATGATGCACACCAATCAACTCGGCAATGCGTCGAATCAGTTGTTCCTCATAGGCGTCCACGTGTCCGTCAGCCATGGCCACGCGCCACAGCTCGCGCACAATGTCGGTGCGTTCGTTGATGGGATAGCCATTGATGATGCGCGAGGTGAACTGGAAGAGATCGTGTGCCTTATCCGCAGCGCTTGTAGCACGCGTGATAAGAGCGTCAACCTCGCCGTCATCAAGATCGAAGCGTCGTTGCAGCATGGCTGAAATGACATGATGTTCGGCATCATCCAGTCGGCCGTCCATCATCATCACCTCGACCATCAGCGCCGCAACAGTCGTGGCAAGATCGTGTTCCCGGCCGGGAAGATCATTGCCGGTCTTATCCCTGAACAGGTTCTTCAGTCGTTTAATCATCGCAGCTCCATATATGATGTGCCGCCCAGCTTAGCACAACTTTGGCTACACTGGACACATGCAGGCAACAAGGATGACGGACACGAAAAGCACAACACTGGTGTATATCGGTGAGGCGCTGGCGCGTTATGGCTTTGGCAACGAACACCCTTTTGGGCCACGGCGCATGGCGGCCTTCTGGGATGAGGCGGTGCGGCAGGGTCTGGATCAGCGGGTTACCATCGCTCTGCCCTGTCAGGCCGGCGAGGAGGCCATCGGCCGCTTCCATACGAGCCCCTATATCGAACGGGTGAAACGACTGTCGCAAAGCGGCGAGGGTTTCCTCGACATGGGCGACACGCCGGCTTTTAAGGGCATGTTCGAGGCTGCAGCAACCGTTGCTGGCAGCGTGCTGGATGCAGCCGACAGGCTGATGCACGGTGAAGCGCGGCACGCATTTGTGCCGATTGCCGGTCTGCATCATGCCAGACGCGATGCAGCTGCCGGCTTCTGCGTGTTCAATGATTGCGGCATCCTGATTGAACATCTGAAGCAGGTGCACAAGCTGACGCGCATCGCCTATGTCGATATCGATGCGCACCATGGCGATGGCGTGTTCTACGCCTTTGAGTCCGACCCGGATGTGACTATCGCCGATGTGCACGAGGATGGTCGTTTCCTCTACCCGGGGACGGGGTTCGCTGAGGAAGCCGGCAAGGGCGAGGCGATGGGTACAAAACTCAACCTGCCACTGCCGCCCGGTGCGACGGATGCCGATTTCATGCCTGCGTGGGAGATGGCCGAGGCGCATATCTGTGCCTTTAAGCCCGAATTCATCATTCTGCAATGTGGCGCCGATTCAATTGCAGGCGACCCGATCACCCATCTGCGCCTGAGCCCGGCAGCGCATGCCCATGCCACAGCCAGCCTGTGCCGCCTGGCAGGTGAGTGCTGCGAAGGTCGTCTGGTCGGGCTCGGCGGAGGTGGCTACAATCTTCACAATCTTGCGGCCACCTGGTGTGCTGTGCTTGAAGAAATGCTCCCGGAAGACTGAAAAACCCGGTAAGGACTTGAAGAAAACATGCTTGTTACAATATTTGTATTATTTTCGATCCCTATCGGACTGTTCTGCGCATGGTTCGGCTGGCATGCATGGAAGGCCAAGCGCCAGCATCTTGCCATCGGCATGGGGTTGATGACACTGATGAGTTTCACCACGGCCTTCCTGTTCATCGGCTGGGTGTGGCTGGTGGCCAGTCGGTAACGGTTCTTCACGGTTGAGCCTGCCCGAGAGGGGCTGCAGAATAACAAAGTCGATTATTGTCCGGAGGAAGAAATCTATGCAGACACGCGAACTGGGGCGCACCGGCCTGAAGGTCAGCGCCATCGCACTCGGCACCATGACCTGGGGCGAGCAGAACACGCAAGAGGAAGGCTTCGCGCAGATGGATTATGCCCTTGAGCAGGGCGTAAATTTCTTCGATACGGCCGAGCTGTATGCCATCCCGCCGAAAGCTGAAACCTACGGCAGGACTGAGGAAATCATCGGTGCATGGTTCAAACAGACAGGCAATCGCGACAAAGTAGTGCTTGCCTCCAAGGTGGCGGGGCCGACGGCATGGTGTCCGCATATCCGCGGGGGCCAGTCCAGACTGGATGCGAAGAATATCATTACTGCCTGCGAAGACTCACTGAAGCGTCTGGGTGTCGAACATATTGATCTGTACCAGACGCACTGGCCGGATCGCAATACCAACTTCTTCGGCAAGCGTGGTTACCGCCACGAGACGGATGAGCAGATCACCCCGGTCGAGGAAACCCTGCGTGCGCTTGAGCAGTTGGTGCAGCAGGGCAAGGTACGGCATATCGGTGTGAGCAACGAAACCCCGTGGGGCGTGATGCAGCATCTGCATGTTTCGGACAACTCGAACCTGCCGCGCATTGTCAGCATCCAGAACCCGTACAGCCTGCTCAATCGAAGCTTTGAGGTGGGACTGGCCGAGATTGCATGTCGCGAAGATGTCGGTCTGCTGGCTTACTCACCACTGGCCTTCGGTGTTTTGTCCGGTAAATATCTATGTGGCCAGCATCCGGAGGCAGGCAGGCTAAGCCTGTTTCCCGATTATACCCGATACTCCGGTCCCGAGGCGGATGCAGCTACCGCTGCTTATGTCCGCTTGGCCCATGAGCACGGTCTGCAGCCGGCTCAGATGGCGTTGGCCTTTATTCTTCAGCAACCCTTTGTGACCAGCTGTATTATTGGTGCAACCAGCATGGAACAACTCAGGGAGAATCTGGGGGCAAAGGATATTTCCCTGTCCGATGAGGTTCTCGCCGGCATTGAAACCATCCAGCGGCAACACCCCGATCCCTGCCCGTAAACTTAAAAAGCATTCACTACAAAGACACGAAGGCACAAAAATTAGTGTCTTTGTGCCTTCGTGGTGAAAAAAGGTTTCGAATCAGGCTTGGTGGATCTCGATAATGGGCGGCATGCGCATCGGTTCGATGGGGGCATCGGATAGTCGTTTCTCAACGGCTACTTCGTCGCAGTCGGTGAATTTCTCGCAGTGCACGCACACTGTCCATACCTTGTGCGGCAGACTTTCGCGGCGCACGCGCGGGTAACCCATCTTGGCAAAGAAATCGGGCACGTAGGTCAGGGCGAAGATGCGTGCCACGCCGAGCTGCGTCGCCCATTTTTCGCAGCCTTCGATGAGCAGGCGGCCGATACCACGGCCGTGCATATCCTCGCGCACCACCAGCGAACGAATCTCGGCAAGGTTGGAGCCGTAGATATGTACAGCCACCACACCAATCAGATCGTTGTCGTACATGGCAACGACAAACTCCTGCAGATGCTGGAAGATGTTGTCGCGGGTTCTAGGCAGGATGATGTGGGTTTCGGCAAAGGGTAGGAGCAGGGCGTGGATGGCATCCACATCATCGACACCGGCCATGCGGACACTGATATCGTGTGGCATCAGGTAGTGACCTCGCTTGTCTGCGCTGCGCTGCGCTGTGCACCGCGTGCCAGCATCTCCATCGCATGTTCTCTGCTGCGCTCATTGGCACCGCCGAGCATGCGTGCCAACTCCTCCTGCCGGGCGCTATCGCTCAGGGTTCGCAGCGCGCTTACCGTGCGCCCCTGGCGCTCTTCCTTGAATATATGCACCTGTTGTCCGGCACATGCCGCCACCTGCGGCAGATGCGAAATCACCAGCACCTGACGGGCTTCACCCATGGCAGCCAGTAATTCGCCGACGCACCATGCGGTTTCCCCGCCAATTCCGGTATCCACTTCGTCAAATACGGCAATCTGCGGCATGGCACGCATCGCTCCGCATCCCTTCAGGGCCAGCACCAGACGCGACATTTCGCCGCCGGAGGCAACGGCGGCAAGCTCACGAAATGGTTCGCCCGGATTGGAGGCAGCCATGAAGGTCACGCTATCGGCACCAAATTCACCCCATGCCGATTCATCCTCGGGTCTTTCGCGCACCACCACCTCAAGCTGCATGCCAGCCAGCGCCAGCCGGTCGAGAAAAGGACGCAAATCTTTCACCAGCTTCTGCCCTGATTTGCTGCGTGCTGCCGACAGGGCTTTTGCTTGGGTTAGGAAATCCTGTCTCGCCGCATCCAGTTTTTGCCGCTGCGCGTCCTCATCCCATGCGCCGGTATCCAGCCCGGAAAGCTTACCCTGCAGTTCGGTGAACAGAGTAAACAGCCCGGGTTCATCCGTCTGATTGCGCCGCATGGCCTCGTGAATATCCATCAGCCGCGACTCAGCAGCCTGCAGGGCTGCGGCATCGAATTCATCATCCAGTACGGCGCGCAGATTAGGGGCAGCCTCGCCGAGCAGGGCATCCACCTGATTGAGCAGGTCCAAGGCTTCATTGATCTCCGGACGGAAATCCGCCACCGGCTGCAGGGCATGCACACATGCGGCCAGCCGGCTGCGTACATCGCCGTCCTCTTCCTCCAGCGTGTTCAGAGTCTGTGCGGCGGCATCAACGATCTGGGCGAAATGACGCCCGCCATCCACCTGCTGCTGTAGTTCATCGCACACCCCGGTATATAACTCCAGCGCCTTCAGCCGGGCACATTCCTCGCGCATCCACGCCTCTTCGCGCACACCGCGCTGGCGGCTTTCCACCACATAGGCCAGTGCCGCACGCTGTTCCAGAAAAGTACGCCATGCCTCGGCCACACCGTTTTTCAGGTTTGCGGGAATGGAAGCATCGATCAGACCGCGCTGAAACTCGGGGCGCAGCAGGGATTGATGTTCATGCTGCCCGTGCATATCCAGTACCAGTTGGCCGATATCCTGCAATACGCGCGCCGGAACGGGGGAGCCGTTGATATAGGCGCGCGAGGAGCCGTCAGCACGGATCACGCGGCGCAGTACCAGTGCATCTTCAGTGTCATCTAGATCGTATTCGGACAGCAGTTTGTCGAGCACGTCCTTTACATCGCTGAGCACTGCACTCACCTCGGCCTTGTCAAAGCCGTGGCGCACCCAGTCGCTGCTGGCGCGTGCTCCAAAGGCTGCACCCAGCGCATCGACCAGCATGGATTTGCCAGCACCCGTCTCGCCGGAGAAGACCGTCATACCGCTGCCCAGATCGAGCTGTACATCCTCGATCAGGGCAAACTGACGAACGTGGAGTTCACTTAACATCTGCTTTCCTGATACATGCGTGAGGGTTTATTCGCCATCCGTTTCTTTGTCGGCCCGGCCGGTCCAGTGCAGTTTGTTGCGTAGTACCCTGTAGTAGTTGCGCCCCGGCAGATAGGCCAGCGATATGGTACCGCCTTTGCACACGCGAATTTCATCGCCTTCCTGCAATTCCAGACGCATCTGTCCGTCCAGATTCAGCGCGCCGGGGGCCGGCATTTCGGTCAGCCGCAGGCTGATGCATTCGCTGGCCGGTAGCACAATCGGCCGGTTTGACAGGATGTGCGGGCACACCGGGGCTACGGTGATGGCATCAAGTCCCGGATGCACAATCGGACCGCCGGCAGACAGGGCATAGGCCGTGGAACCGGCCGGCGTGGCCAGCACGAGCCCGTCGGCACGTACGCGGAATACGAAATGCCCGGCGACGCGCATCTCGAATTCGATCATGCGCGGATGGCGGTTGCGTTGCAGTACCACATCGTTCATGGCGTTGCCGCTGGTTATCATTTTGCCATCACGCCATGCCTCGGCGCGCAGGCTGAAGTGGCGCACCACCTCACCACGGCCGGCAAGCACCGTGGCTACAGCCTTGAACATATCGCCTACCGGTGCCTCGGTAAGAAAACCCAGTCTTCCCAGATTGACGCCAAGAATCGGGGTTTCGGAACCGATGAAATGGCGGGCGACGGTGAGCAGGGTGCCGTCGCCACCAAGTACCAGCATCAGCTCCACGGCAATCGGCATTTCGTCCAGCGCGGTGCAGCAGTCGCCGCAGATATCCTGCAGGCTGTCATCAATGCACACGGTTTTGCCCTGCTGCTTAAGCCAGTCGATCAGCTCTACAGCCAGGGCTGTGGCACGCGTATCGCCATGTTTAACGCTGATGCCGATGGTTTTCATTTACCTGCCCCCTGCCAATCCTTGGGTTGCGTATGGCACTGGAAGCACTGCACGCTGCTGGCATGTCCCACTGGTTGAGGGCGTACGCCATCCTTGCCGTGGCAGGTCATACAGGTCTCGTGCGAGGTGGCCGCGCGGTGTACATCATCATTGGGGGTGGCCTTGGTGGTGCGCTCACTGCTGCCCAGCACCAGTAGTACGATGACCAGCAGCACCACGCCAAGGAAGAGTGCATCCTTCTTGCCAGGCTTCCAGGAGGGTTTTGTATTACTCATCGATTCTCCTCATTCATCACAGGTGAATTGGTAGGGCAAAGCGCTACGCTTTGCAAGCTGTGATTGTGGCGTAATGCAACAAAATAGCATACCCCATAATTCACGTAGGTGTTTGTATGGAAATAAACCGGTATAGTGCGCCGCATTCAATCATTTCCATTGGAGGAAAACATGGGTATTTTTACAAATCATAAACTCGCCCTGGTTGCCGGCTTCGTACTGGCCGCCGTGATCATGGGCATCGGCCTGAGCGCCGGCAACGTCGGCACAGCCGAACTGGTTGGCGGCTTGGCCCGTTGGGGCCACTTTCTGGCTGGCATCACCTGGATCGGCCTGCTGTACTACCTGAACTTCTGTCAGGTTCCGTCCATGGGCGGCCTCTCTGCTGAAACCAAGGGTGAACTGTTCAAGGCAGACAGCGTTGTCCGTCGCGTGATGTGGTGGTTCCGTTGGGGTGCAATGTTCACTCTGGTGTTTGGCATCATCCTGTACATGGGTATGCGTCACGGCGGCATGATGCCGGGTTGGGACATCCAGCTTGGCGGCCTGTTCGGCATCATCATGTGGTTCAACGTCTGGTTCATCATCTGGCCTGCACAGAAGAAGATTCTGGGCATCGTTGAAGGCGCCAGTGCAGACGAGAAGGCAGCACTGGGCAAACGTGCTCTGATCGCTTCCCGTACCAACACCATCCTGTCGATTCCGATGCTGCTGCTGATGGCATCCTCGGCTCACTTCCGCTTCTTCGGTTAATCCCGAAAAGCTGTAAACCAAAGGGCGGCCCTCGGGCCGCCCTTTTTTTTGTTTGTGCTTCACCCTCCGGAGCATCGAAAACACGGGTCTCCTGATCCGGTCTGGTTGATTTTATTCCTGCAAGACTGGTCGCAGCAGTCTATGCTTGCCTGCATGGACGGCCTGCTCACTCAACATCGGCCTTTTGTCTGCCGCATACTTCTGACCTTCGCTTTGCTGCTGATGGGGCTGCCGTTGGGCCATGCCGGCAATGCCGTGGTGCAACTGGAAATACGGGGTGCCATCGGGCCGGGCGTGGCGGATTATGTGGTGCGCGGTATCGAGCAGGCCAATGCCCAATCCAGCCAGCTTATCCTGCTACGCATGGATACGCCTGGAGGGCTTGACCAATCCATGCGCGATATTATTCGCGCTATATTGAACTCAGAGGCGCCGGTTGCCGCTTTTGTCGCACCATCCGGCGCGCGTGCAGCCAGCGCCGGCACCTATATCCTGTATGCCGCACATATTGCCGCCATGGCGCCGGCTACCAATCTCGGTGCGGCCACGCCTGTGCAGATCGGCGGCATGCCCGGCGCACCACAGCCACCTTCCCCAAACAAGTCTGAGAACCCGTTGCCGGAAAAAAACGGTGATAGTGGCGATGCCATGCAGCACAAGATGGTCAACGATGCCAGCGCGTATATCCGGAGTCTGGCCGAGCTGCGCGGGCGCAATGCCGATTGGGCGGAACAGGCCGTGCGCGAGGCGGCATCCTTATCTGCCGATCAGGCGCTGAAGGAGCATGTGATTGATCTGGTGGCCGACGACACCGCCGATCTGCTGAGTCAAATCGATGGGCGGGTTGTGGTCACAGCTGCTGGCCAGCGCACCCTGCATCTTGATGGTGCGGATGTGAGCGATGTGCAACCCGATTGGCGTGACCGCTTGCTGGCTGTCATCACCGATCCGAATGTGGCCTATATCCTGATGCTGCTCGGCATCTATGGCCTGTTCTTTGAATTGGCCAACCCCGGCTTCGTGCTGCCCGGTGTGATCGGCGGTATTTGCCTGCTGCTTGCCCTGTTCGCTTTTCAGGCCCTGTCGGTCAATTTTGCCGGCCTGGCTCTTTTGTTGCTCGGCATCGCCTTCATGATCGCTGAGGCTTTTGTACCAAGTTTCGGTGCGTTGGGGCTGGGCGGCATGCTGGCCTTTATATTCGGTTCTTTGATGCTGATGGACGGCAGTGGGCCGGGCCATGCCATTTCTCTGGCCCTGATCCTCGGCGTGGCATTGTCGTCCGCCATCTTTTTCATCCTGATTATCGGCATGGCACTAAAGGCACGCCGCAGGCCAATCGTCTCCGGCAGTGAGGAAATGATTGGCGCTAGCGGTCTGGCTACTGAAGATTTCAGCGAGCAAGGCAATGTGCTGGTCCACGGCGAAAGCTGGCAGGCGACAAGCGCCAGGCCACTATTGAAAGGCCAGCACATCCGCGTCGTATCGCGCGACGGGCTGACACTTACGGTTGAAGCAAAGGATTCAGATACCAAGGAGGCAAGGCCATGAACATTCTGCTCGTTTTTCTCATCATTACGCTGGTCATCGTATTCAGCTCGCTCAGGGTGCTGCGCGAGTATGAACGCGGCGTCGTATTCCAGCTCGGTCGCTTCTGGAAGGTCAAGGGCCCGGGTCTGATTCTGGTCATTCCGGTGATTCAGCAGATGGTACGTGTCGGCCTGCGCACGATTGTATTCGACGTGCCGACGCAGGATGTCATCAGCCGCGATAATGTTTCGGTGAAGGTTAACGCGGTGATCTATTTCCGTGTGCTTGATCCGCAGAAGGCCATTATCGATGTCGAGGATTACTTCGGGGCGACTAGCCAGTTGGCCCAGACCACGCTGCGCAGTGTACTAGGCCAGCATGAACTCGATGAAATGCTCGCCGAGCGCGATAAGCTCAATCGCGATATCCAGACCATCCTCGATGCGCAGACCGATGCCTGGGGCATCAAGGTTGCCACTGTGGAGATCAAACACATCGATCTCGATGAGAGCATGATCCGCGCGATTGCCCAGCAGGCTGAGGCCGAGCGAACCCGGCGCGCCAAGATCATCCATGCCGAAGGCGAGATGCAGGCGGCGGAAAAGCTCGTGGAGGCCGCAGCCATGCTCTCGAAGCAACCGCAGGCCATCCAGTTGCGCTATATGCAGACCCTGACTGAAATCGCCGGCGACAAGTCATCGACCATTGTCTTCCCGCTACCCATGGATCTGATCGGACCGCTCCTTGGGGCAAAAAAATGATTGTTCCAGAACTTGTTTCATTATGACTGACAGGCCGAGGAGGGTGAGATGACCGATACCTCGAAACGATTGATGTTGCGCCGGCTGGCCATTGATACCAACCGTGAAAATGTCGCCTATTTGCACCGCGACTGCCCGCTGTACCGTACCGAGGGCTTTCAGGCGCTGAGCAAGCTGGAGGTGCGCGACGGGCACAGGCAGATTTTGGCTGTGCTGAATGTGGTCGATGATGCCGGGATTGTCGGCGTGGAGGATATCGCCCTTTCCGAGCAGGCCTTCGCCCAGATGGGCCTGCCCGAGGGAACAAGGGTGACTATCGGGCATGCCGAGCCGCCCTCGTCGATGGAAGCCGTGCGCCGCAAGTTGCGCGGTGATCGCCTCAGTGCCGCGGACTACATGGCCATCACACAGGACATTGCCAAGAATCGTTATTCGAAGATTGAAATGGCTGCCTTTGTCGTCACCTCCGGCCAGACAGGATTGGATCGCGACGAAATCCTCTATCTCACCGAGGCGATGGCCTGTACCGGCAAGCGGGTGAAATGGGAAGAACCGCTGGTCGCCGACAAGCATTGTATTGGCGGCATCCCCGGCAATCGAACCTCGATGATCGTCGTCCCCATCGTGGCTGCCCACGGGTTACTGATTCCAAAAACCTCAAGTCGCGCCATCACCTCGCCAGCCGGCACTGCCGATACCATGGAGGTGCTGGCCAATGTCGAGATTGGCCCCAAGCCCATGCGCACGATATTGCATGCCCGGCGTGGTTGTCTTGTCTGGGGGGGGACAGCGAATCTGGCACCTGTTGATGACATCCTGATTGCTGTCGAGCGGCCGCTGGGTATGGATTCACTCGGGCAGATGGTTGCCTCGATTCTGTCGAAAAAACTTGCGGCTGGTTCGACCCACCTGATTGTTGATATTCCAGTTGGCCCCACGGCCAAGGTACATCACATGCGCGAGGCGCTCAGCCTGCGCAAGCTGTTCGAGTATGTCGGTGATCGCATTGGTATCCACATTGAGGTGATTATCACCGATGGCCGCCAGCCCATCGGCCGCGGTATCGGGCCGGTATTGGAGGCACGCGATGTCATGCAGGTATTGGAATGTCGTACCGAGGCACCCGTAGATCTGCGCGAGAAATCCCTGCGCCTGGCCGGTCGGGTGATCGAGTTCGATCCGGATGTGCGTGGCGGTAACGGTTACGCGCTGGCCCGTGACATCCTTGATTCGGGACGCGCAGCGCAGCGTATGAACGAGATTATTGATAGTCAGGGGCGCCACGCACCGATTCCGCTTGGTGAGCTCAGTTTTGACGTGAAAAGTGAACAGCAGGGCGTTGTTACCGCCATCGACAATCTGCATCTGGCGCGCATCGCCCGCCTGGCCGGAGCCCCGATGGACAAGGGTGCCGGTGTGGATCTGTTCAAGAAACTCGGCGATCCGGTGGAGGAGGGAGAGGTGCTGTATCGCGTGTATGCAGTTTTTCCTCCCGATCTGCGCTTTGCCCAGGAGCAAAGCGCTCGGGGTACCGGCTATAACATTGGTTTGCCCGAAGAAATCCCGGCCTACTCGTTTGGTCTGTGATGCTGGTTCTCGGATTTGAGGACTATTGCGAAGCGGGTCGGCGGCTGGCCGAAGAGCTCGGGGTGACCTATGCCGGGGTTGAAGTGCACCGCTTCCCCGACGGCGAACATCGCATCACGCTGCCGGCATCGCTGCCCGAACAGGTCGTTGTTTGCCGCAGTCTTTTCGAGCCCAACGAAAAGCTCATCGACCTGTTGCTGCTTGCCGGTACAGCCCGCGAGCTCGGTGCAAGACAACTGATACTGGTGGCTCCCTACCTGTGCTATATGCGACAGGACAAGTCCTTTCATCCGGGTGAGGCAGTCAGTCAGCGGATTATCGGTAAGCTGCTCGCAGAGCATTTTGATGTCCTGATCACGGTCGATCCGCATATGCATCGTACACCTAATCTCGCTGCTGCCGTTCCCGTACAGCATGCTTTAAATCTGTCGGCTGCAGTGCCGATTGCAGGCTACCTTCAGGGCCTGCCGACAAAACCACTTCTTGTTGGCCCGGACGAAGAGTCGCAGCAATGGGTGCAGGCCATTGCCGGGCTTACCGGCCTGCATTACATCATTGCTGAGAAGCTGCGTTCCGGCGACCGCAATATTGAAATAGTTCTGCCAGAGGCGGATGTTACCGGGCAGGATATTGTGCTGATTGACGACATCATCAGCACCGGTTGCACGCTGGCCAGAGCAGCCGAGCATTTACTCGGCCTGGGTGCCAGCAGTGTCCGTTGCATTGCCACGCACATGCTGCCCAATGGCGGTGCGGCAAGCGAATTGGCCAAGGCCGGAGTCAGCGAACTGCTCAGCACCGATTCGATTCAGCATCCCAGCAATCGCATCTTTCTGGCCAAGCTGCTGGCCGAGGCCATTCGCGGACATATCGTTTCGAGTCTTTGATGATTATTTAGATTGATAGCCAGAGGAGAGACATCCCCTTCGGAGGGTGGAAAATTACCCGCTGTATCCGGGAATGGATGAGGGATCAATCTCGTCGAGTTGTTCTGTCGGCAGCACATAACCTGTCCTCATCAGTAGCTCATAAGTTGTCCGGTCTGAAGATTACCCGAGAGGTAATCAGAGATGAGACGAACGACAGTGTTACAGGAGGTCAGGAAGATGAGATTTGATG
>Ga0210034_1000041_pt1 | contig 173755 bp, 199 predicted proteins | sample CryGeymeta201505_FD_185466 | JGI IMG/M metagenome (GOLD analysis project Ga0210034, IMG submission 185466) | Groundwater microbial communities from Crystal Geyser aquifers in Utah, USA - Crystal Geyser metaG 2015-05 (SPAdes) (version 2) | ecosystem: Environmental > Aquatic > Deep subsurface >... | reverse complement strand
TAGGCAGTAATGAATCAAAAAGAAATTGAAAAGGTAATAAATTAAGCAGTGATGGAGTTGATAATTTGCTTGAAATATCTTCGTTATTTAAAAATGCTTTATTTATTGATTCAACTTGACTGGATATTTGAAAATGCGTGCTTGAACTTACGGGGCTACATGCAAACTGTAACGAAATCATTTCATCTGAAGATAGTTTGGTCATATGGGCAGTAATATATGCTATCGGATCGTACTGGTTTAAAGAAGATTGATCTTGAAGTGGATAAATAAACTTGTTTGAAAGTTTAATTGTTTTAATTGTGGCAAGGTTGTTTTTATCAAAGCTTGGCAAGTAATCGTTAATTTTTGTTATTTGAACATCAGGCAGATATGCAAGCAATGTTTTTTTGATCGCAGAAGTATCTTTATCAGAAATTCTAAACACAAAGCGGATTCCATCTTCCTTTGTAGATACAAGTTCGTAACTTATTGTTTTTTTAATTTTAAAAAGCTGTTCAATTATGTACTTTGGTTTTTCTAGAGAGTGCAGGACGGTAAAGAGCTGTTTAGTTGAAAGTGGTGATTTTAATGTTCTATCAGATGGTTTTATTTCTAAAAAAGTGTACTTTTCAGACAACCTATATTTAATAGAAATGAGTTCTCTAATAATAACGATTAAGAGATATAAAAAAATGCCAAGCAAAATAAAACGAACAACTAAGGGGTTAATGATGGGCAAGAATACAGCATAAAATTGTTGTGTATTCAGCATAAGTTATTTTAGGCAACTTTGAAGTGAAGTATATCAAAGCCTATAGGGAAAGTGAACCAATAGTGAGATTCTATAAAATATAAACTCCTCTTATGATAATATTAGTAAAATGAGAAATAAAGGCGTTTTTATTACTATCATCCTGATAATAATTATTGGAGCGATAGTTAGTTTCATCACTTTGAAACAAAGTAAAGAACTTAAAGCTATGCTGAACACTTCGGCTACAACCATGTCACTCACAACTGGTATTGAGGTGAGGAGATCGGTTCAAGATAACGGCACAACACTTGGCAAGCCAGTATACGCAGATGTAATCATCGAGTACAAACCTACAAGCAATTACACAAAAAAAGATGTATATGATGAGATACTCGCAACTCTTCTTAACGAGCATTGGCAGAAGGAAGATTTGAATTCAGATCAGCCTGGATTTTTCATAGCCTCTGTGCCACAAGATGGTTTCATAATTGAGGCCTCAGTGAGTACCCAGCCAGACCGAGGTATTGTAAGCATTCTATTGAGAACCTCGCCACGTGAGTAAGAAACATTAATTATAGATCATAATGCACCTATATTTTTGTAGATGCACATTCAACTTCATGGTTTGAAGGGTAAAGTATGCTTTGACTTACTCAAATTTACCTCGAATCCTTTCGATTTCTAATAAAAGCTTAACCGCAAAATACAATGCAACTGCGTTGAAAATATGCCAAAGAAAATGAGTCCCAATTGAAAAATAGGAACAAACACTACTATCTACAGATCTAAAAACAATTGCCAAAATATAAAGTATAAAAGCAATAATTAAATTTCTACTTAAATAAGAATATTTTTTATAAAACCAAATAGAAATCAGAACAAATGTCAGTCCGTTAGTAACATGTCTAATAGAGCCATTCAGAACTTCTGGAAAAAAGTATGAAATCGTTAATTGTAATAAGAAAAATCCAAGCAGAAAAAGAAATGTTTTTATTTTTGAACCAGTTAACTTTTGAACTAACAGAAATATAAATACTAAAAAAAATATCCAAATAGGGACAGCATCAAGAGCCAGGGTAATTGGCGATCTTACTGTATGCCAAAAAGAGCTGCCGACTCCAATGACCACAATTAAAACAAAAAGTAACCAATAACCTTTATGTTTAACTTTTTTATTTTTAAATAACCTGTAAATTAGTAATGCAGAAATAAAAAACCCAATATTACTTAGCGCATTAATTGGCTCTGAGTAAAAATAACTTCCAACTCTTTCACAATATTCTGTTATAGATCGTGTATATAAATCACTTGCCATACGTGTTACCTCTATCTTACTAAAGGCTAATAAATTTAGCTAGACTATATAAAACTGCATTATTGCAATTTTCGATATAAATACACTTGACAACTATCTCGATGTGGATATATACTATCTCTATAGATATAGTTAATTAAGCTTATGTATGCCCAAGAATTACTAATACAATCTGCAGAAACTTCTTATGAACAACAGCCTCATACAGAGGCTAAAACACCAATTATTGAGCCATTTCCTACAAAGCCTTATAGAGAACTAGATACTGCTTTAAACAATATATTTCTTGAACAATCAGAGCAAACTCAACTTTCAAGATTAAAAAAACTTTTGGGGGAATCTGCAAAAAATCTTAAAGAGAGCGAACTGAAAACAATCCTTAGCGACTTCCAATTTTTAATTGATGCTTGGTTAGATTCCTACGAAAAACGAATATTTGGCGGTAAGACATTACAAAATTTATTGAAAGGTGAACAGCTATGAATGAACAGAATAAAGAGATTAAAACGGCAGTAATTTACTTGAGAGTTTCTACAGAAGAACAAGTTGATAATTTTTCACTAGATACTCAAGCGGATATTTGTTCCAAAGAGGCTTTAAGAAAAGGTATCGAAGTCGTAAAAGTTTTTAGAGAAGAGGGTAGGTCTGCAAAAACGATTAAAGGTAGACCTGTTCTTATTGAATTACTTGAGTATTGTCGGAAAAATAAGAGAAAAGTTGATGCAGTTATTGTGTATAGATTGGATCGGATCTCAAGAAAAACATCAGATTACTTGGCAATTAGACAAAAACTTGCAACATGTGATATTACTTTACTTTCTGCTACGGAACCAACTGGAAACAGCCCAACTGAAAAGCTCGTTGAGACAATTTTGGCAGGATTTGCACAACTTGATAACGATGTGCGAAGTGAAAGAACTAAAAATGGAATGCGTGCAAGGTTTTTATCAGGGCTACAAAATGGTAACCCACCAATGGGATATAAAATGAGTGATGGATATGCAACTAAAGATCCTGAAACGTGGAGCAGTATTAAAAAATCTTGGGATCTAATGGCTACGGGGAAACACACCTTGGAGGATATGGCAAAATTTTTAAATAAACAGGGTGTTAAACAAATAATAAGGGGCAAAGAGTACACGATTAGACCTCAAACTGTAAGCAGGATATATAAAAATAAGTTTTACTTTGGAACATTAACTTCTGCAAGTTATCCAGAGGAAGTTAAAGGTCAACATATTCCTATGATTACAGAAGCTCAATATTATAAAGTGCAATCTGTAATTGCTGGAAGAAATAATAGTATCAAGCTACCCATTGTTGTAAAAAACAGAGATAACCCTGATTTTCCACTTAGAAGGCTCGTTAAATGTGGCAAATGCGGTACTCCTTTTACAGGTGGTTGGAGTAGTGGGAGAACGACAAAGCATGCTTATTATTTCTGTAGAAATCGTTGTGGAGTACCCTCAGTTAAAGCTTATGAACTAGACTTTACTACAGCAGAATATTTAAGGCATATTTCTCCAACTCCAGAGTGTTTAGATGCTTTTATCGCTTTACTTAGAAATAGCTACTATAAAAGAGCCTCAATTTTACAAAAAAAGAAAAATAGTGCAGAGGTATAGTTAAAAAAGTTATATAGCCTTAGACAATCGTTGATAGAAAAGAATTTGTCGGGTGTTTATAGTGATGAAATATTTAAAGAACAAAATAAGCTTATTGAAGAACAAATAACCACAATACAAATGACCAAAGATGACGAGCTACTTGAAAAATACAACTTACAATCGGTTGTAGAGTTTATAAAGGATAAATTTGCAGATCTTGGGAAAACCTACCAGCAGTCAGATATAAGCCAGATTAGAGTGCTTCTTGGTTCGATATTTCCCTCTGGACTGGCTTGGGGCTATCCAGGCTATTCGAACCCTGAAATTAGCCCGTTGTATCAGTACATTTACCAGTTTGAAAATGATAATGTCTCGTTTGGTGACCCTACGGAGAGTCGAACTCCGGTTTCCAGGATGAGAACCTGGTGTCCTAACCACTGGACGATAGGGCCTTAAAATTCCTCTATAGTATAAGGTTTACAACGTTTTTTGGCAATTAAAGACTGATGTAGAAAAATCCACGTTGTGTGAATTCAAGGTCTATAATATAATCCTATAGTTATGGCTCCGACTATAAAATCACCGAAGCTTGTTGCGGTAATTGACGACACGCCGGAAGACGGGTTTCGTGCTGCTTATGCGGCTAGTAGAATAGGTGGGCACATACCTATTATTTATGACTCCCCAAGTGCCTTTTTACACGAATATAATTACTCAATTGACCAGGCTTTGCAAAGATATAGTGCAATTATTTGTGACAATAACTTTCAGGCAACTTCAGGAGAGTGGGGTCATGAATTTATTCAATATACATTAGCCCCTGCATTACTCAAGATTCCCCAAGAAAACCGCCCCACGGTAATATGCTTTGCCCCAAGTTCATGGGAAGTTATCAGAGAGCATCAACAAGAATTTGAAGGATATGGAATTCACTCACTCCACAAGCAAGATCAAATTGCCTTAATAGGCATGGCACTTAGAATATCTGCAGAAGGAATTGCAATACCTTCTTTAGAATTTATTAGAGAAGTTATTAACGCTACTAAAAACCAAATGGCAAATCTTTTTTTCACTTACAAGCTAGCCCCCGAAATTTATGATCTCTTTGAACAGGCAAATTCTCTTAAAGCGGCAAACGCCATGTTACAAGATATATCACCTTGTAGCCTAACTGAATTAAGAAGTGCTGCTTTAGAAAATTTTGGGCCGGTAGTACGGGAATTGTTAGATAGTAGTTTACCCAAAGAAGATGAAACAACCAAAACAGAGGGTCGAATATAAAGTTTTAATATATGTTATGGCTAAAAAGGGACCGAATAGGGATAACAGTTTAATACGAAAGGGTTTTTAGTAATTTAAAACTATTTAGATTCGTTCTTTACCAATACCGTTCTTGTTGGGTAGGCAAACTCTATTTTTTCTTTTGCAAAGTTTTGTAGCATTTTTAAATTTATACTTTGCTGAGTATTCATATATTCTTTATAGTCATCAGTTAACATAAAATACACAACCTCAAAATCTAGGCTACTGTCTCCAAAGTTATTAAAGTGTGCCCTATCAAATCGGTCATTGTCTTCTGCATCAACTATTTCTTTTATAATCTGTAGAACTTTTTTAACTTTTTCAACAGGTGTTTCATATAAAATTCCAAAAGAAAATTGAATTCTCCTCTCTTTCATCTTTTTGTAATTGTGTACATTTGATGAAGTTAACGTTTGATTAGGAATAACAAGCTCTTCACCTTGTAGTGTAGTTAATCTGGTGGATTTAATTCCAATATAACTTACTGTTCCAAATTGGCCGCCAACGTCTAAAAAATCACCAACTACAAAAGGCTTATCAAAGTATATAGAAAAATAAGAAAAAACATCTTCTAAAATACTTTGTAAAGCAAAAGCAATTGCGACTCCTCCAATCCCTATTCCTGCCAGTAATGTAGAAATATTATAGCCAAGATTTTGTAAAAAAATTAAAAAAGCAAAAACCCACAAAATACCCTTTAAAACCTTGCTCAAAACTCTAAAGGGAGAGCCATCAAACTGACTATCTGTATTTTTTTGACCTGACTTTAATTAAGTTTTCAATAAAATAATTAACCACTTTTTGCAAGCTACTAACTGCAAAAAACAAAAGGAAAGCAAAAGCAATATAGTTAATCACCTTGCTAAAAGTAGAATTAAAATCGACAAATTTAGAAGATACAAAAAGGGATATTACTACAAGGTAAAGGGAGTTAGCACTTTCGACAATATCAATTACTAAATCATCAAAAGTAATTTTTGTTTTTTTAGCTAGTACGTCGAGCCTAAAAAGAACAAACTTTTTAAATAAAAAAAGTATAGCAAGTGTGCCTAAAAAGGATAAAAACGCTGGCCTGTAATCTAGTAAAACCCTATATAAATCGGATACATTCATTAGGTCACATCTTAAGGGCCTAACTACAAAAAATCAACAGGGGCTAATTATAAGAGTAATATATTATTTATCTCCGCCACCGATTGTTTTGGATTAAGAGTATTAAATAGATAAGTATTAAAACCAAAACCCTCTGCTGCTTGCAAATTAACCTTCGTATCATCAATAAATAATATTTGGCTTGGTAAAACACCAGATTTTTTTAAGGCATATTCAAATATTTGTTTCTCAGGTTTAATCATTTTTAATTGACCAGATTTAACAACAACAGAATACTTGATATTTGGAAGTAAATTTTTGTTTGCAATCAAATCAAATAAGTCTTCAGGTATATTCGAAAGCAAACCAATTTTAAACCTACTCTGCAAATCTAAAACTAAGTTATAAGTTTCTTTTATACTTTTTAGGTTACTAACAAATTCAGTAAAAAAGGAATTTTTAAGTTCTAAACTAGGTTTTAACTTACTATAAAAAATTTCTTCAAACTTCTGCAGACCTAAAGTTCCTCTATCTAAATCGTCACCATAATCATTAAATAGCTTTAAAACATCTTTTTCGAGCAAACTATACTTACGAGCAATCGTTTTTAGAGAATTTATGTGGTAAAGCAAAACTCCACCGATATCAAAATATATAAATTTAATACCCTTCATTTACTATAGTATAAACCCAGACACACTATTTAAAAAAATTAGAAATTAGTTTTGAAAATTTTAACGAATAAGCAATTCCTAAGACGTGAGTTGGAACGTATACAACTTTATTTAAAGCACCACCAATTATTACCGTATCCGCTGGAACTAAGTCATCACCAAAAAAAGGCCTAATTGTTAATATTTTTTGTTTATCTTCTTTAGATAATTCTTTTTCTCTTTTTTCAAAAGCCTGTACCGATTGTTTAAAAGCAATACTGGTTTTTGCCATATTTTCTAATGATCTAATTTTGTGTTTGCCTGTTCGCAACCTCCCACAAACATTTACAACTTTTTGGATTTTGTTTCTCCGTTCTAAAAAAACATTTAAAGCTAAACTTGCCCCGGCACTAGTACCTAATAAATAAATTTCGTTTGTTTTACTTAATAAATCAATTTGCTTTAATAAACCTAATAATTTAGATTTAAATTCTTTACCATCTCGCCAATAAACAGGATAAACAATAACTTTAAATTTTTGTTTTTTAAAATGATTAGTTGCAAACTCAATCCGTTTTATTGAAGAAATTGAGTCATCCCCCAATCCAGGGATTATTAATATTAATGGATTATTAAATGATTTTTTCATGTATTACTACCTAGAAATAATATCTAGAAGAAATAACAAATCCGACATTCCTACATTTGTATCGCCGTCTAAGTCATACTTAGGATTATTATCATTAGGGTGACCGACTATTTGTGAGAGTAATTCTAATAAATCTAGCATATCTACCTGACAACTATCACCAACTACATTTCCTGGGCAGGGTGAAGGCAAAGTACAGGAACTATTTTCATCAATTAATCCGTCACAGTCATTGTCCACACCATCAGTTATTTCTTTGGATCTATTGGAGTATTTACAATCTCCAACTACATCATTTTTAGTAAGTTCACCATAATACCCAACCATATTTAATGAGTCAGGTTCAATACGGCTAAATATATCCCGTAATCCCGACTCAAAAGCCCCTAGACTAATCCATCCTGGAGCTAAGTTAGATCCCATTTTCCAGGCACCATACTGCCCACCTTCCGGCTCTAGATTTCCATCCAAAAAATCTCTAAATTTTGGTTGTGTAGAATCCTGATTCCAAATCTTTTTAGTTAAGGTATTTGACAAGCTTTTAATATCGTTACGAGTATAGGTAATACCCGATCTGTAAAACTCTGTAGTGGCATACACATAATCGTTAGCATGACTAACATCGGAAGGTTGGCACCAAGAGTGATTACTATAATCCTTACAAGCAGGCACCCCTGGAACATTTACAAAATAACAAGTAGGGTAGTCTGTTTTAATCTCTTCACAGGAGGTATTACCCCAAAAAACGGTCCCATCATTTTCAGGCTGATCAAATTGAGAGGATCTCATTAAATTAGTCTGGACAGTAAGAATGTCTAAAATTTTAAAGGATTCTCCTTTTATCTCTATGTTATCCTCACCAGCAAGGTAAAGGTTTAATAAAATTACTGCAGGGTGTGAGACTATGTGGTGTACTGTACTAAAACCAGGTTTAAACCTTTGGTAGCAATTTGGGTCATTGATAATATCTTTCTTAATCTTTTGAATAATTATATCTGCCCTGTCCTGATAACTTTTATCTAGGCAAGATTCATTTTTTATAATACGAACAACTCGAGAAGCCTCTTTAATTCCTCTCTGCGTATACAAACAAGATAGTCTAGGAGGGGTTGAAGCGTTATTATCATGATCTAAGGGAGAAAGGCCATTGTAGGATTCCCATTCCATAAATCCATCACCATTAAGGTCTTTCTGCCTGTTAAAAGACCCTTCGATTAAACCCAGAGCTGAATCCAGATATTTGGTATCTTGTGTAGACTCATACATAGAAGACAAACCGGATAAATAAGGAAAGTTTGAGTACGGAACATTTAAAACATACGAGTATCTACTAGAGTTATAGAAGTCAGAGTAAATACGGTCAAAATTCGTTTGGTACTCTTTATTGTAGGCTAATGCGTTTTGGGGATACCACGAATATAAAGTTAGGGTTATTAATAGTGTAAGAACAAGGGAATAAAAAATTTTAGGGTTGACACGCATAACAATATATTAACACGCATGAAATATAAAAATATTATGTAGACACACAAAAACAAAAGCAAGAGGGTTTCCCCTCTTGCTAGTGCTTATTTTTTTAGTTCAATCGATAATATTTAGTCCAAGTCCACACCATTATCATCACTTTGATCTTCGTGCTCCCCCTGAGCTGAGTCAGAAGAACTTTTATCTTCTTTTTCGTTATTCTCAGAAGATAATTCCGTTTTTTCGTTTACACTGTCTTCTGATTTAACAATTTCAGAACCAGAAGTAGAGTCTGGATTTACTTCCTTAGAACTGGTAACTTCTGCCAAAGACCCAGTGGTAATTTCGCCGTTAGCACTTACAGGTACGGAATTGTAATTGGTTAAACCCGCAAATCCTAACCCGGCAATCACCAAAGCAAGTAAAGACAATGGTATTATTTTTTTCTTATTCATTTAAATCACCTCTTTTCATTCTAACTTAATACTGTGTTAAGTTTACTAATTTGTGTATGAGAGGAACGTGAATTTAGTAAGGAGTTTAAATGAGAAGCTAGGACTAAAAAATTTTAAGCTGAGGGTATTTATTGTTAATAAATTTAAGGACAAAAGAGTCTTTAAAATATAGCTGAACTCTGTAAATAAAAGCTAACCAAATAAACCCGGTTAAAAACCCCGCTAAAACATCACTTGTATAATGAACACCTAAATATACCCTACTAATACCAATTAATAAAATACAAAAAGAACTTATTATGGCTAGGATTTTAGTGCCTTTTTTATTCTGGGTTAAAGCAAAGTAAAGATAAGTTACTGACACAAAAAATATTACGGCCAACATACTGTGACCAGAGGGAAAACCAAAGTCCTTTTCAATTACTAAAGGTGAAATTAAAGGACGAGAACGCCCAACTAAATTTTTAAATATCACATTAACAACCTCCCCAGTTCCTAAAGTTACTGCAAAAATTAAAGCTAAATATCTTTTATTTTTTAAATACAAATAAAGTAAGATTAAGATTGAGGTAAACACTACTCCATACATTCCCAAAAAACTTACAAACCTCATTAAAATATTTAATACACTGCTCCTTAAAGAATATAAAAATAACCAAATAGGTTGATCGTAAAAAAAGATTGCGCCATTCATAACTTTAAAAGTTAAATAGCCCAAGAGTAAGAGACAAAATAAACTGAATACTGTTAACCTAACCTTAAGTGACATATCTTTAGTTTAAATTGGAAGTAAAACTATAAACTCAGAACCCTTATTTAATCGGGATTTTACAAAGATCTTCCCACTATGATAATTAACTATAGATTGGCAAATAGACAACCCTAATCCGTACCCCTTTATTACAGATCTGGAATTTTCCACTCTATAAAACCGATCGAAAATGTTTGATTTATTATTAGCACTTATGCCCATACCTGTGTCTCTTACTGATATTTTTGCCCAGTTTCGGTCTCTGACCATATCTAAAGTAATATTACCCTTTACCGGGGTGTATTTAATAGCATTGTCAGTAAGATTGTAGAAAAGTTGACCTAAGAGCTGTTTATTACCTCTCGTAACTAAATTTTCAGAGGGTGATTTTAAAGTGACCTTAAGATTTTTTTCTTTAATATAGGGGTTTAATCTGAAAACTATGTTAGAAATTAAATCTGTTAGATCTACATTTTCACTAAAATTTATATTGTTTTTTGGATTTTCTCTTGCTAAAAACAAAAGATTTTCAACAAGCGTTGATAAGCGAACCATTTCTTCGTTACTACTTTTTAAAATATTTTTATACTCTTTAATAGTCCGGGTCTTTTTTAAAGCCACCTCTGTTTCACCTTTTATTATAGCCAAAGGAGTTCGTAATTCATGCGAGGCGTCAGATACAAATTGCTTTTGTTTTTCATGGGCAACTTTAATAGGCTCTAAAGACTTTTTAACTAGAAACCATGAAGTGGTAGGTACAACCAATAAAGACACCCCATTGATAACTAATAGTAAAGCAAAAAGCTGTTCTAAAGCTATGTCCCCCGCAACAGTAACAACTGTAGTTTTAACATCCTCAAAGTCATCTGTGTCTCCGAGTTGACTGTGCCGTTCTTTTACCTGACTAATGTAGTCCTCTCCGAAAGACTTTGTCATCCAAAAATACAAACTAAAACTAAATGCCCAAAATAAACTCAGAAACAGTAAAGAATAAAGGAGTGTTAGTTTTATTTGTACCTTTGTAAACATATTATTTCTTAAGCGAAAATATATATCCAGAACCCCTTTTGGTGTGAATAAGGTCTTGGGATTTTTCTGTAACTTTTAGCTTTTTTCTAAGGTATTTAACATAGGTTTCCACAATATTTGAAAACCCTTCATAATTATAGTCCCAAACATGTTCTAAAATATTTGTTTTGGTTAATACAATATCCTGATTTCGCATAAAGTAGTCCAATAAACTGTATTCGCGCGAAGTAAGAACAATCTCCTTTTTGCACCTAAATACGGTTTTTGTTGCGGGGTTAAGCAACAGGTCATCAAGGGTTAAAATAACTGGATCTGCTTTTTTATTTCTACGAATTAACGCCCTTATTCTTGCTGAAAGTTCATCATAAGAAAAAGGCTTAGTAACAAAATCATCTGCCCCTGCATCTAAACCCGAGACTTTGTCGGAAATTGAATCTTTTGCTGTAAGCATTAAAATTGGAATCGATGTGTTGGTTTTTCTAATAGATCTACAAACTTCTTCTCCACTTATTTTTGGAATCATTAAATCTAAAATAACCAGGTCATACTCATTTATTTCGTATTTTTCTAACGCCTGCTCACCATCGCGGGCAATATCTACAGCGTAGTGTTCTTCAAGTAATCCTCTACGTAGTAAATTTGCTATTTTTTCTTCGTCCTCAACAATTAGTATTTGCACCGAATCATTTTACCAAACTAATATGGGAATTGTGTGAGAAAACAAAAACTAGTAGCAAAGGATATAAAAGTAGCTAGTTGTAGATTTAAAAGGTTCTTTAACAATTTCACCAGAATTAGTATTTTGCATAATCTCACAAGAATCGTTAAATGCACCCTTTGTAAAATTTAAAAATAATCCCAAGCTCTCGGGAGAATCCACATTATTATTACCCATACTTAAAACAGTCGAGTAATCGTTATTCTGTAGAGCTTTTAAAGTTTGGCTATCGTGTTCTCTAGCCTGATAAGAATCTAGGTAATGGGAAAAATCTATAGAAAAAACAACAACGGTATTCTCTTTAATATTTATAGAAATCTGCTCATAAAATTTATCTAAATTTTCTTCGGTAATACCTGGCTTTAAAATAAAAGGTGTAATAGTAGTATTAGGAAGGTAAAAATGAAAATAAGGTATTAATTCTGTAACAGAGTGTTCCTTTGATAAAACCTGAGTATCCTCTCCAGCCCATTTAATTTCAGTTATCAGGCTTTTAACTAAACCGGGGTCTGTGTTGCTCTGCCCATACATACTCTTGAAGTTACTAGTAGTTGTAATCACACTGTAATCTCCCATATTCGGGTGATTTGGGCCAATTAAGATTACATTTGTAGGTTTTTGAAGCTGTAACCTTTTAAAAAAATCTGCGTGGATAAAAAAGGGCAATAAGTGGTGAGGTATAACTGCAGTTTTTATAATACGGGGATTTGAATCGGGTATAAAGTCTAACTCTAAACCCTTTTGCAAATAAAAAGGGTTAAAACTGCTTAAATCTATAAAATCTGTATTTGTGGGCTGACCAGATTCAAACGGAACAGTAATTTTTGGATTCCAAGTAAAATAATTTAAATAATAAAATATTGCAGTGATTATTAAGAGCGATATTACTATAAAAAGTAGTTTTTTAAACCTCACTATCCTCGTTTAACTCCGTGTTGGTTTTTTTACCTTTTAACTTTAAGAATGACTTTGTTTTTTGACTATATTTAGTTCTAAAAAAGATAGCTAAAAGAAATATAAATAGTACCGCAATAGAAAGAAAAATATATTTCTGGTACTCTTTGGTAAAGTTTTTGGTGATACTTGTTAATGACTTCTTAGATTCTAAATCAATTTTTACCTTTTCAGAAGCTGATCTTGCGTTTACTTCGGGAGAATACATAACTTCAGCATAGGCTCCAGGTGTTGTAAATTCACCCGCATTTATAACCCTTGCTGTGTAACTAAATACTTCCCTATCTAAACTATTTTGGTACTTTATTACGCCGTCTGGAAGATATTCTATATCTCCCAAATTATAATCATTGTTATTGGCCTCGTTTTTTAGTTTGGTGTTAACGGGAATCATTCCAGAGGGAAGTTTATCCTCAATAACACTATACCTATAAGGGCTTCCGGAAGTATTAACTTCAATCATCACATTTACTAAATCTCCAACGGCTATGTTGTAATCCGGGCCTTTAGTATTAATATATTTTCTAGAAATTGTTATACCGTTAGAGGCCCCCTTATCATTTTGGTCATTCACAAACTCTTTAAAAAGAACAGTTGAATAGAGTTTACCTTCGCCATTTTTGATTATCTCTACAGTGTTATCTTTATTATTTAAGAGGTTAGAATCTACCTCTATTGTGGAAATACTCTGACCTATAGCGGTAACCTTACCATTAGAAATAGAAATGCCGTTGATTGTTACTTCGTAATCAAAAGAGGGATTAACTTCACCAGAATTTTTGGAGTAACTTATTAAAGCATCAATAACTTTAGCTGTGGCATGGGTGTTAGACCAGTAGTAACCATTATCTTTTAACCCTGCTGTAATATAACGAACAACACTCTCACTAACTCCTTTAATTTCTTTGGATTGAGTAGAGGAATTTACCAAAGCCTTTAAAGCGGTTGCAGTAGGGATATAGTTAGAGTTGAAACGGTCTTTATCACGGTAGTCCCAGTAAATACCATCACCAAGCTCTGATTTTTTACTTAACAATTCGTTTAAACCACTTTTACCGGGGTCTAAAACACCGAGATTGGTATTAAGTAAAACTCCTGTTGCTGCAACATCAGCAGGAAGATTTTTAAATAAATCTGCATCTAGGGGTTTAACAGTTAACTTAGAACTAGGGTCAGTAGACAATGCGTAAGTAGCAAAGATTCTGTCTATAGTGCTATCTGTATTAATATTATTCGCTTTGGTAAGAAGATAGCTTTTAGCCAAAGAAAGCTTATATTCGTCCATTTCGTAACCCAAATTTTTAGACCTAATTAAATATTCGTACACATAAGAGCTTACATAGGTATCAGATTCACCATCTCCCCACCATCGCCAACCTCCATCGTATTTTTGTAACTCCATAAGTCGGGAAATACCTTTATTTATAATTTCATCTAGGTTTTTAGCTTGTTTAAGATTAGGGAATATATTTGGATTTTCTGCAGCAATTATTGCAGGAACTAATCTACTAGTTGTTTGCTCAACACACCCATATGGATAGTAAATAAGATAGTCCATTTGAGAGAGTAAAGATGTGGCTAAAGAGGGGGCTAAGTTAATCTCTAGTTTAGAAATCTTTGGGTCATAATTTTTGCTTGGGGTGTACTTAAAGCTCGAAGAATCCGAGGAATTAAAGGCATATTTATTCCAGTATCCAGGGGTAATAGTTGGGATAGAAACCTCAACCTCGTCCGATAAATTACTTGATAGCGCTGAAAATTTAATTTTAGTATCGCCAGCCTCTTTTGGAACAAGTTTCCAAAAAAGTTGAGATATTTCTTTAGTAGCTAAACTAATTTGTTTACTCAAATTAGATTTTATATCTAAATTTTCAGACTCTAACTTTGCCTCAATTTCAAGAGTATTTTCAGAAAAGTTTTGTATTAAAGAAGACAAAATTATACTATCCCCTACCCTTAAAATATTTGGCAATATAGGTCTTACAACTAGGTCTTTAGATACCGTAATATCTGTTACATTCTGCCCGACGGCAGTGTCTTTAGAGGCTGCTACAGCTAAGATACTCCAGGTGGTTAAGTTGTCTGGAACCTTAAAGTTTATGTTAGCATTGCCATTTGAATCAGTAATCACGCTAGGGTTCCAGTAAGCAACATCTTTGAACTCAGATCTAAGGTTTCCTTTGTCATTATGAACCCATACGCCTCCTGCTATATAAGTATGCTCATTTTCAATTTCTAAATTGTAGACCTCAAAACTTCCTTTTATGTACTCTACAGAGCCTACGGTTATTTGTTGGCCGTTGATACCTACTAAATGATCACCAATTTCAGTATCTGCAGCTTCTTGCCAGGTATCATTTAAATTTAAAATATGCTCAGGAGTAACTTTTAAACTCCCATTTATAATAAGGTACCCAGATACTGTGTGCTTAAAAGTTTTTAGTACCTTAGCCGTTACCATGTCTCCATTTTCATCACTACTTAAGGTACTTACAAAATCCCCAACTTTAATATCTTGAATATTTTTTGTTTTACCATTTTGCATAAGTACGTCTGTGTCACCAGCAAAACACCCTCCTCCTCTTTCTGCAGTATTTACAACTATGCCCTCTAGAGAGTGAGAATAAGTAGTATTGTTATATCTTTGATACCAAAAGGTATCGAAAATATTCCCCATTCTACTAGTAGACAACTCAAACAAGGCTTTATCCACAACCCAAACTGTTACCTCAGATGATTTATTTGCACCTGTTAGATCTTTTGTATTAATTTTTAATTCAACGTTTTCACCGGGTCCATACTTAGTAGAAGAAGGTAACAAAGAAACATTAAGTTTTTTTGACTCAGAAGAAATATCTAAAGAGTCGCTGCTAATAATGTATTGATTTAAAGAAAAGGTCCCCACTTTAAAATAAATATTTGGGACATAAGAATCTAAAGCTTTCTCGGTAATAGTGTTAATGCCGGTATTTAAAGAAACCACTTTATATTTATGCGTGTTAGCTCTTTCAACACTAAATAAAACATCTCGAGAGGTATCCGAATTAACTAAAAATTTTATTGTATCTCCAGGTGCGTAGAAATCTTTCTCTGCTTTTATGTTAAGGGTGCTATCTAGATCAGAGGAACCAACATATTCTTTATCTGTAGCCCAAGCATAAAATTTATTTTGTAAGATGTTACCTTTTTTGTCCGTGCCGCTAATCAGTATTTCGTAAGATCCTGATTTTTGCGGTGTAAAGCTTAGTGTTACCTCCCCCTCTTCATTGGTAGTTCCTACAGACTCCAGAATCTTATCTTCTCTTTTTTCGTAATTAGGATACTTAGAATCTTTTGAATAAATTTTTTCCCACCAAATTCTTTTAACCTCGTAAGTTAAATTTATGTTGTCTAAATTAACCAAATCAGTTGTATTGTTTTTAAGAATAATATCTAAGTCGACTGGTTTACCTACTAAAGAAGAGTAAGAGTAGTTTTGCTGTAAAATACTAAATTCTCCGTTGTAAACATACGCGTTAACTGCGTCTTTAACTGGATTACCGCTTTGATCAGTGTAAGACACTTCGATATTATAAATTTGGTTTCTTAAAGGGTCTTTGTTCTTTACAGCTTTAAAAGATAGTATACCAACCCCATTATTATCTAACTCGAGTTCACCGGTTTTTATTGAATTGCCTACGCCGTAATTAGGATACCAATGTTGCTCTGTGGATAAAAAGTTACTTAAATAAGTATAAGTATAAGTATCTGCAGAACTTATAGAATAATTTACCTTTGAATTGGATAAAGGTTGGCCCGAAAAATAACTACCCTGAATTGAAAAAGCCATATCTTCACCTACTGTATAGGTACTTTTATCGGCCTTTATGCTAATTGTGTACTCTGGTTTACGGTAATGTTCAACATCAAAGTAAACTAGAGTTTCATAATTTTTTTCATTTGTAGGATCTCTAACAATTAGATAATGAGATTTATTAGTACTAGTCTTTTCGGGAAGAATAAACTCACCGGAAACACCCCCAAACTCATCTGGAACCTTAGTTTGAGAGTACAAAGGATCTCCCTCCCAAGAGTCTCTAATTTCAACTATTAAAGGAGCTGTATTAATAGTGTACTGAGAATCATTGTCTTGTCTTGTAAAAACTTTAAAATTTATTTTATCCCCGGGTTTGTAAATAGGTTTGTCAGTAAAACCAAAGTATTTAAGACTAGGTTTAAATTTGGTAAATCTATCATAGTCGTAAGAGTTCAAATAAACTAAATTAAGAGGGATAAGTGCCACTTGATCCTTGTAGTAAGCCAGAGCGATATCAGCTTTGGAGTCTAGTTCAGTTTCTATTAAGCCTTGAGATGAAAACTTTTTTTCTGAAATCTTGTCTTTTTTATCTTTAAGGCTGTATATGTCTAAGTTTCCTTCGTTAATACTCTTACCCGATAAAAAACTCTGTCCCCAAAATACAAAACTATCTTTATTTTGGGTACTGTAGACCCCAAAGTTAGAAACTATAACGTAAGCTTTAGAACTTTGATCGCCTAAACTAATGTCAATGTAAAATATTCCGGCTTCGTTTATAGGAAGGTCTACATTAGCCTCACCGGAGTCATATTCCCCTAAAGGAACATCAAAGTCTAAAGAACCTAAATAGCTGTAACTCTCGTCATTTAATTCGGGCTGTTTGTTAGTTTGTTCGGTTGAGCCATTATCATTTGTTTTATATTGTAGGTATTTTAAAACTTCCGCTATATCCGTTTTATAAAGAGCAATTTTACCGTTTTTAGCTGTTTTATAGGCACCAATACGTAAGTTAATTTTATCAACAGAAGAATATGAAATAACCCCACCCATACTGTAGGCATAATCACCCCCAGAAATATGTATATAAGAAAAACTATTAGACGCAGATGTGCCTAAAACAGTTTTTTCTGAATCATTATTTTGTACAAAAGAATCTTCTTCAATGGAAATATTTTTTGGCGGTACAGGTTTGTGAATCAATCCAAAATTAAACAGAAAATAATAAGCTAAAGGTACAACTGACAAAAAAATAGCTATTAAATACTTTGAAAACTTTAGAATATTAAACTTCGTTTTAGAAGATTTAGGCATTTAAATAATAATAGTACAAAGATAACTTTATAGAAAGAAATTTTAAACAATAGATAAAAACATAAACATAAACTAGAATAATTCATATAGAACTAAATATTAATTTTAAATAAAAAAATGGAAGCAACAAAGCCCTCCCCAAAAGTTTCAAAGCAAGTTCCAGTCAATGATAATAGTACTTTAATAGCAATTTTAACCTTACTATTTATCAACCCCTTTGGAGTTTTTTATATGTGGTGGAAAGCCTCTTGGCACGTAGGGGTTAAAATTGTTGTTACTATTTTTTCGGTACTATCTTGGTTAATCATGATACCTTTAGTTGTTGGGGTAATCCTACTAGCTATAAATCCAGAAGGACGAAATGCAGTTAACACAGGGATTGCTTGTGGAAAACAATGCCAGAATGCTACAGACATTGAAGCCTGTACACAAGAGTGCCTACAGCAAAATTTAGACATGGAGTTTGTAAACGATGCAGATGGTGCACAAGAAATACCAAAAATGGAGAAATAAAATTAGATAACATAATTTAACTTTAACCCCGGGTAAGTAATTGGACCTGGGGTTTTTGTTTTAAGTAAGCATAGGCTATTATTATATAAATGAGTATTCCTAAAAGTCAGTATTCTGTAATATTCTTTTCACTCTTCGTCTTTGTAGGATCTTTTTTTTACTTTAATAAGAACGACAAACAAAGCACAAATGTTAAAGGAACCACAAAATCAAGAGAGATTCAAACTCCTGTAGATGCTCTAGTAATTAATCAAGACAGTACCGAAAATTCAGAACAAATTGTATACACCACAAGATTTACTAAAGATCAGCTAGACCAGTATTATAAAGAGCTATCTATTTTAGAGGGTTGGAAACAAATTAGCCCAGAAAACTATACCTTAGAGGGGAAAAACATTTACATTAAGGTTGAAAAAGAGTCGGAAGAAAAAAACCTAGTGACTTTAGAGTACGAGAACAACTAACCCATTAATTTAAATCCCTCGTCGGTACAAGGCTGCCCAAGGCACATAGTAGCTTTTAAACTCATCGTCGTATAAAACCTTATTATCTTTAGTTACTTTGCGCGTAAAAGAGGCGCTGGCTCCGTATGAGGGCCACTCTTCTTGAATAATAGTACCTTTTGGTAAGGAAGGATCATCAACATAAACTGGTGCTGGAGGGGGAACTTGACTTAAGATTTTAGGCTCACTCAAGTCAACAGTTCTACCATCTTTTGTTCCGTAAATTTTAACTTCGAGTTTTTTAGCCTGAATATCTAAAACAGTGTATACCAATATATAATTTTCCATATCATTTTTGAAAACGAAATCTACAGAAGGTTGGTAGATTGTGGCATCCAAACCAATAGGAGACTTTTCTTCGTAATAGCTGACTCTGTAGGCATGCGCCGTTCTTTTAACAATAGGTAAACCGGCATAAAGAGCTGCCCTAAATACAGTTGTGCTAACCTGACAAACCCCGCCCCCGGTACCTAAAACAGTTCTGCCCTTGCTAATAATGTAACCCGTGTTAAAACCATGTTCTACATCAATTGGACCAACAGCATCATTAAAACTAAAGTTTTCTCCAGGTGCAACTAAGGTTCCTTTAACTTTTTGGCTGGCAGTGGCAATGTTGCTAATTCTATTAGAACTACTGTGAGAAAAATAAGAAACTCCCTCTGCGATTAGTTCTTTTATGCCATAATCGTTGGCATTTTGTTCTGGCCGTGTCTCCGAAATGTCTAAAGCAATAGAATTATTAACATCTTTTAAAGCGTTAAAATCATAGCTTTTAATATACTGGGATAAGTCGTTTTCGAGTGTAGACCTGTTGATTGATAAACCTAGTACAGGAGGACTAAACACAATATCCCCATTTTCTTTTAGCTCAAACTGGGTACTTTTTGCTTCAACATCAACCTTAGACCCTACAATATTTATAAAAGATAAAATACCATATTTATTTGGGGTAATTAGCAACGTGCCTTGGGGGTTTTTACTAAAATCTAATAAAGATAATTTTTCTGAAGAGTTTGCAGAAACCTCAATATTCTTATATGTAAAAAACAAGGGGGACTGTAAGTAATACTCGACTCCTTGAGTAAAGGGTTCTAGGTCGCTGCCAAATATCGTAGGAACATACTCACTGGTAACTAACTGGTGTTCAAACTTGTAAGTTAAAAAACCTTTTTCAATATCTTTTTTTACACTTAGTAAATCCAGTAGTAAACCCGGCTGGGCTTCTTGGATTATCAATTCTTCTTGATCATTTAATATAAAACTTGCATTACTTACCTGAGGATATTTTTGCGCCGAAAAGTTAGCTAACAAAGAGTTTAATTTAGATTCTTCGTAGTGGTAATCTAAAGAAATATTTTCTACAGGTTTAAAAAAACCAATGGCGTAAGTTAACGGGGATAAAAAATTCTGCCTACCAGTGCTAAATACTTTCGTATAAGTACTAGTTAAATCATATTTAAAGTCTAAATCACTTAAACTTATTTCGTAAACACTCTTCTCTCCGTCTGCTGTAGAAGAAAAATAAAGCTTAATAGTATCCGGGTGATTAAAATATAAGTTTTTTAGTTTTTCGTGTGCCTCTTTTTTAGTCAGTCCACCAAAATACTGATCATTAACATAAACACCAGGAAGTATACGGGTTGAAAAATAAAAATTGTAGGAGGCTACAGCAAAAAAACAAATGCTAAAAAAATACAAAGCCCCGCTTATAGGAGGTAAGGAGAACCTTACCTTAGGTAGTTGGTTTATCATTATTACTATTAGTTAGAGATCTTCGTTTTTGTCTTACCAAAAATCTAGACAGGTCTTCTCCTAAATCTGTATATTTATCAGCGGCCTCTATCAAAGAGCTACTTGTAGTTTTTCTAAAAGACATGACTTCAACCTTGCATCCTTGATTATTCTGTAGATACCTTACCAAAGGAACATAATCACCATCCCCCCCAACTAAAACTACTACGTCTACTTTAGAGGCTAAAGTTACTGCATCTATGGTTAAACCCACATCCCAGTCGCCTTTTTTAGCACCCCCAGAGAAAATTTGGAGCTCTTTAGCTCTAACCTCATAACCCTGTGACTCTAGAGCATCAAAAAAGTCCTGCTCTTTTCCAACGTCTGCTTTTATAACATAGGCGAACGCCCGCATTAGATTTCGATCCCCCACACCCGCAGATAAGGTTTCACCAAAATTTAAGTTAGAGGAGTACAAGTTTTTACAGGAATAGTACATATTTTGAACATCCACAAAAACCCCTACCCGCTGTTCTTTAAAAGAAATATTTTTATAAGCCATAGTTATTTAAATTTTAAAATAGAACAAAACTTTAGTTTAAGCTAGTTGTTCTTCTTATGTAAGTGATTACACCGAAAATTAAAAAAATTGTCCCAACAACTGCAAAAAATAAACTTAATAAATAGGTATTGGGGCCCTCAAAAAAACTAAAAATACCAAGTCCAAAGGCCATAAAGGCAAATGAAGTTCTGGCGTAAGATAAAGCAGTCCTCTCTATAGCCAACTTAGTTTGTATATAAGAATACTTAGCAATATCTTCAACGTGCTTCTTCATTTAGGCAAGAAAATTTGTACTTTTTTAAATCCATTTATGAGCAACTTTAAACTCAGGTACCAAGTATATCTTAACACGAGTTCTAATTTTTCTCTTAGTATAAATCTATAAACAATCTATAATATAAGTAATGCCAGACGATAAAAGTCCTAATCTTGTTAAAAAATACATATTAGACATAAATGAAAATTCAATTAAGGACATTAGCAAAGTTTCTGAAAAAAATCGAAAGGGTGTAGAAGAAATAATTGCCCTTAAAAAAAAGCGAGCAGAAAGCCCAAAAACTTACTATGTGAATGGTAATAAAATTGAAAATTCGGAAAAAAAAGTACAGGGACTATTAAAAAAACTTACTGAAAAAAACCCTGATTTAGCATATGAAAGCAATTATAACTTACTTCAACTCAGTAACGTAAAATTTATCTTTGCCCTCTCCATAATTTTGGGTATTACCTATACCTTTGGAATATACTTTATATACCAAGTTTTTAGATTGACCTACCACCTACCTTACCTTCCTCAAGTTAGTAACTTTGTAATAGGTGCCCTAGCGGGAATAGCAAGTTACGAAATAATTTTAAAAAAGAAAGAGGAAGAACTAAATAACCTTCTATTAAAAGGTATTATTTTGGATGTTAAAAAGGAATATGCAAGACAAAAAAATGAATTCGCCTTTGAAATAGCTTATTTTACACCTGTTTTAGTATTTGCTCTTTTAATCGTAGAGTATGTAATTATTTTGGCTGTTTTTTAAAAAGATAAATAGCAGAAAACAAGGCAGTAAGCATAAAAGCTGAAAAAGCCATAAAAGGTATTGTTACGTAATTAAAATTCATTATAAATTGCTGGGAACAATCTAAAGAATAACCCACAGCTGAACAAGAAGCTCCCGTAGCCCAACCCCTCTGTAAAGCATAATGATAAAAGGCCAAGGGAGCACCTAAAACGGACAAAACTAAAGTATAGCGAACGATATTTTTATCTTTTAAAATTATAGCTAACCAATATAAAAAAACCTGCGGGTACATAAAAATTCTTTGATACCAACACAACTTACAGGGTGCATACTGTAAAATTTCGGAATAATATAAGCTACCTATAGTAGCGGTAAAAACTATTATCAGATTTAAAAATAAGACCCAGTCTTTAATATATTTGGTACAAAAACACCTAAACTTAAAAATAATGCTAGACAAGTTCATTAACCCAACTAGTAGAAAAATAAAGTTAGCAAAAATAGTTAAATAAGGAAGAATTATTTTAAAAGACATGAGAATACTATATAGCCAATTGCAGACAAAATGAAGCTTCTAAGGGGTAAACAAAAAAGCGGGGCACTGACGCCCCGCTTTTAAACTTTCACTGTGGGTTTTTTATCTGTTTCTACCCAAGGAGAGACCGTACTGTTCTAATACAGATCTTATTTGATCTCTAAAACCAGCTACCTTTTCTCTAAAAGAATTTCTAACATCTGCTGTATCAGATCTAAATTCTTCTCTTCCCTCTAAAGTTGTCTTGTCGTAATTTTCGGATTCAGTCATCATATAATTATGCATTTCATCTCTTGCACTGTCTAAAGCCTCTTCTTGATTCTTTAAGTCTGCAGTATTAAACCCCGCTTCTTCTAATTGTGCAAATCTCTCACCCATTCTCTGCTCTCTTTGACCTTGTCTTTCAGATCTTAACGCATCTCTTTCATCTTGAGTTAAATTAACCATTTGCTCATGACGAGCTTCTGGGTTTTGCATTTTAAATCCTTGTCCATCACCAGCGCCGTTTCCTCCAAAGGCGGATACGCCTGAAACCCCGCTAAAAAATAGGGTGGAGGAAATTAAAACGGCAGGCAAAATATATGATTTATATTTTGTGTTTTTCATAATTATTTATGAAATTAATACTAGGTATACTTTAGCAACCCAAAGTAAGAGTAAGGTAAGCCGAGGTTAATAAAAAAATAAGGGGAGGGCAATAATAAAGGGCTATTTTTAGGAACTCCAAGTTAAGGTAACTTCAGTGCCTCGGCCCTCTCTACTTTTCAAATCAACAATAAAGTTATTTTTTTCGGCAATCTTTTTTACTAAAGATAACCCAATTCCAGAACCCTGAACTTTTCGGGTTACAGTATTGTCTTCTCTATAAAAACTTTCAAATATTTTACCAAGGTTTTCTTTTTTAACGCCTATACCTTGGTTTAGTACCGAAATAATTTTGTTTTTATCTTTAATTTTAGAAGAAATTATAATTTTAGACTTTGGATTTGAGTATTTAATAGCGTTGTCTAGAATAATAGATAAGCTAGTTTGTATCTGATCTTTAGACCCTTCTATTACAAAATTATCTAAAATCGAATCGACGATCGTTAACCCTTGTTCTTTGGCCGAATACCTTTTACCTTCAATACAAGAATCTATAATTTCTTTAGCTTTAAATTTTTCGTTTTGCGTTTTGGATTTATCTATTCTAACTAATGTTAGTAGGCTATCTGTTATGCTCTGTATCCTATCAGCCTCTTCTTCAACACTAGATATAAAATTGGCGTAATCATTTTTAGAAGCATTTTTTAAAGCCTTAATATTTTCTACCTCTAGCTTTATATTTTGTACAGGGGTTCTAAGTTCGTGAGAAACATCCCCCGCAAACTCCTCTTTTTGCTTTAAAGATTTTTCAATTGGTTTAAGAGTTGCCCCACTTAAAAAGTAAGCTACAAAGGCTGAAGGAATAAGTAAAACTAAATCAAAAATTAAAGTTCTATTCCTAAAGTTGTATTCCAAATTTTGAAATCTATTTTCCATTCGGTGCAGAGTTCTTTCAACAGCGTCATCATTCATTCTAAATTTTTGCACCTCTGACCTGTGCGTAGTCAAGGAAACTAAAAAAGACATACTTACGATACACAAGAATATTATTATATAAATTAAAGTAAGTTTTAATCTTGCTGTTTTAAGTTCTATCCCCATACAATTTAGGAAATTTTATATCCCATACCCCTTGAAGTTTTTATTATCTCCTTGCCTATTTTTTTTCTAAGATAACCAATATAAACATCTACTACATTAGTTTCGATATCTATATCAGTTTCCCAAACATGGTTTAATATTTCAGTTTTAGAAATTATTTTTCCTTTATTTAAAGCTAAATACTCTAAAAGTGCGTATTCTTTGCTAGATAAATCTACTTCTTTTTCTTTCACTTTTACCAACTTTTTATCCATATCTAGGTAAAAATCGTTCGAATTAATTATATTAGTAGAATTATTAGAGGTTCTTCTAATTAAAGCTTTTAACCTAGCAAAAAGTTCTGCGGTGCTAAAAGGTTTAATTAAATAATCGTCGGCACCCACACTTAAACCATTAACTCTATCATCTATTGAGTCTCTAGCCGTTAACATTAATATAGGAGTTTTAAAACCGTCTTCTCTAATTTGGGTACAAAATTCAAAACCATTACCATCAGGAAGATTAATATCGAGAATAATAATTGAGTATTCGTTATCGTAAAATTTAGCCAATGCAGCTTTTATGCTCAATGCGGGGTCTACAACGTAAGACTCTCTTTCTAAAGCAGTTTTTAGGTTTTTAGACAACTTAAGGTCATCTTCAACTAAAAGTATTTTCATATAGCTATTATAGTTAAAAACTTAAGAAGAAGCTAAGACAGAGGGGTTGAAAAATTATAAGAAAATAATTATTTTTTTGTGTAAGTAAAAAAAGTATCTTTTTCTTTAAAACCTAATTTTAAATAATTGTTATAACTAGCACCTTCTTTTTGTACAATAGCAAAAACATTTTTTACTCCATGATCAAAAGCTAGGTTACACCGATATTTTACCAAAGTATCAAAATAACCTTTTCTTCTGTGTGCAGGGTGTGTTGCCGCATTATGCAAATAGGCTATATTATCTTTTTTATCTACTATTAAAAAACCAAAAGCCACTGGAAGGCCATTTTTATATAACAGCAGATTATGAAAATGTTTATCAGTAATATTTTTTTTATGATTATACTCAAAAAGTTCGGTGTACCCTTTACTATCAAAATCATCGCCAAAAACTCCGTCTGCTAAAAGTATCTGATCTTTAATATTAGAGTCATTTAGTTCCTGTATTTCTGCGTCGGGGACAATAAACTTCTTTGTTAATTTTAAACCCAGGTAAAAGTCACTATCAGACTCTGTATAACCCTTTGAGTGTAAATAACTTTGATACTCTGTTTGCTGACTTTGATTAATATAAAAACAGTTTTGCCTGTTTAGCATTTTTTCTGTCTTTAAAAGCTTATTTAAGGAATACTCATCTAAATTTTCGGGAGAGCAATTAGGAACAATCCAATTCCACCAAGGTTCTTTAAAGTACGATGTGTAGTAAGTAAATGTAGGGTATTTTTTTGTTTCTTTAAACAAAATACCGGTAAATAACTTTTCAGCTTTTTCAAAAATTAAATGTGAGGGCATATAATATTATTATACAGAAAACGAAATAAAGAGGACTATAGTTAAATTCACAGACTAAACTCCACTAAAACAGGTCTTACAGATTCTTTTTGACCTTCAAAATTTAGGTATTCCTCAATATCCGAAATAGGCACCCATTTTGCTACTTTTATTTTTTCCTCTTCATTAGGTTTTATATTGTCTCTATCCCCTAGGTATTTAAGAACAAACTGATGGTTTTTTTGACCTCTGTAGGAAGAACCTTTTTTTTCAATATTGGTGCTGACTGTATTGTCATCCCACTCGTAGTCTAAAGTTTTAGTACTTTTACCAACCAATTTATAAAGTTGTTCTTTGGTGTAGATTTCTTCTTCTAATTCTCTAAACAAAGCCTGTAATAAATCTTCCCCTTCTTCAACCCCACCTCCAGGAAATGTCCATAAGTGATCTGGGTAAGTAGTTTTTTGAACCAATAAAATATTTCCCAAACCGTCTATAATATAAGCAACTACACCGTTTCGATATCGTAATTCTTCCCTGTTGAATTTTTGCACTGATTTTTCCATTTAGGTAAATTAACTCTTAATAGTAATGCTATTATAGACATATCAAAACATAGTAACCAGTAAGTTAGACCTGCAAACTTATTGATATAATATAAGTAACTTTTAAAACATAATGACCGCTTTTTTTAGAGCGGCCATTTTGTTTTGAGTTAGCTATGTTCAACAAATACTATGAAATTTATAGCTTACACAGTTAAAGGTTTAGAGCAAATTGCCGCGGGCGAAATAGAAAATAATATAATTAATTCCAAAATAGAGGAGTTGGGTGATAAATTTGTGGTTTTTAATGCAGATATACATGACATAAATTTAGATAAACTTAAAACTATAGATGATATTGGAATTGTAATACTGCAGTTAAAAAAACCTAAAAAACTTATTGCACAAGATTTAGTAGAAGAAGTAATCAATTTAAATTTAACAGAAACTACAGCTCAAATTCAAAACTTTAGAAATTTGGACAATACCTTTTCAATTACTTTAAGTATAAGTAGTTTAAGAATTAAAAAATTAGATCTACAAAATAACTTAGCAACATTAATAACAAAAAAATATAGTTGGGAGTATACCCCATTAAATCACTCAAATTTTGATATTCGGTTATTTTTAAACCGAAAAATAGGCTTTGTTTCAGTTAAATTAGCAAGAGAATCTTTACACAAAAGAAAATACAAAGAATATAGCTCAATGGGGTCGCTAAAACCTACTGTTGCAGCAGCAATGATTTTTTTACTAACCGACAAAAGAGAAGAAAATGTAGTGGATAACTTTTGCGGAAGCGGAACTATTTTGGCAGAAGCTTTTAACTTAGGTTTAAATATTTATGGAGGAGATATAGAACTCCTAAATGTTTTAAACACAAATAAAAATTTAACCAACCTAAGTTTTAAAAACTCTAAAAATATTAAACAGTTAGATGCTACAAAAACTAACTGGCCCAGTAATTACTTTGATTTAGTCGCATCAAATTTACCTTGGGACAAGCAAGTGGGTGTAGAGAGCATTACCAATTTATATATAGATAGCTTAAAGGAATATCAACGAATTTTAAAACCCAATGCAAGTCTGTGCCTGTTGGTTCACAAACCACAAATACTAATAAAATATGCCAAAAAATACTTCCCTAATCATAAAATACAAAGCACTAAAATAAGCTTTACAGGCCAAAGTCCTACAATTGTTTTAATAAAGTCCTTTTAAAACAGGGCAGGTGCTAAATTTAAGTAGTGTAAACTTAGTAGATACTACGGGTTTTTAATCTTAACCTTATCAATATTTTCAACACAGAGCCAAGCAGCAGAACTACCAAACCCAGTTTTATTTATATTAAAAGGTTCAACCTTTTTTACCTTTTCTAAAAAAATTAAAATACAGTATTTTTTATTACTCTGCTTTTTACCCCAGGCTAAAAATTCTTTTGAGAGTGTATCGGGTGCTATCTGCCTTCCATAATTTTTAATTATTTGAACGATTACGTTTTCATTCAAGCTGGAATACTGCGAAACACTTTTAACTTTTGATTTTGCAGTAATAGCACACCCAGATTCTTTAAAATAAACCGTGTCTCCCTTAAAAATTTTACCCCAGGGTGCCACTTTATTTACATACCAACGAGATTCAATGGTTTTATTGCCTGCCAATATATTACCTAGTAGATCATCACCTTTTTTGATATTAGATTTTCTAAGAATAGCTACGTGATCCATGTTTAATTTAGAGACGAATGAATATTAACTTGTGAGAATAAATCTTAATAAAACACCTACTGATCTGTCTTCCTTAACTTTACCGGAAAGTAAAATTTCTTTTGCATCTTTAAAAGTATACCAACCTACTTCAATGTTCTCCCCGTGTTCTAATTTTTGAATTTCATTTTTAGAAAAGTCCTTAACAACAAAATAATATAAATCCCACTCTACTGTCGCCCCACACCTACTAGTGTGAAAATGCTTTAAAGATTTAACCACAATACCAACTTCCTCTGAGGCTTCTTTTATAGCAGCTTCCTCTGCTTGTTTTAAAATATCCCTCTTGATCGATAAAAAATTATTATAGTCCGTAAGTTTGTCAAAAACCTTGCCTCCAGGTAATCTAAAATCCCAATCTTTTAATTCAATTCTCCACTCTTTAGATAATAAAATCTTATTATCTGGGGATATAATGATTAACCTTACACCGGGGGCCCTACGTGCCTTTTCAAAGGTAACTACTTTAGAACCGATTTGCATATCTTGCTGCACAAGTTCAAGTATGTTTCCCCGAGATACTATCTTTTCTTCTCCCTTGGGAGTAGGTATGTTAGTTTTCATAATGTGTAACTTTGGTCGGGGTGACAGGACTTGAACCTGCGACCTCTCGCACCCCATGCGAACGCGCTAGCCAACTGCGCTACACCCCGATAAACTACTTATAAAGATACTAAATAAGCAAAAGAAAGTATAGCTACAGTCTTCTTTTGCACTCTGATATACTAAATTTAATACTCAAATTTTATTTATACTATGGATCCGGAGTTAAGAGCCCGACTAGATGCACAAGATCAAGCTATAGCAGCAATTTACGCCTCTGCAGAAAAATCACGAAAATATTTCTTATGGACACTAATTATTACAATCGTGACTATAGTCTTGCCAATTATTGGAATGTTGTTTGCAATACCCATGTTAATGAACGCCTATAGCTCAGCTCTTGGGGGTGCGGGAATGCTAGGTCTCTAATAATAGATTTTCTATTTGATCGTAACTAAAACCCCTAGAAACCAAATATCTAGTTATACTGCTTTTTCTTTTATACTCATTTTCTATTTTTGCGCATTTTTTAGTAGCTTTTAAATATTCTTTATTTAAAGCTTTCGAAAAATCTACTTGCTCTAAAGACGCTTCTGAAATCTCTTTGTTTATACCCTTTTGATATAAATCTTGTTTAATAAACATAGGACCCTTTCCTTGGGTAACTCGTTGTTCAACTAGCCACTTTGCAAAAGCTTCATCATTTAAATAGTCGTATTTTTTTAAAAACTCTAAAGTTGAATCAATTATTTGGGAATATAATTTTGGAATATTTAAGCTAGATACTTTAAGTGATTTTGATAAACGCTTGGATAATACTTCGTTTATTTTATTAAATACTTCTTTTTCACTTCGAGGTCTAAAACCTAAGTAATTAAGGGCTTTCTCTTTTAAATACTCCTTATTCTCATCAAGAACCACTAATTCTATTTGTTCGGGTACAAAATTAGACCCTTCAGTAAGTTTGTATTTACCTAAAACGTAATCACTAACCGAAAAGGCAAAGTCGTTATCTAAAAATATAGAAAATCGACCTCCTTTTTTAGTAGGCTCTACTTTACTTATTAAAGGCATTATTTTTTACGAATCAGAATCTTCATGTGTACTAGAAGTTCCTATTTCTAGCATTTCATCATCTCCCTTTTTTGCTTTATTATAGATTTCTTTTTCTATTTCTTCGGCAACTTTAGGGTTTTCTTTTAAGTATATTTTTGCGGCATCCCTACCTTGTGAAATATTGTCACCTTTATAGCTGTACCAAGCACCCGCTTTTTGCAAAACTTCTAGCTCCACACCTACATCTACCAAATTACCCATTTTACTAATCCCCTCGGCAAACATAATGTCAAACTCTGCAACCTTAAAAGGTGGCGCAACTTTATTTTTAACAACTTTAACCTTTACTCTGTTTCCTGTAATTTCGTCTCCTTCAGTAATACTCCCTGTTCTTCTTATATCCAAACGAACACTAGCGTAAAATCTTAATGCCCTACCTCCTGGAGTTGTTTCGGGATTACCAAACATAACACCAATTTTTTCCCTTATTTGATTGGTAAAAATAACAGTAGTGTTAGTTTTATTTATAGCTCCTGTAATTTTTCTAAGTGCCTGGCTCATTAACCTGGCCTGTAAACCCATATGACTATCTCCCATTTCTCCTTCGATTTCTGCTCGAGGAGTTAGAGCTGCAACAGAATCTATAACTACTAAATCCACAGCCCCACTTCTAATTAGTTTTTCGGCAATTTCTAAACCCTGCTCACCTGTGTCTGGTTGAGAAACATATAAGTCATCTATATTTACCCCTATTGTTTTAGCATAAATGGGGTCTAAAGCATGCTCCGCATCTATAAAGGCACAGATACCACCTTTTCTTTGAGACTCGGCAACTATGTGTAAAACTAAAGTGGTTTTACCCGAGGACTCAGGACCAAAAATTTCTATAACTCTGCCTTTAGGAACACCTCCTATGCCTAAAGCTAAATCTAAAGCTATAGCTCCAGTTTTAATAACTTCCGCATTGCTAAATCTAGGGGATTCTCCAAGTTTTATCACAGCACCAGTTCCAAATTCTTTTTCAATTAAAGATATAGCGCTTTTTAACGCAGCTGCTTTTCCGGAATTCTGTGCTTCTTTTTTGCTGTCTTCTATTGGTTTTTTAGGCATGTTATTTTAGTAAATTTATAAATTATCGTCTGTGTTAGTTCTTATATTACTATAACATAAAAAACTTTTCTGTTCGTATTTTATTCGGAACACTTGTTTGCTGATTTTAAACCCAGTGTGTAGTATAATCCCCCACAGAAAGATGTTCATTATTAACTTTAAAGAGCACTAATATAAAGCAAAACAATGGAAAATATATTTACAAGAATAAGTTTCAATTATCTTAATTACTTAATCTCCAATATATCTTAGAAGCCAGAGGTCTAGGTACCTTTTGTCTTTTATTTAATCCAAAACTTTTCTTTACATTGGTGTGTTTTACAAACTATGTTAGAAGTTTTATTAACTTTTTTAGTAACTACAGTAGGTGTTGGTGGGAGTGTGTTTGTTTACGCTAATCGAAAACAGAAAGAGGAGTCTTCAAAAAAAGAGGTTGAGGCGGAAAACAAAGCAAAAAAAATAGTACTAGATGCAGAAGAGAAGGCTCTTCACATTAAAAGAAAGTCCGAAGAGGATGAGATACGAGTTAAAAAAGAATTAGCTGAAAAAGAAAAAAGAGCCGAAATCGAGAAAGAGAAGGCGAATCTGGTTAAAGAAGAATACGAAAAGAAAGAAAAGCTCATTGAAGGTGAAAGAGAAAGCCTTAATCAAAGAACAAAACAGCTAGAAGAGAAAATTAATGAGCAAATAAGTAAGCTAGATGGAATTGCAGGACTAACCAAAGAAGAAGCGAAAAAGATAATACTAGAAAATACCGAAAAATCCCTATCCCAACAAATTGGAAAAAGAATTGCAGAAGCAGAAGAAAAAGTAAAAACCGATGTTGATGACAAAGCCCGAGAACTTTTGGTAGATGCTATGCAGCACGGAGCTAACGACTACGTTGCAGAATACACTGTAAGTACCGTTCATTTACCTTCAAAAGATGTAAAAGGTAGGATTATAGGTAAAGAAGGACGAAATATAAGATCTTTTGAAGAACAAACAGGGGTAACATTAGATTTAGACGAATCCCCAGAAGCCGTTAGAATAAGCTGCTTTGACTCAGTAAGAAGAGAAATAGCGAGAGTATCTTTAGAAAGACTTATTAAAGACGGTAGAGTACACCCCGCTAGAATCGAGGAAGTTGTAGCTAAAACCAGAGAAGAAATCGATAAAATAATGTATAAAGAGGGAGAAAAGCTAAGCCATAAAGTTGGTATATACAACCTACCCCCAGATTTAATTCAAAATTTAGGCAAATACAAATATAGGTATTCTTATGGACAGAATATGATTGAGCATACTTTAGAAGAAACCAAAATTGGTACTAAGATTGCTCATGAAATTGGAGCGGATGTAACTGTAACAAAATTAGCTTGTTTACTTCATGATATTGGTAAGATATTTACCGACAAAGAGGGTAGCCATATAGAGCTGGCCGCTGAGTATTTAGCAAAATTTGATATACCTAAAAAAGTTATCGAAGCTGTTGAGGATCACCACAAAGACCACCCAAGATCTGTTGAAGGTATGATAGTACAAATAGCTGACACAATTAGTGGAGGTAGACCTGGTGCTAGGTATGAAGACTACGAAGTATATGCTAAAAGGATGACCGGATTAGAGGAGGCGGCATTAAGCTTTGCTGGAGTCGATAAAGCATATGCGATATCTGCAGGTAGAGAAGTTAGAGTTATGCTTAAAGCCGACGAGGTAGACGATGCTTCTGCAGTCAAGTTAGCCGACGATATAGCAACTAAAATTCAAAAAGAGAATACATACCCAGGAACAGTAAAAGTAACTGTTATAAGGGAAATGAGAGCCATAGGAGTTGCAAAATAGTTAGGGCTAAAGCTTAACATATGAATGTTTTATTTATTGGAGACATTGTAAGTAGTTTAGGAAGACAGGCCATTTCTGAATTACTACCTCAAGTTGTTAAAGAACAAAACATAGATATTGTTATAGCTAATTGCGAAAACACTACAGGAGGAAGAGGTATTTCGGTAAAACATTATCAGGAGCTTAAGGGTTACGGAATCCACGCTTTTACAGGAGGAGACCACATCTATAGATATAAAGAAATCGAAGAATATATAGGAAATTTAGATATAGCTGTCCCCCTTAATGGTGATAAAAATTTACCAGGTAACCGTCAAGTAACGGTAGACCTGGGTGAGGGGGAAAAACTTACCGTTATCTCGCTATTAGGAAATGCACTCATGAAAGCAGAAGCAACGAACCCCTTTCAGGCTATTGAAGAATTGTTGCAGAGGAGAAATTTTGATCACCCAGTACTTGTAGATTTTCATGCCGAGGCTACAAGCGAAAAAAAGGCTATGGGATATTATCTCCAAGGAAGAGTCTCTGCTGTGGTAGGAACCCACACCCACGTACAGACATGTGACGAGGAAATTTTAGGAAACAAAACTGCATATATTACAGATGTTGGTATGACAGGAAGTATAAATTCTGTAGTAGGAGTTAAAAAAGAAATTATTATAAATCGCCTTAGTAAAGGGATTAAAGATAAGTTTGAATGGGAGAAAAATGGTAATTATGCCCTAAGCGCTGTTGTTATAAGCATTGACACAAATAAACAAATACCTAAGAATGTAGATAGAATTTATTTGACTAGTAGTTAAAGGAAAAAGGTATTTTTTCTTTTTCTACGACAACCAAGGGGGTGATATTAATGACTAAGACACATTTAATAGAAGCCGTAGCAAAAAAAGCCGGTATAACTAAAGCAGAATCTGCAAGAGTAGTAGAAGCTGTAGTTAATTCAGTAACAGAAACCCTAGCAAAAGGAGAAAAAGTTACTCTAACTGGTTTCGGTACTTTCGAAGTAAGACAAAGAGCTGCTCGTATGGGAAGAAACCCACAAACAGGTGCAACAATCCAAATCCCTGCACAGAGAACACCTGCGTTCAGATCTGGTAAATCCTTAAAAGACGCTGTTAAGTAATTCTTAACTCGCACAAACATTAAAGGGCGTGCTACGCACGCCCTTTTTTTGTTAAGAAACCTCCCACCCGCCCTGTATAAACTATCTGTAATGCATAAAATATGACAAGATTGAACTATGAATAAAAAAGTTAGTATAGTAACAATAGGAGGGGGAACAGGTTCATATGTAGTTCTTAGAGCGTTAAAAAATCTAGCAAACATTTCAATTACATCTTTGGTCACCACAGTGGATGATGGCGGAATAGCAAGAAAAGAGCGAGATGAGTTTGGTCTGTTACCGCAGAGTGACCTTAGAAAAGCTATAGTGGCCTTATCCCCCGAGGATGAAGAAAGTACTTTAAGAGAGTTATTTACCTATCGTTTTGACAAAGGCACTGGACTAGAGGGGGTCACACTTGGCAATCTTATAATGGCAGCCTTGTCAGATTTAGAAGGATCCCAACACATTGCTATAAAAAAAATACAAAAACTTCTCAATATTCAAGGTAAAGTAGTACCAATTACCAAGGATAAAACTAATATACTTATCGAGTTAGAAGACGGAAAACAAATATTTGGGGAAACCAGTTTAGATAACGTTTTTTGGGACGGAAAAAAACATATTAAGAAATTACAACTAGTCCCTAAGGCAAAAATTTCTAAACAAGCGGCCAAAGCTATTAAAGACGCAGACTTTATTTTTATAACCCCAGGAGACCTTTATGGAAGTATTATAGTTAATTTTTGTACACAGGGTTTTAAAAGCGCAATAAAAGAGTCTAGAGCTAAGCTAGTTTACACATGCAACCTATTTACAAAATATGGACAAACATATGGATATGGAGCCCTTGACCACATAAAAGACTTAGAAAAGTATATGTTGAAAAAAATTGATATAGTAATTTTAAACTCAGGATCCTACCATTCAGAATCCTTGGTAGCCTACGCAAAAGAAAACGCCCAACCAGTAGTATATAATAAAAACGATCTAGGCGACTATAAGGTTTACTTAGCGGATCTTTTGATTGGAGACACTTACAGCTCTCAAAAGGGGGATAAAATAGCTAGATCTCTTATAAGGCACGACTCTAAGGCCCTAAAAGAAGTATATAGAGAAATCCTAAATAACTAGGGGTATCCTTTCTTTTTTAATTAGTAGTAATAACCTATAATAATATTGCTATGAAAGCAAAAACCACTAATAATCTAAAATATTACCTAGCAACTTTTGGTTGCCAAATGAATCATAAAGATAGCCAACAGATGGCGGGAGTTTTAGAGGCGCTAGGTTTTATTCAAACAGACAAGGTTTTGGATGCAAAAATTGTAATTATAAATACCTGTTCAGTTAGACAAGCAAGTGAAGATAAGGTTTACGGTTACGGGATAAAATATAAGTCCATAGATAAAGCAGATAAACCATTAACCTTTATTACAGGCTGTATGGTAGGAAGTGCAAAGGGAGATCGTTCAAGATATCAGTTGAAAATGCTACAAGAAAAAATGCCTTGGGTTGACTATTTTTTATCACCGAGTGAAGAAATAGAAATTCCAAAAATACTTTTAAAAGAAAAACTTATAGATGAATGGGGAATTAAAACCCTAGAACAGCATAATTTTGAAAATGATGCAAAGCGAGAAAATAGTAAAACAGCACTGATAAATATTAGTTATGGATGCGATAACTTTTGTACTTTTTGTGTAGTCCCCTATGCAAGAGGAAAAGAAGTTTCACGACCCAAAGAAGAAATAATGCGGGAAATAAACCACGCAGTTTTAAGAGGTTATTCACATGTCCTGCTCCTTGGTCAAAACGTTAACAGCTGGAATCTATCACCCACAGAAAAACTTAAAACAAGAAAAAAAATTGGCAAACACCCATTTGCTGCATTACTTAAAGAAGTACACAAAATAGAAGGAGTAAATAAAATTAGCTTTATCACAAGTAATCCGTGGGATTTTACTACTGACCTGGTAAAAGCACTCAGTCTTCCTAAAATAGAACGTTTTTTGCATTTACCTATTCAAAGCGGAAGCAACAAAATACTTAAAGCAATGAATAGAAGACATACAGTAGAAGAGTACACAGAGTTAGTACAAGAAATAAGAGCAGAGGTCCCCAACATGAGGTTTGGCACGGATATTATTGTAGGATTTCCAGGAGAAACTGAACAAGACTTTGAAAAAACTGTAAGACTATTTAAAGAAATCAAATATAAAGTAGCCTATGTTTCTATTTACAGCGCTAGAAAAGGTACACCAGCCGAAAATATGGGGGACACTGTACCTTTAAAAGTTAAGAAAGAAAGACACAAAATACTTACAGAAGTCTTTAATCAGTTTAAAAATGAATAACAGCAAGGCACTTATAATACTAGGGCCAAGTGCCAGTGGAAAAACAAACCTCGCTCTAAAATGGGCAAGTAAACTTAATAAAGATGTTTTATCTGCGGACTCAAGACAAATATATAAAAATTTAGACTACTGTACTGGAAAATACCCTAGTTTAAAAATAAAGGTTTCTAAACACAAGGAATACTGGGATATCGGGGGGACTAAATATTGGGGATACGATTTAATAAATCCAAATAAAGTTTTTAGTTCTGTAGAATTTTTAAAATTCACAAATAGAATTCTTAACAACTCCTCAAAAATACCTATTATCTGCGGGGGAACAGGTCTTTATATAAAATCTATAATTGGAAAATTAGAATTTAATGAAGGGATAAAAAATGAAAAGTTAAGAAGAGATTTAGAGAAAAAGACTGCCGCAGAAATACTAAAGATACTCACAAAATCTGGATACGAGGTAGAAAATTTAAATAATTCAGAAAAAAACAACAAACAAAGACTAATCAGAAAAGTAGAACTACTAAGCAACAAAAAAAGTTGTTCATTAAAATCTTTATTTCCAAAAGAAGAAGATTGTCTAGTAGTAGGATTAAATTTGGAAAAGATAGAGTATGAAAACAAAATTGAGGAATGGTTAAACAGGGACTTTGAAAAAATGAAAGTAGAGGTAACCTGGTTAAGAGATAAACACCCCACAAGCCCTTTGTTTATGGGATTTATTTTTAAAGAAATTGATAAACATTTAAAAAATGAAATAAACGAAGAAGCGTCAAAAATCCTGATTAAAACTAACTATATTCAATATATCAAAAGGCAAAACACTTTCTTTAAAAACCAATTTAATAATGTTAACTGGTTTAATAATGTTTCTAAGGCTAATAAATTTATTGAAAAAGAATTACAACAGTAGTTATCTATAGTAGAATTTAATTGTGAAAAAAATAAGTAAATTCATTGTAATAGATATAAAATCCATATTTTTGATTTTGGGTATTTTAGCTGCATTGTGGGTAGCTTTTTTACTGAAAACAGTATTAATAGCAATATTTATAGCCACAATTATAGCCTTAGGGCTAGACCCTGCGGTACAGTTTTTAAAGCGAAAAAAACTTTCTCAAGGTGTTGCTGTTGCAGTAGTTTACTCGGCCTTTGTTATTACCATATTGGGTTCTATCACTTTTGCGGCTACCCCAATTGTTAGCCAAACCCAAGATTTAGGAAAAAACTTTTCAACATATCTAGAAAGTTTATCTAATATTCCAGAGCTTAAAAATTTTTCTATAGACTTAAATCAAGAAATTACTAAACAGGTTTCAGCCATAAGTGGCCAAGCTGTGCAAAAAACACTAGATGCCTTTGCAGCGTTGGTTATGGGAATAACCGTACTAGTTTTGACCGCATATTTGTTACTAGACTTTGAGGGAGTAAGAAAAAATATTTTGGCTCTTGTACCTAAACCCCATAGGGAACAGACTGCTGAAATAATTGCCTCTATAGAAGAAAAATTGGGTATGTGGCTTAGGGGACAAATTGCCTTAATGCTGGTCATCGGAACTGTAACCTTTGTAGGACTTACTATTTTAGACGTTAAATTTGCTCTTTCATTGGCTGTTATTGCAGGACTTTTAGAGGTAGTCCCGATGATAGGGCCTACAATATCTGTAATACCTGCCTTAATAGTAGGCTTTAGTGATTCAAGCTTTAAAGGGCTGGGAGTTTTGGGCCTCTATATAATTATTCAACAACTTGAAAATAACTTTGTGGTACCCAAGGTAATGCAGAAAGCGGTAGGGTTCAATCCTTTAGTAACTTTAATTGCAATTCTTGTTGGAGGAAATTTAATGGGGGTTCTTGGAGCTATATTGGCAATACCAATTGCACTTATTGGCCAAACAATAATAAAATCAGTGTTTAATAATTTGTACTAACCCTTCTCTTTTTTTTCAGTTAATACACATCTTTGTAGTATTTTTATTTATTTGTGCTATACTTCATCACTGGAGAACAGAAAATAGGTTCAAAAGCTTCATATACGACAGAATACGCGTTACATTAGAGTTTTTACCCTTAATCATTTCCTTTTATTTAATAAACCCTATTTTAAGGTGATTTGTTAAATAAGAATTTAACAAATTATATTTAAACTATGGGACAATATTATAATTCCCAAAAAAGTCGAGGTTTTAGTAGAGGTGGAGGAAGAGGTAGAGGAGGAAGATCAAATTATGGTAGATTCTCAGGAAACACTATACATGAATCCTTCTTTATAAAAAAAGCTGATGAAATAATAGAAGAAGAGGCATATGTTTCAGAAATGAAATTTGAAACCTTAGATATAAACGCTGTATTAAAGCAGAATATATTAAAAAAAGGTTACACGAACCCAACCCCCATACAAGATAAAGCTATAATACCTGCACTACAGGGAAAAGACGTAGTTGGGGTAGCCAAAACTGGAAGCGGTAAAACAGCTGCTTTTTTAATTCCAATCATCAATAAAATATTAGCAAATCCAAGTGAAAAAGCTTTGATAATAGTACCAACTAGAGAATTAGCTGTACAAATAAGTGTAGAGTTAAAATCTTTAGCGCAAGGAACAAGTATAAACTCGGTAGTTTGTATTGGCGGTACAGGTTTAGGCCCACAGATTAAAAGTTTAAGATACCCACACAACTTTATTATTGCAACTCCCGGTAGAATTAAAGATTTGATCGAAAGAAGAGCTGCAAGTATGCAAAATGTTAAGTATGTTGTTTTAGATGAGGTAGATAGAATGTTTGATATGGGATTTGGAAAAGATGTTGCCTTTTTAGTAGATAAAGTTCCTACGCCAAGACAAAACTTTTTCTTTTCTGCAACTTTATCTAGTAATATTGAACAGTTGTTTGCTAAATATCTAGTAAATCCAATAAAAATTGACATTAAAACTACAGACGGAATAAACACTATTGAACAAGACATAGTAAGAATTCCTAAAGCTGTAAAAAAGATCGACATACTACATGACTTACTTATAAAAGAAGGGTTTAATAAAGTTTTGGTATTTGGAAGAACTAAACATGGAGTTAAGGATACCCACCAAGAACTTGTTAACCGAGGATTTAAAGCCGACTCAATCCATGGAAACAAAACCCAAGCTCAGAGACAAAAAAGTTTAAATGCATTTAAAGAAAACAAAGTAAATATTTTAGTAGCAACCGACGTTGCTGCAAGAGGTATTGACGTTATGGATATAACGCATGTTATAAACTTTGATATTCCAGCAACCAAAGAAGACTATACTCACAGAATAGGAAGAACAGGTAGAGCCAATAAAAAAGGCACTGCTTTAACTTTTGTAGAGTAAGTAAGAATTATTAAACCCCTTCCAAGGCAACTCCTTGGGAGGGCTTAATTAATTACTAAAATAATTAAAAACATTCTCAGAAAGTTTAGCGATTGTTTCATTTGCTTCAAGATTATTATCTGTTTCAGTTAAAGCCACGAAAATATAGTCGCCGTCGGATGTATACACAATACCCGCATCGTGACTAAAGTTGTATAGCTCCCCTGTTTTATGAGCAGTAATAACTTCACTGGGTAAGTACTTAGGTAGTTTACTATTTAAGGTTTGCTGCTGTAAAAGATTAAGCATTTTATTGCTGTATCCCTCATTTACTAGTTCTTTATTATAAATTTTAGTAAAAAATAGAGCCGTATCCTTAGCAGTAGTCATTGGGTCATCTTCACCCTCACCAATAGAAGACTCTGCAAAGCCCTCGTTTTGTAGAAACTTTGATACACTTGCGAAATCTACTTTTTTTGCTAAAAGCAATGCAGAATAGTTATCCGAGTAAGTTATCGTTTGATATAGGGCATCTTTAACAGACAAAGTTATAGTACCCCTTGTTTGTTCCTGATACTCTGGAGAAATACCAAAATAGCTATTTAAATTTGCGATGTAATCACTTAAGACATTTTCCTCACTGTACAAACCACTGTTTATCTGTTGATAAACTGTGGCCATAAGCCAAAGCTTATATAAACTGGCGCTTACAAACTTAGAATCTTCATTTAACTCGAATACTTCACCAGTTTTTAAATTTTTAATATAAATACCGTAATTCCCCTGTTTATCTTTTAACGAATTTTCTACGACAGATCTAAGGTCCGTATCTAATACACTCTGGGGTTTAATATAAGAAATATCTAGAGCGTTTTCTGTGTTTATTAACAAGGAGTTTTCTTGTTTCAAAACACTGTTTTTAGGATTACTAGAAATTGCCGACAGCACTGCTACAAACAAAGTTAACAGTACCAGTGACTTTAACAACAGATTATTATTTTTTGCTTTTTTACGGGTTTTTTTCATTGATACAAAGAAGACTTATGATAAGAATATCTTTAAGGGTTCACTTAGGTTCTTGGGTTTTTGGTAATCCCCAATTCCATTTAGGTTTTTCACCTTTTTTAATTGCTATCACAATGAATATAAATGTAAAAAAAATAATTGGTAACCAAAGATAATAAACTGTATCTATAACACTGGATTGAGCATTAATTTTTGAAGATAAAAAAAGAACTACCGTAAGATAAACAGCTACTAGTAACCACCCCTGCCAAGTTACAGGAGTCCACCCCCAACCAAATAATTTCCTCTTAAACCATAAATGTTTTGGGTTATCCCTTAAATAATTTATATATTCTTTAATCATTATGCTTTAATTGTACCAGAGAAAATTAACTGGAGATTAAAATAATGAGCTCAGGTATAATTTATTTATGAGAAAAAGGCTAAAATTTGCAGACCCATTAGTACCGTTAGTATTAAATGGGAGTAAGAACACTACTTGGAGAATTAATGACGACAAGGATTTACAACCGACAGATATACTCTCTTTACAAAAAACTGATCAAACCCAATTTGCCGAGGCAAAAATTTTATGGGTCAAAGAAACTACATTTTCTGAGTTAACTAGCGAAGATAAAAAAGGACACGAACCTTTTAAAAGTGATGAAGAAATGCTAAAAACTTACTCAAAGTATTACTCAATGGAAGTTAATTTAAGCACTAGATTAAAAGTTGTTAAGTTTAAGATTCTTAACTAAGGATTCCTCCTCATTTTATTCGGGGACCTTGCTTCGTCTCCTTAGCCCAGACAATAAAATATTTAAAATCTCTTTTTCCCTAAGCAGCTTAGCAAAATAATTTTCCCTCACTTAAAGAATGGTTTTTTTGTATTTCAGATGTCCAGATTTACTATTATGAGTGAAAAGTACCTATCTTTAGGTGGTAGAATAACCTGATGAGAGTTGAATACAGGTATGCAAAATTTAATTCTAGTAAACTTTATTACGCGCAGCTTGGAAACGGAAAAAATACTACAGTTTTTGTACTTGGGTGGTTAAGTAATGTTGATACTTTTCCTATTAAAGAACTCACATCAAAGTATAAAGACAAGTTAAAAGAAAATAAATTAATTTTTGTACATTTGAGTAATCATTATAAATCTGACTACAGTAACAAAACTTACGATGTTGATCTATATACTGAGGAATTAAAAGATTTTTGCAAAGCTCTTAAGTTTAAAAAAATAAATCTTGTGGCCCACAGTGCTGGAGGTAGGTACGCAATAAATTTTGCAAGTAAGTATGGGTACTTAGTAAATAAGTTAGTTCTAGTTTCTCCTGCTGGTCTAAGCAGCAAAAAGGCAAATCTAAATCAGCTAAATAAGGTTCGAGGTTATTTCCATAAATTCAATAACCTTAGTGTTAGGCAAGAACAAATACTTAAAGAAACCTTTTTAAACGTTTACGGCATAAATTTAACAAATAAACTTTCAAGCATACAATGCCCAACCCTTGTTATATGGGGAACAAACGATAACACTACACCGTTTAAAAGGTCTGCCATATTAACAAAAAGTATTAAGAACTGTCTTTTTTACCCTATTAAAAATAAAGATCATATGGTTATTAGGGATAAAACAGCTTTTTCTTATATATTAAATTTTATTGACGAAAGTCCTAGAGTAATTAACAGTTTAGTTAAACTTTCAAAGGAAAAAGAACTTAGTAAAGAGCTAAAGCGGTACCAATATAATTACTTACGTATAAGCCCAACTTATCAAGCTCGAAAACTCTTTGTCCTTTTTATAAATAAAAACAAACTAAAGCACGTTGAAGCAGAGTATTTGCAGATAGAAAGTGCTTTAAATAAACTTTGTGGATATATGTTAAAGTCTAATAACCAAGAGTATAAAGACACTCTTAATTTGCAGGGAATTAACTTTAACAAACTAGATAGCCGTTGTAATTCTCCGCTGTACAACTATTCTAGAGTCGACAGTATTTTTGACGGCTCAACCAGCAAGATTGTTGAATTTAATGCAAGAAGACCCCAGATGTTTGAAGATGTAGACTGGTTTAACGAGTACTTTCAATCATTTACTTTTCTTAATAAACCTAAACATAATTTAACAGATAAGATAATTGAATCCATTAAAATTCAGTCCAAAGACAAAAATATTTCACCTAAGAATATTATTCTTATTTCAGACTTTGACAAAAAGAGCTCTTTTAGTTTTTACTCTAGGTTAAAACAAGCTTTTAAAACATCATCGGTACAAAAATTAACTACAAAATCTTCTGCAAAGAAAATTTCTGAAAGCTTGCTAATTAACAACAGTCTAGTTATAGACCAAAAAAAGATAGATTTAATTATTGTACAAAGTCTAGGTTTTTTAAAAAACAGCTTTTTTTACAGTAATGGGAAAATTGTAAACACCAACGTTAGAAAAGCCTATTACAAAAATAACCTTCAAATAAGCTCGCCCTTGACAAGCAGTGTTTTTGGTAGAAAACAAAGTTTGAAACTGCTAGAGAATAAAGAAACACAGCAAACATTAAACTTAAATAAAAACGAAATTACGGCTATTAATAGACTTCCAAAAACTAAAGAATTCAAAGATGTAAAAGTATTATCTAAAAAATATGTTGTTAAGATACAAGGATTAGGTGGTGGAACGGGTGTCTATTTTTATAAAGACATCGGCGCTAGCGAAAAAAAGCTTTTTATTAGGTTAGCTAAAAAGAAGAAAAATAACATATTACTTCAAGAAAAAATTGATTTGGTGCCAATAAAAATATACAGTCTAAAAACCCTTAAACCATTTTTTGCAGCAATATCTTTAGAACCATTTATTGTAAATACAAACGGCAAACCGGAGATCGTTGACTACACTGCTCGAGCAGTTCCCCAGAAATGGATTAAAGATAACACTAAGTTTAATCCAGTTTTTAACGAACCTAATATATGGTTTGGTGGTGTGATGCAGTACTAAGCTAATGTACGTATTGGCCAATCTGCTTAGTGGGTATTCAGCCATGATTAGTGTGGCTGGGGTATAAGGACTCGAACCCTAACTACTGGGACCAGAACCCAGCGTCCTACCATTAGACGATACCCCAATGAAGATGTAGGGATTATACTTTGATTTGGGGATATAAATCAAATCCTTAAGTTCTATTATAGGAATTACTGTCCGAATAAATTGTCCTATTTCTTATAAATTAAACCGTGGGAAGTTTTTTGTTCAAAAAAATTATAACCAAAAACTTCGGGAGTTAGCCTGTGACTATCTGGAACTAAGACACCTCCACTAGCTAGAAAATACCAACCTAGTGCAAAAAGAGTGTAGTCGTCGTGCATCTCCGACTGTATAGCAGTGACCAAATCGAATTTTCCTCGTAAATCAGCCACTTTTTTTGGAAGAAAACTGTCCAAAGATTCTAACTGTTTTCTAATACCTGCCGTCCTGATTATGGTGGCTAAATTTACCAAATTAAATGTATGAAAGTTACTTTCAGGCACAGGGGGTATTTTGGGTAGTGATCTGTCAACGCAATGCATATTACCCGGCTCCCAACCTCTTTTTTGCAACTCAAGGGCCATAGCTCCCTGACCAGCAAATAAATCTAAAACATTAGGGTGGGTAGTTGGTTTTATGCGACTCTCAACAAATCTTGCAACAGAAACTGGATATTCCGGCATTTGAAAGGAGAAATAAGAGTAGGGGTCCTCATTAATCAACGGTTCGGAAACATCTACAACTAGTGTATAAGGCCACTCATCAAGTTTAGGAATCATGTGAATAAATGATATCACTACACAACTTCCACACAAACCTAATTATTACTGACCCCCACATACTTAAAACCCAATTGAGGGAACATCTCTGGATTTTCCGTTAAATTTTAATCCTGACCAGATCTCTCTCATCAACTTATGAAGCAGTGACTTAGAACCCTTATTATAGGATTGTAGGCGATTATACAGCATTTTAAAAAGTAAACTAAGGTTAAGATTACTTAAAAGATAACGAAATAGTCTTGTCTAAAATAATTAAGGCCTTTCTGGTTTCTTCAGTTAAGTCATAATCCTTCAGCGCCTTGTTTACAGAAACCCAAACATAAGAATCATGTTCGGCACTTAGCTTAACTGTACCCGCAATCTTTTTTGTGACCCCAAACAGTTGTACGTAAGTTAAACCCTTATACTTTCCCACAGGTAAAATACCACTGTTGTAGTACGCAACTCGGTTTACTGGCAGCACCATTAAACCAGTCTCCTCCATAACCTCGCGCTCCAAAGCATCTGCGATATCTTGGCCTTTGTCTAATTTTCCGCCCGGGACTTCCCACTGAAGAGGTTTATAGAGATCTTTAGAGGATCTTTGAATTAACAAAATCTTATCTTTCCCTAGAACAATTGCCCTATTTATTAGCAAAAGTCTAGGGCGTTCAGATATATCTTTCTTACTCATTAAGTAATTATATATAAAATAGATAGTTTATGCTATAATTAAACTATAGGATGTAGTTCTGATGGCTCCTTAAATTTATTTAAGGAGAGGAAAGTCCGGACTGCAAAGAGCAGGGATAGGGTTGCAAAACCCTTAGCAGAAATGTTAGGTGTTGTTTACTCGAAAGGGTAAACAAACAGAAGGTGAGTTAACACCCTCTGAGAGCCGCAGAGACGAGCCTTTGGCTAAGCTTTGGCAACAAGGTATGTCGAAGGGTGAAACGTGGCAATCCCACCCGCAGCAACTCAAATTAGAACCTATGGTTCGGCTCGAACGGGTTCGTGGTAGAGGCAAAGATAAATCATCAGTTAAAACAGAATCCGGCTTATTCACATCCTATACATTTAAACTTCACTCACCTTAAATAAGGTGAGTACTCTTATCTATTTCTTATCTTCGCCGTGTAGTATGTTAAAAGATAACTAAATAATTTATTAAACTAAAAATGAAGCTCCTTAAAAAATTTAAAATCTTACTGGTCATATTATTAGTAATGGTCGGGGGTGGAACTTTTTACTATTTTAAATACTACAAACCTTCTCAAAACAATATTTCTCAAAAACAAGAAATAACATTTAAAGCCCAAAAAGGAACTCTAAGGGATACCGTATCAGCATCTGGACAAATACAAAGTGCCAACTATTTACCGATAAATACTAGTGTTAATGGGATTGTAAAAAAAGTTTATGTAAAAGAAGGCGATACTGTTAAAAAAGGACAAGCCATAATGGAAATAACCCTAAATTCAGATGGAGAACAAAGTTTAGAGTCAGTCAGGTCTAGCTATTTATCTGCAAAAAATTCTTTAGAAAAAGCTAAAACTTCGCTAATTTCCGCCGAAAATAATTTAATAAACGCTAAAGAAGCTTTTACAACTGAAAAGGAACATAACAGCTACCAAAATCACGATGAAAGAATTGCTTTTTCCTTAGCCGAAAATAACCAAACTATTGCTCAAGCTAATTATGAGATTCAACAACAATCGATAAACCAAGCACAAATTGCAGTAAACGAGTCCTGGTTAAATTACCAGGCACAATCCCCTACCATACTGTCTCCGGGAGATGGCGTAATATCTAATATTGTTATTGTAGAAGGTATGGATATATCTAATTCACTTTCAGTAAAAACTTCGGCAACGGTTGCATCTATAAGAACTCCTGGAACTCCAATAGCTTTAATTAACATTAGTGAGGTGGATATCAACAAAATTAAAGTAGGGCAAAAAGCAGAGCTCACTCTTGCAAGTATTAGCAATAAAACTTTTGAAGGTGAAATTGTAGGTCTAGACAAAATTGGAACCTCCTCTAGTGGCGTGGCTAATTACCCTGTAATAATAAAATTTAATGAAGAATCAGAAAGTGTTTTGCCAAATATGGGAGTTGATACAGATATAATTATTAATGAAAAACCGGATGCGGTATATATTCCAACCTCGGCTATATCTCCTGTTAAAGGGCAAAAAACTGTAAAAATTAAAGATGGGGATAGTTTCAAAAATGTAAATATAGAAACAGGAATTTCAACCACACAATATACAGAAGTAATATCTGGAGTAAACGAAGGTGAAGAGGTGCAAGTGACTACACTTCCAACCTCAGGTTTTACCAACGCAACAGAGGGCACCTCTAGAACTGGCGGGGCCGGAATTTTCCCTGGAGCTGGCGGGGGAACCTTTAGGAGATAAAGGTGATAGAAGTAAATAACTTATCAAAAATATACTTAAGTGGTGAAATTAAAACTACCGCTTTAGATAAAGTAAATTTTAAAATTGCTAAAGGAGAATTTGTAGCAATTGTAGGCCCTTCGGGGTCTGGAAAGTCGACCCTAATGCATATTCTAGGAGCACTAGATGTTGCAACTAGTGGAGAATACGTTTTAAACGGGACAGGTATAGAAGATATGGACGATGACAGATTAGCTGAAATTAGAAATAAAGAAATAGGGTTTATATTTCAATCTTATAATCTATTACCCCGAAGCTCCACACTTAAAAATGTAATGTTACCTATGATGTATGCGGGTATTGATAAAAAAGAAAGGCTAGCAAGGGCAATGGATGCCCTAAAATCGGTAGGTCTGGAAGATAAGATACGTAACACGCCTGTGCAACTTTCTGGTGGACAAAAACAACGCGTAGCTATTGCAAGGGCACTATCTATGAGTCCCAGTATACTTTTAGCCGACGAGCCTACAGGAAACTTACCAACCGGACAAAGCCAAGAGATAATGGATATTTTTCAAAAATTAAACAATAAAGGACACACAGTTTTAGTAATTACCCACGAAGATGATATAGCGGCCAGAGCTAAAAGAGTTATTACGTTGGTAGACGGAAAAATATTTAGCGATAAATTAACAAAAAAGGATAAAAAGACAAAATTCAAAAATATATCAGCAGAAAATAAGATAAAAGCTAACAAAATTAAAAAGAAAAGAAAATGAAAACCATTGAATTACTTCAAGAGAGTGTGGAAGTATTAACTACAAATAAACTAAGAACGGCTCTTTCCGCCTTAGGAATAATAATAGGTATTGGATCTGTAATTACTTTAATGACCCTGGGCCAAGCAAGCCAACAAAGTGTAACAGATAGAATACAATCTCTTGGAGCAAATTTGCTTACTATCTCACCAAGTAAAAGAGGGGGAACAACTCTTACTTACAAAGATGCTACAGCGATTGCAGATTCTCAAAGAATAAACACCATTGATAAAGTTTCGGCCACATATACTGCAGACGCTAATGTATCCTACGGGGCAGTCAGTGATAGTGCACAAATAACTGGGATATCTGAAAACTTTTTTATAATGCGAAATGTTGAGCTTGTTGAGGGACGTTTTTTAAGTGAACAAGACGATTTATTATCCAGCAAGAGTGTAGTTGTGAATAGCACTTTTATAACTAACTTTATGCCGGATACTAGAAACCACTTAGGAGAGGAAATACGGGTAAATGGAACTACCTTTATTGTTGTAGGAGTCACCAAAGACGTATCTAGCTTTGGAAGAACAGAAAATAGCTTGTATGTGCCCTTATCTACAGCACAAAATGTTTTATTTGGAGTTAAGTATGTTAGTACAATTTATGTAGATGCCCTAAATGAAAGCGTAATGGAGGATGCACAAAATCAAGTTGGGTTTTTACTAATGGAACAACACGGTATTAAGGACCCCCTAGATGCTGATTTTACAATCTCTTCTCAGGCAGATATCTTACAAACTGTTAGCCAGGTTACCCAAACCTTTACAACACTTTTAACGGGGATAGCGGCTATTTCTTTAGTTGTTGGAGGAATTGGAATTATGAATATTATGCTAGTTACAGTTACGGAACGAACACGAGAAATTGGTATTAGAAAAGCACTAGGTGCTAAAAGAAAAGCAATAATTTTACAATTTTTAATTGAAGCAATTCTGCTAACCTTTACAGGTGGTTTAATAGGGGTAATTTTAGGCGTGGGTCTCTCCACAATACTAACTAATGCTTTTTCTCTACCAAGTACTATCTCGCTTGTATCTATAGTATTAGCTGTATCCGTTTCGATCGGAATTGGAATTATATTTGGAATATATCCAGCCCAAAAAGCGGCCAAGCTTAACCCAATAGATGCTCTGAGATACGAGTAATATCGATTTAACAGACTAATGTACTATAATTATCAGTAAAGGTGGTGATAAATATGCAAGGATACACAGATAACATAGAAGAGCTAACCCTTAAAAACACAAACTTTAGACAAGTTTTGTTTACAGGAAAACATACTCAACTCGTACTAATGTGCTTAAAACCAGGAGAAGAAATTGGTAAAGAGATACACCATAACCTAGATCAATTTTTTAGGTTTGAAAAAGGACAAGGTAAAGTTATTATTGGCGAAGTCGAAACATCTGTAAAAGATGGATCAGCCGTAATAGTACCCGGAGGCGCGGAACACAATATCATAAATACTTCTTCAACTGAAGATTTAAAACTTTACACACTGTACTCACCACCAAATCACAAAGACGGAACTATTCACGTTACAAAAGCAGAAGCAGATTTAGCCGAAGAACATTACGAGGGGTAAGTCATAAAGTACTTTTTTGCAATATAAACCAGTAATCCTAGTGCTAAGCTATTTGCACGAATTGGCTTTAACAAAAGGTAAAATTGGCTATACTACTTGCTTGTTTGGTTACTTTAGAATGATATAATTTTTAATATTAGGGGGTGATATTTATGAAAAAAAGAAGACTTACTAAAAGTCTAATAACAATACTGCTACTTTCAATAGTTGCAATACCAACTACATATGCTTCTTTAGTAACAAATACTGTTGCTTTAGCAGGCAATACCGTAAATACAGCCACTGCTGAGATGGCTATCTGTAATAAAGATGGTGTAGATTCTTGGATGACAACTCTTACAGGACAATCATTTACTGTAAGTAATTTAGCACCCGGAAGTATTTCTTCACTTTTTACCGATAGAATATACGTTGGAAATGATGGTGGTAATTTAGATAGCTCAACTGGGTGTTCTTCTTACGATGCCTCTTACACGCCAGGAACTTCTGCCATAAATATGGAAATAGTTCCTAGTTTAACCAATGTAAATTGTGGTAGCACCTTTGACTTACAAAACGCACTTCAGGTAGAGTTTGTTGTTGGTGGGGTTTCCTCAGATTACCAATCTCTAAACAACTGGTCATTTAATTCAACTGCATTTGGAAGTACCCTGTTACCAGACGACGCTCAAACAATTGAAGTTAACACAAAACTTTCTAACGACTTTGATGTCCAGGGAGGTACCTGTTCTTTCGATCTGCAATTAAAAGGAAGACAAATCTAAAATAACTTATATTATTAGTGAGAGGGTTTAAACTCTCACTAATAATCAGTTATGAAAAAATATTTGTTACTTTCTCTAAAAACCTTAAATATACTTATATTACTCTGTTTTACTTTTTCGACAGTGCTAGTTGTCGCCAACCTAGGCTTTATACCCTTAAAATATCGCGCTTTTGCTGTAGCTAGTAGGAGTATGTATCCTGTAATGGAAAAGGGGGATTTAATATTTGCAGATAGATCTGGAAATCAAACCTATAATGTGGGTGACATCGCGGTCTTTGAAGAACCAGGTTATAAAAACCGGTTTGTGGTACATAGAATTGTAGAATCTACCGAACCAGGGTACATAACCAGAGGAGACAACAATGCCGCTAACGATAATTGGGTAGTAAATCAAAGTAGCATACAAGGAAAGTACATTAAAAAGATAGCAAAACTTGGAGATTTTTTGCTGTTTTTAAGAACCCTACCAGGAATAATTATTTTTATAGTCATACCAGTCATATATTTAGTAGCACTAGAAGTAAATGTGATAATAAATGAGGTTATAGAACACAGAATGCGCAAAGCGGCTAAACCAGAAAGTGTAACTTCTATCAAATAAATACAGCCTGTAAGATAGTAGAAAGTTTTATAGTGTGCACAAATAACCTTTTCAAAATAAGATATTCTTTTTAATTAACTATATAATTATCTTTATGTTACAACTGCTCTTTTCATTTTTATTCTTTTTTAATAGTCAAAATATTGTAACTGCTTCAGCAGACAATAATAAGATATTTTTTTCTAATAAATCTGACTTTTCAACTAGTACAACAGAGTTCGATGCGGGAGAAAAAGTTTATATTAAAATACAAAGCACTGACCTAATTAATCTGGAGGGTAAGAATGATCTGTCTTTATTCGATTCTAATGGTTCTGAAGAGCTCACAGGGTCTTTTAACAAGGAATCAGAGTCAGACTTTCGGGCTAATTTTATCTTTCCAAACAATAAAGACTTACACTATTTAAAAATTAGGCTTGCAGACAATCAAGGTAATAACTTTGAATTAGACACCAACTTGGGTTCTAAATATCAATTTAAAAAAAGCAGATTTTTTGAAGATGTCGGCTTTAAAACAGAAAAAGATGAGTTTTCTAATAACGAAGATATTTTTTACAAGGGTTATCTAGGTAATTTTAACTCAGATAAAATTACTATTAATATTAAAAACACTAAGGGTGAAATCAAAACTGTAAACGGTAGTAATATAGTTAACAGAAGTGACTGGTTAGAACTTGACTTATACAAGGGCTTAAACCCATTTTTATATTCTAAAGGGTTATTTTCTCTGATTGTGAAAAACACAGAATCCACACAAACTATTAGTAAATACTTTTACATTAACGAGCTTAAACCTGTAGTATCTATAACTTTCCCTTTGGAAAATACCGAAGTTATGGGAAATACAGATATAATTGGTACTGCCTTTTCTGACGATTTAGACTATTACGAGCTGAAATACCAAAAAAACGGGGACAAGGATTGGATAAGTATAAAAACAGCAGGTACCAATGTAATAAACGGCAAACTAGGGACTTGGGATACGAATAACCTAAGTAACGGAAACTACCTACTCTCCCTTGTAGTTAAGGCTAAAAGCGGTGAAGAAGAAACAACGGTTAAAAACCTTACAGCCGCAAGTTTTAGTGGGAAGTTTGCAATTAGAATCCCAACAAATGCAGGGTTAGGTACTACTAAAGTTTCAACATCCCCCCAGTATATAGAAGGCAAAGTAGGGAGTAGTAATAGCAGAGGTATATCGGTGCAGGACGACAGAGGTACATTCGATGGATGGTCGCTGACTATGACTGCCTCGGACTTTTATAGCGGAGAGAGTGTAATTGATGTTAGTAATTTAACAGTGGAGCCTAAAGATTTAGTAATAAACAAAGGTAAGAGCGACAAGGTAAAGTTAGGAGATAAGCATACTTTTACCGGGGAGAACGACTCCACCTCTATAATGTATGCACCTAAAGACTACGGTACAGGAACCTATTACAGCACCTTGGGAATAAATCTTAGGGTCCCTCCAAATGTTGTTGCAGGAAGTTACAAAGCAATTTTGTACTTTACTTTACTCTAAACTATACTAGTGATGTGCTGAATAGAGCTTGAAATTTTAGCGGCTTTTTTCTTTTTACTATGCCTTTTAGACGAATATTCACCACTAAAGTTAAGAGTGCTTATTTCATCTCTAAAGGTATTACGAACCTCCTGCTTAATCGAAGAAATAATAAAATCTAAATCTTCTTGGTGAATTCTAGAGATACTATTTGTACTATTACCCACATACTCACCCTCAATTAGATTAGAGACAACATTTTCCCATTTTTTATTTATCGATTTTACCTGTTTTCTTCTTATAACAAACCATCTAGTAAAGTAAAAAGTAGCCAGGGAAAAAATCACAAAAATCACAGAGCCGACAATCCCTAGAATAGCCATTTTCTTTTTTGAAGTATAATTAAAGCCCTCAGTGAATGTTAGGGGCTGTAGGCCGCCATAGCTAAGCTGAGCGTTAACTTCGTAGTTTCCGATAGGATCTAAATTTACATCTAGAGGATGATTTATTTCTTGTGTATCTCCAGGAAGAATAATTATGGGAGAGGTATATAGGTAAGTTCTTTCAGAGCTAATAAACTTTTTAAATTTTAAATTTTTCAAGGTATAGTCAATTCTTATACCTTCTATTTTAGTATTACCAAGATTTGTTAATTTTATTTTTGCAGTAGGTTTGTCATTTTCAACTATCACAGAAAATGTGGCATCCACTTTCCTTTCTAAATCACCATTAACCAATAAATTAACTTTGCTTTCACCTAAAACTTCTCCAGTGTCAGCATCCTTTACTAAAATACCTCCTAGATATTCTCCAGGATCGGATCCTTCTGGGACTGATAAAAGTAAATTTATATCAGTTTTCTCACCTTTTATTAAGTCAAATTTATCAACAGGGAGTTTAAGATAATCTAGTATTTTATATTTCTGAGTTATATCATACTGCGCTTGCCCCTCATATGAACCTTTGACACCAGCAAGCTCCAACTTAATACTTAAATCCCCTTCGCTTAAGTTAACTAATCTAAAAGGAACACTTTTTGATTCTCCCGGGTTTAAAATATCTTCAAAATTTACGGATTTAGAATCAGTAGGCTTTATACCAACCTTTAATTCAGAGGAGTAAGTTGACTTACTTGTGTGTAACAAATACACCAAAATTAAAAGGGCAATATAAATTATATTTAACCTCTTTCTTTTCATGGCAAGCCTACTTTTTTATTCTTGACGAAGTAGAGCGTCTTACAATAGAAACAAACATCAATAATAAAAATATAAAAGAAATAGTTATGGCTATCTTAGCCTTTTTTGTAACATAAAAAATTTCAACTTCTTGTTCAGAAATTTCGTTTACCTTATCACCATAATTAACCTGTGCTTTAACAATATATTTTCCAAGCCATGCTGATTTGTCCCAAGTAATAGGCACTTCTGTAGGACTTCCGGGTAAAACTAGACGTAAGTCAATGGGAAAAGTTTCTGCAGTAGCACCTGTAAAATAGTTTATAATTTTAATTTCCCCTTTGGGTTCTAACCGAACGTTACCGTGATTAGTTAATCCAAAATCCATGCCTACTTTGTCATTATCATTAAGACTCGCCGTAAATTTTGTGATTTCTAGATCTTTTTTTAATTCCCCAGGCACATTTAAGTAAAACCTAACCCCTACTCTAGTCTTTATAGCTAGCTGTAGCCCACTGGACTCTCCCTGCTCACCTTTTTGATCAGTTTGAAATACAGAAATTCCTCCTAAGTAGTCCCCGGATTCAGTACCCTTTGGAACATCTACTTTAAAGGGGATTGTTATGGATTCATCATTAGCTAAAGTTATTTCTTTTTTCTCTACTGCCAACCATTTGCCTATGTGATTCTTTTCCTCCCCAGGGTTCTCTAATGTAAAAGCGCCGTCTTTTGTAGTCAACCCATCGGCAGCCTCAATCACAAAATTTCCAGATTTTCCGGTACCGTTGGTAACTACGATAGAGTTTTTATACTCCTCACCGGGGTAAAGTTCCACCTCGAATCTACTCTTTGTAGTGGGGTCTGAAGGATTGTAATCTTTTGGAAAAATATTCACACCACCAAAATTAGCAGCACTGATTACACCCATGTTTAAAAATATTAAGCTAATTAAAGATATTAAAAAATTATACATATTCATTTATTTTTAACCCTTCCCTGCCTTTTGGCAGGGTTAGGTTAAAAATTTTACTTAACTACTAAATTCTAGTAACAATTACTTCACCTGTGTAAGAACCAGCTTCTTGGTTAGGATCTACAATAAGATCGAAACCCATATCTAGTTGGTAATTACCTTGTCCATATCCAGAACTTGCAACCATAACGGAGAAAGCGTCAGAGACTCCATCCCCAACTGTAGTAGCGTCAGTAATCACAGAACCTGTTCCAGCGGAAACATTAGTAATGTCTGTACCTGTAGCAGGAGTTACTGTACTAAAGTTATTAGAGAAATTAGTAACAGGTATAATAATTCCCGTAGGGGAACCGGCAACCTGTTGCGCTAATTCCGAAATAGTAGCTGTAACACTCCAACCTGCTGGTGTATTAGCACCACGTGCATCATCCACCTCAACTAAGATATCGCTAGTGTCATTACCTGCAGACAAACCAGTGTAGGTTTGTTGTTGGATTGTTGACACAGTAATAGCATGTAACCCCGCCGTAGGATCTACAGTAAGAGTAAAATTACCCTGATTAATGGTTAACGAAAGGTTAGTGGAATCTACAGTAACATCTGCTGCGTAAGCAGGTATTGCAACTATAAGTGTAAGAACTAGAGATAACACAATAGCCATAGATGTTTTTTTATAGGCCATGTATATCACCTCCTTTGGGCAGAAGTTTGTAAAGCATTACCTATATTAGAATACAGAGCATACTAAACTGTCAAGGTAGTCAATGACACAATTTTTATAAAAGGCCTTCACACATAGACGTAATATGACTCTAACAATATTGTACCTGTATATTTTATATGTAGTAAATACTGACTCAAACAACATGCCATTATGTCTTTCATATACAAATAATACTTATACATTAAGTATCTATAAAATATCTAATATGACTCATTTAATTTTATCTACTATAACTATAGGTAATAATTAAAAAAGAGTCTTTTTAAGCGCTCAAGTAATTTAACACAGAATCATTACATTGCGAAGTTTGAGATTGTAAATCATAATAATATTAATGAACCTTGCTCTTAAAAATGGAGATTTATGCCAAATCCCAAATAAATTAAATGAGTACGTTGAGAATATTTTTGAAATAGCTAAAGGCAATAATTTCCTATCTGAGGAATCATCGATAAATCTTTCTACCAACTCGCCCTATTTAAAAGAGGTCGTTGAATGTATAGGTAAATTTAAAGGTAAAAAATACGACTACATAGTAGTAATTGGAATAGGTGGATCTAATTTAGGAACAAAGGCAATTTATGATGCAATCTTTGGACATTTTGATTTAATAGAACCGGAAAGATTTCCTAAAATAATATTTTTAGACACCACTAACGGTAACTATATCCACAAGTTAATCTCCCTTTTAAAATTTAATAAAAATGTTTTTGTTAACTTGGTAACCAAATCTGGATCCACTACAGAATCTATAGTGAATTTTGAGGTATTAATGGCTAAATGCCCCTCAATTAGAAACGATTTAGTGGTAACTACCTCGAAAGACAATAATTTATGGGAAAGTTGTCAGAGTAAAAACATCGATTTATTAAGTATACCTAGCAAGGACGGAGGTAGATACTCAGTTTTTAGCGGCGTAGGATTACTTCCTTTAAGCTTAGCGGGTATCAGTGTTAAAGAACTACTAGGAGGAGCTAGGGAGGCCTTAAAAAAGAGCATAGACCCCTCCGCCACTAACCCTGCTGTTCAGTCTGCACTTTATATCTATAGAAACTACACTGCAGGTAAAAATATTTACAATCATTTTTACTTTAATCCAGAGTTGGAATCATTAGGTAAGTGGCAAATACAGCTACTGGCAGAAAGCCTAGGAAAAGAGGGTAAGGGGTTTACCCCGACAATCTCTATAGGAACAACGGATCTGCATTCAGTAATGCAGTTATATGTAGGGGGAGCAAAAGACAAATTCTTTACCTTGGTTTCTACCAAAAATACCAAAAACGATATTACAATTGAAACCCCATTTACTATAGATAAAAGTTTTACTGGTCAATTGGAAGGCAAGACTATCGATGAAGTAACTAAAATAATTTTAGAAGGAGTTAAGCAGACTTTCGTGAAAAAACTACTACCATTCAACGAGATTATTTTAAATGAAATATCTGAGCGATCTTTAGGAGAGTATATGCAATTTAAAATGCTAGAAACAATGTACCTTGGAAATTTAATGAATGTAAATGCCTTTGATCAACCAGACGTGGAAGGTTACAAATCAGAAACCCGGCATTTATTGGAAGGATAAAAACTTTAAAAAATAGCGCTAGAAAGACTTTTTAAAACTTCCGCTTTTCCAAGCAGGTATAAAGACTCAAACAACGGTGGGCTTATTTTACTTTTAGCTACAGCGACTCTAATAGGGTAAAAAACATCCCCAACGCTCCAACCTAAATCAGTGGCTTTTAAAACTAAATCTTTTTCTAAAGCTTTTAGATTATCAATTGTCCAATCAGTATTTTCAAACAAACTTTTAACCCAGATAAGATGGCTATTAACATCTTCTTTAGATTTTTTGTTATATAGTAACTCAAAATCTAATTTAGTCTCTTTAATTAAAAAATCGTTTAAGGGCAAAATATCTTCAAATTTTTTAATTCTCTCTTTATTTATGTTAATCCAAAGTATCTTTTTTTCTTCACTTAAACTAGATATAAAATTCTTTAATAAAACATAATCATCGGATTTCCAATAGGTTGAGTACTCTGAAACTCCCGAGTATTTAGAATCAATACAGTAATCTAGCCAATCAGTTATTTTTTTAAGTAATTCTTTATCGGTAAGCTTTCGTATATATTCACCGTTCATCCAGATTAGTTTTGTAAGATCAAAACGTGGGCTTGCGGCTGATAAATCTTTTAATTCAAAAAATTTAGTAAACTCCACAAAATCAAAAAATTCTTTTCCCTCGGGATGACTCCAACCCAATAAGGAAATAAAATTTAAAATTGCTTCAGGAAGGTATCCACCCCTTTTGTACCAATCAACACCCGCGTGTCCGTCTCGTTTACTAAGCTTTTTACCATTGTGCATATTGATAATTGCCGGGGTGTGAACTAGTATAGGCATTTTCCAACCAAACATGTCATACAAAACTTTATGTTTAGGCGCACTGCTAATCCATTCTTGAGCACGTATTATATGAGTTATCTCCATTAAATGGTCATCTACTACTACAGCCAAATGGTAAGTTGGAAAACCATCTGCCTTTAAAATTACTTGATCATCAATTGTATTCGAGTCAAATTCTATCTCTCCTCTTACTACCTCATTGATAGTTATTTTTTTATTTTTAGGCATCTTCATTCTTACCACATAAGATTCACCCGCTAAAACTCTGCTTTTAGCCTCTTTAGGATCCAAGTTTCTACAGTGACCGTCGTACATAGGAATTCTCTTTTCTTTCGTGGCTATTTCACGCACACTTTCTAACCTTTCTTTTGTGCAAAAGCAGTAATAGGCATCTCCTTGAGCAATTAATTGATCTACATATTTTTTATAGATCTCTAGCCTCTCAGATTGTCTGTAGGGACCGTACTCTCCACCTAAGGTTACACCTTCTTCAGGTCGCAGTCCAAACCACTCAAGGGCCTCTAACACGGCTTCCTCAGCGCCTTTTACATATCGAGCTCTATCCGTATCTTCAGACCTAAAAATAAAACTCCCTTTATGTTTTAAAGCCCAGGCTTTATCAAAAAGCACCTGATAAATTGTACCTAAATGTATAAAACCGGTGGGACTGGGAGCTACTCTTGTTCTTACAGTCATAATGTGGCAATTATAACATGTCCCCATCGACAAGGTTAAAGAACAAGAGATAGTTACTTAAACTAAAGCAGCTCTTTGTTTTTAAGACTCTATAGATGATAGAATAGGGTTATAATATGACTCTTAACGAAGCTGCCAAATACACCAAAAGGATTCTAGCCTACCTTCTTATATTTATGGTTTTCTACATTTTTGCAGAAAATATGTATAAATTTTTTATGGTTGTGTATAACAAGTCATTTCCCATACCAGAAAACCCCCCTGCAATTTCTTTTGGAAAATTACCACAACCAAAAATTACTACACTACCTGTAGAAATTAAACTGGTAAATTTTAGGAAAGAATTAACTACTGCAGGGTTCCCGGAGACTCCAAAATATATTTATGTATACCAACTTAAAAAACCTTATGTATCCGTGGCTAAAGAGGAGAGATTTAAAACATTAGCCCAAAGTCTTGGGTTTTTTCAAGTGGCTAAAAAAGTTACAGACACTAAAAGACTCTGGGAAAACGTATCGTTAAAACAGTCTTTTAGTGCGGAAGTTTTTGAGGAAAAATATAGTTTAGAGTCAGACTATAAATTTTTAGAAACGAAGTTTAAGCCAGGGTTATCTCCATCGAAACAGGAGGCAATAGCTACAGCCAGAAACTTCTTTGTTAAAACGGGGGACTATGAGGAAGACATTAAACTAGCGGGGTACGACACCGTAGGGGTCACAATTTCAGAAGGTGTAATTAAACAGGCGGATACACCGTACAGGGAAATATTTAAGCTCGTTTCTATTTACCCAGAAAAAGTTGCTTACAAAAGTAGCCAGACTGACGAAAAAGGAAAAACGGTAGAAGTAGGGAATAAAATTCCAGTATTTTTTACGAACCCATTAAAATCTAATCTAAACGCCTTAGTTGCACCCAAGACAAGCTCTTCAGATGATAAATCGGTGGTAGCCGCCCAGTATAATTATTATGAAACTAACGAATCAAAAAGTTATTACCCCATAATCAGTGCGGAGCAGGCATGGGAACAACTTTTACAAGGCAACGCAAGTATGGTTATGTTAAAGAGAGACGGGGCAGATTATTTTACTAATTCAGATGTTTTGTCAGATATAGAAACAATTGATATCAGAGAAATGATTTTAGGTTATTATATGCCCACAAATTACTCGGAATACCTACAGCCAATCTATATCTTTAAGGGAAAATTTAACACAAGGAATAGAGAGAGTGGCTCAGTATTCTTTTACCTCCCAGCACTTAGCCCACAAGTCTTAATCATTAATCAAGATTGAAAGAATCTCTTCTTCAATTTCCGCAAACTTTTCTTTAAAAGGAACGCTAGATACCTTAGTTGAAATAAAATCAAATACTTCATTAGAATTTTTGTGCCTATGGACAATAGATAAAAAATACACTTTATCGGATTTGGAATCCAAATGTTCTAAATAGTTTTCAACCAATCTTATTAGAATGAGGTGTTTTGTGTGATTATAAAGATCCTGCATCTCCTCATTACTAAGGTTATTAGTGGATAAGAATAATTCTATTTTTTTAGGTGTAAACTCTGGCTCGTAGAAGAAGGTCATAATATAGAGGTAATTAAATTAGAACTATCTTTATTACTTATGGGTCCTAAAGGAACATCATCATATTCAGATCCGTCTAAAAATAATACTAATGCCTTACTTTTTTGACTACCATCTACCATGTTTAAATAGGCCATTAATTCTGGGCTGCCTCCAAATTGCTTACCAGTCCATTTAGCAGGCCCCGCGTCCCCTATTGTTGCTATTACTGCCTTATTGTTAACCGGGTTATAGACTAATACTTTACGAAAACGATAAAAAGGTTTTAATGTTGACCAGTTATCGTTCCAATCGGGTATTAGATGTAATTGGGTTGCGATGTAGTATTTTTCCTGTTCGGCGTTGTCAAAGTAACCAAATGCCCCTTTACCAGGTGCCATACCGTGGTCAGTCTCCTGAATATGGGAGGATAAATTATCACCTGGCCACCGATACAAATGTTGCTCTTGTCCAAAGTAACCCCAGTTAGTGTTTAGCCTTTTATTATCTAGATTATGGGTAAAGGTTAAACCATAAGCCTTAGAAAGGTTAAATGAAAGTTCTTTTAGGGTTTCTTCAGAAAGATCTGCTTCTGAATTTAAAAGTTTATCCTGAGCATTTTTTAAGTCATTCTGAGAAGTTTTCTGGTTCTCCTGGACCATAACAATCTCTTTACCTAGATTGTTACCGGAGCTAGCCGCACCCCCCAATCCTCCCGAAACCATTAGAGCTCCACCTATAGTTACTAAAGAATTATTTTTTACGGAATCTATAACTACTGGATAAGACTTTTTAAGTCTTTTTATGGCCTTTTGGTGATGTTTGCGTAGTTTACTTTTATATTGGTGGTAAGGTGACTTTTTATTCTTCATAGTTATTGTAAAGGAATACTAGACTACCTAGAAAACCCTGTTGAAGTAACTTTTTGAGTTTGTAGATAGTTAATATTTAGTGTTACTGGTTTTTTTAGTTGAGCTGAGTAGATTTCAGTCAATCTCTCTACTAACTTTGGATCAAGATCACTGTCTTTTCGAAGGGTATATTCTATTACAGCCGTTAAACTAGAATCGTAGATAGATAAATCAGATATTTTTGAATTAGGGAAAACATCTAAAGTAGTTTGCAATACGTAATTTCTTACCTGTTGCTCCTTTATAAGAGATTTGGTAAGTGCGACTAAGGGTAGAGATATAAAAATGAGAAGAGTAAAACTCCACGCAAGATAGTTTTTTCTAATATTTTTAGTTTTATCAGAACTAACACTTGTGTAATAGCCCTCTAAAGTATAGACAGCGACAGAAGAAACTATAATAGCCAATAGGTTAGCTACATAAAGCAAAAAGGCCCCAATACTTTGCTCGTAACTTTGTGCTGCTAAAGTTAAACCTGCCACACAAAGAGGAGGAACCAGCGCTACCGAAATTGCTACCCCTCCGATTGTTGACGATATTTTTTTTGAAGAGGCCGAGTATGCACCTATGAACCCTGCACAAATACCTATAATAAGCTCTATTAAGGTTGGCTCTGTTCTGGCCAAAACTTCATCTGAATAAATATTTAAAGGGGAAATAAATCCCACTAGCACTGCAACAAATAAAACTAGTAAAGAACCTTTAAGTATCAACAAAAAAGATTTTTGAATAGCCATAACTCTACCTCTTGTTACGGAAAGGGAGAAGGCTAAAATTGGCCAAAGAAGGGGGGAAATTAACATCCCACCAATTACTACAGCACCACTGTTTATAATTAACCCTAAAGTTATAACAACGGAACCTAGACTAATTAAAAGGTAAAAGGGAAAAGTATCTTCAGAATTACTTAATATCTGGGTATATATAGCTTCTCTTTCCTTAGGAGTTAATCTAAAAAGTTTTTTAAAACTAGCTTTTAAAAACCCCATTCGCTCGACAGAAATATCAACCTTACTTTGTGATTTAGACATTAGTTATATTCTAAAAGAATATAACTATAAATAGAAGCAGATTACCTCTTTGAATACTGTACTTTCTTTCGAGCTTTAGGTTGTGAAGTCTTTTTTCTTTCTACTTCCCTAGGGTCTCTAGTTGTAAGACCGGCTTTCTTTAGAGAATCTTTATTAGCTGGGTCAAGTTTAATTAAAGCCCTAGTAATACCTAATTGAATAGCCTGTAATTGACCTTTAATACCCCCGCCTTGAACTAAAATTGTAGCGCTAAATTTTGATTTAGGATGAGATACCCCTACAGTATGAAAGGGTTTTACCCAAGCTATATCATCTTCTGTAGAAGGATATATTTCCTCGATATTCTTAGAGTTAACTATAAATTCACCCTTTTTTTCATATAGCCATACTCTAGCAACAGATCTCTTTCTTCTACCAAGACCTGAGTAGAAAGTAGGTTTTTTTGCAGTTTTCTTTTTTGTTTCCATAGTTATTTTGCGTTTATTTGACCCTGGTGAGGGTGTTCAGACCCTTCATAAATATATAAATTAGCCATTCTTATTTTAGCTAGACGGTTACTTGGAAGCATTCCGCTAACAGCTGTTTGAATTATAAAGTTAGGGTTCATATTTAAATAATACTCAGCATTTCTCTCTTTTAACCCACCAGCATATCCAGAATGTCGGTAATACATTTTATCAGTAACCTTTTTACCAGTAAGCACTAATTTCTTTGAATTTATAATAACTACTTTATCCCCTGTATTAAGAGTTGGGGAGTAATTAACTTTATGTTTACCAAGAAGTATTGAGGCCGCTTCCGTAGCTATTCTGCCGACACTTTTTGTACTGGCGTCCAATAAATACCAGTTATAATTTAAATCTTGTTTTTTTGTTTCTGTAGTTTTCATTTTGTAGCCTTTTTAGTAACAACTTTCTTTTTTGAAACCTCTACTTTTTTACTTTTTTCTACTACTTTAGTTTTCTTATCAGAGTCTTTATTGTCAGTTTCCTTTTCTTTTACCAAGGCAACCTTAACCCAAGAAATCCTAGCCATAGTAGATTTATCTCCATCTCTCTTGTTTGCCTTCTGTATTGATAAAAACCCTCCGGGCCTCTTTTGATATCTTTTAGCGATATCACTGACTAATTTTTCTACTAATACACCGTCGTTATTGAGTCTTGAGAGCAAAATACGATTATTAGACAAACTTTCCTTCCTTTTAGCCCTTGTTACAAGCTTTTCTATAAAGGGTTTAACATACTTTGCTTTAGCCACAGTAGTATTTATTCCACCATTCTCTATTAGAGATTTGCATAAATTAAAGACTAAAGCTTTTCTATGTGCAGCATCTCTACCTAATTTTTTAGTTGTTACCCTATGTCGCATTTTTTATTCAGTTAAACCTTCTTTTTTTAATAATTTTTTAATCTCTTGAATAGATTTTTCACCTAGGTTTCTTACACTTAATAAACGATCCTCGTCCATTACGGCTAAGTCCTTTAAAGTATTTATGCTATGTTTTTTCAGAGCATTAATGGTTCTAGTAGGTAGATTCAACTCCTCTATTAATATTTCTCCAGCCTTTTCAGTTCTAGCATCTTCTACACTTACCTCTTGCACAATTACTTCTTCTTCCTCTATTACTACTCTGGCACCGCTAGCTAATTCTGCGAAAAAGTCTCTTAACATCCCTGCACCTTGTTTTATAGCTTCAAAAGGGGCCAATGTACCGTCTGTTTCGACTTCTAACTCGATTCTATCTAATTCGGTTTCTTTTCCCATTCTAGCTGCAGTTACCGCGTAGTTAGCAAAAATTACGGGTGAAAATATTCTGTCTAAAACCATAACACCGACTTCTTTGTTTTCTTGCTCAGCCTCTTCCCCTGCAACATAACCATAACCATTTTTAGCATATATATCTGCTTCAAAAGTAGTTTTGGCATCCGTAATAGTACAAATAACCAAGTCAGGATTGGAAATAGTAACTCCAGAAGGTAATTTTATATCAGAAGCTTTAACCTCTCCTACTCCTTTTTTAGATAAAACAAGTTTAACCTCATCAAAATCTTCACCGGCTATAGCAATCTTTAAGTCCTTTATTTTAAGTAAAGTGTTAAAAACGTCTTCTTTTACACCTTTAAGGGTGGAAAATTCGTGAGAAGCTCCAGAAATTTTAACTCTGGTTGGGGCTGCTCCTCTAATAGAGGAAAGTAATATTCTTCTTAGAGAATTACCCATAGTACTTCCGTAACCTTTTGGTAAAGGACTTATAACATAAGATCCGTGAGTCGCTGTCTCTTTCTTTTTTTCGATTTTTATTTTACTTGGTGCGAACATATAAAAATATAAATTTGTTAACTATCTTGAGTAAAATTCAACTATAAGTTGTTCTTTTATCTCCTCTGTAAAATCTTCTCTCTTGGGAAGGGCTAGTAGTTTAGCACTATTACTCTTTTTATCCCAATTTAACCAGACAGGAGATTCAAACCCCTCTATTATAGAAGGTATAAAACCTTCTTTTAAAGTAAGTATGTCCCCCATTTTAAATTGATAAGAAGGTATATTTAAAATCTTACCATTAACTAAAACCTTATTTTGTCTTACTAACTGCCTAGATTGAGATCTAGAAGAGCCTATACCCAGTTTGTAGATAATGTTGTCTAATCTTAGCTCTAGTAGTGATATTAAATTTTCACCGGTAACACCTGGGGTATTAGTCGCTTTCTTATAATAGTTTTTAAACTGTTTTTCAAGCAAACCATACATTCTCTTAAGTTTTTGCTTTTCTCTTAACTGAATACCATAATCGGATAATCTAGTTCTTGAATTACCGTGCATTCCAGGAGCCTGTGGTTTTTTTACAAAAGCACTTTTTTCACTAGTTGACCTTGTACCTTTTAAAAATAAATTTTGACCTTCTCTTCTGCTTAACCTTGTGGTTGGACCTGTATATCTACCCATTTTACATCCTCCTCCTCTTCTTTGGCCTGCAGCCATTATGAGGTATAGGAGTAACGTCCCTAATGGTAGTTACTTTTAACCCACCGGATTTAAGACCTTTAATAGCTGACATTTTTGAATTTCCGGGACCTTTAGTAATAATATCTATTGACTGCACTCCTAGGTCTACGGCTTTTTTTGCTACTTGCTCGGATGCTAGAGTTGCAGCATAAGGTGTCGACTGCTTTGCACCCTTAAAGCCAACCATTCCTGGGGAAGACCAACAAACTGCCTCACCTAAAGAATTAGTTACAGTTATGATTGTATTGTTGTAAGTACAGGTAATAAAGGCTTTACCATTAGGTGTAACCTTAACTGTATTTTTTTTAGTTTTCTTTGTTTGTTCTTTTTGAGCCATTTATTATTTTTTAGCTAATACTCTCTTAAGACCCCCTACTGCCTTAGACTTTCCTTTTCTTGTCCTACAGTTAGTACGGGTTTTTTGACCTCTTAAGGGTAAACCTTTTTTATGCCTTATTCCCCTATAAGATCTAATATCTTGTAGTCTTTTAATGTTTGACATTACAAGTCTACGAAGCTCCCCCTCGGTACGTATACTAAGGCTTTGTATTGCATCTAGTATATCTGATATCTCTTGGCTAGTTAAATCATCTGAGGATTTATTTACATCAACCTTAGCCCTATCTAAAACTCTATCAGCTGTTTTAAGTCCAATACCATGAATATACTGTAAAGCGTATCTTATTTTTTTTGCTTTTGGTAGATCTACACCAGCTATTCTTGCCATATTTAACCCTGTCTTTGTTTGTGTTTTAAATTTTTACAAATAATAAATATTACACCGCGTCTTTTTACGACTTTGCACTGAGTACATATTTTTTTTACAGAAGCTCTTACTTTCATATTTTACCTTTTAAAAATCTGTAGGATGAAATCCTGCTAGTAAAATTGTTTAAAAACCAAGATAATATCACTATAACCTACATAGTATAAATAGTTTTCCTCTTAAATCAACCAAATTCTACTATTTCTTAAATCTGTAGGTAATTCTCCCTTTTGAGGGATCGTAAATACTTATTTCTAATGTAACCTTGTCTCCTGGTATTATCTTTATATAGTTCATTCTCATTTTACCAGAAACATGAGCTAGCACGGGATCTTCAAATCCCTCTACAGCAACCTTAAAACTGGCATTAGGTAACTTTTCTAGTATTGTTCCCTCTTTTTCTACAACATCTTTTTTGGTCATAAGCGTAGGTAATATAACATTAAAATACTGTTAAATCAACATAAACGTCCGATTTATACTAATATTTCACAACCTTTTTTTCCAATAACTACGGTGTGCTCAAATTGTGCAGAAAGACTACCGTCAAAAGTGTCTAAACTAAAGCCATCCTCTCCTATAGTTAATTTAGGACTGCCTTGCATGTACATTATTTCTATGGCAAGAACCATGCCCTCTTTTAGTCTTTCACCGGTATCTTTTTTACCATAACAGGGAATTTGAGGCGGTTCATGTAACTTTTTTCCAATCCCATGTCCTACTAAATCTACCGAAACATTGAACCCAGCACCTTCTGCCGATTTTTGCATTTCGTAGGATAGATCACCAATTCGATTTCCAACTTTAGCTTTTTTAAGGGCATTATTTAAACCGGCCTTACCTGCGGATAAAAAGACATCGTGCACGTGACCATTTCCAACCTCTACAGTATAGGCCGTATCTGTATTTAACCCCTTGTAGATAACACCCATATCGATGGTTACTAAATCCCCTTTTTTTATCTTTGACTTTTTACTAGGCAAAGTATGAACCAGCTGATGATTTACGCTTACACAGGTGGCAAAGGGGTAAGGACCATCTCCAGCATCATATCCCAGAAAAGCAGGCTGAACTTCATACTCCTGCATTTTTTTGGATACAAAAGTTTCTATATCTAAAGTTGTGATATTAGGTCTTATAATATTTAAAGCGCCCTCAAGAATAGAGCGATTAATATTCCCCCCCTGTCGTAGATACTGTAACTGTTTTATGTTATTTAGAATCATCTGCTCCTACTAGGTAAAGCAGACCTAAAAGAATTATATAGCGACATAATTTCGGTGTGGATTTTTTCGACCGTGCCCCCGCCGTCAACGGTATAAAGAATACCTCGTGATTTATAGGATTTTAGCACAGGTTCAGTTTCTTTATGATAGAGATCCACCCTTAACTTTACGGCCTCAGAGGTGTCGTCAGGGCGGTTTTCTTTAGTTGACCGGCTAATTATTCTTTTGACCGACTCGCTTACACTTGTGTCAATAAAAATTGCAAAGTCAACCTTTTTGCCTACAGTATCTAAAGTGTAATCTAATAAATTTACTTGGGAAAACCTTCTAGGGACACCGTCAATAACCATTTTATCACCCAAGTTAGCCAAAAGAGCTTCTGAGAGTATGGGGTTTACAATTGAGTCATCAACTATACTACCGGAAGACATTTCATTAAGAATAATACTGTGGAGTTTATGGGAAGGATCCTTAGCGATATTTCTAAGCACTTCTCCAGTGGAAAACAACGTTAAACCAGTTTTTTCGGCCAGCAGCCGAGCCTGGGTAGATTTACCACTCCCTGGAGGTCCTAAAACAACAATATTCATATTACATCATATTAAAATCTTTTAATTCCCCGGATTTCTGCAGCTTCTGAAGCTGTTTAAGAACTAACTTTTCTCCTTTTTTCATTGCTTTTGTAAAATTTTTGTTAGGCTCACCGTCTACTTCCACAGAGTCAATTTTAAAAAATGTTACAGCGCCCTTTAAGATTAATTTCACATTTCCTTCCTCTACCTCAATTGTGATATTACCTAATTTTTTCTGAAGATCAAAAAACTGTTTTTGTTGTTGAATCATTTGTCCTGTCTTTTTTAATTGTCCTAACATATTATTTAAAAATTATTAGTTTAATCCTACATTACTATACTCATGCATTATAACCTGAGATTCAATTTGTTTAATACTTTCTAAAACCACAGAAACAACAATAAGAACTCCGGCACCACCAATAGTAATAGAAGTTACCCCAGTAATAGAACTAGCAACATTAGGCAGAATAGCAATAAGTCCTAAAAACATAGCTCCTACAAAAGTCACACGTGTAAGAACATTGTTAAGATACTCTACAGTGGCTCTACCTGGCCTTATACCAGGAATGTAACCGCCTCTATTTTTAAGATTTTCTGCTATATCCTCCGGATTAAAAGTTAAAGCGGTGTAAACAAAAGTAAAGAAGAACACAGATAGAAAGTACAAAATATTATAATAAGAGCTATTTGGAGCAAAATTGTAATTTAAAAAAGTCCCTATTGTATTTAAAAAGCCTGCAGAAGACTGAACAAAAACATTTCCCAAAAAAGAAGGGATTAAGACTATGGCTACGGCGAAAATTATGGGTATAACACCAGCTTGATTGATTTTTAGAGGTAAAAAGCTATCACCACTGTAACTAGCTTTATTAGAGCTTGCGTAGGCAATAGGTATCTTTCGAGCAGCCTCATTTACATAAATTGCTCCCATAACAACCAAAAAGGAGATAATGCCCGTAAAAATTATATTTACTAAATCTCCGGACTGAAAACCAAGCAATATAGATTTGGAACTTATGGGTATAGAAGAAATAATACCGACTAAAACTATAAGAGAAATACCGTTACCTAGATTTTGTTCAGTTATTAAGTCACCTATCCACATAACAACAAATGACCCCGCTACTAATGTTACTATCAAAGAAACTAGGTCTATAGGAGCGAGTTGTGGGAATAATCCTTGCTTTTGAAACAGTATATAAATTCCAAAACTCTGGATAATAGCAACGGGTAAAGTAAGGTATTTAGTATATCTATTTATTTTTTCTTGACCATAAAGTCCTTCCTTAGTTAATTCTTTTAAAGAAGGTATTGTATAAGTAAACATCTGCATAGCAATAGAGGCACTAATATAAGGACCTATACCTATAGTTGAAAGAGAAAATCTTGAAAGGCTTCCTCCAGAGAACACATCTACTAAACCTAACAGCTGGCTTGATGCAAATAAAGAGGATAAACCATCTCTGTTAATGCCCGGTAAGGGTATATGAGCAACTATTCTGTAGGCAACAAGTAGACCAAAAGTGATTAGAAGTTTTTTCCTTATATCTGGTGTATTTATTGCTTTTTTAAGAGTCTCAAACATTATGGCAGGGAACTATAAAACTTTACCACCTATCTCCTCAATAGAATTTTTAGCTGACTTAGAAACTTTAATTCCAGTAAGGGTAACGGGGGATTTAACTTTAGTATCAAATAATAACTTAATACCATCTTTTGGTACTTTTTTAAACAGGCCTTTCTTAAGTAAAATTGTAGGGCTAACTTCTTTTAAACCTAGTTTATCCAGCATAGAAGTTTTTAGTATATAAAACTTATCTTTATAAGGACTGGAAAAACCTTTGGTATGAGGTAATCTTTTAACAATTCTTAATTGACCTCCCTCGAAGTAAGGGGATATTTTACCACCCGTTCTAGATTTTTGACCTTTACTACCTCTTGTCGAAGTGTGGCCACCGTGACCTGAACCATATCCTCTACCTATACGTTTTTTACTTTGTTCATCGCCTTTTCTTTTGTTAAGTTTAGTGAGGTCAAACATTTTATTTATTATTTTCAACTTTTTTCAGATTTTTGAGTAGTTCTATGGTAGCTTTAACATTAGCTGCCTTGTTGTTAGTACCAAGTACTTTTGCAGAAATATTTCTTACACCTGCAAGCTCTAAAACATTTCTAACGGCCCCGCCAGCTATTATACCAGCACCCTCAGGAGCAGGTTTTACTAAAAGCTTAGCAGCCCCTCTTTTTATTCTTGCTTCATGGGGTACGGTACCTTCGACTAAGTTAATTTTAACCATATTTTCTCTAGCTTTTTTAGAGGCTTTTTTAATAGCATCCCCTACACTTCGAGCTTTACCTAAATAGTATCCAATATGGTCAACTCTATCTCCAGCTACAACTAGAGCTGTAAAGCTTATTCTGTTACCACCAGAGTTCTTTTTAGAAACTCTTTTAACCTGTATTACGTTTTCGTCGTATTTATGCTCCATATTAATTTAAAATTGAACTCCGGCTTCTCTGGCCCCTTCTGCAACTTTTTTAACTCTACCATGATACAGATAACCACTTCTATTAAAATAAACACTAGTAATCTTATTTTTAGAAATATACTCGCCAACCTTTTTACCGACAATAAAAGCTGCTTCAGACTTGGTACCTTTTTCATTCTTAGAGCTAAAAGATACTAGAACCTTACCTTTAGGATCAGCTAGATAAGCATTAGTGTAAAGATTAGATCTGAAAACACCTACTAAGTGTTTTTGATTATTTCTCTGGTTAGTATATTTAATTTTTGCTTTGATTTTTGATCTATTTTTTAACATATTTTAAGCTGCTGCTTTTCCTGATTTTCCAGGCTTTCTTCTAACTTTTTCCTCTGCATATTTTATACCTTTACCTTTATAGGGTTCAGGTTTTCTTACTTTTCTTATTTGTGAAGCGGCATGCCCCACCAAATGCTTGTCTATACCCTTTATAGATATCTTAGTGTTATCAGTAACGTCTATTTCTACACCTTTTGGAGCAGTGTAGTCAACTGGATGAGAATAACCAGCATACAGAGTAACACCGTTTGCAGATTTTGTTGCACGATACCCTACGCCTATCATTTCCAACTTTCTTTCAAAACCTTTTTCTACACCTATAACAGCATTTTGTAGTAGGCTTCTGTATAATCCCCATTTTGCAGAATCGAACTGATCTCCCTTTGGAACTACACTGACTTCATTAGACTCAATCACAAGATTAAAATTAGCCTCAAAAGGTACAGTCAATTCACCTAGAGGACCTTTTACTATAATACTATCTCCTCTAGATTCAACAGAAGATGTTGTTATATTTATTAGTTGTTTTCCAATTCTAGACATTTTTTAATTACCAAACTTTACAAATTATCTCTCCTCCAACATTTTGTTTTATTGCCTCTTCAGCTGAAATTACTCCCTTAGGGGTAGTAAGAATCTTTATTCCTAGAGATCTTCTAGTTTTTTTAAGTTTATCCACATCAGTATAAACTCTTCTGCCAGGCTTAGAAACTATTTTAATATCAGTTATCTGTCCTTGTGTAGGTAAGATTACCTTTAAAAATTTGTGAGGACCTTCTTTAAAAGTTGTAAAGTCTTCAATTAGACCGCTATTTTTTAAAACCTGTAAAACATCCTTTTTAATCTTTGAAAAAGAAAATGTTACATCTGACTTTTCAGCCATGATTCCGTTTTTTATTTGTATTACAAGATCTGCTAAATGAAACATACTTTTTATTTTACCAACTTGATTTTTTAACCCCTGGAAGCATTCCAGCATGTGCTAATTCTCTGAAACAAATTCTACAAAGCTTAAACCTTCTCATATAGGCTCTAGACCTACCACACTTTTGACATCTGGGGTAATTCTGTACCGCAAATTTCTTTTTTTTCTTCTGATCTGCTATATGTGCTTTTGTAGCCATTTATTCTAGATAATTTAATTTATAGTTAATACTACTTACGAAAAGGAACACCTAACTTAATCAGTAAGGCCTTACCCTGATCATCATTTAATGCTGTTGTTTTAATATTTATTTGTAAACTTTTAATATATTTTACCTTATCTGGATTGATCTCAGGAAAAACAAAATGTTCATTAATTCCTAAAGAGTAGTTTCCAGAACCGTCAAAGGCATTATTTTTTAAACCTCTAAAATCCCTGACCTGGGGTAAAACAGCTTTAATTAGCTTTTCTAATAAATCCCATGCTTTATCTTCTCTTAAAGTCACAGCATAACCGATTAATTCGTTTTCTCTCAATTTAAAGCCAGCTATGGACTTTTTAGCGTACCTAGGTAAAGGTTTTTGACTCGCTATTGCAGCCAAATCAGCTTCAGCCTCTTTAATGTACTCCTTGTTATCTTTACTAGAACCTAAACCCATATTTACACTTATTTTTTCAATACCAGGTACCTCATTTAAATTACTTAGATTTAACTCTTTCATTAAATCTTTTTTTATTTTATTTTCGTATGTTTCTCTTAGTAAATTCATTTTTTTAAATTTTGTCTAAATCTTTCGTATAAAATTATCCCTGCTGTTACGGAAACATTCAAAGATGGAACAGTACCCATCATAGGAACTTTTACTGTAATGTCAACTTTTTCTAAGGTTGAAGAGTCTAATGTTTCAGATTCATTACCAAAAATAAAAGCTATGTTTCCCGTGAGGTCTTCATCAAAATAAGCTTTTTCTGAAGTAGTCTCCAAGGCAACTAACTTGCAGCCCATCTTTTTCAACGCCTTAATAGAAGAATAAAAAGACTCCTCAATTATACAAACGTCGTTTGTCCCTCCCTGTGAAATCCTTTCTACAAGGGGTGTAATAGAACTTTTCTTTTTCTTAGGGACTACTATCCCCTTTATACCTGCACCAGAACAGGACCTTATAATTGCTCCAAGATTTTGTTCAAAATCCAAGTTTCTAAGAACTACCACACAAACTTCTTCGGAAAGCATCTTTTTTTCAAATTCTTTCATCGAGTAGGTATCTATTTTTTTTGCAAAAGCTAAAACGCCCTGATTATTATCCGATCCCCCAAGTTTTGAAATCTCGGATCTTGTGGTATTCTCAATAGCTATTTTACTAGAACTGCAAATAGATTTTATTCGATCTATCTTATCCCCTTTGGAGGATGTGTCTATGTATATTTTTTCAATGTACCTGCCAGCTTTAAGAGAATCTAAAACTAGATTTCTACCCTCTAGCCTTACTAAACGAAACTCCATTAATAAAATAAAAAATTATTAATGTTACTTAAATATCTGCTTTGCATTTTTTACAAATTCTCTTTTTGCCCTTGCCTTCTAATTTATAACCAATTCTAGTAGGTTTATCACACTTAGGACAAATTAACATAACATTAGAAGAAGGGATGGGTTTAGAAACTTTAATTCTACCCCCTTGGCCTTCATTTTGTTTAATATGTCTCGTAACAATATTTACGTTTTTAACAACAAGTTTACTAGTTTTAGTAACCACTTTCTCCACTACAGACTTGACTCCTTTATCTTTTCCAATTTTAACTTGTACTTTATCTCCTTTTTTTATTTTCATAGTATTTACCAAACCTCCGGTGCTAACGAAGCAATCTTAGTATAACCTAAATCACGAACCTCTCTAGCAACTGGACCAAAAACTCTAGTTGATCTAGGAACATCATTTTTATCAATTATAATGCCAGCATTGTCATCGAATCTAATATAGGATCCGTCTTTTCTTCTTTTTTCTTTTCTAGTTCTTACAATTACGACTCTAACAATCTCGTGATCTTTAACATTAGAATTAGGGTTAGCCCCTCTAACAGAACAAATTACAATATCTCCAATCTTTGCAAAGGTTCTTCTTTTTGCACCAAGAACATTTATTATATTAAGTTTTTTTGCCCCGGAGTTGTCGGCGCAAATTATTTGAGACCCGATTTGTAACATTTCTGATTTTTAACTTAAAATTGCTGAAACTTTCCATTTTTTAGTCTTACTTATGGGTTTAACTTCTTGTATCTCTACAAAGTCACCCAATTTCGCACCTTTATCGGGCTGCACAGTATATTTTTTTGAAGTCAAAATACTTTTTCCATACTTTGGGTGCATTTTCTGGGTAGATACTTTAACAACAAGACTACCTATCATTTTATCGGATATTACATTTCCGTTAAGCTTTTTCATGGTTTATTTTACTTTTTTCTAAAATTACTGTTTTTATCCTAGCTATAACTCCCCTGCTTAATCTTTTATTCTTAAGTTCAGATATTTTACCAGATTTCAATCTTAATACACTGGCCTGCTGGGTTTTTCTTACTTTACCTAGCTCTTTATATAACTCGGAAATCCCAAGTTCTCTTATTTTACTTATCTCCATTATATTTTTTTAACAAACTTAGTTTTAAAAGGCATCTTATCAGAAGCTTTTCTTAATGACTCTCTAGCCATATCTTCTTCAACCCCAGAAATTTCAAATAATACTTTACCAGGGCGTATCTTTACAGCAAAATGATCAACAGCGCCTTTTCCACTTCCCATTCTTACAGCCAGAGGTTTTTGAGTTATTGGAACATCTGGAAAAACTCTAATCCATATTTTACCAGCCCTTTTTGTAGTACCAGAAATTGCTTTTCTAGCAGACTCAATTTGTCTTGAAGTTAAAAACCCTCTTTGTAAAGCTTTTATACCGTAGTTGCCAAAGACTACACTATTTCCTCTTAAAGCACTACCTTTAAGTGTACCTCTCATTTGCTTCCTGTATTTTTGTTTTTTTGGCATTAACATATCTAAATCCTTTAACCTTTATAAACCCAAACTTTTATACCTATTACACCGTAGCTTGTTACAGTAGCTACTTCCCCATAGTCAATATTAGCCTTTATGGTTGTCTGGGGAATAGAACCTCTCATATAAGGCTCTCTTCTAGAAATGGAGTTACCACCACTTAAAACCCCTGAAACCATTATTCTTATACCCTTAACACCTAAGTCCTCTGCTTTTTGCAAGCTACTTAAGACAGCTCTCCTGTAATGAACTCGGTGCTTAATCTGACTTGATATACTTTTTGCTATAAGAACAGCACTTGATTCTGCATCTCTTACCTCTTCCACTGTTATAGATATTTTAGATTTTACTATTTTAGCTAGATCGTCATTCAACAACTTGACTCCCGCACCACCCCGACCTATAACAACACCCGGACGTGAAACTTTTAAAGTTATTGTTACACTATTAATGCTTCTTTCTATTAAAACCTCTTCTAAACCAGCATTTGATAATCTATTTTCAAAAAATTCTCTAATTTTTATATCTTCTATTACATTAGTCCCATACTCGGACTTACCTGCAAACCATTTAGATTTCCAATCTCTTGAAATCCCAGTTCTAAAACCTGTAGTTTTAACTTTATTTCCCATTACTTTGTTTTTGTATTCAATTTTTTATTAGTATCTTTAACCTCGTCACTTACTAACTTTTCCTTTAAATCAGTACTTAATTTTACGTAAAGATTGGCTTTTCTTTTTCTAATAGGGTTAACGTGACCTCTACCAATAAACCTGTAGCTTTTTTGTAGTGACCCAGGCCCCACATAAGCTTCGGATACGGTAATATTAGAAGTATCCACCCCGTCAAAAAAGCCTACGCCTGATTTTATCAGTTTAAACCACATTTTAGAAGCTTTTTTGTCATTAAACTCTAGAGTTAGTAAAGCATCCTTAACACTTTTTCCTGTTATTAAATCTAAAAGCAAACCCGCTTTTCTAGGAGTGGATAAAGCATTTATTAAACTGAATATCTTTTCTTTCTTCATTTATTTAAGCAGTCGTTGCTAACTTTTTACTACTATGACTTCTAAAGGTTCTTGTAGGAGAAAACTCCCCCAACTTATGACCAACCATTGCCTCGGTTATAAATACAGGTATATGATCTCTGCCATTGTGAACGGCTATATTCAAACCTACCATCTCTGGAGATATAGAAGATCTCCTTGACCATGTTTTAATTACGGCCACAGATTTTTCTTCTTTAGCTTTTAATATTTTCTTCATTAATTTTGGATCTATATAAGGTCCTTTTTTTAGTGATCTTGACATTACTTACTCCTTCTGTCTCGAACTTTATAAATATCAGTATGTTTTCTTTTTCTAGTTTTATAACCTTTCGAAGGTACGCCTGTTCTAGAAACAGGTGTCTTCAAACCTATACCAGTGCTCTTATAGGAACCTCCGTGTGAGTGATCCCTAGGATTAGAGAAAGCAATTCCCCTAACTGTAGGTCTAATACCCATATGTCTCTTACGGCCAGCTTTTCCAATTTTTGTATTTTTAAAATCAGCATTACCTAGTACACCGATAGTAGCCATACAGGAAGCCAAAAATCTTTTTACCTCTCCTGAGGGCATTTTGATGTTAACGTACTTACCCTCTTTAGCAGTAATTACTGCCGAGGTACCGGCACTTCTAACCATCTGACCACCTCTACCTGGGTTAATTTCAATATTATGTATGGACACACCTAAAGGTATATTAGATAGTTCGGTAGCATTACCTATTTTAGGCGCAGCCTTGGAACTAGAAACTACTTTATCTCCTGCCTTTAGTCCTTCGGGAGCTAAGATATATCTTTTATCCCCGTCTATATAATTTACCATTGCTATATTACAATTTCGATTAGGATCATACTCAATTGTGTACACTAAGCCTTCAACATCACTCTTGTTCCTTTTAAAGTCGATGATTCTATAAAACTTTTTAGCACCTCTGGATTGGTGCCTTTGTGAAATTTTTCCTTTACTTCTACCTTTAGGTCCCTTTAATGGCTTTAATAAACCTCTTGCAGACTTACTCTTTTTGTTAGTCTTAGAGACCAAGAGGACCATGCCTCTTTGTCCTGGAGTTGTAGGTTTTAGTCTTTTTAACATAGTTTATTTTTGCTCTACTTCAAATAAATCAATACTCTGGCCTTTTTTAAGCTGAATAATAGCTTTTTTTATGCCACCTTTTTTAAACTTAACACCTTTTTTAAAATTTCTTTTTAATTCTGGAGCATTCGTTAAAGTATTAATAGACACTGCTGTTACATTAAAAACATTTTCTATATACTTTTTGATCTCCTCTTTTCTAGAATTCTTAGAAACCACAAATGTAAATTTACCCATCTTAGACATCTCTAAGGTTTTTTCAGTTATCTGTGGTTTGATAATTAACTTTTTCATCTTAAATCCTTGCCTCTAATTTTACGAAAGCTTTTTCAGAGATAAGTAGATTTTTTGCTTTTACTATATCCCATGAGTTTAAGTTAGTAACATTTACTAAATTAATTTTTGCAATGTTTCTAGAAGACAATTTAATATTTGTTTCGTTATCATGTATCAACAAAGCACTATCATAACCCTCTTTATATATATTAGCTATAAGTGCCTCAAACTTTTTCGTATTGGGCTTTTCTAATTTAAAATCAATAACAGAGGCAGTACCATTTTTTATATGGTTCTCTAAAACACCAGATAAAAGACCTTTCTTAGTATTTTTGTTAAATAAAAGTGCCCAGTTTGCCTCTAGTTTAGGACCGTGAGATACACCCCCACCTCTCCATATGGGAGATCGGGAACTACCGGCACGAGCTCTACCCGTACCTTTTTGACTCCAAGGCTTTCTTCCACCACCTCTTACCTCACCTCTATTTTTAGCTTTAGCATTGTTTTTTCTTTTATTAGCTAAAAAAACTCTAGCGTATTGTAAAAAGGTGTCATTTCCAAAACCAGAAGTGACTTTTTTATCTATATTTTTGGTTGTTTTATCGGTTTTACCGTTAAATACATTAATTTTCATTTTCTACTCCAACAACTTTTTTAGAATTTAATTGTAATAAAACTTCGGAACCGTAGCTTCCGGGTATAGGTCCTAATATTGCTAGTTTTTTTCCCTCAACTACAAGAATGCCTCTATTTTTCAAAGTAATACGATCTCCTCCATACCTACCAGCCATTTTCTTACCTTTTATGACTTTAGAGGGTGAAGTAGCTGCACCGATAGACCCTGGTGCCCTAGCTCTGTCAGACTGTCCGTGAGTAGCAGGACCCCCATGAAAACCGTGTCTTTTCATACCTCCAGCAAAACCTCTTCCTTTTGAGTAACCAACTACATTGACTGAGATACCCTGAACTAATTCAGAAGAATCTTGCGTATTTTCAACCCAAGTAACAGGTTTTACAACACCTTCATCAATAAATATTTGAGACATATTCAATTTTTTGACCTTAATATATTTATCCATTTTAATTTTTGGCAGGAATATTTAGAAACTAGTCTAACTTAACCTAGACAGTATACTACTTCGATCTTATATTAATGTCTACCCCAGCGGGTAAACTCAAATTTGATAATTCTTCCACCGTCTGTGAAGTTGGGTCCAAGATATCTATAATTCTTTTATGAATTCTTTGCTCAAATATCTCTTTACCCCTCTTATCAATATGAGGACCCTTTATTACTGCAAATTTGCTTATTCTAGTAGGTAAAGGTATAGGACCGGAGACTTTTGAACCAGTTCTAACTGCTGCCTCTACTATTTTTTTAGCACTCTGATCGCACACCTTAGGGTCGTACGATTTTAATTTTACTCTTAATATAATTTGTGACTTTGCCATTACAATAAAAAATTGCTTTGTTGCTACTTAACACAAAGATAGGCAACAACAAAACAACTTTAATTTAAAAAAAAATGGTGGGGATTTTACTCCCCACCAATTATTATTCTATTCAGTTATTTCTGTTACTACACCAGCACCTACGGTTTTGCCTCCTTCTCGAATAGCAAACCTAGTTTCTAACTCAATAGCTATAGGTGTGATTAGTTCTACATCCATAGCTACATTATCACCAGGCATAACCATTTCAGTTCCGGCGGGTAAAGTTACATTACCAGTAACATCTGTTGTTCTTACATAAAACTGAGGTCTATAACCAGTAAAGAATGGTGTATGTCTTCCACCCTCCTCTTTAGATAAAATATAAACCTTCGCTTTAAACTTTTTGTGAGGTTTTATAGATCCTGATTTAGCCAATACTTGACCTCTTTCAATAGAATCTCTTTCTACACCTCTAAGTAAGATACCTACGTTATCCCCTGCCTGTCCTTGATCTAATTCCTTTCGGAACATCTCAACGCCAGTAACAGTAGTTTTTATAGTATCTTTTATACCAACTATCTCTACTTCCTCTCCAACCTTAACAACACCTCTTTCAATTTTTCCGGTGGCTACAGTACCTCTTCCAGAAATACTGAACACATCTTCTACGGGCATCAAGAAAGGTTTGTCTAACTCTCTTGCTGGTTCTGGAATAAAAGAATCTACTGCGTCCATTAATTCTTCAACAGATTTAACGTATTTCTCGTCTCCTTCTAAAGCTTTTAAGGCAGAGCCCCTTATTATAGGAGTATTAGCTCCGTCAAAGCCATATTTATCTAGTAATTCTCTAATTTCTACTTCTACCAATTCTAATAATTCTGCGTCATCTACCAAATCAGTTTTGTTTAAGAAAACAACAACTGCAGGAACATTTACTTGTTTTGCAAGTAATAAATGCTCTCTAGTTTGAGGCATAGGACCATCTGGAGCTGAAACAACAAGAATAGCACCATCTACCTGTGCAGCGCCGGTAATCATATTCTTAATGTAGTCAGCGTGACCTGGCATATCTACGTGAGCATAATGCCTTTTCTCTGTGCTGTACTCTACGTGAGTAATATTTATAGTAATACCTCTAGCTCTCTCCTCAGGAGATTTGTCGATATTTTCAAAAGGTGTAAAGTCGGCTAGACCTTTACCAGCTAATACTTTAGTAATTGCCGCAGTTAAAGTAGTTTTACCATGGTCAACGTGTCCCATAGTTCCTATATTAACGTGTGGCTTGGACCTATCAAATTTTGCAGCCATGGTTAGTTGCTTTGTTTAATTGTGTTAAATAAGATAACAACAAGTAAACGTAAATTTATACATTTTTGGTTGACTTCTTACGTCAAGTACAAATTTTATATACTTAACGCGAATAAATCAAGTGATTAAAAGATTTCAAGCACTTTTTAGTCGTTTCCGGTCTTTATTTTTTCCACCAAGTTACCTGGAAGTGGGTCGTAATGACTAAATTCCATAGTCGAACTAGCCCTTCCACTGGTCATTGACCTTAGTTCTGTGGTATATCCAAACATTTCAGACAGAGGTACATAAGAAGAAATTGCCTTGGCATTTCCTCTCGCCTCAGTTCCTTCTACTTTTCCTCTTTTACTAGATAAATTTCCAATAACATCTCCTAAGTAATCTTCAGGAGTAACAACCTCTACTTTCATGATTGGTTCTAATATTTGAGGAGATGCTTTTTTACATCCCTCCTTAAAGGCCTCACTCGCTGCAATTTTAAATGCTATTTCACTGGAGTCTACATCATGATAAGAACCATCATAAAGTTCTACTTTTACGTCGACAACAGGGTAACCTGCCAATACCCCTTTATGAATAGCTTCTTTTATACCCTTTTCTGCACCTGGAATAAATTCCTTTGGAATGGATCCCCCAACTACTTTATCTTCAAACTCAAAACCAAAACCTCTTTCTTGAGGAATAATTCTTATGAACACATGCCCGTACTGACCTCTTCCACCGGATTGCTTAATATATTTACCTTCTTGTTCAACCATTTTTGTAATAGTTTCACGGTAGGCAACTTTTGGTTGACCGACGTTAACCTCTACCTTGTGCTCTCTTCGCATACGATCTACTAAAATATCTAAATGTAACTCACCAATACCTGAAATAATAGTTTGTCCTGTTTCAGGGTTTGATTCTACTCTAAAAGTAGGGTCTTCTTGAGCTAACTTATTTAAAGCCATTCCCATTTTTTCTTGGTCAGCCTTAGTAGCAGGTTCCACCGACATAGAAATAACAGGTTCAGGAAAAGTAATATTTTCTAATAGTAAGGGGGTGTCATCAGAGCATAAGGTATCCCCAGTAAATGTCTGTTTTAATCCGACAACAGCACCTATCTCACCCGCACTAAGCTCGTCTGCCTCTTCTCTGTGATTAGAGTGCATTAACATTAGTCTAGCTACTCTTTCTTTCTCGCCTTTATTTGTATTTACAACGTAGGTTCCTGACTTAATAGTTCCAGAATAAACTCGGATATAGTTAAGAGTTCCAACAAAAGGATCGTTTTGAACTTTAAAACTTAAAGCTGCTAAAGGACCACTTGGATCTGGGTGTAATTCTAGTTTTTCTTCTTTGCCAGGTATCTCAGCAAAAACTGGTGGAACTTCTTCAGGAGAAGGTAAGTAATCTATTACCGCATCAAGTAAGAGTTGAACCCCTACATTTTTTAATGCTGATCCTACTAAAATAGGGTATAACTCGTTTGCGATAGTAGCTTTTCTTAGAGCACCTTTAATTTCCTCCTCGGATAGGTCACCTGTTTCGAAAAACTTTTCCATCAATTTTTCATCTGTCTCAGCAACAGTCTCCAATAGTTTTTTTCGATAAAGCTCGGACTCTTGTTTTAAATCTTCAGGGATTTCCTCTTCATCAAAAGAAGCTCCCAAATCGTCGCTGTGCCAAACAAAGGATTTCATTTTAACTAAATCCACGATACCTTTAAAATTGTTTTCTGTACCTATAGGTAAATGCAGTACAGCGATTTTGGCACCTAACCTATCAATAATAGAATCTAAATCAGCCTTAAAGTTGACACCAATTCTGTCCATTTTATTAATAAAACAGAGTCGGGGAACGTGGTACTTGTCGGCTTGTCTCCACACAGTCTCAGATTGAGGCTCAACTCCGGCAACAGCATCAAAACAAACAACACCACCGTCAAGTACTCTAAGAGATCTTTCGACCTCTGCAGTAAAGTCAACGTGGCCAGGTGTGTCAATAATATTAATTCTATTATCTTTCCAAAAACAGGTAGTGGCAGCACTAGTTATAGTTATTCCACGCTCTCTTTCTTGTGCCATCCAGTCCATAGTTGCAGCACCTTCGTGCACTTCTCCTATCTTATAGCTTTTACCAGTGTAATATAAAATTCTCTCGGTAGTAGTAGTCTTACCTGCATCAATATGAGCAATAATTCCAATATTTCGAACATTCTTCATTGGAAAGTTTTTTCTGTTTATAACTGTTTTTTCTTCAGCTTTTTGGGCCATAATTAAAAATTAAATATTGAAACTACTATCTTAGTGTATCCTAACGAACAGCAGTATTTTAGGATAACGTAGCTAGAAAGTAAAGTTGGAGCTGCATTTTGCCCAGACTTCAAAAAGACTCTAGTAGGTTTTTGGGTCAACCAAGGAAGCCCCTAAATAAGGACTGTAGGTAGAAAAACCGTTTTCATCTATCTCCCCCTTTTGTAAATGCATTCTGAAAGTACCTATTTTGAACGATAAATTATCAATTTCACTCAGTAAAAAAGCCTCAATCGTACTTGGGGTAACAGGGGCACCGATTTCTTTTTTACCATTGTGACTAGCTACCATATGTATCAAACGAAGTTTTTTATTTTTATCAAAACTAGAAGGAATACACCTCTCTAAAAGAAGTAAACCCTGAACAACATGTCCCAGTAATTTCCCCTCTTTAGTCATGTTTAACGCTAAAGAACCTGCATCCAATTCTTCAAGTTTACCTATGTCATGGAATATTGCCCCGAACGCCAATTCGCTAAAATTAGCTTCTGGGTAAAGTTCCATTGAGGCTTTAGCAAGCGTTAAAATTTCATACACATGTACAACCAATCCTCCAACGTAGTTATGGTGTATCATCATTGCGGCAGGGGTTTTTAAGAATTTAGATTTTATTTCAGGTAAATCTAAAAGTTCTAGAATAAGCTTTTTAATCTCAGCATCTTCTAGGGAGTTTACTGTATCCAGAATTTTGGCGTATATCTCATCAATATCATACTCGCTGGTGGTAACATAATCTGCTGGATCAAAATCTTCAACTAAAATACTCTTCTCTATCATCACTTGATTCTCATCTCTAAAACTATCTACCTTACCCGTAACGGAGATAACTGACCCAATTTTTATATTTTCTAGATCAACATCTTTAAAATAGTCAGCCCATATTTTTGCATCGACCTGACCTGTTTTATCAGATAAAGTTAAGGTATAGTAATGAGTATTATTTTTACTTAGTTTTTTAACTATTTCTTTAACCGCAAAATTCTGTTTTAAAAGAATATCTCCTGGTTTGAGATCTTTTATGTAAAGTCTGATCATTATTATTGTGCTCCAAAAAATTTTTTAATAGACCTAGTTGTATTTTTTTCTTTTACCTCCACCGTTTTATTTTCACTGTGGTTCATAATCTTATTGTATAAATTAGAACCCAATATTTTGTCTAGCTCTTTTATAGACTTATCCAGCTCCTTAGAAGAAACGAGTCTGCGTTTAAACTCTATTATATGAGGAGAATAAGACTTTTTAAACTTTTCTAAGTCTTTTAAAAACTTGAGCTTTTTTTTCTCATCGTTAAAGGTATCGTATAGAAAAAATGAAGTAAAGCCTAATAAAAACCCCAGGATAATACTGGACTCACTTTTTTTTGACATTGCTAAAGTTTCGGTAAATTTCTAAACCTGTTTTAATAATTAAAGGTAGAGATACTAAAGAACCAGAAAAGTCCTTTATAGCTTTGTGGCTTTCATCAAAAAAGCGATTTGCAGTTTTTAGCATACCTCTAACATCTCTAATTACTATTACAACGTAGACCCCTACTATTAACAAGTTTAAAGCCAAAAGTAAAAGAACTATCTGTAAAATAAGCTGTAAGTCCATAAAGTTTATATAAATTACTCTATACTCTTATAATAGATTATTATTGGGTAATTATCTAATCGGTATTTATAAAAACCCTAGACAGCCGAAGAAATATAGCATTAAGCGCTAGCAAAACTTTACTGCTTTTTAATCTGTGCTAGTAGCTCTGATTTGAGCTGGTCTTTGGATCGTAGGCCTATAAATTCTCCAACAACTTTACCTTTATTAAATAGTTTCATATTAGGTATACTTTGGATCTTATATTCGAAAGCTAGAGGCTGATTCTCCTCAACTTCTGTATCTACTTTGCCAATCTCTAATTTGTCTTTTAAATCAGGGTCGTTTGATAATTCATCCAAAACAGGAGCCATCATCCTGCAGGGCATACACCAGGGCGCCCAAAAATCAACCAGAACATATTTGTCTGAACTTAATACTTTTTCTGAAAAATCCTTTGCTGTTATATCATGTGTGGCCATAGTTTTTTTATTAAAAATTAATATTTTTTTAGATCTTCTACCAATTGCAAGATATCCTTACATAAAATAGATAACCTATTATCTATAACTTTATAAACCTGATACTTGCCTTTTCTTTCACAAACTACTAATCCGGCTTTTCGCAGATAAGAGAGATGCTGAGATACTGCGGACTGAGAAAGACTGCAAACACTAAGCAATTCTGTAACGGTCTTATCAGATCTACCAAGACAAGCTAGTATTTTAACTCTTGTGATATTTCCAAGAGTTTTCGTAATTTTATTTTCTATAAATAACATATTAGCATATACTAATATGAATTGCAAAATACAGTCGATTTTGTTTTAGATATAGTCATAGTCTAAAAATAACCCATCAAGTATAATTGGCACATGGAAAAATTGAGCAGTAAAGAAATAAGAAATAGATTTCTTAAATTTTTTGAAAATAATCAACATAAAATAGTCACATCTAGTCCCCTGGTTTTAGAAAACCACCCCTCACTTTTGTTTGTAAACTCTGGAATGGTTCAATTTACCCCCTACTTTTTAGGTGAAAAAGACGCGGTCAAAGACTTTGGAAACAAAATGTTAGTAGATACCCAAAAATGTATACGAACCAACGATTTAGATATAGTAGGTAAAAGTAAATACCATCACACATTTTTCGAAATGTTAGGTAGCTGGGGTATCGGCGCATACAGCAAAGAAAAAGCAGTAGAACTAGCCTTTAATTTATTAACAAATGAAGAATATGGATTTGGTTTAGACCCAGGTAAATTTATACCAACAGTTTTTGCTGGCAGTGATGAAGCACCAGCCGATGAAGACACAATTAAAGCTTGGAACAATCTTGGGGTAAAAAGAGTAAGTAGATTACCAGCTAGTGAAAATTGGTGGGCTCCAGGCGGCTTAACAGGTGTTGGCCCCTGCGGACCTTGCACGGAAGTGCTTTATGATAGAGGACCTACATTTGGAGATGAGGAAGAAACTCCCGGATTAACAGATAATCCAAGATATCTAGAAATATGGAATGCGGGCGTATTTATGCAATACAACAGACCTACAGTTGGGGGAAAACTAGAAAAATTAAAAATGCTTAGTGTAGACACCGGAGCAGGTTTGGAAAGAATTACAACACTGTTGCAGGGAGTGGACAGTAACTACGAAACAGACTTATTCTCACCAATTATAGAAAAAATACTAAGCCTATCCGATTTAGAGCTTAATAAAGAAGACGAAAATATAAAATTTGGTTTACAAAGAAGTGCAGATCATCTAAAAGCATCTTGCTTTATTATAGTTGAAAACGTTTACCCTTCTAATAAGGACCAAGGGTTTGTACTTAGAAGAATGCTTAGAAGAGTTGTAGACGATTTTACTTGGAAGTTAAAAATAAATCCTATTAGAATAACCCAAATCATACCCGTTATTGTAGATTTATATAAGATACAATTTCCTGAAATCGACCAGCAAGACCTAATCAAAGAAGTCATAGAAACTGAATTAAGGGCTTACGAAAAAGTTGTAAATAACACAAGAAACTACATAAAAAGAACTTATGTAAGTAAGAGCCGGGAAATAGAAAATCCCTTTGACGTGTATCAGAGCACGGGCTCGAGTAAAGAACTAATAGAAGATCTGGCAAAGGAATTTAATTTAAAAACAGATTTTAGTAACTTTGATGCAAGATTAAAGAAACACCAAGAACTATCAAAAGGCAGCGATCAAAGATTTAAGGGAGGGTTAGCTAATACAGGAGTAGAAGAAACTAAGTTACACACAACGACTCACCTACTTCACAAGGCTCTTAGAGATACCTTGGGGGAACATGTACAGCAAATGGGAAGTAATATTAATCCTCAAAGGTTACGTTTTGACTTTTCTCATAACGAAAAAATGACCAGGGATCAAATTAAAAAAGTTGAGGGCATTATTAACGAAAAAATTAAGCAAACGTTACCTGTTGTTAGGGTAGAAATGTCTAAATCTGAGGCCGAAAAAAGTGGGGCTCTACATTTTTTTAAAGATAAATACGGTGATACAGTAAGTATTTATTTTATCGGAAAGGATATCAATAGTGCCTACAGTAAAGAGTTTTGTGGGGGGCCACATGTTAAAAACACCAGTGAAATTGGAAAAGTAAGATTAGTTAAAGAAGAAGGAGTAGGAAAAGGTGTAAGAAGAATTAGAGCAGAACTAAATTAGCCAGGGTTACTACACTCAACTTTATTCACCATATAATGTAGAATATAATTAATGATTTCTATGCCCAACTGGAAAAAAACAAAAGCTGAGGAAACTGAACTTTACAACCTAATCTATATAGGAACAAAAGGAGTAGATTACGGTTTGTGTGAGATAATAAAAGGTAAAGCAAACATTATAGACTTTGAATCCTCGTTCTTTAAAGATTTTGTAGTTTCAGACATCCCCAGCTCTAAAATAGAAGAAATTAGAGATTCTATAGACAAGTTACTAACTAAAAGTAAAGAAAGAACTGGAAAACAAACCAAGCAGACACTTTTGGGAATACCGGCACTATACACACTAAACCAAACTACTACTTTAAGAATTAAGCGAGATAACCCATCCGAAAAAGTATCAAAAAAAGAATTAGAAGAAATAAATATTAGAATCTTAGCAAATTCTAAATTAGAGGCCGAAAAAAAACTAAACACAAATCAAGATTCTGACTTAGAAATAGTTAATTCTGATTTCTCATTCATAAAATTAGATGGGTACCTAACAAAGGACATCGAAGGTATGAGAGGTAGTATTTTAGAAATATCTCAATTTAGCAGCTTTAGTAGCAAACAGTACCTAAACAATTTAGTGGCGTTAGCGCAATCTTTAAGATTATCTTTAGTCACGGTCACTTCCAGCACTTACTCTTTAGTTAAATATATAAAAGAAAAAACCAAATTAGAAAACTACATGCTTATCAACTTTGGAGGACACACAACAGATGTTGGAATAGTCTTTGGAGGAGAGCTAATAAATACTTCAAGCATTAGAATAGGAACCGAAAGCTTAGTCAGCTACATATCAGAAAAAACAGAAAAAGATCGCGAAAGAGTTATAGAAGCACTTCTTAAAAATGAACCCGACCCCTCTGAAGTAGAAGTATTACAAAAGACTTTCGAAGATTTCTGGTTAGAAAGCCTACTAAAGAGTTTAGACTCCATAGAAGGAATAAAGATATACCCAAATTTAATTATGATTTACGGAGATGAACAACTTTCTATAGATAAAAATAGAATTTTAGCTCAATTGGAAAAATTAAAGTTTAAAGAGACTCCAGAAATTCACAGCCTGAAAGAAAAAATAGATTTAGTGGGCGAGTACCCAGTCATACTAAAAAGTCTAGCGAATTTTATGCAGAACTTAAAATGAACAAAATAATTAAAATTGATACAGCTAATACTGATCTTGGAAAAATATTTGCGGATATAGACCAAACGGAATCTAAAGAGATCCGAATTATCTACGACAGTGAAATAAACAATCTTTTCTCTTCTAATGACATAACCTTAATAGAAGACTATGCTAAAAAACAAGGCAAGGAAGTAAAATTTTTGAATTCAGAAAAGGTTGAAAAATCGGGGTTTGTCATTGGTTCAGATGTAAACGAAAAACCAGTTACTCAAAATAGTAATAACCCAATAACTAACAAAAAACCAATGAAACTTAACGCAAATATGCCTAAAGTAAAGTTTGGTGCAGTACTTTTAGTAATATTATTAGTAATATCCGCTTTTTTTGCCGCTGGATTTTATTTTTTTAACAAAAGCTACCCAAAAGCTCAGGTTTTTTTGGATATAAAATCACAAGTTTATACGGGAACGCAAGATACAAGGATAATACTTGATCAAGAAAATGTGGATACCCAAACCGACTCAATACCTGGAAAAACTATAAGTGCTGAGGCAAACCAGGAAATTATCGTTATACCTACCGGAGAAAAAGAAATTGGGGAAAAAGCGGCGGGGCAGCTTAAAATCTATAACAAAACTAGCGATGACAAAACAATTAAAAAAGGAACAGAAGTTAGTATTTCGGCTGAATCAGATAAACAGTATATTTTTTACACAACTGAGGAGGTAAAAGTAGATAAAAAAACAGTTGAAGAAACAGTTACTGACACTGCTGGAGAGATTAAAAAAGCAGATGTCTATGGCAGTGCAAAATTAAAAATTGAGGCCTCAGAAATAGGAGCAGACTTTAACATCGATAAAGACAAAGTTAAAAGTATAAAGGTAGGAGATTACGATAAAGACGGTGAAATTACAGCAGAAATAGATACAACGCCAGTTGGTGGAGACAGTAAAAAAGTAACTGTTGTTAATCAAAAAGACTTAGATGATCTAAAAGATAAACTTACGGAAAAAGCAAAAGGTAAGGCCGAAGATAATCTAAAACAAAAAGTTGAAGAAGGTTTTGAAATTCTACAAGGTGCGTTAGATGTTAACGTAACTAGCCTAACCTATGACAAAAAAGCAGACGAAGAAGCTGAAAAAATTATTGGTAATATAACAATCAAAGCCACAACCTTAACATACAAATCTGCAGATTTAAGAGAAGTTTTAGCAGATAAAGTTAAGGGGCTAGTACCCGGCAATTTCTCTGTGGTCTCAGGTAACGATAACTTAATAGTTACAAGCTCCAGCAAGGAGCTAAAATACAACGAAACAACCGGAGTTTTAGAAAGCATTGTGGTTAGTAATAAGGTACAAAGTTCCGTTGCACCAAAGATTAAAGCAGAAGATATTGCAGCAGACATTGCAGGTAAACAAATAGAAGACGCTCAAAAATATTTGTCGGAGATAGCTAATATTACGGGAGCAAAAATAGTTATTAGCCCTAATATACCAATTTTTAACAAACACTTACCCAACAAAAATAAAATTGACGTAGAAATAAGTATAACGGATGGGACAGAGTAACTTTTAAGTTTTAAGAAATTTAAAAAGCTTAATTAGAATCCCAAAACCTTTCTAAAATTTTGGCAGCACTTGTAGAGTGAATCTTCTTTTTTATTTTTTTTATATCTGAGTGCTTGGTGAACATTTCACTAAAAGATTCTTTACTCGTACCACTCTCATCTACCTTATGTATCGGGATAGAAAAATTATCTTCTAGGTAACTAATAAATTTTTCGGTTTTCTTCTGTTGCTTAGAGTTTGAGTGTATAGGAAGACCTACAACTATTGCTTCTATATTTTCCGTGATTATTAATTCTTTAATTTTGGATAGTAAAAAATCTAAGCTAGATGTGTGAATAGGCGGTAACTCTAATATGCTCGGTAAGTCCCCCAAAGCAACACCGGTGTGCTTATCACCGTAGTCTAAAGAAAGAATTCTCATAAAGTCTGTAAGTAACCGTTTAGTAACTCCTTTACGTCAGCAAACCGGTCGTTACTACCCATTACAATAACAATTAACTTGTTACCTAAATTTTCGTAGCCAAAAACTAAGCACTCCCCTGCATTACTAGTGTAACCTGTTTTGTAGCCCACTGTTCCAGGTAAATCAAAAAGTAAAGAATTAGTATTATTTATTGCGTAATTTTGCCCGTCTAAAGATCTTAAAACGTAGGACCTAGTACCCATTATTATTTTTAATTTTTCAATCTCGAGTACCTTTTTAATTAAAATCAGTAAATCTTTACTGCTAGAAAAGTGCCCGGGCTCATCCAAACCAATTTCATTTTTATAAAAGGTATTCTTCAATTTAATATCGGTAGCCTGATTATTCATCTCCTTTATAAACTCTTGTCTACCTCCTGGAAAGTTAGCAGCCAAAACACAAGCTGCATCACTGCCACTTCTAAGCATTAAACCATAAAATAAGTCCTCTACATAAAATCTTTCACCTGCTTTAAAACCAACATTACTGCCTTCTAAAGTTACACATTCTGCAGGTACAGCTAAAACAGTATCTAAAGAGTAAGTATTAAATGCCAGGTAGGCCGTCATTAGCTTTGTAGTGCTAGCATTAGGGAGTTGGGTATCTATATCTTTTCCATAAAGTATTTGGCTACTATTTTTATCGTATATCAAATAACTTTTAGAAGTAAAAGCGGAGCTGACTGAAAATTCCCTATTTAGATAATCGGTTTTATCTCCTTGAGGTTTGTCACTATCTATCTTTTTAGGTTCTAATACAGTTAAAGGTTCTGCAGATTTTTGCTGAATTGTTCTTTGTAAAAAATAGCTATTAAAACCAAAGGAGAGACCCATTAAAAATAAACCTAAAAAAATAAAAACCGTACTAGTTGTTTTCAACTTTTTATGATTATTGGGCATACTTTAACTAAACTGTTTTAATTCCTAACTCTTTCAGCTGTGCGTCTGTAACATCATTTGGAGCATCCATAACAGCTGTTCTACCTTTAGTGCTAGAGGGGAAAGCCATTAATTCTCTAAGACTAGGCTCACCAAATAGTACCATTAAAAATCTATCTAAACCTGGTGCAATGCCGCCATGAGGGGGGACTCCATAAGTAAATGCTTTTAACATATGTGTAAACTGTTCTTTTTGCTCCTTAGAAAAACCGATTAAATCAAATATTTTGCTCTGAACTTCAGCACTATGAATTCTAATGCTTCCCCCGCCAACCTCAAAACCGTTTAGTACCATGTCGTGCTGTAAGCCCCTTGCTTTTGTAGGGTCAGTATCTAATAGCTTAATGTCATCTGGGTGAGGAGAGGTAAACATATGGTGGGAAGGTGCAAATTTAGCACTCCCAGAACCGTGAAAAAAATCTTCCTCGGACTGCTCTGCAAATAAGGGAAAATCTATAACCCACGCAAAAGCCATTTCGTTAGGATCATTTTTGTCTTTTCTTAAATCGGGTTTATCTGTACCGTACTTTTTTATAGCTTCTTTGTAGGGTATTCTAGGCCAAGGTTTTTGCTGTATCTTTTTTTCTGGAAAAAGATCTTCGACCATTTTTGTAAACATTGTTTCTGTTAAATCTAAAATATCGTTTTGTTCTACAAAAGACATTTCTAGATCGAGTTGGGTAAATTCCCCATAAGCCCTATCAGCCCTTGCGTCCTCGTCTCTAAAACATTTAGCAAATTGAAAATATTTTTCAAAACCTGCTACCATTAATAACTGCTTATACTGTTGTGGGCTTTGGGGTAGGGCATAAAAACTTCCCTGGTGTAGTCTCGAGGGAACTAAAAAGTCTCGAGCACCTTCAGGTGTAGATTTAGTTAACATCGGAGTCTCTATTTCACAAAAACCTTCTTTATGAAGGTAGGTTCTAATATATTGAGCAGCCTTACTTCTGTTTCGCATGTTTGCAGCCATCCTAGGCCTTCGTAAATCTAAGTATCTGTACTCTAACCTGGTTTCTTCTTTGATATCTAACCCATCTGTGTTTATAGGAATAGGAAGCTCTGCTGCGGTATTTAAAACTTCTACATCGGTAGGGTCGACTTCAACAGAGCCGGTAGGTATATTTTCATTGTTTTGGCCCTTGTTACGCTCTTTAACACTGCCCTTAATTTTTACAACATATTCATTTCCTAATTCTTTAAGTTTTGCGTAGTTTTCACCATAAAAAACAACCTGAACAATACCTGTTTTATCTCTTAAATCAATAAAACCAACTTTTCCGTGGTCTCGTATAGTATCTACCCAACCAAAAAGGGTAACTTCTTTTCCAATATGTTCGGGTGTGTTTATAATTTCAGTTCTATTTTTTAGCATGCGCTAATTTTATTACTACAAAGGCAAAAACTCAACAGGTTGGGAAAAATGATAGAGTATGTTGTATAGGGTATATAGGATTTAGATCTTGCTTGTCATTGCTAGCGCAGCGCGGCAATCTAATTATTTTCAACCTAACTACAAAAAAAAATCACCAATCCTCCACCATCTAAAAAAGGACGGAAGCAGTACTAAGGCCCCCCCCCTAGTTATAACAGAAAACAAACCATAGAAAGACAAAATTTTACGAGCGTGTATTTTAGCTCAACAAGGGTAGGATCAATTATTTGCAGAATTTTAGTAGTATATACTAAGTATATACTACCTAAACTTTTCTATAATACCTTTTAAAACACCTAAGGTTATTTGGTATTCATTAGAATCAATTTCTCTATAATCTCTTCTAATTTCTGCTTCTAAAGCGGAGATTTTAAATTCATTCAAATGTTCACAAATAGTTAATTGAGAATCATTAATAAAATTTGCCTGATTTAGATTTGTAAGAATTTTTGAGTGCAGGCCTGTAAAAGTTTTGTTGGGATAAAAAACAACCTCCTTTTCGTAATCAATTTTTTTACCATGGACATCTAAAACTAAGTCTATCTTATTTTTAGTTACAAGTTTAAACAATTCAATACGAAATTCTGAATCTTTATACCAGTTAGGGTCTTTTTGAACAGAAGTAGAAATAATACCCCAACAGCCGGTGGCACTACATAATTCATTTACAATTTGTCCAGTATTTGTATCTCTAGACTTTATTCTGTCGTTTCTAATTTGAGGAAAGTTATGCGGAGCAGACAAAAGAACAGGGATAGAACCTTTTATAATTTTAAACAGTTCGTTAGACATTTATGGTTTAGTTTTAAGTTTAAAAAAACTAATTACCTCCTCGGAAAATTTACGATTAATTACCGAAGATAATTTAGAGGTTGTAAAATTTTTTGGTAGGTGGCTAATATTAACCATACTAATTTTTATATTAGGTTTATTATTTTTATTTAAATTATCTTTTAAATACTGACCTTTTAGTACCCCATCTTTGACCCCAACCACATAATATATGGGCAAATCTGAACTTAATATTTGCTTTTTAATGCCTAAAACCATTTTAGCCAAAAAGAACCATGTTTTATGATCAATTTCTTTATCAACAATTTTTAGCTGTGTCGAAGAAACCGAGTACAACAGATACTTTTGAAAAAAAGTAGTATTCCAAACCCAATCCTGTAACTTTAAAAACTCTAATAATTTAATTGAATACAGGCCGACATATTTAATAAAAAAGTTAGCATCTAGGGCATCTCTTCCTGCACAGGGAAAAATAGGTAAATAACCCACACAATTTTTATTAACTTTTAAACCTGGCAAAAATAAGTAACCTAAAGATACACTACCCAAAATATATTTTTTATTTTTTCCTACAAAGTCAATTTCATTTTGAAAGTACTTAACTAACTCTTTATAAGAAAGATCTTGCAATGGGGGGACAGAATCTATAAATCCAGGTATTTCAATGTAATGAACCTCAAAATATTTGTTAAGTAATAACAGAACATCTTTCATTAGTATTCTGTCTACTCCCTCACCAGATAGCAATATTAAAGGGACTTTCATTTAGTTATGTAAAAGATTAAAACGATTCGAGACAATATAAACAACCCAAGAGACCAAAGTAGCCACTGTGGCACCCCAAAACAAATCAATAATAGTAACTACCAGAGGCCAGTCTTTTACCAAAGAATAATTTGTTAAATCATAAGTAGCATAAGTTATAAAACCAAAAAAAGCGGCGGATATAAGTAAATTTTTTAATGACCTAACTTTAAGAGCAGGGTAAATAACAAATACAATTAGTGCCAGGGCAAAGGCTATATAAAAAATCAACGCGGGGACTATTAAAAAATTTTCCCTCATAATATATCCCAGCTGTTCTTTATAAAAATTTTTGGATATAACACCCAACCAAATTGCATCAAAAAATAAAAAAGTCGAGAGAGTTAGAAAATAAATTTTAGTTAAAGCACCCATATAAGAAATAGAAAGAAAATTTAGCTAAAGACTCGTCAAAGTGATCTCTAGATATGTTGTTATGATATCATTTATTTAAAGTATTAAATAAATATTAATATGTCCCTAACCCCTTTTAGGATTGAAGATCCGATGGAAATTGACGCTATAAGATCCTTAGTAGAGGAGACACCGGTGCAACGACCAGATGTTGTAACCCCCTATATAGATAAACCTATTAGAAGAGTAGAGGGCCAACCAATAATATCCGAAGATCCCCTGTGGGGAGATTCTTATTTTTTCATCCAGGGTTCTCTCCTAAACGGCCCTCGGCTAAGGGAAACTTATTATGGCAGGAACGAAAAGGGTTACCCGACATGTATCCTAATTCACCAAGAAAAGCAAAAACCAGGAGATCTTGCCGACACCCAAGCCTACTACAAACTAGAGGAGGCATTGGAAAAACCTATAAACTGGGGTCTGGTGAAAAATTCTAGAGAAATACTTGCCGAAACAAGGCTCTGGGGACATTCAATAGATTCAAAACCATTGCCCGGAGAAAGATACCCGGGCTTTAACGGCTCAGGAGAGGACATTATACGAATCTTCCAGTTTGGACTCTGGCCAGCTAAAGGTCAAAAATGCCCGTGGTTGAGTGATTTTAGAATGGGGGCGGCAGGTGTTAGTGGTTTTCAGGCGGGACTTAAATTTGATGGTTTAGCAGTGGCGATGAAAAAGGGAACACCCTTAATACTTAATGATAAAAACGAGGGTTTTATAGCCCCAGCAGAATTACTATTTATACTACCAAATAGAGAAGCTGCTGAAGCATTAAAGGAATTTGTAAGAACAAATCTCGGCTCGATATTTAGTAACGGTACTATACACCAAAAAAGGCTAGAATTAAGTGAAGATTTTTTAGAAAAAAGAATAATTTCAATCGAAGATGAAGACTTTAAGGAGGAAGTCCTAAAATTTAAGGATTCTTAAACTAAGTTAAAAAATAACTGGGTAATTGTCGGCCGGTTTCTTCTAAAATATTTTTTCGTTTCTCTGTAGGTATTGTTTTTGCAAAGTTACTAATTTGCGTGCGCATTTCGTCTAACTTTTTATTATATTCGTTACTTATTGATAAGAATTCTCCAGGAGGTAAAAGAGATCTGAAGTTATCCGCTATTACTTCTCCCAATACTAAGTTTTTAAATAAACTTAACCTATCATCAGTTCTTACAGTCAGAGTTAAATTTAGAAGTTCCTGTAAATTGTTTAGAGTTGGAAACATATCATTAGTTTAGCAAAAAAAGATTAAAAAGACTTTTTTATTACCTTATATTAAACTTTGTGAATGATATGGATTACTTATGCATTTTCTTCTGTAGCATTTTTTGTTGTACTAAATCTTCTTTCAAAAGTCTTAATGAAAGACAGCAAAGATACAAGAGCTTTTGCTTTTATTTTTAATTGTATAAGTGCCGCTTTTGCACTAACTATTTTTATAGCATCCTCTGGATATAAGAATTTACCAGATAATTATTCAACAATCGCTCTGACAGTTTTACTAATTTCCTCATTAAGTTATGGGCTTTTTGAAAGGTTTAAATGGTACGCGATTAAACACACCGAAATTTCTGTAAATACAGTTATAGTTTCTTTGGCAACTCCTTTAGCCTTTTTATCAGCAATATTTTTATATAACGAAAGTATAAATGTATACAAAGTTGTTGGCACAGTTTTAGTTGTTATAGCTGTCTTTTTTACAACTAGTAGGGCAAAGGGCAAGAGCACTACCAAGGGCTTGCTAACCTCTTTTTTTACTATGGCTCTAATTGCTGTAGCTTGGAGTTTTGATAAAATGGGCAGCCAACTATATACTCCAGAATTTTTTAATATTTTGGTTTGGACCTTCCCTATTCTTTTTATAGTTTTTCCTAAGATAAAAATTCAAAATATAAAGATTGAGTGGAAAATCAACAATTATAAAATTGTTTTAATATCTTTTTTAAATGTAATAGGCTACTACTTAAATTTAAAAGCACTTCAAATTGCCGAAGCCACGAGGGTAATTCCAATAATTGAATCTTCTGTAATTATTACAGTTATTGCGGGAGTATTTTTACTTAAAGAAAAAGATAGTTTAAGCAAAAAAATTATCGCAGCAATTTTATCTTTTGTAGGGATAATTTTATTAACTTTTAGATAGAAAATTTTATACCAATGACTATATTTGATATTTTTAGTGTAAAATTATTTTAATGACAGAATCAACTTCACAATTTTCATCGGAGACGGAAGTTCAAAAAGCTGAAATCACTACGGCTATTGAAAACAGCTCGCATGGTGAGGATAGACTTAAGGTTCTTGAGCACCCAAATTCCTCGGCTAGCACTGTAATTTTATGTGATGGGGCGACAGCAAAAAAGGACGGTGCAGGTGGCAGGGCTGCTGAGGCTGTTATAAATTATTTAGGACAGGCCCTAAATGATTTGCAACAATCCCACGGTGAAGATCTAGAGATTTTTGCAGACAACTTAGTAAAGGAAGTAGTAAAAGCAAGTAGTGTGGCACAAAGAGAGGGTGGACAAACAACTGTAAGTATCGTACATAGTTTTGGCCCCATTAAAGAAAACCCTAGTAAACATAAATTTTTAGTGTGTGCTACAGATGATTCCCCTATAATTATTTACGATCCAAAAAGCGGAAGATTTAGAAGATACCCCGCACCTCCAGAAAAGGTACTTTTAAAAGAAACATTAAGTGACAAATCTATCTATACCGGAGAAATGGGTGGACAAACTGCTTATGAGTGGTTAGATAACTCGGTGGAACCTCCAAAAAATAGGCAAGAAGAGGCCTTAAATAAGAGCAGAAGAAGAATACGAAACTATCTAGGAGGAGACAGGCCACCAACCCCGGATGTTCAATGGTTAAACTTACCGGACACAGCAGTGATTTTTGTTGGATCCGATGGTATAACAGATGTCCTCCCAATTGAAACCACGGAGGCATCCAAAAAAAGAGGTATTTTTAGTATTACGGAATTAATGGCACAAGGAAAAGATGCTTCACAAATATTGGAGTACGCGGTTAAAGTAGCTGCCCAAGGAAAGGAAAATTATTTTAGAGCAAAAAGGGATGACAGGTCTTGCGCGGTTATTACGATGCCCAAAGCTAAAAACTTTTTTGGCAGAGCAGGAAAAATATTAAGAGAGACCTTTATAAGAGCAACAAAAGGCGTAAGAACACTGGCTACCTATAGTGAAATAGTTGCAAGTAGTCCAACAGCAACAAAAAAAGGGGAAACTGCAGATAATAGCCCATTCCAGGATATTGATACAATAATAAGAACATCTGGAGACGTGGCAGAAGCAAATCGAAAGATACTCGAAATATACGAGAGAGGAACTCCTGGGTATGAATATTGGATGCGAAATACGGATAAATTTTCTATCGGATCAAAAAATTAAGATCACATCGGCAGTATTAATTAAGTGTCTTAAAAACCAAATTCAAATTTAGACTCAGTCTATTTTTTGGAGGTAGTAGACAGGAATCTATAATACTTTATCAAGTAACTGCAATATTTCGTCATTTAAAAAATGGGTTCTGCCAATTAAAGACCCCAGCTGCAGGTCTCTAGTTAAATCCAAGGGTTCCCTGTTTTTAGCTTGACCCCTCCCATTTAACTGATTATCCACAGCCTCTTTAAATTGCCTTCTCAATTCTCCTACTCTCTCTAAAGCCTTTAAGTCATTTTCGTTAGGTGTACGATCAGCGGATAACTGATTCCACCTATCGGCTGAAAGGACCTCATTTATAGCAGAATACCTACCAGCAACCAAGGCTACATAGGCGTCGGAGCTCTGAGTACATTCTGCAACAGTACTTTTTAACGTAGCCTTTAAACCATCCCTCGTGAGTTCAGGTTGTTTAGGGTCTCTTTTTAAGTTGTAACTAGTTATATAGGCATCCGGATCTTGTAAAATAGCATCTAATTCGTAAGATTTAACTGCTAATTGTTGAGGTAAAGGAATTTCCGGAGTGGGGTTTTGGGTCGCAGCCCTTAGTTCATTTAGTCTATAGTCAAGATTACGGAAAGAATTTATCACAGCAGTGCCTGGCAAATCCTCCTCCGTCCAAGACGGAAAAGTTTCACCAGTGTTTGTATCTATAGTAGATAAAGTACTGTTGTTAAAGATAACGGCTGAGGGAAAAATGAGGGTGGTGGTTGTGCCGAAATCTTTATATGCAGCCTTAAGCTTTTCTACCGCCTCTGCTCTTTCAACAGCCCCACTGTCGGTGGAATCACCCGAGGGCTTAGTTACAGAAGGAATAAATTCCTCACCGCCAATAGCTATTGAAGTTACAGAGGATCTTACCTCGGCTTCTAAAAGACTAAGATTCGGATCTAATTCAGTCATACAGGCAGTTAAATTAATTACAAACTATAACATTATTATATAGCAAACAAAAAAATTATAAACTTTATACCAACTGACTGAACAGTTTTAAAGTATTGTGAATTTTAGGATTGTGAATCTTAATTCTAGTAAAATACCTTATAAATCCAATATTTCCCTAAGTATGTATTTAAAGATTAGCTTTACCAAAGCATAAGTTTAACAATATATAAAGATCCTGGAAGCTAAATAATTTTTATTTTTTAGGGCGGTAAAAATCACCCATCAACTCTGTGTATGCTTGCCAAAATTCAGTTGGACTTAGCTTGTTACTGTAATGTGCGTAAATTAAAAGGTTAATTTCAGGCCTTATATCTAAAATGGGCGGCCAAACTCTTGCTAAATTTGCACAAAGATCTACAGCATCCTCACCAGCTAAGACTATTCTTAATCTGTTATCTCTATCAGAACCTATTCGCTTAATAAATTTTTCTTCCGGATACATATTTTTAAAAATCCTGTGCAAGTGACTTTCCCTCTTAAAATCAAGTTGAATTCTGGTGTCCCCGTTAGGATCATGCTTTTTAGTAGGTTTAACTACTCTTATTGCACCTCTATCAGTAGCTAATATCCCTGCCAAAATAGCGAGGTGAAAATCTGATACATCTTCAATTAATAATGCAGACTCTACCACTTCCCTAGAGTAGTCAATTAAGCCTTTGAAATAATCCGTTCTTTCGTTCTCAACAACCACCAACAAGGTATATTGGGGACTAGATTTTTTTCCGTAGCTTAAAACCGCTGTCTTCGCAAAACTAGGCACTACCTTAGAAAGAACAGAAAAAAATGCGGGGCGTGTTGTATCAGCCTTTACCTGAGGAACCCTTCTTTCTGGTTTCCCCTTTTCAGCTTTATTGTAGATTCCAAAATGTAAGGATTGATCCACCATACCTGCTTGAAAGTAGGGATAAAGAGGGTGATCAAAATACTCTCCCAAAGACTCAACAACAGCTCTATCGGGAACAAAATCTTGGGGGTTAACAGGTAAAGGCTCCTTAGCTTTTAAATGATCGGGCTCGCTTGGAATAAATTCGGTATTAAACTTTTCTAAATCCATAGTATACAAATATTATATACTATAGGTTATCATTTAGCCTAATCTTTGTCAATACAGGTTTAAAAGTGGGTCTGGGTTGAAACTGAAAAATAAGTAGGAAATATCTTAAGTTAAAGAAGATATTGAATCAGCTTTATCCTCAATAAACACCTTGGTAACCAAATCAATAATTTTCTGGGTTTTGATATACCCTTCGGCACTTAATCTTTCTATTTTTGACCTATATATTTGACTGGTCTCCCCGATTTGTCGATTTAGGTATTGACCGACGATAGCCTCAATTTCAGCAATAACGGGTCTCGAGAAGGTTAAAAAAAGGTTTCTTTGTCCTGTATTAAAATTCAAGACTCTAATTAGGGCTGCCCCTATTTCCTCTTTTTTTAAAGGTTCCATCCCCCGATCACTGCGCTGCTTATTTAAAGCTTCCAAGGAACCTTCAGGATTTTCTAAAAAACTTCTTATATTCTTGGGATTCATTACCATACCTGTATTTTGATCTCCAAATTTAACAGAACTATCCATACCGGGTAACTGTTTTAATAAGGGGTCGACCCTCTTTAAGGTAGCAGAGCTGTTAGCTAAGTCATGGGCATTAACGGAGTAAGCGGCCCTCTCTCTTTGATAGCCCTTAGGGTAATCTGCGTACTCATCCAAAAGTAACAATAAGTTTTCCTCATCCTCCCCAAGAACTGTTTCTTGTTTAATAGAAGTAATTTTTTCAGGTACCGCACTTTCAGAAGCCTCCGTTTCTGGTTCAACGGGAGGTTCGGGAGTAGGGGCTGGAGAAATTCTAGGTAAAATATCAGGCATAATAAGGTTAATTTATATTAGAATTATATCAAACAAAAACAGCTTAAAAAACAACCGGTATAGTAAGGTTTATGTCTTTTTCTGCAAGACCGGATGGATTACTTTTTTGTAAAACTAACTCCCCTCGTTTTATATCAGGAGATGTAAAACTTAGTTCAACTGAGAAATCGATAAAATCAGAATTCATCCAGTCTTCATTGGTTGTTACTAAACTATGCGTAATCTCCGTACCGGAGGAGTCATTTAAGGTAATTAAAAAACTTCCTTCAAAAAACCAGCTACCTCTTGCCTTACCTTTTACAGTTAAAGGGCTGGTTATTAAAGTGTCTTTTATGGGATATTCCAGCATAATTTGATCTGAAAGATCGCTGTTTGCAATTTGTTGTACAAAAGTTTGTCCGTTATAGGTACACTGAGCAGGGTACATCAAAGTAATTTGTCCGTTAACCTGCACACACTCATCATAATTTGTAACTGAAGGGCTAATTACCTCAGAACTGAATAAGGGTAAACCAAAATAAACACCTAATCCAAATAATAGGGACAAGATTAAATAAAGAGATTTTTTGTTTATATTCATAAAATAATTATAGTAGATAATTTAAAATACCCTACTATCATAAGCCCAGTGTAATAAGGCTTGTCTTTGCCTTGGTCTGCAAGTTAAATCACCAGGCAAGCAATTTTTTGCAACTTGAGCCACGTGTCTATTCATTGCCTTCCATCGCTTAATCTGACGGTCATCCTCACCGGTTAACCTTCTTCCCATGTAATACCTACAATACCACTGAAACCAGCCACGGGGATCATGTTCGCTGTTTATCCAGCCTTTTTTAACCCAAACGCTCAATGGTTGCGATGCGTCAACTTTAAAAAAGTTAAGATCTCTGCTGTGTCCAAAAACCCCTTGTGGATGAAATCTTACATTTAAAAACCAATCAGAGGGAAACTCATTTTTACAATCACGCATATATCTACCACCAAAAACCCCCATTTGTAACATTTGTTTTGGAGTTAAGTCTGGTTTAAAATCGATAGCAAAATTTTTACCTACAGGTTCTGTTAAAGAGTAAACATAACTCTCTTGCATTTTATCGTTAACCAAAATATCGCCAGTTACTTTAAGCATTTTTATTAAACCAAGGAATTAGAATGCTTGTTTTAGATTTATAATCAACATAGCTTTTATCTTTTCCCCATTTTTTATCAGCATACTTTTCTAAGGGAGGTATACCTGTAGCAAAAAGTAATAAAACGACAATAAACAAAGGGCCGCTTAAAGCTATTATTTGAAATAAAAAGGAAAGAGATGGGAAAACAAAAATATAAATACCTAACCAACAGAGTATTTCACCAAAATAATTTGGGTGTCTAGAGTATTTCCATAAACCAACGTTAATAAACTTGTCTTTGTTAGAAGGATTTTGTGTAAATTTATACTTTTGTAAATCTGCAAAAGATTCTATTATCAAACCAAAAAGCCAAATAGATATACCGGGCATAAAAACACTTTTATTATCACTTTGAATAAATAATAAAGAAGGTAATAAAATAACCCATACCGCTAGACCTTGTAAAACCCAAAACCTTAGAAAGGCAAAAAACGATTCTCTAATACCATCAAAGCGCTTGTCTTTGGTTATTTTTCTGATCCGAATAAATAAAAACGCGCCAAGCCGCACACCCCACAAAAAAACTGCAAGCCAAACAACTATATTTAAGGGAACAATAGAATTTTTTAATAATGAAAAGGTAATTAAAAAAATGAAAGTTAAAGAATAGCTTAAGTCAGTAAGTTTATCTGTTTTGTATATAAAGGCAGGAATAAACATTAGTATGTTTATTAAAAGTGCAAAGGTCAAATATGTTATTAAAGTACCCATAAATTAATTATACAACTAACTTTTACCAAAATAAGGTTGGGTTAGAATTTGAACCTGGTCTTTCTTGTAAGGTTTAATTAAGTAAATCTCTTCAAAAATAATGGAATGTGCTTCATGTATTTGTAAAATAGGATTAAAATTGTTATCAATAAAAATCGGATCTTCATAACCATAAAGTAAGCTAGGGGTAAAGGGCAAACAGAACACAGTATTATCTATAAAATGCTTTTTTATTAATATGGAAAATTCTAATATTACGTAATCTTTTGTATCAATATTTTCGGATATTAATACCGAGTTAATTTCTTTTTTGTTTTTAATTAAAGGTTTTAGAGTATCTATGTTTTTTGTAAAAGTAACGTCTGTTAATACGGCCCCTTCTTTTTTAAAAAAACTAAATTTGAATAGGTTTATTTTTAGGCTATTCGCTACAAACTTTTTTACAGCTACATACTCAGAATCTTGCAAAACCCTAGGCGCATTAATATTTTCGGCGTAATCTGTATAATACCTTTTCATAGAAAATAAATTAAAGGTTAAGGAAGTTCCAATTTTAAGGAATCAATCACGGAATCAATAACTGGCTTTGTTTTTTGTAAGTATTCTTTGTTATATTCCTCGGATTTTTCTACATCACCCACAATAGATGTAGGATCTTCATAAGAAATAACAAATATTCCCTCCCCATAGTTTAAATAGTATGAGACCATATTTACCTGGGCTTGTTTTGTTGGGGTAGCAACTAGGGCTTCTCGATCTAAAATCTTTCCTTCCTTCACCAGATAAAAATCTTTATCAATTAAGCTATCACTCGAAATCAAGGAAGGATAAAACCTTAATTGTAAAAAATACCCAAAAGACTCTGGCAAGGACAAATTAACCACCCAAGCACTATCATAGTTATCTTCATTCAAGGTTACATAACTGGGGTAATTAAAGCTTATTTTATACTCTTCATTTGTAAAATTTTTTGAATCATCTTTTATAACAGTAACTACTTTTTGATTATCCTCCCCGGGAGTGGTAACAGAAATTTTAGTCCCCGCACTAAAACTAAGACCTATAGCTGTTTTAATTTGGTCCAAGGATAATCGTATTTCTGAGGTATGCAATATTTCACAGTAATTATCGTATTGGTTGTGGGATAGAATTGCATTAAAAATAGGGGGCTCTTGTAGGGTCATGTAAGGTGAAAAATACAAGGTAAATGAATGTTCCGCACAACCGCTGTAACTAATGTCGAACACAAGATCATTATTCTTAAATCCGAGGGAGTTTACGCTTATGTTCTCACTATTTTTAAATCTTGAGACATCTTCAGGATTTAAAACTTGGATGTTTACTTTATCAACGATTTCTTCAAATGGCTGTTTAGAAGGATTTGAATAGTTATTTTTATCTTTGTACAAGTAAACTCCGAGTACGAAAGTTACAAAACAAAGTATTAATAATGCGAGTAAAACCCATTTATATTTCATATAAGTGTGACTTTAATATATATTCTACCAAGAAATTGGCAACTATTCACCTTAACTAAAGTAAATTAAACCTATATTTGCTTTAAGCAATTTATGCTAATATCGATTTATGCAGATACTTTATAACGGCGCAATCGGAAGTTAGTCGCTAGTTAATTATTTTATAATAACTCTTTCAAGTAATTTTTAGATATTTTGTGGTCTTTTTTAAAAAATATAATTTAGTTGGTGCCAAAAAGTGTGATACAGAAGATGTTTATAGGGTAATTAATACTGCAAACGAATGGTTACTAAGCAGGGGGATGGATCAGTGGCAAGATTACTACACGAAGGAACTTGTTAGAAGTAACATTATCAATAAGGAAGTGTTGCTAGTAACCCAAAAAGTAGAACCAGTAGCAACTGTGACTATATCTACAAACCCCCCAAATTATTATTTAGCAGAGAATAATCCAGAAAATTTTGACTACAGCAGCTTATTTATTAACCCAACAAAACAAGCATTATATATCTCTGCTTTGGCGGTTATACCAAAATTCCAGGGCAAGGGTATAGCAAAAGAACTTGTTAAAATAATTGAACAAAAAGCCAAAGAGAGTCAAATTAATTTCATAAGGCTAGATGCTCGAGGAGACTACAAAGAGTTAATCAATTTTTATTTGAAACTAGGCTTTATAAAAGTTGGGGAATTACCGGAACCAGATACAAGCTACTTTTTAATGGAAAAGACTTTTTAAACCAACATAAAACCCTTAATTATATCTTTTAAAAGCGGGTAGGTGGTTTTTGCACTATTTATACCTCCCTTCTTTTGTATATAACTTACCAACTAGCTTTTGTTAAAACTAAAGACTGCGGATTGAACTGATTTTTTATTAATACAATAATTTATTCTTTTTTCATCAATCATTGTAATTTTATCCTCTTTAGCAAAGTTTTTAGCCAAATCTGTATAAAAAATATCTCTTGTGGGAACAAAATAGTGTGGTGAGAGTACACCAACCTTTTTAAAATCTAGTTGAACAACTCGCTTCGGGGGTAAATCCTACCACTCATTAATAGCTAACAGTATCGTGACTAAAATCTCCTTTAAATTCAAGGGCACCACTTTTAACCTGATAAATAACTATATTATTTTTAAGGAAACGTGGCGGAAAAGTTTTGGTAAAAATAAAGCTACTTTATAGATTTAAGTAAGGTATTTAATTCAGATAAAGCGTTAGTATCATTTATAACTTTCCAGTTTTTATCTAGTGCATACTGCAATAAATTTTTTGTAGGATTTAAACAAATAGGGCTTTCCACCTGCTGAAGCATACCGATATCATTTTCAGAATCACCAATAGCTATTGAGTTCTTTTTGCCATATTTTAGTACCAAACTACTAACTACTTGCTTATCACCTGCCAACGAATTTTTTATATTCCCGGTAAATATATTATTTTTTACTTCATACCTAGATGAAATAAAGCCAGCTAACTTGTATTTTTTAACAACTGCCTGAGCAATAAATTTAGTATTAGCTGTAATTAAATAAACGTCATAAGTTTTTTTTAAGTCAGGTAATATTAAATTAAAATAACTAAAAAAACTATCAGGATTAGAATTAAAGTAATTAATAGAATCATATAAAAGATCGGAGTATTTAATTCCTTTTAGAGACTTACAAAAAACCTCTAGCATACCACTTAATGTCTGATTATAAGAAAGATCTTCGCTTTTATACTTACTTAGTAGAGTAAGTATTTCCTCTTCAACAGCAGGAATTATTCTTTCCAATTCGATTTCATATTTAACGATGTCCAAAAAAGATTGCCCGTTATATATCACATGATCAAAATCGAATAGTGCCAAGTTTTTCATAGGGAGTATAAATATTTTACTCTAGCTCGCTACATGTCGAGGCAAAAACAAGGGTCGACAAAATTTTTAATTGTTCTGTGAAATTATTTTTATTAATTGATCTCAAACCAACTCTGTACCCAGTATCGCCTAAGTTTACCTCAACAAAATATTTTTCTTTTTTACTTAAAGAGTCTTGTTCCTCTCTACCAAGTAGCTTAACCATGGAGTAATTTTGAACAACGTTTTCTGGCAGCTTTATTAAATCAAATTTTAAGCAGCCTATATTTGCACAGTAGTCACCCATATAATCCCAGTTAAATTTTACCGAATTTTCAACAGAGTCAGTAACATTAAAGAATCGACCATCGTCGCTAACCTGTAACAAATAGCTAGGTGGGTATTGAAATTTTAAACAACCATTAAATTTGTTTTCATCGTTATTGTTTGCGTATGTAAAAGTTTCCCATCCGGTATAATAAGTAAAATATTTTTGACTTCTTAAGGCGTCTATCTTATAGGGGTACAAATCTTTAATTACCTGTAAAGGTAAATCTTTAGTGGTATCACTTTTATCAATAGCGTTTTGTAACGAAGATATTTTGCCGTTTAATACTCTTAACTTACTAGATTGATCAATTAAAACAAATACTATAAAAATTAAAGAAACAGCAAGCAAATATAATAAAACTTGTTTAACCATACACTAAGTTATAGTAGTCCCTTGAAGATTATAAATAAAGATAGTTGTGTAATATTAAAAACAAAGTTGCTACATATCTAACCCCAACACTACCCGAAACTCAGTACCTATGATATTATTTTAAATATGCATGAAAAATTTATGAGGGTAGCTATTGAAGAGGCAAAAAGATCTTTGGTGGCAGGAGGAACTCCACTTGCAGCAATAATGGTCAAAGATGGCAAAGTTATTGCAGTAGGCCATGCTCAGGTTGGAAAACTTAGGGATCCAACTGCCCACGGAGAAGCGGAATGTATAAAAATTGCGGTTAAAGCTTTAAATAGTTTAGATTTAGCAGGGTGCACTATGTACTCGACTGTAGAAACTTGTAGTATGTGTTTAAGTTGTGGTGCATGGTCTGGATTAACTAAAGTAGTATTTGGAGCTTTTAAAGAAGACATTGTCGGTAACCCCTACGAATTTAAAAATTACCACGCAATAGAGCATGTTAAAAATTTACAAGTTCCTTGGACAAGTGAAAATATTGAAATTATAGGTGGAGTGCTAAAAAAAGATTGTGCAGAGTTAATGAAAAATTTTAAAAACTGGGCCCCAAATTAGATGTTAAAGTATCTCCCCTTCTTTAAATTTTCACAAAAAACGATAGTTAATGAAGTAATTTTACTTTTTAATGCCCTATCATCAATTTTTGTAAGTTTATCTTTTTGGCTGTCTTGGAATAAATTCTATTTAATAGGACACACAGAATTCATAATTGTAATAACCCTAACCTTCGTAATATTTATTTTAAGTGTTTTTTATTACTTAAAGAAAAATACTAAGTACGTTTGTAAAATTAGTGACAAATATTTTTGGCTCTACCCTCCGTATATAAACTTACCTATCAGTATGGCACTTTCAGTTTACACTACATCAATTTTTTCTAATGCTTACAGAGAAGAGTGGTTAAAAATGCTAAAGGAAATGGACACCGTCTACTCACAGCTTGGGCAAATATTGCTTTACCTCATAGTGTTAATACCCTCTGTATTATTGGGTGTTTATTTAATAAATAAAATAATTACAAAATTTAAAAAGTACAAAATTGCACTTAGTGCAATTATCAGCTTAATTTTAGTATTAGTTTTAGGTTTACCTATAGGGTTGGTGAATAACATAGAAACATCCTCCTTTGGTGATAAAATATATTTATTAGCTGAATATGGTGTAAAAATGATTATCGGTTTTGCACCTTTAGCCTGGTTCTATGCAATATATAAAACACCTAACATAGAGCATAGAAAATAGCAGTATACAAGATCTTAAAAATCACTAGGTTTTATTTCTTTTATTACCAATTGAGGATAAACATTCCCATTCCACTCATTTTTATCATAATTAAAAAGTAAGTCGTATGTTTCACTATTTGTAAGGCTGGGCAAATATTTAGCTCCACCAAAAAATATACTTCGTATTCCTGTGTCCTTTAGAGTAAAGGATATGTGGTCGCCACTACTTCCTAGCAATTTAAAGTCATCTAACAAGGCATTTGAAAGTCTAAAAACAGGTTTAGTGTTTCCATTTCCATAGGGTTCTAAAAAATCTAAAAAGTTTAAAAATTCGTCATTTAAAAATTCTGATTGTACCTGACAATCGTAAATTAATTTAGGGACTAATAAATCTTTGTTAATCAAACTAGAAGTACTTTCTTTTAATGCAGTAATAAAATTTTCAAAATTTTCTTTTTTAATACTAAAACCAGCAGCCTGAGGATGACCCCCCCAGTTTTCTAAATGGCTACTAACAGATGCCAGTATTTTAGTAATATCTACCCCAGGAACTGATCTACAAGACCCTTTTCCCTCCTCACCCTCCCAGGCAATTGTTAAACTTGGTTTAAAAAAGTTTTGTACGAGGCGAGAGCTTATTAAACCAATAACACCCTCGTGAAAATTTTGCGAGTGAGGAACAATAACCAAATCATTTTCCGAAAGCCCCATAAATTTTCCATTTGAAATACCGCTTAAAGCCTCTTCGTACATAGTTTTTGTACTGTCCTGTCGATCAGTATTTATGCTATTTAAATCAACTGCTAAAGAGTCAGCTAAAGATTGTTCTTTTGTGGTAAGTAAATCAAATGAAATTTTTGGATCGAGCATTCTTCCACTAGCATTTAACCTTGGGCCTATCAGCCAACCATAATCAAATGATGAAAGTTTAGCAACTTTTTTATTCGCAGAATTTAAGATGCTTTTTAAGCCTGGCCTAGGCTTTAAATTAGATAAGTCTAAAGATTTTATAGTTACTGACCTGCCAACTACATTACTTAAGTCTCCAAGGTCACACACGTATCCAAGACCTGCAAGATCAACACCCGAATCTAAATCAACACTACCTACTATTTTTAACTGCATAAACTTAATAAAAAAATATGTTAAAACTGAGGCTGTTAGTTTGTCATTCCAAAAAATAGCATCTGCACCGGGTAACTTTTTTTTAATTTGATGATGATCTATAACAATAATTTTATAACCATCTTTTTGTGCCTCTTTAATAACCTCGTGAGAAGAAATACCGCAGTCTACCAAAATAATTAATGGAAAATCTTTAACGGGGTTTTTTTGTTTAATATCTGAATAAGACTTCCCGGAAAACCCATACCCATGATCAAACCTATTGGGTATAAAAACAGATATCAATTCATTAGCAAAACCCATTTCTAAAAAACCCTCGAAGCCAATTGCACTGGAGGTAATACCATCAACATCGTAATCCCCGTGAATTACTATTCCTTTTTTATTTTTTAGCAGATCAACAATTATTTTAGAGGCTTTTTTTAAATCTGTAATTTTGTAGTTAACAAGTGTGGGATCTTTAAAAACTTTTTTAAAATTAAATTCATTTATCTCTAACTCATTTAAATTTCTATCGGCTAAAAGTGCCTGTTTTAATTCGATATAACTTTTAGGGGGTTTTAGTTTTGCTTCCCAAATAAGATTTTTCATTGCATAATACTGGTTACTTATTAAATATGTATAAATTCCCTCTGAGAATTTTTAACTGATTTGTATGTCTATAACTATACCTTATACTATTAACGTGGAGAACAAAAAAACAAAAATACTTGCAACCATAGGCCCAGCTACATCAGACCCCGAAATTTTACGTAAATTAATCGAAGACGGAGTTAATTTGTGCAGACTAAACTTAAAACACGGTGAACATAGTTGGCACGAAAACATTGCACACCAGGTTAGAAGTATAGCAGAAGACTTAGGTGTTCACATTCCCTTAATAGTAGATCTACAAGGCCCAGATATAAGAACAGGAGAAGTATCTAGCCCAATACTAAAGTTAGTAGACGGCCAAAATGTTTTTGTAGAGACAAAGCTAACAGACAAACCATCTATAGAGCTTAAAAAGGAATATATAGAAGGATTAAAAACTGGACAAATAATTTTGATCGACGATGGAAGAATAAAATTAAGGGTTATTGAAAAAGTAAATACAACAAAGCTTGTGTGTGTAGTAGAAGAAGGAGGAGAAATAGGATCTAAAAAAAGTGTGTTTTTTCCCGGATTAAATTTAAATGTTCCTGCGGTCACCAAAAAAGATATTGACGACGTTACTTTTGGCAAAAAAATAAATGCGGAATATGTAGCAATATCTTTTGTTAGAACCGCTAAAGATATTAAAGATTTTAAAAGAGAATTAGCTAAAATTAACTATAACCCAAAAATAATCAGCAAGATCGAAACACTAAAAGCTGTTAAAAATATTGATTCAATTATAAAAGAAAGTGATGCAATAATGGTAGCTAGAGGAGATTTAGGAGTAGAAATTCAGGTAGAAGCAGTACCAAGCGTACAAAAACAACTTATTAAAAAATGCATAATGGTAGGAAAACCCGTAATTGTTGCGACACAAATGTTAAAGAGTATGGTTAATTCACCAAATCCGACAAGGGCCGAGGTAAGTGATGTTGCTAACGCTGTTTTTGACAAAGCAGATGCTGTAATGCTTTCTGAAGAAAGTGCTATAGGAAAATACCCGGTTAAAACGGTTAAGGTTATGGCTAAAACTTTAAGATACAGCGAAATAAATAATGAGAATGTAGACGAAGAAAATATCAACAGGCTAGACATAGACACTCAACTTAAAGCTATTGTTAAAACAGCAAAGCATATGCAAGCATTTTTAAAACAGGCTGGTGAAAAAGTTAAATACTTTGTTATTTTAACCGAGTCTGGGATTACAGCTCAGTACCTATCTGCCACAAGACCTAATATACCAATTATTGCCTACAGCCAAGATTTAACGGCAACAAGGCAGATGTCCTTACTGTACGGTGTTACCTCAGTGTGTATAAAATTTGAACCTACAGTAGACGAAAGTATTGCCTGCATTATAAAAAATCTACTAAAAGAAAAGGTTGTTAAACACGGGGATAAATTAATTTTTATATCGGGGCAAAATATTGGTAAAGCAGGACAAACAGATTCCCTACGTTGTTTAGAGGCTTAGTTATTTAACGCTTTTGTAACGTTTCTTTAATCTTTCCTCTTTTATAATTTTGTTTAAATAACTTCCTTCTACTAAAGATTTTTTTATTGGAAGAGTATTTGAAGTATAAAAGTTAAATAAACCCAACCATTGATCGAAATTTAAATCTAGAGGATTTGCCCTTAACGAAAATTTTAGGTCTTTAGATAATCTTTTTAGCTGAGTGTAAGTAAAAATATTTTTAAACACATTTTTATTACCCTTTCTCCAAACGCTTGTGCTGTAAACTATAAAGTCTTGGTATTCCTCAAGTATGGGGGTATCGATCAAGCTAACTGACCTTTTAGACACAGAGGCAAAAACAATATCTACTTTAGGTGTTGGCTTAAATTTAGCTGAAGGAATAGATTCAATAAAATTAAATGCATAAAAAGGTTTTAATAAAAGGGATAATTGGGTTTCTCTATTTTTACCATTATATTTCTCATAAACCTCCTTTTGTAAAATTAAATAACTAATAATAGGACTCAGTTCATTAGAAAAATAAAGTTTTTTTAGAATTCTAGAACTGTAATTAAAAGGTATATTTGAAAAAACCTTATAATCGACTTTTGGCAACGTAAATTCTAAAAAGTTTAAATTATACTTTTGTAGATTATTGGATTCCGGAAGTTTAAAAAATAATTTAGGGTCGGATTCTATAGCAATTACTGATCCTGCTTTATTAAGAATTTCGTTAGTAATAATTCCCCTGCCAAAACCAATATCTATTACTAAGTCCACCGACCTAATCTCGGCTTTATTTACAAGCCTCTTAACAAGTTTAGGGTCAGCTAAAAAGTTTTGAGAATGTCCAAAGTTTTCCTTGTACATTCTTATTTCTTATTACAGTAATCATAACTGGGGATTATATTAGCACAATATTGAAATAAAAAGAAAAAATATAAAAATACCCACTTCTACAAAGTAGAATTATCCGAAGGGAATAAAGCTGGTATGCTTATTAAATAGTTAGTGTTTTACCAACGAAAGTGAGAAAAAGCTTTGTTGCTTTCTGCCATCTTTTCGACATCCTCTCTCTTTTTTAGCGCAACAGAATTTTCACCTTTAACTATGTTTGAGAATTCACTTGTAAGCTTTTCTGCAGTACTGGCACCTTTTCTTTTTCTAATAGCTTCTAATATCCACCTAATAGCTAAAGCTTGGGATCTTTCATGTTTTAGTAAAACAGGTACTTGGTAAGTAGCACCACCAACTCTTTTGGATCTTACCTCTTGTTTAGGCATTACTTTTTTCATAACGTCCTCAAATATAACTAGAGCTTCTTTGGGATCTTCGTGGAGACTCTCTAATGCAGTGTAAACTGCACTTTTGGCTTTACTCTTTTTTCCATCCAACATTAAGTAATTAATAAATTTAGTTACTAATTTAGACTTATATATTGGGTCTGATTCTATGTTTCTTTTTACTGCTTTCTTTCCTCTCATGTTTGTTTAATTAAAATAATAAATTATTTATTCTTTAGGTTTTTTAGTACCGTATAAAGATCTACCTTGTCTTCGTTTTTCAACTCCTTGGGTATCTAAAGTTCCTCTTACAATTGTATATTTAACACCACCTAAATCCTGTATTTTTCCACCCTTTATAAGTACTACAGAGTGCTCTTGTAGGTTATGGCCTTCTCCAGGAATATAAGCTGTAACTTCTCTACCGTTAGATAATCTAACCCTAGCAACTTTACGCAAAGCCGAATTAGGCTTTCTTGGAGTCATTGTTTTAACCGTAATACATACTCCCCTTTTAAAAGGTGCGTTAAGTTTTTTTCTTCTATTGTGTAAAGATGAAAATATTTCAGACAAAGCAACTGTCTTGTCTTTTTTATTTATCTTTTTTCTAGGTTTTCTTATCAACTGGTTTATAGTTGGCATAAATACGATCTAAATTTATTCTTGACTGACTGGCTCAGAAACTCTGCTAAGTCTTTCTAGGGAGGCTTGATAACCTGTACCTACTGGAATTTTCCTACCTATTATCACATTTTCCTTTAATCCGCGCAATTCATCTGTTAAACCCCTAGTTGCTGCATCAGTTAAAACTCTTACAGTTTCCTGAAAAGAAGCTGCTGATAAAAAGCTATCGGTTTTCAACGATGACTTAGAAATACCCAGTAATACTACTCTAGCCTTTGCAGGAGTTCCACCTTCTGCAATAATACTTTCGTTAATTCCTTGTAGAGTGTCTTCTCCTAGTACTTCTCCTCTTAACATTTCAGAGTCCCCCGATTCTACAACCTCGGCCTTGCTAAACATTTGTTTAACCATTATTTCTAAATGTTTATCATCTAATAAAACTCCTTGTGAAGAATATACTTTTTGAATTTCTTCAATAATATAAGCTTCGGTTTGTTTTATACCCACAGAGTTAAATAGGTCATTTAAATTTAGATAACCCAAAGTTAGGGCGTCACCTACATTTACTAATTGACCTTCCTTTACTACTATTTCAGATAAAGGATCTACGTTATAGTCAACAAAAGGTAAATCGGCACTCTTATCAATAGAAACTATCTTAAGAGTCTTTTCACCATTTTCTTTTTCTTCAATCTTAACTTTACCAGAAATTTCTGCCATCACTGCAGTAGCTTTAGGAGATCTTGCTTCAAATATTTCTTCTACTCTTGGTAATCCAGAGGTAATATCTTTACCTGCAATTCCACCAGAGTGAAAAGTTTTCATCGTAAGCTGTGTTCCTGGCTCACCAATTGCTTGTGCGGCTATTATTCCTGCTGCGGTACCTATTTCAATATCTTTTTTGGTACTTAAGTCATGACCATAACATTTTGCACAAATACCATGTTTTGTCTGACAAGTTAAAGGAGATCTAACTTCTACTTGTTCTACATTTGAAGATACTAATTTTTCAGCAACCTCTTTTGTAATAAGTTCAGCAGCTTTGGCTACTACTTTACCTGCGGGGTCTAGAGCATCCTTAGATAAATATCTACTGGTAACTCTTTCAGAGAAGTCGGACAAAGATGTTTTATCTGTAGACCTAACCACCCTACCCTCGGTAGAACCACAATCTATTTCGTGTACAACCACATCTTGTGCTACGTCAACTAATCTACGGGTTAAGTAACCTGCATCAGCTGTTTTTAATCCCTTGTCTGTTAAACCTTTTCGAGCTCCTCTAGCAGCATTAAAACACTCAAACCCACTTAAACCTAATCGATAGTTACTTCTTATTGGTAAGTCTACTAGTCTTCCGTTAGGATCTTGTACCAAACCTTTCATACCACCAATTTGTTTAATCTGAGCTTGGCTTGCTTTACCTGCTCCTGCGGTAACCATTATTTTCATTGGGTTATCTTCTTCTAGATTATCCCAAGTCTTAACATCTAGTTCGTCAGTAGCCTTTATCCACTCTCCTTGAGAAAGGGACCTTAGCTCCTCCTTAGTTATTAAACCTCTAAAATAGTTTTGTTCAATCACAGCAATTTTCTTTTCAGCCTCATTAATAATATCTTCTCTTTCAGGAATCATCTCTACGTCAGAAATGGATACAGATAAGCCAGATTTAGTACCATATAAAAACCCTAAGGTTTTAATGGCATCCAAAAATTTAGCGGTCGCCTCGGTACCGTATTCCATAAGTATTTCAACAGCTAAGTCTTTAAACTTATTCTTTTCTACAATCGTATTAACAAATTTATGACCTTCAGGAAATACTTCGTTAGTTAGTATTCTACCTGCAGAAGTTATAACGGTTTCTGTATCATCAATTCTGTAATTTATAGCCTCGGTTAAAGAGATAGATTCTCCCTGTAAAGCCATCAAAGCTTCTGCCTTGGTATAAACTTTTTTAGTTCTAGGGGTCTCGTTATCCATTTTAGTTAGATAAAAAGTACCTAAATACATATCTCTAGTTGCAATAGCTACAAAATCGCCTGCTGCAGGCTTTAAAAAGTTTTGGGTAGCCATTACATAAGTTTTTATTTCGTTAACAGCATCTTCAGAAATAGGTAAATGGATAGCCATTTGGTCACCATCGAAGTCAGCGTTAAAACCTACTACCACCAAAGGATGTAACCTAATAGCATTACCTTCGATAAGTTTTGGATAAAAACCCTGAATACCTAACTTATGTAAAGTAGGTGCTCGGTTAAGCAACACAGGCCTTTCTTTAACTACGTCTTCTAAAACATCCCATACTACCTCTTCTCCGTCATCTACTAAAATTCTAGCGGTTTTTATATTTGGCGCATGTCCTCTCATTAAAAGTTCTCTTAAGATAAAAGGTTTAAATAGCTCTACAGCCATCTTTTTAGGAACACCGCACTCATTAATCTTTAATTCTGGACCCACAACAATAACAGCTCTTCCGGAATAATCAACACGTTTTCCAAGTAAGTTCTGTCTAAACCTTCCTTGCTTACCCTTTATCATATCTGATAAAGATTTTAATTGCTTGGTACCTCGATTAATTCTATTAGTTCTTCTACTCTTGTTTGCATCAATTAAAGCATCCACAGACTCCTGAAGCATTCTCTTTTCGTTTCTAACAATAATATCGGGAGCCCCAATATTTAATAGTTTTTTAAGTCGGTTGTTTCTGTTTATAACTCTTCTGTACAAATCGTTTAAGTCGCTAGTTGCAAATCTACCACCATCTAACTGCACCATAGGTCTTAAGTCGGGTGGTGTTACTGCAATAACTTCGGTGATCATCCATGAAGGATTTAACGAAGCTTTTCTAAAGCCCTCTACAATCTTTAGTCTTTTTGAAATCTTTATAATATTTTGGCCTTTAGCTACTAAAAGATCTTTTTTTAATTGACCCGCTAGTTCTGTTAAGTCCATGGAGTCTAAAATCTCTTTAATAGCCTCCGCGCCGATTTTTACCTTAGAAAAGGCTTGGATATAATCATCCATAGAATAATATTCAGCATCAGTCATGATAGAAAGTCTATCCATTGACTCGATTTTCTTTTTGTTTCTATTAAGCTGTTTTTCTGCTTTTTCTTGCTCTTTAGGTAATTTTCTTAAAAGTCTTTTATTTTTAGCATCGTTTTTAGCAGTAAGCTCTTTAATCTTTAAATCTTTCTTTTTAGCATCTTTAATATCTAATTTTTCTATCTCTTCTGCCAATTCTTTATTAAACATTTCTATCTCTTCTTCCAATTGTTTTTTAACATCTTCTCTTACAGAAACAATCTCTTCTTCAATACCAGACAAAACCTCTGCTTTTTTGTCGTAATCTACTTCGGTTAGAATAAAAGATGAAAAATATATTACAGCTTCTAAATTTTTAGGGGAAACATCTAACAAGGTAGCTAATTTAGAAGGAATACCCTTAAAGTACCAAATGTGAACCACTGGAGCAGATAAATCTATATGTCCCATACGTTCTCTTCTTACTCTAGCTGCGATAACTTCAACACCACATTTATCACAAATAACTCCCTTGTATCTAATACCTTTGTACTTACCACAAGAACATGCGTAATCTTGAACCGGACCAAAAATCTTTTCGTCGAAAAGTCCGTCTCTTTCGGGTTTAAAAGTTCGATAATTTATTGTCTCAGGTTTTGTAACCTCGCCAAAAGACCAACTTCTTATTTCCTCTGGACTAGCAAGAGTGATTTTTAAAGCATCTAGATTTGCTAATTTGTTTAGATCTAACATATTACTTCTCCTCCTTGGAAACTTGTTTAGACTTTTCTTTTTTTACCGACTTCTCTTTTGCAGGTTCTACATCTAAAGCGACTTCTGGTTCTACAGTCTCTGCTGCAGCTTCTTCAGATTCTACAGAGGTCTCTTCAACCACTGGAGCCACTTTTTTAATTGCAGTAAAGGACAAACCCAACCCGTTCAATTCTCTTATTAATAATTTAAAAGACTCAGGTAAATTAGGAGCTGAAATCTTTTCTCCTTTTAGAATTGATCTCATTGCCTTGTTTCTACCTTCCATATCGTCTGATTTTATAGTCAGCATCTCTTGTAAGGCACTAGAAACTCCATAAGCTTCCATTGCCCAAACTTCCATTTCTCCAAATCTCTGGCCACCAAATTGTGCTTTTCCTCCCAAAGGTTGTTGAGTAATTAAAGAGTAAGGACCTGTGCTTCTAGCATGTACTTTACCCTCACTCATATGGTGAAGTTTTAATACATACTGATTTCCAACTAAAACTGGCATAAAATAAGGCTCACCAGTTCTACCATCAATTAAAGTTTCTTTACCAGATACAGGTAACCCAGCACTTTTTAAAGCATTTTCAAGATCTTCTTCTGTAAATTTAGTAAAGGAGGGTATATCAAATCTTTTTCCAGTTCTTTCTGCTACCCACCCAAGTGAAGTTTCTATCAATTGTCCGACATTCATACGACCTATAACTGAAGTGGCTGAGATAACTATATCTACAGGTTGACCATCTTTAGTATGAGGCATATCTTCAATAGGAACTACTTTAGAAATTACACCTTTGTTACCAAATCTGTTAGATAATTTATCACCAATTCCAATTTTTCGAAGGCTAGCTATGTAAACAGTTACTTCTCTAATTACTCCCGTGGACATTTCTTCTTTTTCTTCTCTAGTAAATTCTTTTACACCAATTACAACACCACTTTCTCCATGAGGTACTCTTAAAGATACATCTTTAACTTCTTTTGCTTTTTCTCCAAAAATAGCTCTTAGTAACCTTTCTTCAGCAGAAAGTTCAATTTCACCTCTTGGCTGAATTATACCTACTAAAAGGTCTCCAGAAGAAACTCTGGATCCTACTGTTACAACACCGTTTTCATCTAAGTTTCTTAAATGATAGTCTGGAACCCCTGGAATATCTCTAGTAACCTCTTCTGGACCTAGTTTAGTTTCCTGAACCTGCACAGAGTGGTCGTGCACTGTTATAGAAGTAAGAAGGTCATCTTTTACTACCCTTTCTGAGATTACAATGGCATCTTCATAGTTGTATCCATCCCAAATCATATAGGCAACACGAAGGTTAGCCCCAATTGCTAATTTTCCATCACTACTATCAACGTTTTCGGCTAATAGGTCACCTTTACTAACTTTTTGACCAAGATTTACAACAGGTCTAAAGTTAATTGCGGTATCCGAGTTGCTCTGTTGATAAGTATCTAACTGATATTCAGCATTTTTATTATTAGAATCTTTGACTATTATTTGATCAGCATCTACAGAAACCACAGTTCCGGCAACGTCACTTCTTAAAGTGGCGAAAGCATTGTCTGCAGCAGCTGACTCTAAACCAGTACCTACAAAAGGTGCCTCGGGTCTAACCAAAGGAACAGCCTGAGTAGTTTGCTGACAAGCAACAGAAGACCTCATAGGGTCGTTGTTTGCAACAAAAGGTATTAAACCAGAAACCAAGCCTAAAATTTGATTTGGAACTACGTCCATATATTCTGCGTCTAAAACAGAACCCAGTCTAAATTCTTCACCTTTTCGTAAAGGAACTCTTTCGTCTGTAATAAAACCTTTTTCATCAATATTCACAGAAGCGTCTGTGATAGACAAGTTTCTTTCATCGTAGGCGGCCATATAACCAACTTCGTCAGTTAGTTTGATTCTATCTCCAACTTTTTCCAATTTTCTGTAAGGGGTTTCTAAAAATCCAAATTCATTCACTTTAGAATACATACCAAGGTACACATTTAAACCAACATTAGGACCTTCTGGAGTATGTATGGGATCAATTCTTCCATACTGGGAATAATGTACGTCTCGTACTGCAAAACTAGCCCTTTCTCTAGTTAAACCACCTGGACCTAAAACAGTAAGTCTTCTCATTAAATTTAAAGTACTTAAAGCATTGTATTGATCTGGGTATTGGGTTAACTGTCCACTAGCAAAGAAAGATTGAATTTTTGCGGCTACAGGTCTTGTAGAAATTAGTCTTGAGATTTCGGGCAAAAGTTCCCTAGGCTCTAAAGACATTCTTTCTCTTATATTCCTTTCCATTTGTATAAAACCAACTCTTACCTGCTGTTGTAGTAATTCTCCAACACTTTTAACTCTTCTGTTGGACAAATCATCTACTATGTCGTATTCACCGATATTATTTGCCAATCGTAGCATTTTTTTAACTATCAATAAGATGTCATCTTTAGTTAAAACTCTGCTGGAGTTTTTACTGTCTTCTAAGCCAACTGACTGGTTCAACTTAAATCTTCCTACTTTTCCTAGGTTGTATCTTTTGGTATTAAAAAAAGTACTTTCGATTAAAGCTTTAGCATTTTCAAGTATTTCTGGCTCACCAGGTCGTAATCTTGAATATATGTCTATAATTGCTTCGTTATAACTGTTGGTTTGGTCTCTTTCTAGGGTATTCTCTATATAGGATACATCTCCTGTATCAGAATCTTCAAAAGCTTTTCTAATTTGGTCATCTGTCTCTAAACCAAAAACTCTGAGTAAGATAGTTAAAGGAAATTTTCTTCTTTTATCAATTTTTACATTTAAAACATTAGTTTTAGAAATATCCATTTCTAACCAAGCTCCGTATTTGGGTAAAACTTTAACTACAGGATTAATTCTCCCTTTAGCTTTATCAATGTCTTCTAAATAAAGAATTCCGTAAGATCTAGTGAGCTGGTTTATAACAACTTTTTCTACACCGTTAATAATAAAAGTGCCTTTTGGAGACATAAGAGGAACTTCTCCCATATACTGTTCCGAAGTTTTCTTTTGTTTAGTCCCTTCTTTTTCTAAAGTTACTTGCAAATACCAACCTGCATTATAAGTTACTCCTTTATTTAAGGCTTCTTTGTAAGAGAGTGCAGGTCTATCTACCCGGGGATTTGAAAAGCTTAATATCCACTGCCTACCTGTAAAGTCAGCTATAGGGTTAACTTCGTCAAGTATTTCTGCAATACCTTCTGTAAAGAACCACTTATAGGAGTCTTTTTGAATTTTAGTTAAATCGGGTAGAGGGAAAGAAAATTTGGGTGATTGCTTTGATTTAGGCATATACAGTACCAGTCTATAATTTTTAAAATTTAGTTAATAGGTTACCTAGCTTTGACCTTATTTGAGGCGAAAAGACCGCTTTGACGAAGGAAAAGTTACCAAAAAATACACGCATTGTCAAACAATTGGTATAGGGAATATATAAAATACGCTAAATTATTATGTGATGTTTATGTAAGTACAACCTCTGTATTCTACAAGAACCTTTGTATATTTTCAATATGTTGATCTAAAGTCACTGCGTAATAGGCCTTGCCCAATTTATCGTGTAAATAGTAGTAATATGGGCTATTTTTAGCCTTTACAACAGCGTCTATTGACTTAATAGAGGGGTTAGATATTGGAGTAGGGGGAAGGCCTACCTTACCCCTTGTATTGTAAACACTCTCGCTTTTTAGCTGGTCTGTAGTAAGGGTTTTTGGCCAAAAATTAATCTCGCAGAGTTCTTGAATACACTGCTCAAAGTCTGCTTGAGAAATTATGCTAGAAGCATACTGAGAAGTGGCATCAGCATCTAAAGGCATCCCCTCTTGGTATCTTTTTATTAATATTCCAGCTATTAAGGGCAAGTCGTCTCCTCCATTTGTTTCTCTTTCTAAAATGGAAGCTAAAACTATAACTTCATTTTCGGTTAAATTAGGGTTCAAATTTAGTAGGTCTAATGTTTTATCTTTAAAAGTTTTGAGTTGTAAATCAACCAAAGATGTTGCTAAGGTATTTGCATCTATAAAATAGGTGTCTGGAAACAATTGACCCTCAAAGTCTTTTGCTGCTAAATAATAGTTCCAAGCAAATTCTTTATTAACAGTTTTAGCCAGGTAAAGGGCTGACTCCTCTACTCGCCACCCTTCAATAAAGGTAACCCTAGAAAGAATAGAACCGTCTTGAAACCCAGATAAAATCTTTAGGTAGGGTGTATTTTGTTTAAAAACGTAGTTTCCTGCCTCAACCGAAGTATTTTTATTTAAAATATAATAAAGTCTTATATAAAGTTCCTGGATTTTAGAAACAGACTGTTCTTTTGTAAAAAGTTGGTATATTTGAGACTTGGGGGTACCTGTAGGGATGCTAAGCTCTAGCTTGGATTCAATCTGAGAGTTTAAAAATCTTTGATAATTCAGCCAAAAAGATATACCTAAAATAAAAACGGTTATTAAAGGAAGAATGATTAAAAGTAACTTTTTTTTAGGCATGCAGGTATTGTATACCGCAACCAAGTCAACTTACAAATTTAACGATGGGAAACAACATAGTAAGTATTCGACTTGTTATTTTTACCATCTGCCTCAAAAGAGGAATCTGGCTTAAAACCTGCCTCGCTCAATATAAAAGACACCTCTTTATTACTATAAAGGTGGCAATAACGTGAGGCACTCCCATTATCCCAACCCAAAAAATAATCCCCATCCTCAAGATCCCCCTCTTCAAATACCCCCTCTAATTGTCTTTTAGCCTTATTAAAAGTACTCAAGGTATTAAAGTTCCAGGTTGTAAATATAAATTTACCATTATTGCTAAGTAATTTTCCAACTTGATTAAACCACTTAACTCTAAGCTTTAGGCTTGGTAAATGATGAGTAAAACCAAAGCAGGTAATTAAATCGTATTTATTTTCTACTTTTTCTAAGTCTGAAACGGCATCAATATTAAACAGCTTAAAACTGTTTAAAAAATTTTGTTTATAGTAATTTACAAAATCTTTGGAGTTCTCTAAGGCCGAGTAACTTCCACCAAAATTTAGCGAACTTAAATATTCAAAAAGTCGATAATTTCCCGCGGCGATATCTAATACTTTAGAATAATCGTTAAACTTGATATTTTTCCAACCTTCTCTAAAATGCTTATTTTTTAGATCAAATTCTTGGCTATTTATGCTGTAGAAATTGGCAGTAAGTTCGACAAGTTTTTTTACTGTTTGTTTGTTCATAACTCAAAGATACCAAGATACTGGATCCTCCGCTACGCTCAGGATGATTAAAAAGAAGGGTTTGTCATTCTGAAAGATTGTAACGAAGGAGAAGTCTATCCAGAAATTAAAATACTTACTGGTTTCGTCTTAACACATACAGATCGGTATAATTGCCTTTAGCATATTTGAACTTATTTCGTAACCTCTCTAATACCTTAAAGTATTCAGAATATAACTCTCCCACCTCGTTTGGGGACAGGGATCGAGCTATATTAGAGGGTGTTTCAGAGTCCTTAGCGTATACATTCATAATCAAATAGCCCCCAGGTTTACTTAGTTTATAAATCTCTTTTATATAACTACGCATCTGAGTACTATTTAAGAAATGAGAGGTAAATAGATCTAATGTTACATCAAATCTTTTATTTCTAAGCAGGTAAACTTTATTCAAATCCCTAATATCGGCGCAGATAAAACTAACTTTGCTGGTTTTTTTCACAGCCTCCCTAATTGCTACGCTAGAAATATCAACTGCAAAAACTTTAAATCCTAATTTTTCAAGAAAAAAAGACTTATCCCCATAACCACAACCTAAATCAAGTGCTAATCCATCTTTAATGTTATATTTAAAAAATAAACTTTTTAGAATATTTTGCCTTGCACCCGACCAAGGGGCCTCCCCCTTAAATCTCCTATACTGCCTATTCCAAACAAATCTATATCTCCCAAACAGTTTATCTAAATCCATACTTTGATTTTAGCATTTTTCAAAAACTGGACGTCTTGCGCTGGGGGTTGTTTTTCGTTGTATAATCATCCCTATGAAAAGATTTATGGGTCTTAATGAGTTACGCATAGGTCCTAATGCGGGAAGGGTAATGGAAAGTTTTTACCACTCTTTAGGGCACAGCGGACATATGTATTCATTTCCTGTAACCCTTCCAGATGGAAGCCCTAGAACGTATGCGGAAATGGGCTTTACGTCACCTACACATAAGGATCGTTTTCTGCACGCAGTAGATATACCAGTTGATGACCCTAGAATAAAACCCCAACCTATCTTTGCGCCTCAATCAGGTAAAATAATATCTTTAAAACAAGAGGGAGTATTGTGGGGGAATGGCCCTGAATTCAATCCTTATTTAAACCACCTTACAGTTCAAGTTTCGGATGCAGAATTTTACGAGTTTTGCCATATAGGAGAGAATAGCTGCCCTTTTGGTTTGGGTGACTGGGTTTCTGAGGGACAACCTTTAGCAATGACTGGGTTAAATGGCTATATTACCGCTAATGAAGAGGGTGAGCCCGACTCTCACGTACATATTCTTGTAGCAAAATTTGTTCAAGCACCGCAGGGTTTCGATTCAGTAAAAATACGTTGGGAAGAATAGTCAGCTATAATACAACAAATGCAGCAATATAAAATTAACTTAAAAGAGAATAAGAAACAAATACTGGGTATTTTAAATACTCTTAGTAAAAGCATTTATTCACCCAAAAAAATTGAAAAAATACTTAGAATTTACCCGAGTAAAGATGGTTTGTATTCCAAAGGAGCCCTGTACAGAGCCTACATTAAGCTAAAAACTGAACTAAAATTAAATAAAGAGTCCGAGGAAAACCTATACAAAAATATTAAAATGAAAAATATTAGGTCTTCTTCGGGAGTAACCCCTGTTACAGTTTTAACTAAACCCTTTCCTTGTCCGGGTAAGTGCATTTTTTGCCCAAATGATATACGGATGCCTAAAAGCTATCTTTCGGATGAACCTGGGGCCCAAAGAGCCGAATCTAACTTATTTGACCCTTACCTACAAACCCATAACAGAATAGCCGCGTTAAAAAATATTGGCCACCCAGTAGATAAGATTGAGTTAATAATACTTGGGGGTACTTGGTCTTCGTACCCGTTAACTTATCAAATTTGGTTTGTAAAAGAATGTTTTAGAGCCCTTAATGAATTTGAGACATCTACCAAAGATATGATTAAGACTAATACGGAAAACCCAATTAACTTGAAAGGGGTAAAAGAAATAGATGGAGAAAAAATGGAAAAAAGTTATAACCAAGTAATATCCCTCGCCTTAAATAGACAAAAACAACTTAAAGAACAGGCAACCTGGAAAGAGTTAGAAAATGCTCATTTAAAAAACATTACTGCAAAGCAAAAATGTGTAGGCTTAGTAATAGAAACAAGACCCGATGAAATAAATAAAGAAGAAGTTTTAAGGCTTAGAAAATTAGGAGCTACAAAAATACAAATTGGAATACAGAGTTTAAACGACAAAGTTTTAAAACTTAATAAACGTGGACACAACTGCGCTAAAACAGCAGAGGCATTTAAACTGCTAAGGGCCGCCGGATTTAAGATACAAGGGCACTATATGCCTAACCTTTACGGAAGTACCTCGGCAAAGGATATTAGTGACTATAAAAAACTGTTTTCAAACCTGGCATTTAAACCAGATGAGTTAAAAGTTTACCCCTGCTCGTTAATTGAAAGTGCAGAGTTAATGCACTATTACAAAAGAGGTTTATGGAAACCTTATACAGAAAAAGAGCTTTTAAAAATTTTAGTAAATACCTATAAAGACACCCCAAGATATTGCCGAATAAATAGAATGATAAGAGATATTCCAAGTACTGATATTGTTGTGGGAAATAAAAAAACAAACTTTAGACAAATGGTTGATGAAGAAATGAAGAAAAACCAAATTAAAGTTGTAGAAATGCGACACAGAGAAATACGAAACGAAAAAATTGAAAACCCTAAAATTAAGGTAACCACTTACAAAACTACCCACACTACCGAAAAGTTTTTAGAATTTGTAACAGATACAGATAAAATAATTGGGTTTCTAAGACTTTCGTTGCCAAAAAATCCCAAAAATAAAATAACTGCTGAACTTAATAACTGCGCAATTATAAGGGAAGTACATGTTTACGGACAAAGCTTAGGTATCGGCAAACTCAGCAATAAAAACGCCCAACATACAGGGTTTGGTAAAAAGCTAATTAAAAAAGCGGAAGAAATTAGTAAAAAAGAAGGCTATGAAAGATTAGCAGTGATCTCTGCAATAGGTACCAGGGAATATTACAAAAAGTTGGGGTACGAACTAGTAGAAATGTATCAGGTGAAGCCAAGGATTTGAGAACACATTAGGAATATTGAGCCAGGTTAAAACCTTTTACTAAAGCCTACTACCCGGAAACTAAAAATATACCCTAGATTTTTTAACACCCCATAGTATTGACAGGAATACCCAAATTTAGTATGCTAAAGATATGTAGCAATTCGGCTACAAATAGTAAAAGGAGTAGAAAAATGGAATTCCTCGTAGCGTATTGGGGGCTTTTCCTTGGGTTGGCAGTTGTCTTTAGTGGTCTGACGATTTTTCAACAGTTGAAGACTGTGGGCAAAATGTTCAAAGGCTTTGGGGACATGGCCGAGACCTTTTCGAACTCAGATGAACCTTTCGACGACGCAGTCGAAACGTCCGTCAAGAGCTTTGGGGACATGGCCAAAAGTTTTGGCCCAGTAATGGCCTTCGGCGGCGGAGCCATGGTTTGCTTCCTGCTCTTTGCAGTCGGAGTGTTAGGAGCTATCTTCGGATAGTCTCACGATGGGGGAAATGGAACAGAGGAAGTGCACAAAGCACACCCTGTAAATTGGCAAAAGCCATCCGCATCGATAAAAAACCATTTCAGTAGTACAATTTTTATTCCTCAAGACAACAAGACATTTGTCTTTATCAATTACCTTTTACATACATATATTACAATTAGAAGTTAGTAAATCCTGTTGCTAAAGCCCCTAGTGGTATGTTTTTTGATAACGCTGTAATCCCTGCTGCAAAGCAACTTACCGTAAATGGGTAGGGGTTTATAGGTGACTAATCTTTCTAACTTCTTCGGCATTCTTAACTCTTTCACGTAGACAGTTAAGGGTAATATCTGGCATCCCCCACTCCTTAGCTATTTTTAACTGCTCGATAAGTGCCTGCCACTCCACCTCTTGTGCGTCATACTCAGTTAAATTATCTATGAGGGGATCGTATTCGTATAAGAATAGATTTGGATTACTAATGTGGTGCATCTCCTCTATTGTCTGTAATCTCGCAAAATCTTCTATACTCCCTATAAAATAAAGCTGACCTGCTTGATAAAGTTTGAGTAAATCACCGTCGAAATTTTTGGAATTACCAAAGATGTTAACCCCTATAAGATTATTACAGTGAATATTATTAGGATCTTCTTCTAATACAAACATCAATTTTGGCTCCCTCAAATCGGTTATTAATTCGGTATCAGTACATATCCCCCATCTCTGTTTAAGTTCCTGCACGGTATCCTCAGAGGTTTGAGCAAATAATCTAAATCTACTTTCGCCCATACTTTCAGTGGTGGATTCTTTTGTTGAAATACCAGAAGCATTATTTGGAAACATTTTATGTGACGGAGATAATTAAGATAGGGGTATTATATCCCAAAGAGTGTTAATTGTAAATACTATGGGTCAGTTGGTGCGGGGTGGCTTATTTTTTCTTACGCCACATTTTTAAATCATAATATACATTTGCAGCTACAAATGGCGAGGAATAGGTACCTATGATTACCCCAATAATAAGCGCTGTTGCAAACCAAAAAAGTGATCCAGAAACAAATAAAATTAAAGCGTAAAGGGCTAATACACTAGTTAAGCTATTATTTACTGACCTAACCATAGTGGTTTCTAAAGAGTTATTTATAACTTGTTTTAAAGATAAAGTAGAAGATTTGCTACGAATCTCTTTAATTTTGTCAAAAATTACAATGGTATCGTACAAACTAAAAGATAAAACTGTTAAAACCGCGGTAATCAAGAGTAAGTCAATTTCGGCACTAAAAAAATGTCCGAAAAAAGCAAAAAGGCCTATCAGTATAAAGGTGTCGTGAAGCATAGCTATAATGGCAGAAGAAGCACCAATTAAATCTTTAAAAGAGTAAGTAATAAAAATAAAAATTACTACCACGGAAAACAACACAGCCAAGCCCGTTTTTAATACTAGTTCATTACCTACTGCTGGTTGAATAAACTCTACACCCTCAATAACTAAGTTTGCTGCACTGTCTTGTAAAGAATTTTTAACTAACAAAGAATCCTCCTCTGAAACTACAGAATCGATATTTATAGTAAAACTTTCGCCTGCTTTTTTTACCTCAAATTTTTCAATCCCATCGGGCATAAAATTTTCGATTTCAGAAACAGAAGAAGAGGTTAAACCCGAAATTTTAGTTCCACCTGTAAAATCTACAGACAATTTAAACCCATAAAATACCAAGCTATATATACCAAATAGTATTAACAAAACAGACAAAATATAAGGTAAGTATCGGTATTTAATAAAATTCATTATCTAGATTTATAGAAAAATTTGATTATATTTTTAGTAACGTAAACACCCGTAAATAAAGACACAGCAATTCCAATACCCAGGGTCACCGCAAACCCTCTAACTGGGCCAGATTGCAGTAAAAATCCCCATTCAAAAGGATTAAAAAGTATAAAAGCGATAATTAACGATACAAGGTTAGCGTCTTTTATTGACCCCCAGGCCTTATCAAACCCTCTTTCAACAGCACTGGATCCTTCATACCCTGCATTTCTTTCTTCTTTAATTCTTTCAAAAATTAAAATATTGGAGTCTACCGCCATACCTATAGATAAAATAAATCCAGCTACCCCAGATAAAGTTAGTATAATAGAGACCAACTTATACAAAGTTATGCTAAAAAGACCGTATAAAAGTAATGTACTAACAGAAATCAACCCAAGTTTTTTATATAAAAACAACATAAATATAGAAACAGCAGCTAAACCTATTAATCCACCTTTTATACTTTTTTGTATTACATCGTCCCCAACAGATGCTCCTATTTGAGACTCTCCCACTATATTAACTGGTACAGGAAGCGCACCAGAATTTATCTGAATTGCCAAATCTTTTGCTGCCTCACTGGTAAAGCCCCCAGTAATATAAGCCTCACCTGTAGAAATTTGCTGATTAATAGTAGGTGCGATCACGGGAACATTGTCTATAAAGATACCTAACCTTAAACCAATATTTTTAGCTGTTAAATCAGAAAACTTTTTAGTACCCTCGCTTGTGAATATCAAATTTACACTAGGCTCGTAAACCCCCGCCTCAGACTGAAAAATTGCTGGTACTGCTTTTTTTATATCTGTGCTTTTTAAGTCTGTTTCAACAAAACCAGGGTAAGGATCCCCTTCTTTAGGAAGGCTTTCTGGATCTAATACAAAATTAGGATCTTCCATTAAAAAAGACATTTGGGCAGTTTTACCTACTAAGGTTTTTGCTCTTTCAATATCTTCAATTCCAGGTATTTCAACAATTAACTTATACTTATTATTAAATTTTACTGTAGTTACGTTTGGTTCATTTACCCCAAATCTATTTACCCTTGTTTCTAAAATACCCTTTAAAGATTCAAGGGAGTTGCCCATTTCTTCACTAGGTATAGAAGAAAGGTCGGGTTCTAAAATTAAGCGAACACCTCCAGAAATATCTAAACCCTTCTTTAATTCCATATCTCTATATAACCCACCAACATTTAGCGAATAACCACCAATGTACAAAACCTTATACCCAAACAAAGATTTATTAATCTCTATTTTTGGTAAATTTAAAGTAATACTAATAAGGATTAGCAGTGTGATTATTATCCAGTCTCTTTTCATTTAATTAATATAGGTTTCTTGCGAACCAAAAATTGTAGATCTAGGTTTTATTAAAAAGCTCATTAATAGATTGTCTTTTCTTTCTTTTAAGATTCTATACTCTTCTGAAGAAACAACCATATAATTAATTTCTAAATTGGTCTTTTTTTGATACTCATTAAACAAGTCTCTTAAATTAGACATGTAGGGGCTACCTAAAAACAAAACATCTAAAGATTCTTTTTTTCTTGTAGGAGATTGTAAAAAAAACTCTAGAGATAATGTACAAAAGTTTAAATTTCCCAAACTCTTCTTTTTGGATCTTAAGAGTTTTCCTAAACCTATTTCTTTACTTATAATACTAGCTAAATCGTAATATAGACTACTATCCTTATTTAAACAGTAGTGTAGTCGATTTCCTCTAGGATCTTCGTTTAACAGCTTACCCTCAGACATTCTAATAATTTCTCGTCGAACAGCGTTTATTTCAAGTTTTGTGTCACGTGATATCTCCCTAACGAAGGGGCTATAACCCTGGGGGTGCGAATAAAAATACCTTAAAATTTTCATCCGGGCTTCTGAAGTAATTATGGTTTTAAGCATTAAGTAAGTATAACGACAGCTAACTGAAAACAAAATACTTGATTTTACTTTAGTTAGTAAAAGCAAGTTTTACAAATTAGTTTTTAGCAACCTTAACACTAGAATTTAATTCTCGACGACTTCAGAGTAGTCTGGTAAAATTGCCACCCAAATTAAACCTCTATTAAAGTAAATAGGTTTTCCCGATAAGTCAGTAAAAAGAGTTCTAGATCTAGCAGAACTTTTAGACCATTTAGCTAATATTTTTTTACCATTTAAGTAAATTGTGGCATCACCAGAACCTATAACATCATAAAGCATATGCGATTTAACATCGTTTAATTTTGTTTCTTTAGCTTTTTGCAAAATAACAGTCTTAACAGGAACCATTTTATTATTATTACGGTCGATAGTCTTTTGTTCTCCCTGAGTTCTTTCATACATACCTGTATCTGAAATATATTTCCAAGATGTCTGAAACCCACCCATATCCCAAAAGTTATAACTAATATTAGTAACCTCACTCGTGTAGACATTTGGATCATTGCCTTCTATAAAATTCCAAGACGTAATATCTTGTCGACTAAGCCAACTTGGTTCCGGATATACTTTTACAAAATTTTCATAAACTGTATTTAATCTTATGAAAGCAGTGTGCTCTGTAGGTAAAGCTAAGCTGCTGTCTTTATAAAACAAAGAACTTGCAACATCACCGGGCAACGCAGTTTGGTCTAGGGTAGGAAGGCCTAACTCATCCAGGTAAGACCGAGCATCTGCCCTAGGATCACATTCTTGGCCATTTTGAGATACCAGGTATGCAAATTCTTCATCGGATAAGTTTTTCTCATACTCTGGTCGGTACGCTATTCCCCAATGTGTGGAAATAGGAAAATATTCTGCGGCCACTTGTTGAAAATACTTTCTCATTGACCTAACAGGACCAACCTTTTCTGGTAAATTAGAAGCAAAAACTGCTAAAAACCGGGTTATTCCCCCTTCCGCAACTATCTCATAAACAATATCGGCCTGCGAAAGACCTGCAGCCGGTCTGGCTAAAGTGTGATTATTGATCATCACAGTAACAGGTTTATTTTTCTGCATTCTGTTAAAAGAAGACTCACTTATGTAAGCACCGTTTAAATAATTTTTAAATTCCCCAGATTCAATATTTTCAAAACCACCGGAGTCGTTTCCTTCACCAGACTTAGAACCCTGTCCTGATGAATTTGGGTTTAGAAGATTACTACGATTAGTTTTAGCTCTATATAAGAAGGCCGTCGAAGATAAAATCCCTAAAAATATTACTGCTACAGACCAAAGAACTATTATTTTTAAATGGGGTTTTTTGGAAAGAAAAGAAAATCTCTTTTTATAGAAAGGGAGGGCACCGTTATTAGAAGAACTATTAAGTAGAGAATTTATGGGCGTTAAATTATCATTTTGCATTAAAACCATTATAGACACATTGAAACAAAGAGACCACTAATTATTAAATAATTTTTGTGCGATAATTGTTTATATAAAAATAATGAATTTGAAAAAAATGGAAAAAACAACCAAAAACGAAATGCTAAAAGATCTAAGTCAAACGGGGTGGGCCTTTTTTATAATAGTTGTGGCGGTATCTTTAGTTTTTCTTATTGTTTCTTGAAATCCCTATAAAAATCCCCAGACACTTTGCTTAAATCAACGTATTGATCGTTATATTTAACCTTAACATCCTGCAAAGGATCTATATAAACCTTTAATTGGTCCCCTTTAAACTCCTGTTCTAATGGGCCCACCAAAAACCCCCTGAATAAAGTTTTTGATAAATCTTTTACCTCTAAAAAAACGGAACTTTCTTGAGAATTTAAAGAGATAATTAATATGTTGGGACCGGACCCAAAATTTTCTGGATTCTGTTTTTTGCTTTCAACTGTGAGGGACTTTGTAACCGAAAGATTTGAAGGGTTTACAGCTTTAACAAGTATAGTATTTAAACCTTCGTGTAGGTATATATTTTCAGAAAACTCCCCCGAAGAATCTACGTTAAGCACTCTACTATTAAACCAAACCTCAGAATTTTTAGAGGCTTTCCCTTTTAACAAAATTTGAGATTGTTCTAGTATTTCACCATCAGATGGAGAAAATATTTCTAAAGTGGGTGGGGAATTGTAAATGGAATTTTGAGTAAAACCCAAATATATAAAAAGGCTAACTATCAAGATAGAAAAAAATAAAACAAAGACCTGTGGAGTAAAAACGAATTTATTTGAAATACTTATCGAGGGTGGGGTCGATTTTACAACCACATTAAAGTCTCTTCTCCAGAAGGCAACTACTTTAGGGGTATCTAAGCCCAAAAAATCAGCGTATTTTTGCAGAAATCCCCTTGCTATGGCTTTACTATCAAAAATATCCTGGCTATTTTCTTCTAGGGCTTCTAGATATTTGGGCTGAATTCTAAGCTTTTTTGAGACAGTATCTATACTAAAACCCATCCGGGTTCGCTTTTCTTTTAAAATTTCACCCGCATTCTTCATTGGAGTGTGGATCACATTATATCCTCTATGGAACTAATTAAGACCTCACGAGGTCTACTACCATCTTTTGGACCTATCACCCCGTTCTCTTCAAGCTCATCAAGTAACCTAGCCGCTCTTGCATAACCAATACTCAGTCTTCTTTGTAGCAACGACGCAGAAGCTCTGCCATACTCTACAACCACTTCTACAGCTTTAGGAAAAGATTCATCGTCCCAAGAGGCATCGCCGGTTTTATTTGCTTTTGTAGTGTTTACTATAGAAAGATCATAATCCGGTTTAACTTCGGAAGCTTTAAGAAATCCAACCAATCTTGGAATTTCTTGCTCGTTGGTAAATACCCCCTGTATTCTTTTTGGCTTGGAGGATTCTGGGGGTATAAATAACATATCCCCTTTACCCAAAAGCTTCTCTGCACCGCCGGTATCAATAATCACTCTAGAATCAACCTGTGTAGCAACACCAAAGGCAATTCTAGTCGGAATATTAGCTTTAATGGAACCTGTAATAATATCGGTAGAGGGCCTTTGAGTAGCTAGAACAAGGTGTATACCAGTAGCCCTAGCTAACTGAGCAATACGCACAATGTGTTTTTCAACTTCATTTCCGGAAGTCATCATTAAATCTGCCAACTCATCCAGCACAACTACAATATAGGACATAGCCTGAAAACCTGATTTTTCGTTGTACCCGCCTATATCCCTTACACCAAATTCAGCAAGTACTTTTAATCTCCTCTCCATTTCCCCAACTACCCATTTAAGGGCGCTTACTGCCTCAGAGGTTTCCGTAATTACAGGGCTAATCAGGTGAGGTATATCGTTATATACAGTCAATTCAACCCTTTTAGGATCAACCATAATAAACTTACACTCATCTGGAGAATTAGAAAATAAAAGAGTAGTTATTATAGTATGAATCATAATAGATTTACCGGATCCAGTAGCACCAGCGATTAAAACATGGGGCATCTTAGTTATCGAGTAGTAAACTTCCTGACCACTAACATCTTTTCCTAAACATATAGTTAGATTAGACTTCTCCCTTTGCTTTCGATATTCAGGAGACTCTAACATTGTCTTTAAAAACACAAACTCTTGAGTTATATTAGGAACCTCAACACCAATCAGTGATTTACCAGGAATTGGCGCCTCAATACGCACCTGACCATTTGGCGAAGCTAAGGCTAGAGCCAAATCCCCATGAAGATTTAATATTCTAGTAGTTTTAGTACCTTCTTTAACTTGTAGAGCGTATTGGGTTACAGAAGGACCAACGTTGACCTCTACAACAGTGGCACTTATCCCAAATGACTTTAGAGTGTCTTGTATTACCATCTTTCTCTGATTAGTGTCTCCAGTATTTGGCTTAGACTCTGTGGGTGTAGAAAGTAAGCTTAGAGGCGGATATTCCCAAATTGTATTAGAATAAGGAAGCTTGGGGGTTTCATTGTTGGATTTGTCGGTAGCTTTTAAAACCGGCGTGGAAGGGGTGGTGGATTGCCCATTATGATTCCCAATACTAGAAACAGAGTCCTCGATTTTAGGGCTATGAACCCCAGATTTAATTAAAGTTATTGGCTCAGATACAGTGTCGACAAAGTGATACTTCTCTTCTTTTGGATCAACTGAATTTTGTTGCAGGGGGGCATCGATATCGGAACTATCGGAACCAGATACATTTTCTAAATCAAATAAATCCTCCCCTTCTTGTTCTCCTATCTTATCGCCCCTAGACCTACTAAAAAATTTCAAGTTAGGTGACTTAAGGTTTTTCAAAAGCTCTAAACCTTTAAACAAAAATTTTGTCTTCCCCTGAAAGACTAGATACATCCCTAAAACAAAAAACATTAAAAACAAGGCCCAAATACCAAAGTTTCCAACTAACGGTTCAAAAATATTTTTAGCTAATTTACCTAAAAAAACAGGGTTAGCACGAGCAGCCTCAATAAATATAAGAGAAAAAAGAAGCAGAAAGGTACCTATTAAAAGCTTTATACTAAAAAATTTAGCTTTAACCATAGGATTTAGATACATTCCTATAAAAAATACCTCTAAACCAAATACAATTGCGGATATCCCAAATATATTTCTTAAAAAATCTTTGAAAAAAGTTGCTTGCGGCTGTAGAGAAGCAACCATGATCAAAATACCCAAAAATATCAGAAATATGGAAGCAACATTAAGATAAAGGTATTCTTTTTTTTCCTCTTTTCTCTTTCTTCCCATGTTAATTTTGTTTGATTATTTTAAAAAAGGTCTCCTTATCAACTCTCACCCTACCAGCCTGGGACATACGTTTTTTACCTAGCTTCTGCTTTTTTAGCAACTTATCTTTACGAGTTCTATCCCCCCCATAAAGTTTAGCTGTAACATCTTTTCTAAAAGCAGGCAGTGTTTCCCGTGCAATTATTTTACCACCAATTGTCGCCTGCAAAGCTATTGAAAATTGTTGCCTAGGTAGTTCCTGTTTAAGTTTAGAAACAATCATCCGACCCATTCTCTCAGAGTTACTTTGGTGAATTAGAAGAGAAAGTGGAGGAAAATCCTCGCCAGCTATTAAGATACTAACCTTCACAATATCGCTTATAACATAACCTATAATCTCATAAGACATGGAAGCATACCCCGAGGTTACAGATTTTAAACGATCATTAAAATCTATTATAATTTCTGAAAGAGGTATATTAAAATTTGCCTTTATTAGGTTCTTTACAGAGCCAAGTAGCTGATCCGTATCCAAAACCAAGCCTCTTTTTTCATTAACAAGTCCTAATACACTGCCTAAGTATTCTGCAGGAAAAATTATCTCCACTTTGCACACAGGCTCTTCAACCGTAGATATAAAAGTTGGGTCCGGATACTCTCTTGCAGAGTGAACCTCTACCTTTTCATTTTTTGTTGTGGTAATAAAATAAGATACCGTAGGAGTAGTAACTACTAGCTCAACAAAAAACTCACGTTTTAGTCTTTCAAGTACAATATCAGCGTGTAAAAGACCCAAAAAACCACAATTAAAACCATATCCTAAGTGACCTGCAGACTGTGGTTCATAAGTAAAAGAGGAATCAGATAAATTCAGTATCTCCAAGGCTTTTCTTAAGTCTTGTATCTGACTCGAGTCCTCAGGATATATACCTAAAAAAACTTTAGGTTTAACTTCCTCAAAATCTGGAAATGGCTTTACCGTGGAACCTGAAAGTCCAATAGTATCACCTACTCTTACCTGGGAGAGTTGTTTTAAACCAGTAACTATAAAACCCACCTCCCCATTATTGAGAGTTTCACAATCCACCATTAGGGGGGAAAAGTAACCTACCTTGAGAGCTGTAAAATTAGTCTTATTCGAGTTTATATACAAATTATCCCCTTTATTAAAGGACCCATCAACCAAACACAAGGCTACCACCCCAAGGTGTTCGTCGTAGTAAGAGTCATAAATTAATGCTCTAGGATTGGCAGATTCTACTTTGTCTTTAAGAAGAGTCTTAGATAAAAGAGTTTCAAATAGATCCTCAACCCCCTCACCCGTTTTAGCCGAAGTATAGCAGATCTCACTAAGCTTAAATCCAAAAAAAGAACAAATTTCTGCTTCAACCTCCTTAATCCTTGCTGTAGGAAGGTCTATTTTATTTATAACAGGAATAATTTCTAAATTCTGCTCAATCGCTTTGTAAGCATTAGATACTGTTTGTGCCTGAACCCCTTTACTAGCATCAACTAATAAAATAGCTACTTCGCAGGCATATAAAGCCTTAGAAACCTCGTACGCAAAATCAACATGGCCAGGAGTATCGATCATATTCAATTCATAATCTACAGAGTCTTTAGAGTATAAGATTCTCAAAGATTTTGATTTAATAGTAATACCCCTTTCTTGCTCCAGCTCCATCGAATCAAAGTCAGAACCTTTGTCTCTACGGCCTACGTATTTATTAGAGAAACTTAGTAACCGCTGAGCCAGAGTGGATTTACCGTGATCAATATGGGCTATTATCGAGAAGTTCAGAATTCTTTTCATTTTTACTTAAAATAGATTTAATTTGGTCCGGACTATACTTAATTTCAAAAACTTCGTAGGAGGATTCCAGGTTAGAAGGTCTTTCGAACAGGTAAGATTCTAAAGTATTCCAGACCAAAAACAAAAGACTTCCTACTAAGAATATTTTTAAAATGGAATTTAAATTATTATTATTCATAATAGGTGTTTATTATTATATCAACATCTAGTTCATAGTTACTGCGAGAATTATCATCTTTTTTAGAAATTTTAAGAGATTCAACTTGGTATAATCGAGAATCGGCTACTAAATTCTGAAAAAAACTCTCCACACCCCTAAAATCACCTCTGACAGTAAGGCTTATTTTTTCGACACCCTCAGACTTAGAAAGAAGGTTAGCTTGACTTAAAAAAACATTACTTTTGAGTGAAAAATAATTTATTTTGTTTAAAAACGACGAAGGCTCAGGATTTAAAGGTACCAGGTTGTCAAACATAGGTGTATAAGGTGCTAGTGTTTCGTAATAACCCGAAGCTGTACGGTAAATCTCTAAAGTTTTTTGTAATTCGACCAGCTCAGCCTTAGTCGCGTAGCTTCTCTCCCTTGTAACCTTAATTTTTTTATAAGCTGGAAATAGAAAAAATACCGATAAAATAAGCAGGATTAAGACAAGTAATATAGACACGAACCTATCTCTAAAATCCTCCTGAGACAACTTTATTTTAAGTAGTGAAATATATTTATTAATTAGATCCATAAGAGTAATCCATTTTTAATGTAAAAGAGAAGCTATCCGACTCCTTGTTATATTGACTACTAGTCAATATGACCGAGCTAAAACGCGGTTCCTGAAGCACTAAACTCAAAAAAGTAGTAAACTCCCCAGGGCTCCCACTCTTAGCTAATATCTGAACCTTACCATCCGATATTTCAACATCTTTAATAGATATCCCTGTAGGGGTCGAATTATTTAGAAAATCTAATATAAATAAGGCGTTTACCTCTCCAGAGTTAACATCCTGGGTGAACGCGGTCAGATCTTGGTATTTTTTATACCTTAGGGCAGGCTCCGAGTAAGAATCGATTTGTAATCTAATCTCCTGATTGGTAGCAATATCTCTAGATATATTTCTATCTAAAGCAAATCTATAACCATAGAATAAAAAAAGCACAGTGTTAAAAACTAAAAGAATATTTTTTGCATAAAAGCTTAACAAATAAAAATATCCTTTCTTTGTATTTAGGTCTGCTTTTGGTATGAGGTTAATTTGGGAAGGCATTAAAGAAATAATAGCATTTTGTGCTATTAATGTTTAGAAAATTTGAATAAGAAAGGTAGGTACTTTTTGGCAGGAAGATAAAACTGCTTGTATTGGCTTAATCCTAATAGGATTGAAACCAGTAAGTAAATAACCAGGCCTAAAAATATTACAGAGAAAGTCAAAAGTAGTAAAGGCAGGGTTCTCGTGGTATCAAATATAACTCTGTCAAAAACCTTCATTAGACTGTATGTAATGAAACCACAGATTAGAGTTGCATAAAGTATCTTCATAAACTCCTGATATACATAAACTGGAAAATGGCCGAATCTTTTTATATAACAAATATAAATATGCGTGGTACCGACTAAAGTTCCAATGGAAAAAGACAAAGCCAAGCCCCATACCCCAAAACCCAAAGTTATTGAAAACAAAAAACTTAAAATAAAGGATAAAGTAAGTGATATAAGTCCCGAAAATGTTGGGGTTTTAGAGTCATAGTGTGCGTAAAAAACTTTGCTCACCAACTGAAACACAGCTTGTCCCCACATGGAAATACTAAAAAAAGCTAATGTATAGGCAGTCAGGTTGGTACCCAACCATGAGAACTTATCCCCCCCGTAAAGAAGACGAACCAGGGGAATTCTAAGAACAAAAAATAGTATTACTATCGGAAGCATATAGTAAGTTAGTAGTAATAAGTATTTATGTAATTCCGCCTGTAATTTTTCAGACTTACCTTCCGATAGATATCTAGCAAAGTTCGGAGATAAAACCTGAGAAAATGCCGTTCCAAAGGCGTTAACGGGGTAGTTTTGCAACTGGTTAGCAAATTCGTAGATAACAACATAGGATGGAGATTTGTAAACATAAGTTATAAGACCATTAATAACTAAAATATAAACTCGACTAGCTGTTACACTGAAAAGTCTGGGCCCCGCTAGTTTAATTACCTTAGCCAACTCCCCAGGCTCAAAAGTTAAAGAAAACTCATACTCAAACTTTAGTTTAGACACAAACGGAAGTAGCAATAACATACCTAAAAAGGACCCTGCCAAAGCCCCATAAGCGGTTGCATATATACCTAATTTATCAAAAAACAAAATAGTAACCACAATCATTCCCACATTGTTAAGCAAAGGGATTAGAGACGGCACGATAAAACGCTCTTCGGACTGTAAAAAAGCTGCAAAGTAAGTTGAAACTATTAGAGGAAATTGAGAAATGAGAAGGATTCTAAGTAACTGTGAAAGTAAAAATAGATGCTCTGGATCCAAAGAGGACCAACTAATTAGGGCAGCAGCCTGTTGTGAAAAAATAAAAAGGCCTAGAAAAACCAAACCATATATTAATAGAGACCAGGTCAGTATTACCGACGTAAACTTGCCAGGTTTATTTCCCATAACTTTCTTATTATCGAAGTAGACGGGAAAAAAGGCGGCTGAGGTGACAGAAAAAATAAGAATTGAGAAAACTAGACTGGGAAGTTTATCAGCCATATAAAACATACCAAGCTCGGAAGTATCGCCATATAATCCCGCTAAAACCCTATTTCTAAGCATTCCAAAAAAAGCTGAGCCTATATACACAATGAAAACCGACAAAGCAGCACTCTTTGTGCTTACACGGTCTTCAAATATTCTATTGATTAACCTAAAGTTGTTCAGCATAATATATGACCCCAAAGGGATTTATGAAAGTATACTATTAAAAAAATATTTTTAAGACTAGCAATTACCTCAAATATCTATATTACACACAAAGGATTAAATTTTTACTTAAGCTGACTTGTGAATAACTAAAAAAATATTCCAGATCCAAAAACCTTGCTATAAAGGGCACAGATTGTTATCATGTATTTAATTATGGCAAACACTAAATCAGCTAAAAAACAGGTGAGAAAAACATTAAAAAAGGCAAAGGTAAATCGTTTCTGGAAGGACTCTATTAAGCTTAACACTAAAAAATTATTAGACAGTAGTAAAGAGGGAACTAAGGAGAAGGCCGCTGAAAATTTTAAAAGACTCAAGAGTACCTTAGATAAAGCTAGCAAACGAGGGGTCTTAAGTAAGAATAAATCTGCACGTATTAAATCTAGAATGTCAAAGTCACTTTCGAAAAAGTAAAATAGCTTAAAAATTATGTTCCTGCCTAATAAGAGGTTTCCTTATCAAGCTGTATGTTATTTTCTATTTTTTATTGTAGCACCCCTTATTTTCACGAAACACGTTAATGCTGCTAGTTTTTATATCAACCCTGCAACAGGACAAATAAGCTCAGAAAAATTTTCAATAACTTTGACCATAGATCCCGAGGGAGATAACGTAGGCAGTGCTTCTGCGTATTTGTCTTACGATGCAAAACAGGTAGAAGTTTCTGTGATCAATAACGGAACCTTTAATTCTTATACTTCAAAATTCAATGACCCTACAACCGGAATAATCCACATAGAAGCAAAAAATGATCAGGTTTTAACCGGGATAGTGAATTTTGCAGTAATCGAATTTACTAATCTGAAAACTAGTCCAACCATCGACCTACAATTATTAACGACTCCCACATATAAATCCAATATATTGGATAGTGAGGGTATCGACACTACAAATACAGTTAAATCAGCGTCTTTAGATAATTCTTTGTATAACAGTAACGGGGGTGCTTTAACAAGTTCAGCCACACCCTCAGTAGCAGTTCCAAGTACGGGATTTGAAATAGTAGATTTCCGCTTTCTAATATTGCTCTCAGTAGCACTCTCTTTTACAAGCTTGTTTATGCGTAGTCATGCTAAATCAAAATACTAAAGGTTTTTTAACCTTACTTACAATAACTGGAATTGTATCGAGTGTTTTCTACGGATATAAAGGGCTAATTGAGCCTAACTTAATGAGAAATGCTGAGTTGTTTCCAGTTGAAATTGCGGAAATAACTATAACTCCAAAAGTTGAAATCAGGGATACCCTTGCCTCGATAACTTGGGAAATAGAAGATAGTGCAGGGGGGATAAAGTACGCTAACAAAAAACAAGACTGTATAGATAAAAATAACGAGTGTTTAAGTATTCAAGCCGAAATAAATGGGACCCACCACAAAGCTGAGATATTAAATTTAAAAGAAGATACGGATTATTTTTATAAAATAATCGTTAATGGCGAGGAATTCCCTAAAGAAGATGAAAAATTTTTTTCGTTTAAAAAACCTTCTGATCCTAAGCCTGCGGAAAATACCGGTCCAGATCTAGATCCTAAAAATATACATGAGGCCATAAAAACGCAGGACCTAACCTATGATCTAAACGGTGACGGCAAGGTTACCATTGCAGATTTATACATGCTTAACAGCAAAAAACCTAACTAGCACACTGAGTAAAATAAAGGGTATAAGCACTGCTAAAGATTGAAAGTATATTCTCCTATCAAAGTAGCCAGTATCTGGTACTAAGTAACTTTGCTCCGGAATAGCTTTAGGGAATTCAGGAGATAATTCAGAAGTTTCTTTATTTAAGCTAATTTCTGTATCAGAAATTTGTAATTGCGTAACCCCCAAGTTACCAACTAATGCCACAGTACGGGAATAAGAATCTGACTCGATAATATTAATATCCGTCATGCTCGAGCCTTTTTCTAGGAGGATAAATGAAAAAAATAAGACACTTGCCACAAACAATAGTACAAAAAACCCCAATATAATTTTTATTTCATTGCCTTTAATAAGAGTTGTCATAGAAATTCATTTAATTATTTTTACAGACAATTTTGTAAGTACCGATCTCCTTAAAAGTATAATCATAAGAGTAAGACATTAATACACGGTCAGTATTTGTATCCAGTACCTTTTCAAAGCTGCAACTGTTATCACAAACGAAGTCTTCTATGTAACCGTTATCTTGACCTAAAATACTAAAACCGTAAGATTTAGCGGGGCTGTACTTATCCAAATCCAAAAAACAAGCTACGTGAAACTCTTTTTCTAAAACCTTTTCGGCAGTAACAGAGTAAAAAGTACCCTCATCTAGGGATTTAGCCTTTTTCATAGGTGTCTTGGACTCACCTTCAACAACAAATCCAGCTTCTTTAGAGGTAGAACATAAACTATTATCCATTTGATTCACCTTGACTATGTCCAACCCCGCCTTAAAACAGCCAGATCCAAGGCTTTCTTGGGTAATAGGAACCTGAACTGTAAATATATCAGAGCTTGTCGAGTCTTTAGGTAAGGTAATACTACTTACTACGTTTCCCTTTCTGTCTACCGGAGACAAGGGAGATTTATCATAGGTAAAATCACAATTGGAGACATTAGGTAGATTCAAATAATAAGGATTAACATAAACACGGGCCTCCTGTTTTAGGGGGTTTACGTAACAAACCTCTACAGATTCTAGTCTAGAGATCTCTGTACAAGGACATTTGTAGGCATCTTCATTACAAACTTTCTTTACTTCTGGAGACATTTTAAACGCCACTAAGTTAGAGTCTCTAACAGCCTGTAAATCCCAAACATAGTAACCGTTCTCATATCTAAGTGATGAGTGCTTTAAGCTAACTGCACACACCGCTAAATCTATATTACTAGACTCAAGTAGGGTATTAACGTGGGCTTTTTCAGATAAGGGTGTAGGTAGCAGTGAGTCGGGTATTTTTAAAAAACTAAAACCAGCTTCCTCTACTACATTAACGTCCAGGGGTTTTATAAACAAATATCTGTAAGTAAAAAAAGATAACAATCCTAACATTAGTAATAATCCGATCATCAGTTTAGTGTGTTTTCTCATATTAGTCTAATTCTGCCAAAATTATGTACCGAAATTTCTTTGATCCTGGCGGGGTACAAGTCATGAGTGTTACAGTAGATTTGTTGTATAAAGAAGCGTAATATACACCGTAAGGATTTACCTCTGCGGGCAACATTTCTTTTTCTACCCTTACTGTATAAGAATAATCAACGTCTTTATAAGTAATAATAATCTTATCACCCGGATCCAAGTCAGGAATTTTAGTAAATATTGTCTTATAATTAGTAGGATCATAAAAGATCGGCATAGAGGAATGGCCAAAAATAAAACTATTACCGACCTCTCCGGGTAAGGAAGTCCCCCGGTAATGTCCCAATGCCTCATCGGGCTTCATATTTTCTGACTCAGCATCAACTTGTGCTTTTTCTATGCCCAACTTAGGGATACTTAGGTAAAAATACTCGGGAACATCTGCCATATCTACACTCTGTATATCCCAAGAACTAGGGTTTAGCTCCTCGAAGTAAAAGTTATCGTTTATACCACTATAGACGTAACTTAAAACATTTCCTTGAAAGGGTTTAATAAACTTATTACCTTCCGGATCGTACGTATATGAAAGGACCGACGGGGCTAGAACTAAATAAGCAAAAACGAATAAACCACTAAACAAAAATATATTAGAAAGTGCGAGAAGCTTATTCGCCTTTTTATGCTTAAGATTCTTCGCATTAAGGGTTTCTTTTTTATATACTTTAATATGTTTGTTAAGGCAGTTCGAAATCATAGGCAGGAAAATTAATTCGCAAGGTAAGATAACAAAGAACTTAGAATCACTCGGGAGCTCCCCCCACTTTTAATTTTGTAATCAGCCTCACTTAATGCAAATATAACATTTTTTGTCTTACTAATCGAAGTTTTTTTAGCTAGAGAAGAAACTTTAGACTGAACGTAAGGATTTAATTTCTGAAAATCTGACGGGCTGTAGTAATATTTTAGTAAATTCTTAAGCATATAGAAGATCATAGTTATTACATAGTTTTCCTTTTGCTCGGCCAGATAAGGTTCTAATAAGGAAAGAGATTTTGCTAAATTCATTTCAAAAATAGAGTCTACCAATTTGAATATGTTCTCATCTACAGAAATATTTTTAGCGATTGCGTTATCAAACTTTTTAACTTTGGCTTTTAAATCATTAGAATAGTCTACTAAAACTAAATGGTTAAAATCTTTCCCCAATGTAACCTTTAATAAAATTTCAAATTCGGAAAAATCCTTAATTTGGTTAACTTCTAGGTTGTATAAAATTTTTGGTTTGGAGGTATTTGAGTCAAAAAGACCTTTATTTTGAATCTTAAACAGTAGGGAGCTAGGGGTACAAATACAACCCTCATAACCGGAGTCTGTATAATTAATTTTTACATATTCATCTACAAGTTCTACGTTATCACCGTAAACAAGAGTTAGCATAGTTCTTAGGGGCTCTCAGATTCCAGGCTGTCAGCTGCCTTTGAGTACAAATATTCATTTACAAAATTAACTATAGAGGTGCTTTCTTTTGGCACTAAAACATATAAGCCTTGGTACAAGTCTGGGTCCCCCTGAACCAGTATGGAACCAGGGTTTTCAGATCCTCCAGCCTGTATAACTGCGGAACCTACGCTAAAATTCTTAGCATCCGGTAAATAGGGTATTGTAAGCATAAGTTCATTCACAGAAAAATCAGTTTCTACAGTTCTAGTCAAAGAAAGGTATAATTCCCTAATTTTTGAGGGATTGGATAAAACTCCCAAACTTAGGGCTTGGTTAATTATTCCTGAAATTATTAAGTGTTGTCTCTTTGCCCTAGCAAAGTCACTTCCTTGATTACTGTCCCCACTGTGTCTAGACCTAGCGTATTTCAACGCCATTTCTCCAGACAGGTGAATTTTACCTTCTTCAAAATTTAACACTTCGAATCTGCACGGAAAGTCGCTATCAGTAACAGCTACGTCGTCAAGAGTAGCCTCATTATTCTCTTTTTTTAATTCCTCCAACCTAGATTCTTTGATCTTCTTGATATCGACTCCGCACTCCTCATTCTCCCAGCCAAATTTTGGATAAAAGTAGTCTGTAAAAGCTACAGGGTTTTCAACTTCTATGCCCCCTAAGGTGTCAACGAGACCTTCGAACGCAGTAAAGTCAACCTTGGCAGTATAATGTATCTTTATCCCTAAAACACTCTCTAGTGTAGATTTAAGAGCTTCTAGCCCATTAACTGTCATAACCTCATTAATTTTGCTACCACGACCCTCAACAACAACCCAAAGATCGCGAGGAATAGATATCAATTTGATATCCTTGGTTAAGGGATTTATGGAGGCAATTATCATAGTGTCAGTTAAAGTTCCTGTTTGAATATACTTATCTTCCCTTTTATCTATACCAATTACTAAAACATTTGTACGGCCTTCAGAGCTTTTTAGTTCTTTTTTTGCACCAAAGTCGGATACGAACTCCGCAGAACCTCGAATTGAGGGGATTAAAGACATTACCCCAAACACTAAACCCACCAATATTAAAACACCCACTAAAAATATTTTCCAATTTTTTTTAAACATTATATAGAAGATTTAATTAACCTTATTAGATTCTCTACCTTAAGCGCATAACTAGAAACCAAAAAACCGGATAAAAATTTAGAATCCATTAAAGAATTAATATTATCTAGGGAAACACTACCCCCGTAGAGTAACTTTGGCTTGATCGTAAATTTTTTATAGAAATTTTCTATATCTGTAGAGGAGCTAGCTTCAGATTTACCTATATGTGTGGGGTCCTCAAAAGCAATAAGAGTAGAATCTTTAACCGGAATACCCACCGACCGGGGATCGTAACCTTTTAAGCAGATTATGGGGTGTATTTTGTGCTCCGCTAGGTGAGATAACTTTTCCTTTAGCTCTGAACCTACTAAGATATCCTCGGGTATAGTTTCACTGTGGTTAACGATACAGTAGTCAACTATGCCCTCTAGATGTGAGGCAGAAACTCCCCCGGTATGACTACCTTCTTTGTAAGAAGATACGTCTTGGGCCCCGATAAAAACCCTTTCGTAACTACCTAATTCATTTTTAAAGAGCATTAGATAGGGAAAAGGGGGACACAGTATTAAATCTATCCCCAGTCTCTGATTTTTAAGAAATTTGGAAAGTTCTGAGACATAATGTCGATACTCCGCTATGTTTAGATTTTGTTTGAAATTTACAATTAGATACATTTTATAATAATCCTGTTATTGAATTTTTAATTTTTAGTTCTTCGATTTTATTATACGTATTCTTTATCATCTCGCCAGACATATCTGAAAAGGATTCTAAAAAATCGTGGGTGTAGCCCAAGCCAAGAACAGAAAAACAGGAGAAAACAGTAGGTATATCTCTATAAATAGATTCTGCATAGACACAGGACAATAGGGATCTGGGAAGAAGAGGAGAATTACCACTCTCGGGAGAATGGGATAGAGCACAGCCTACCGGACAGCCTAAACAGGAGGGGCTATTGGATATCTTTACACCCAGCTCTTTTATTCTTGAATTTAGTAGTTGTACTACCTCCCAGTAAGCATCTCTATCAGGTATAGGTACCTCTCCCACAGCAGAAAAAGTTAGGCCCACAAGATTATTAGATATTTCTGTACGAGGAACCCCGTAACTAAAGTACTCATCACTAATAATTGTTTTTTTAAACAACACGGAGGACCTACGTCCCGTAAGCCCGAATTCTCTGCTATTAAAAGAGTCCAACACATCTATAAAACTCACACCCCGAGGAGTTATATCTAAATATAAAGGGACTAAAGACTCTCCGAATATTTCTATAGAAATTACGTTAGAAAAATTCATTAAAGAACCTAAAGATCCCCCACCGATATATTTGTTAACAGACATACCCATCGAAAAATGCATTATCAAAGATTTAGAAGTAAAGGGGAATAGACCGTTAAGCGGTCCGGTATTCAGGGACATATAATTTTGCATTTTGTAGGTACCAGTTAAATACTCATTTAGGAGGGCGTAAGCTAGGGGTTCCCCACCGATATACTGATCACTAACCCGGGAGGAAACTATTGAAAACTCCCTAGAGGTGAGGTCTATTTTTATTATCTTAGGATTCATTAGTATCTACAATTTCTTCAAGATCAAAACACCCCCTAGGACAAGAGTTAACGACGACAGGATAGTCAGTCTTTGTTCCCTGATCAAGTAGTATTTTAAATTTTTTCCCATCTCGAACAATTTTAACGAACGAAGAATCTAGGTCTACTTTGTCACTCTTAGATAAGGAGGCATAAAGAGCGCATATCTTACAACCTATACAGCTATCCTCCTTTATTACCCTAAGTCTTTTCATAGTTTATTTACTAAACCTGGGCAAAATGTCCTTTAACCCACTCTTCAAAACTTTCTTTAGGCATTGCCCCCATCTTACGATCTATCTCTTTACCTTCTTTATCTATCACAACAAAAGTAGGTATGCTCATAACACCAAATTTCTGAGCCTGTGCGGGATCTTCATCAACGTTAACCTGTTTAAAGTTAATTTTGCTACCATGACTAGATTTTAAAGATTCAAAAACTGGTTTCATAGCAATACAGGGACCACACCAATCAGCATAAAAGTCTATTAAAGTATTCATAATAAATAAGGTAAATTTAAAATAACTAAAACATGTAATATTATATAGCAATCTTAAGACAAAATACTTAGCTATCTGAGCCTAGTATTTTTCTAAAGCATCTAATACATTATACCAGGTAAAAATTATAATTTTATTTAACCAAAAAAATTGACCGATGAAAAATAATAAAATCCTGTACTTCAGTCTTATAATTTTCTTGTTAACGAGCTTTTTACCCTATAAAAAGAGCTCTATTGTTGCTATTAAACCTTTAATAAGCTCAAAACAAGCACCAATTCAACCAAAAAATTCTAAATACTTAGAAGAAAATGCTGTTTCTTTTGAACCAGACAGCGGAATTAGTGAAGAATTAGAAATACAAGCAGAAGCGGCAATTGTTATAGATATGAACAGCAAAAAGGTACTTTATGAAAAAAGTGCAAACATTAAAAAACCCGTGGCAAGCCTTGTAAAGATGATGACAGCAATAGTGACCAGTGAGTATTTAAATTTGAACGATACAGTAACTGTTTCTAAAAAAGCTTCAGAAGTAGGAGAAAATTCCCTGGAATTGAATGAAGGAGAGGAGTTTACTGTAGAGGATTTACTTTACGGACTAATACTAAATTCAGCCAATGACGCGGCAGTCGCTTTGGCTGAAAAAACTGCAGGAAATGAGGAGAATTTCGTTACAATCATGAATCATAAGGCGAAACTAATAGGGGCCGAAGACACACTCTTTTCAGATAGCTCAGGATTAAATGAAAAGAGAGCAAATTACTTTTCCACAGCCGAAGATTTAGCAAAAATTGCCTATTACTCGCAAATTAATCACGAAGAATTAAAAGAAATTTATAAAACAGTAAATTGGGAAATACCTAGTAATGAGAAACACGGATACAGGTTCTTAGAAAATCAAACTAATCTACTTACGACTTACCCTGGTGTTCAGGGTATGAAGACAGGATATACCGAGGATTCGGGACTATGCCTAGTTAGTTACGCTAACAATCAAGGCAAAGAAGTAATCACAGTAGTTCTAAATAGCCCAGATAGAAAAGGAGATGCTATACTTCTTCTGGACTTTGCCTACAAAAAATTAGGAATAGAGATAAATCACCCCTTACTTTAGATAATAACAATGAACGAAATATTAAATACACTAAATCCTGAACAGCTCGCCGCTGCAAAACATATGGAGGGGGCAGCACTAGTACTTGCGGGTCCCGGTAGCGGAAAGACCCGAGTCTTGACTCACCGAATAGCAAATTTAATAGACTCAGGAGTTAGTCCAGACCAGATAATTGCTATTACCTTTACAAACAAAGCAGCCTCGGAGATGAAAATTAGAGTAAGGCAAATAGTGGGAAAAGATGAATGCCCTGCCTGGATAGGAACTTTTCATTCTATTTGCTCTAGAATAATGAGGGTAGATGGGAGTTATTTAGGAATAGCCAATAACTTTAATATCTATGACACAGAAGACTCAATTAGTTTAATCAAAGAGATATCTATAAAAAAGAATATATCAAAAAAAACCAGCCCATCTGCAATCCTAGGAAGTATTTCGTCCGCAAAAAATGAGTTAATAGAACCCCAAGAATATAGATCATTAGCAAGGGGGATGTTCCAAGAAGAAGTAAGTAAAGTCTACGAGGAATACGAAAAAAGATTATTACAAAACAATGCTTTAGATTTTGGCGATCTACTTTCTAAAACCGTTAAACTGCTTCAAACAAGCGAAACGGCCAAGAAAAAGTATACTGAAAAATTTCAATATATACTGGTAGATGAATACCAGGACACAAATAAAGCTCAATACACCTTTACCAAAATTTTAGGGGGCATGAGAAATAATATTTTTGTGGTAGGAGACATGGCTCAAGCTATATATAGCTGGAGGGGGGCTGATTACAGAAATATTCTAAATTTTAAAGGTGATTACCCAGAATGCTCAGTTTTTAACCTAACTAAAAACTACAGATCCACTGGAAATATAATTAATGCTGCCAAGGAAGTTATAAAGAATAATAAACAGAATATAAATCTTGATCTATGGACTGAAAACGGTGATGGGGAAAAAATAAAACTCTACGAAGCACCTGGAGAAAAAGAGGAGGCAAGTTATATAAGCAACCAGATTAAAAAAACAAGCGTAGAGTATTCAGATATTGCAGTTCTTTATAGAACCAATGCCCAAAGTAGAAACATTGAAGAATCATTCATACGTTTAGGTATACCCTATAAAATTATTGGGGGGCTAAAGTTTTACTCCCGTAAGGAAGTTCGAGATATAGTTTCTTATCTAAAAGTGATTAATAATCCCAAAGATACTGTCGCTTGGAGAAGAATTATAAACCTACCTCCCAGAGGAATAGGGAAGAAGAACCTAGAAATAATCGAGGAGAATAATTACGATATTGAAGAAATAAGTAGTAAAACCCACATTGACTTTGGCAACTTTATAAAAGATGGGGGCGCCGAGACTACAGAAAAATTAATAGATAAAGTTCTGGAGGTAACCAAATACATAAGATTTTTAAAGGCACAACCCGAGGATCCGGAGCAAATTAATTCAAGAATTGAAAACATAAAAGAACTTAAATCTGTTGCGCAAGAGTTTCCAAAATTACAAGATTTCATAGAAAATGCAGCTCTTTTAGAAAGTACAGATTCCTCAGAAGCAGAAGAGAATAGACAAATCACACTTATGACTTTGCACGCAGCCAAAGGTTTAGAGTTTGAGTTGGTATTTTTGATAGGACTAGAGGAAGGGATATTTCCACATTCCAGGGCATTTGAGAGCCAAGAAGGTTTAGAGGAAGAGAGAAGGTTATGTTACGTCGGGATAACCAGAGCGAAAAAACAGCTACATTTGACCTATGCTAAACGAAGAACACTATATGGAAGAAGTACGAGTAATATAACATCAAGATTTATAGCAGAAATTCCAGAATCGTTAATTGATATACCAATAAGAGAAAATAGTTCAGTAAAAATACAAGATGTAGAAGATTTTTTTCGAGACATTGGTTTATAAATAATGCTTTATGGTATACTCCAAACTATATGAAAAAAAATAAACTTACCCCCAAAATTGAACCTGTAAATTTTTTTGTTAAAAATAAGAATCCTATTTCCCTAGTAGTACTTATACTTCTATTATTTAGTGTATTTTATTATTATAAAGGTCTGTTTATTTCGGCCACAGTCAATGGTAAACCTATAACTAGAATACAAGTTATTCGTGATTTAGAACAAAGAAGTGGAGCCCAAGCATTGGACTCTCTGATTACTAAATCCTTAATTAACCAAGAAGCTGCTAAAAAAGGCGTAAATGTGACAGACCAAAATATAGAAGAAGAGATAGCTAAAATCAGAGAAAGTTTAAAAGCACAAGGTCAGGACCTAGACCAAGTCATAGCCACACAGGGATTAACAGAACAAGATGTTAAAGACCAATTAGACTTGCAACTTAAAATTGAAGGACTCCTTTCCGACAAGCTTAATGTGACAGAGACAGAGATAGACGATTTTATCTCTACTAACGAATCTTTTTTTACTGAAGAGCAAAAATCCGCGCCTAATTTCAGAGACACAATTAAAGATCAAGTAAAGAGTCAGAAAATCTCACAACTAGGACAACCCTATGTCGCAGAACTGAAAAATAGCGCAGATATAAAATACCTAAAATAATAGATAAAGGTATGAAGTACCTATTTTGGATTTTTATCCTATTAGTAAGTTTAACTCTTTTCAGGGCTATCTACCCTACAGTTAAAGTAGCTAATGCTTGTATGTACGAGTTCGAAAAAAATTCACCTTCTAGGCTTATATTGACTAGAAGCGGTAACTCGGAGTCGACAAAAAACTTCTGTGTAAAAAATTTAAGCAATATAAAAAAAGTTAAAACTTGTTTAGAGTCATCAAAAAAAGAAGAGAAGATAAAGGGTATAACTGAATTAATAAAAAAGATTGACGAAATTGCCACTTTGTCTGGGGAAGAAATTTCTAACAATGTTATAGAGCACAATAGAGACTGTGAAAATTTTCCAGAACTATTATTTAGAGAACAGTAATGGGCAGAGCCTATTTTAAATTGACTCAGATAATTTCGATCTTATCGAAAGATAAGGTTAAAAATACTCTCTCCTCAAAAAAATTTCACTACATTCTAATTATATTGTTAGGACTAATTCTCTACGCAAACACGTTTAATAATGCGATGTTTTGGGATGATAACGACTTTATTTTAAACAACAGCTATATTAAAAGCTGGTTATACCTACCAAAATACTTTTCACAAAATGTAATAGCGGGTACCGGATTAGTGAGTGACTATTGGAGACCTTTATTAATGTTGGTGTTTTCTCTTGAGTGGAGTCTCTGGGCCGACTGGAACGGGGGGTACCATATTGTCAATACAATATTTCACATAACCTGCGGACTATTAACTTATAATTTAGTAGTACGTTTATTTAAAAATAGGTGGGTTGCCCTTGTCACAAGTTGTGTATTTATCTTACACCCCTTGCAAACCGAAGCGGTCTCCTATGCAAACAGTTTAGGAGATTCACTCTCCACATTCTTTCTGCTGTTAAGCTATATCTTCTTCGATAAATTTTTAACTACAAAAAATAGGGATTACAAAATAATTATCAAGAGCTCTTTATTTTTTACTGCAGCCTTAATGTCCAAAGAGACGGCTGTTGTCGGGGCACCTATAATTTTAACTATTTATCTTTTAAAAAACCCTATTCTTAAAATCAGGTTTTTTGATTTTAAGAATTTACTTAAAAATACCTGGGTTAGTATTTTTATAGTGTCGGTATATTTTATTTTAAGGGCTAGTAAATTAAACTTTAGAAACTCGTTCAACCTATACAACGAACAAAACGAATTCACTTCAAATATATTTCTCAGAGTTATCACTTTCTTCAAAATCTTTTACAACTATCTATCTCTAATTTTTATTCCTATTAACCTACACATGGAAAGGACCGTGCAAAAGATAGAGGGGTTTTTGGACTATCAATTGATCCTAGGAGTTCTATTATTTTCACTAATTTTATTTACCGGAATTAGGGCTTATCTTAAAAAACAAAAAATTATATGGTTTGGGGCTACTTGGTTTCTGATAGCATTAATACCAGTTTCAAATATTATTGTTCCAATTAACGGGTTAATTTATGAGCACTGGATGTACTCTCCGATGATAGGTTTTTCGTTATTTTTAGCAGGCCTAGTTAAATTAAATTGGAACAAATACTTACATAAAAAACAAACTAAGATCCTTTTCATCACCTCGTTAGTGCTTTATTTATCACTTTTAAGTATCAAAACAATGCAAAGAAATAATGATTGGGAAGATCCCATCTATTTCTACCAACAAACACTCAGTTACTCACCTAATAACTATAAAATATTAAATAACTTAGGGATGGAGTATGCTGAAAAATTAGATCACGACAACGGTATAAAATACTATAACAAGGCAATTTATGTCGATCCTACAAACCCAGTTGCATACCACAATCTAGGTAACTCCTATTATGAACAAAAGAATTATACAAGGGCAGAAGAGCTTTATATAAAGGCTCTAGATTTGGATCCGAAGTTCGTTTTCTCAAAAAATGCTCTAATAAAAACCTACGCCACTCAAGACAGCTGGGAAAAGTTATATGGGGTATTTTTAGGGCACGAAGCTGAGTCCTTGGAAGACTTCATAAAGCTATACCAGCTAGCCACTCAATTACAAAACTATGGGGTGGCACAAGATTTTATAAATAAAGCAGTAGATCTCGCACCGAATAATTTAAACCTAATAAAATTACAAAAACAAACTAAAGTACTCTCATCTCCGTAGATTATTTTCGTGCACAATACTGATATTTTTAAAATTTTCAATTATCTGATTGTATTTATCGTTGCTAGGCACTGTAACCTGGCCGTAGTCAACGATGTAGGTAGGAATAAATTCTACGTCTACAAGATCTTTCCCACTAAAGCTTAGTTTTGCGACAACCCCCTCTTTTGTTTTTTCGCTCCACAATTGATCAAAAATAAAGTTACCCTGTGCATATAAAATTAACTTATCCTTATAAAATTCTGCCGGTTGAATCCAGTGTGGGTGGTTACCGATTACTACTGTAGCACCCGAATCGATAGCCAGATGTGCCAAAACCTTCTGTCGCTGAGTTACTTTATCAGTATATTCTTCGCCCCAATGAAAACTCACAATCAGCACGTCGGATTCCTTTACACCAATACTTATCTGGTTCTCTACATTTTCTATTTCAGCCGCATTAATACTGCTGTAATTTCCAACATCATTAAAACCGATAAAACCGAATCTAATTCCCCTTAGGGTAACGAGAGTTGCAGGAAGGCTTTTTATCCCGAAGGGTTTAATACTCTTTTCTTGTAATATACTAACCGTTTCATTCATACCAGATAACCCATAATCAGAGGCATGATTATTGGCCAAATTAACTACATCTACTCCGGCTAAAACTAGACCTTCAGTATTTTGGGGGCTCCCACAAAAAACCATGCCCTCGTCGGTTGTAGGACAAGTAGAAACCAGGGGGGTTTCTAAATTTATAAGTGTTATATCCGCTTTATTAAGTGTCTCTGCAAGATTTTCAACTACCCAACTAAAATCATTCTTTGATATTGCTTTAGAGTTAACACTTCTAGCTGTCATATAATCCCCTGTTGATACTAGAGTTACAATATCCGAGTTTGACTCTTCTTTGAAAACAGTTTTAGGGCCAAATAAGGATGCAACCTCTCTTTTATTCATACTCTGATTAATATCAGATAGGTGTTCGGACCTGCTTCTTAAATCTTTAGGGGTTTCATCGAGAACATCCTTACCTGAGTATTCAGGGCTGGAAAGATTTTCCAGACTGTATCTGTAGTTTGTTATTTTAATATTAAGAATCCAAAAAAACAGTATCAAAAACAATATAAACAGCAAGAGGTATAGCAGTAAAAATTTAATTCTTTTCTTTTTTTCCATTGTATAAATGTTATAGTGTTTCTACCTGTTTAACAATTAAAGTAGAGGTTAAAAATTTTATCAAAAGTTTAAATAAAGTAGATAAAAAAATTAAACAGGTTTAACATTAGATAGAAGCTTTTACTTTAAAAAATAATTATGCCCCTAATACTGTCATTAGATGGAGGTTCTACTAGCTTAAAAATTGGGTTATTAGATACTGAAAGCCAAAGAATTATAAGCCAGCTAACTATTAATAGGGCATTTAGTTATAAAACCATTACAGACCCCCAAGGAGTACAATACCTTGATGAAATTTTGAGCCAGCTACCAAAGGAGGGTATTAAAAAAATTGTATTAGGAATTTCTGGGGCAGACACAGAAACAGAAATTTCAGACTGTTCCAATAAAATATCGGGCCATTTTAAAACACAATACCCAGAAGCAGAAATTAAAATATTTAATGATGTAGATTTAGTTCTAGAAAACACGGGTTCTACATTAAAAAATAAAATTGCTATTATTTCCGGCACGGGCAGCAACTGTGTAGGTATAAACGAAAATGGAATTAAAGCAAAAGCAGGTGGACTAGACTACATTTTATCAGACCAAGGAAGTGGTTATAATATAGGGCTTCTTGCCCTTAGATCTGCTGTAGAAAGTGAAGATGGTAGATCTAAAAAAACGGACCTACAAAATGAAATTTTTAAGCAACTATCTGTTAATTCCGGAAAAGAGCTTAAAAAAATTGTTTATAATAAAGACTTTGCAAAAAAAGACTTTGCAAAATTGGCTCTTGTGGTAGTAAAAATGGCTAATTCTAAGGATCAAACCAGCATTCAAATTTTACAGCAGGCAGGATACGAACTTTTTAAACATGTTAAAGCAGTAGCTCTAAATTTAGAACTAAGAGACAAGGAATTTTTGGTAATACAGGCTGGAAGTATGTTCAAAGTAAAAGATGTTCGAGATCCTTTTGAAGAAATGGTAAAAGACTATTTCCCAGGGGTTCTTTTAGAACTCCCCAAAAACCCGAGTTTCTGGGGAGCGATAAATCTTGTTTAAAGGTTTAAACCCTCTACAACTATCATAGGAGCCTCGCCAATTCTTTTATACAAATGCTTAGACAAAGCTTTTTCTACTACTCTTTTTACTAGGGAAAAATCTTTGGTGGTTCCCGATTCTTTTTCTCTTTCCAAGGTATCTTGAACATTCTTCTTCATCCCATTTAGTAGGGCCTGATTTTCTTTAACGTAAATAAAACCACGAGTGTAAATTTCAACCTTATCTGCACGTACTTCACCGTTACTTGTTGGAACGACAACAAAAACTACGCCATTATCAGCTAAAGCTTTTCTATCTTTTAAGACTATGCTTTCTACTGAGTTCTTTTGGTTAGAGTTATCAATAAAAATTTCTTCAATCTCTACTTTTTGACCTTTTTTAACAAAGTCGCCGGTAATTTCAAGCGTCTCACCATCTAGTAACTCAAATATATTATCTCCCTCAAAACCTTGGCTAGATAACATATCTTTGTAAGCTCGCATATGTTTAATTCCGCCACCTATGGGCCAAAAATATTTGGGCCTTATTAATTGAGCCATTAAGGTTAGATCTCCTCTAGAACCATGCCCAGAAACATGTAAATCTTGTTGAAGTTCAGAATACACAACGTGTGCACCCAATAGAGTAAGTCGATCGATAACCTTATCTACTTGAGGCTCCATACCAGGTATAGGATCACCAGAAAATGCAACTGTAGAATTGGGTGTAAGCTTTAGTCTTCGATGTTCTCCTTTAGAGAGTTTGTCTAAAGTAGACCCTACCTGGCCATAGTTACCTGGCACTACCAACATTAATTCATTATCTTTGTAATTACCCATCTCTTTTTCACTAATTAAGGTTCCCTCAGGAATATTAATTATTTTATGCTTTATAACAACCTCTAAGTTGTTTTCTATAGAATAGCCACTAACAACAACTTTTCTATTATGACTTTTTGCACTATTTAAGGCTTGCTGAATTCTAGAAATATTTGAAGACATAGTTGTAATAACCACCAAGCCTGGAGCGTCTTTAATAACCGCATCAAAGCTGTCCTCTATATATTTCTCCGAACGAGTGTATCCAAAGTGAGTTGCACCTAAACTGTCGCTTAACATTAAAGTTGGGTTTAAACTCTCTGCTAGGGAGGCTATTTTTCTTATATTAGCTGGTTTGTCCATAATAGGCGTCCAGTCAAACTTAAAGTCAGTCTGGTGAACTACAGTTCCAGACGGAGTTTTAATAAAAAATCCCAACGTATTAGGAACTGAGTGATTTACTCTATAAGGAGTTAATTCAAAGTCATTACCAATTTTAAATGAGGTATGCGGCTCAATGGAAGTAAATTTTGGAGTATTTACATTCTTAAAGTCCTTAAGCTTATTAAGTAAAAAGTCCTGCACCATAGGGTGCGCGTATATGTTTAACGGAATTTCTCTTAAAAGATAAGGGGTGGCACTATAGTGATCCTCGTGTGCATGAGTCAGTAGTAAACCTTTTAATTTATCCTTTATTTTAAGCACATATCTAAAATCAGGAATTATCAGATCCACGCCGTAATCCTCTACCTCAGGAAAACCAATTCCACAATCTACTAACAACGCCTCATTCTCTGTTTCGTAAAGAAACATATTTTTTTGTACACTAACTCCACCTAAATTTATGATTTTTAACATAATATTTACATTTTTGTGTGGTAAACAAATTTAAACACTACTTAGTGCTTTATATACCACACCTTAATTTAATTAAAACAAACTTATACCAACATTAATATCACTTTTTTTACCCTTATTAAAAAAAGCAATTTCGTTTATATCCTTTTTTAAAAGCCCCGGAATTTTTGCAAAGTCCGAAACTAATATATTTTTTATCGCAGGGTTTCTCAGCGCCCCCGAAGGATGATAAACAGGAAATACAATAAAGTTTTTAACTCTAAAAGCCTTTCCGTGCTCCTCACCAAGCTTCTTACCAGGCAAGTAGTATTCCATTGCAAGTCTGCCAATAGTCACTACCACCTTTGGTTTTATAATATCAATCTGCTTGTCTATGTAAGGGGAACAAGCCCTAATTTCATCTACCATAGGATCTCTGTTCTCTGGAGGGTGGCATTTGATTAAGTTACCTATCCACACCTCTCTTCTATTATAACCAATCTTGGCAATGAGTTCATTCAGAAGCATTCCAGATTTTCCAATAAAGGGTCTACCCATAGAGTCCTCCTCTGAGCTAGGGGCCTCCCCTAAAAAGATAAGCTTAGAAGTTATGTTACCCTCTCCGGGTATTGCATTAATCCTAGTTCTGCAAAGCCTGCACTGCCCACAGTTTAACACTGCTTTATTAATTTTTATAAATAAATCTCTTCTATTTGATATTTCCATAACTAAAATTTTTTATCTAGGGCAAAAAAATACTGAAAAGAATAAAACTTACCTTAATAACTCGGGAGGTAGTCTTTAAAATTTTGGGTAGTAATTACCACTTTTTCTTTTTCTCCGGTGACAATTTCTTTTACTGCTTTTCTGATTACGCTGTCTAAGTTCTTTTTTAGACTTCTAATCCCGCTATCAAATCCTAATGGCCTAATAAAGTCATCCCAAACAGGTGCCTCAACAGTAAAGGATCCCTCTTCAAGACCCGAATCGATAATTAATTTTGGCAACAGATAATCTCGCGCAATTACCTTTTTTTCTTCATCTGAGTAACTGGGCATTCTTATAACCTCTAACCTGTCCATAAGGGCAGCACTAAATGTTCCAGTATTGTTTGCTGACACAATAAAAAGACAACTAGATAAGTCCATAGGGTAATCGATGTAATGATCTCTAAATGTGGTGTTTTGCTCTGGATCCAGTATTTCAAGTAAAACCGCCATCATGTCTGATCTTAGACCCGTTTCTCCAGATACCTTATCCAACTCATCCAATAATATAACTGGGTTCATAACCTTAGTTCTAATTAAGCTTTTAATTATCTGCCCAGGCTCCGCACCGGGAATAGCCTTATTTCTACCCCGTAGTTCTAAGGTAGATCCTAAAGCACCCATAGAAACACGGATAAATTCCCTGTTTAAAGCTTTGGCCACACTTTTTGCCATAGTTGTTTTACCTACACCCTGCAAACCTACTAAACATAAAATAGGCGACTTTTTTAAAGCTTTTTCATATTTACTATCAGTTTCAGCTCTTCTGGTAAGTAAAATTCGGGTAGCGATGTACTCCAAAATTCTTTCTTTTACTGATTTTAAGCCGTAATGCTCTCTGTTTAGCATTTCGTCTGTTTTTTTTATATCTAAACTTTCTATAGAGTCTATTCCCCAAGGCACACTAACTATCCAATTTATATAAGAGCTAATGTATTCATAATCTTGAGAGTAATTACCCATTTTAGCCATACGATTCAATCTATCCAACATAGCGTACACCGAAGTCTTTAAATCCTCGGGGGTCTTAGAACCGTCTATAACGTTCTGTAGGTTCTCAAGTTCTTTAAATTCGTATTTACTTTTTGTTTCCATAATTAGTTAAGTTGCTTAACCGAGTACCCAGTTGAATCTTTTACTACATACAAACCAGAACCCTCGACCTTTCCTAAATCCTCTAGCAAACTATCTAGCCCAAATAGCTTTAGATCTACTTCAAGGTCATCCGCTAAAAAATCTTTGGAGGGGGAGTAGGCAAAGAATACTACGTAATCTTTTACACTCCCAATACTCCTAGAAAAATTCGCATTATTTTGTAAACCTAAAGAGATCTTATTATTAACATCTTCCATTTCTTGAACTAAATTAAGATCATTAGATACGACTAAAAACTCCCCTATTCTAGAAGTTAAAATGCGGGCATCTTTGCTTTTATTTTTTTGATACTTCGCATAAGTTCTTTCAAAAAAATCTACACCACCTGTCTTAGTTATTATAGCCCAACTACTTTTGTTCTTTTTAACAAAGGCATAGTCGGACCTCATAAAAATTAAAAAATCAGAGAATTTTAATTCATAGGAATCCGCTATGTACTTCTTTTGCTGGGAAGTAAGCAAAGACCCCATTAGATATCCAGGGTCACTGCTTTCTGCGTAGAAAATAACGCCACCAGGCACCACAGCGTAAAAGTCCGATTTTAAAACCTCTTCTTCTAATTTTATGCCTAAGTTTTTAACCTCTAATTCTACACTGTTTACAGAAACAAGGGGATCTATAGTATTTGTATTTTTAATAAAATTTGTTCTAAAAAATACCCCTGCGGAAAATAGTACAAACATTAAGGACAGGGCATTTGCCCCGAGCACAAAGGAATTCCATTTTTTAGTTTTTTTATCATCAAAGTGAGATACTTTGTTAACAATCGAACTAGAGTCTGCGCTGACCACCTCTTCAATTTTGTTTGAGTCGAAAGAAACTTCCTTTTCTTTTATTAAAAGGCGAGACCCACAATCAAAGCAAAAGAAAGATAAGGGATTATTTATCTGTGCATGACATTTTGGGCAACTTCTCATCAAAATTCTATAAATTTACTCAATTCTATTTGTGCAATTACCAAGGGTAATAAATAATACATTTTTAAATAGGGGGTCATCAAATGAATGATAAATAAACCCCTATCTAAATATACCAAATAAGTCTTTTAGTATCACTCCTTAAACTTAAGAGTTAAAGTGTACTTACCGTCATTTCCAATTTCTTTAAGTAATACTCTAACAACCTGACCCTCTTTAAAGTGCTGGTTTATGTCTTCTACGTATTCATCAGAAATTTCACTAACGTGAACTAAACCCTCTTTCTGAGGTAAAAATTCAACTAAAGCGCCAAATGCAAATAATTTTGTCACAGGTCCTTCGTATATTTTACCCACTTCAGGTTCTTCAACCATACCTCGTACTCTATTTAAAGCTATTTCTAAAGCCTCTTTGTTATCAGACATAATTATTACGGAGGCGTCAAGCTCTCTTTCAATAATGTCTAAACTTGCACCAGAAACTGCCTCAATTTCTTTAATATTTTTACCACCAGGTCCAATAATTAAACCAATTTGATCTTTCTTTATGGTAACTTCTTTTACTCTAGGAGCGTTATCTTTAAGATCTTTATTTGGATTAGCTATAATCTTTTTCATTTCTTCTAAAATACTTAATCTTGCAGTTTTAGATTTATCTATAATCTGATCAAACAAGTTTAAGGGTATTCCTTTAGGTTTTATATCCATCTGAATTGCAGTTACACCTTTATCTGTACCAGTCATTTTAAAGTCCATGAGCCCAGCAAAGTCCTCGGCTCCTTGAATATCCGTTAAAATTCTGTAGTCGGTTTCTTCGTCATTAGAGATAAGTCCTATAGATATCCCACCAACCATACCTTTAATAGGAACTCCGGCATCCATCAAAGCTAAAGTACTTCCACATGTTGCAGCCATAGAGCTGGATCCATTTTGAGAAAGAATTTCTGATACTACACGTACAACATAAGGGAACTCAGAAACATCAGGTAAAACTGGAATTAAAGCTTTTTGAGCCAATAGTCCATGACCTATCTCCCGGTTTCCTACCCCACCTAGTCTACTAGGCTCTCCTGTAGAAAATCCTAGACCTACGTAGTGGTGGAAATATCTGCTATCTGATTCACCAAAAATAGTATCGGCATGTAAGGTATTTGCAGGTGACCCTAAAGTAACTACAGACAAACCTTGAGTTAAACCCCTTTCAAATAAAGCACTACCATGAACTTGAGGTAAAACGTTTACCTCTCCAGAAATTTTTCTAACTTCGTCAAGTTTTCTACCATCTATTCTCATATTCTTATCTAAGGCTAGATTACGCAGATTTATTTGTTGAAGTTTATCTACAGCGTATCCCACCTCTTTAGGATCAAAGTCTTCTTCTTCGGAATGTTTTCCCTCAATTTCTTCTAAAGCATTTTTTCTAATAAGATCAAATGCTGCCCAAAAATCTTCTTTATTTTTAGGGCTACTGACTAGTTTATTTATATCGGAATCAAACTTAGCTTTAACTTCTTTGTATATGCCTTCGCTGGAGCTAAAACTAATGTACTCTCTTTTTTTCTTACCTATTTGCTTGGCAAAGTCATTTATAAATTTAAATAAACCTTTGGAGCTTTCAAAGCCATATTTAATAGCTTCTTTTAGTACCTCTTCGGTTACTAAATTAGCACTAGCTTCCATAGCCTGAACTCTTTCATTTTCTAGATAAGAAATCATTAAGTGTAAATCAGATGTCTCTGACTCTTCCATAGTTGGATTTGGTAACATCTTACCCTCTTTATAACCAACATGCATACTTGAAATTGGCCCTGCAAAAGGTAATGGAGAAGCTGTTAAGACAGCAGAAGCTGCTATTAAAGCTAGTAAGGTTGGGTCACTTTTTTTGTCAACAGACATTACAGTTAAAACCAACTGAACTTCGTCTCTAAAATCTTTAGGAAATAAGTATCTAATTGCGTGGTCTACTAATCTTCCAGCAACTACATTTTCATCACTAGGTCTTCCTTCCCTTTTATTCCACTTTCCACCAGGCACTATACCGCCTGCATACATTTTCTCTTCGTATCTGACCATTAAAGGTAAATAACCCGGATCCACTTCGTTTACGCCAGAAACTACTGTTGCTAAAACAGTGGTACCTTCTAAACTGGCTAAAACAGCCATGTCAGCCTGTGGGGCTAAACGACCTGCTTTAAGGGTCAATTTTTTACCGTGGTAGTCTATTGATGTAACTACTTCACTCATAGTGTATTTTTCGAGGTGGGATAGTTTAGGAAAGTAAAACGTACAAACGTACAAAAAGGCCCTAAATCGACCATCTTATGCGTTCTTACGTTTTTAATACTTAAACTACCTTTCCTCAATTTAATTTTTTATTACTTTTTTAAACCTAGTCTTTTTATTAAAGCTAAGTATCTTTCTTCACTTTTTCTTTTTAAATAAGCTAATAATTTTCTTCTCGTGCTAACCATTTTTAAAAGGCCTCTTCGAGAATGATTATCCTGTTTGTGTACTTTTAAGTGGTCCGTAAGTTCTGTAATTCTTTCACTTAACAAGGCCACCTGTACTTCTGGAGAACCAGTATCTCCCTCTTCAGTACTAAAATCTTTTATTAATTTTTCTTTTAATTCTTTTTTAATAGCCATAGATTGCTACAGTATTCTAACACGTCACTTAGTAAATACAACACATATGCCTTAACACAGGCAATGTACCGTAATCAAAGTATACAACATCCTATAATAGGTATCTAGTATCAGCAAACGATAAAGGGTAATAACCTAACTCTTTAAACCTGTAAACAGGGCCAAAGAGGCAAGTTTAGTGGGTTTTACCTTTTCGGTAAAATAAATATCGACAACCCCTTCTACTAAAGAGTCGCCTTTTAAATTTTTGTGATTAAAAATAAACTGGTTTTTAATGGTTTTTACGTAAGGAACAATAGTTTCAAACTCTTTTTTATCTTCAAAACCAATGCCTACAACAAAATCAAAATTCTCTCTTTCTTCTTTAAATTCAATTTTTTCTTTGTAACCCTTAACTTTTTTAAACCCTGTTAAACCTAAATTAAACTCCTTTTTCTTATTATCAAAGTCGTAGGTAACTTTTTCAACATTTTCACTCGGAAATTTTATATATAAGGTAATTTCACCTATTTTGTCAAAAATTGTAATATTTTGCGTAAACTCTTCTGACCCTTCTGGTAGGGGGGATAAAAAATATACTTCTGCAGAAAAATTTTCTTCTTCTTTTAAAAAGGCGGTAATAAGTTCTCTCAATCCTATAGCGGCACACAAAGAGTCCAAACCCTTAGTGGTATCACAAACTATGGCGATATTTTTAGAATTCTTTAGATTGTTACTAAAGTCTCCAATCTTGTTCTGTTGCATGCTATTTAAGATTGGGCGGGACTATTATTATTAAGTTAGGGGATTATATCACTAATACTATAGGACTTCAAGAAGCATGCCTTCTTTAAGTTTATCGTAGCCAGAGTTAAGCAAAACGCCACACTCGGTGTCAATACCTATAGTTTTGGTCTGAACGGAGGCTTTTTTAAGAATTTTTATTTTGCTTTTAAATACCTCAGCCTCTTTGTTTGGCTCTGTTCTTATCGAAACTGAGTCCCCTTCTCTTAAACGTCCGTGTGTTATCAAGCACCCAGCAACTACATCACCCGAAGGAAGTGGAAATATTTTAAGAATTTCAGCTCTTCCCTTAACCTTTTCCTCTTTCAATTCAAAAACACCCTCAAGAGCACCTTGAATTTCTTCAATTAGTTCGTAAATAATATCGTATTTTCTTACCAAAATTTTCATTTCGCGAGATTTATCAACTATTTTTCCAGCAACAGCAACCTTAAAAGCAACAACGATGGCCTTAGAAACAGAAGCTAAAAGTAGATCGCTTTCCTTTACCTCACCAACATCTTTTAAAATAATAGTAACTTTATTCCCTTCGTACTCCAGTTTTTGCAAGCTACCCACTAAAGCTTCTAACGTTCCCTGGGTGTCGGCTCTTAAAATAAGGTTCAATTCCCCACCTTTTGCAGCAAAAGGATCAAAATTCTCATCATTTTCTACTTCTTCAATTTCTTCAACTGTTGTATCTAAACTTTGACCTGTATATAAAACAAAAGTTTCTCCGGATTGAGGTAACTCCTTAAGGCCCAGTATTTCACCGGGATCACCCGCCTGTAGTGTTGTAACTTTTTTGCCTAAAAAATCTACAATAGATTTAACCTTACATTTAATAGCCTTACCAATTAATATTTCTTGGCCAACTGATAAAGAACCGTTAGTAACAATTAAGGTAGCAGTATAGCCTTTTTTAGAGTCATGCTTCGATTCTAAAACAAATCCTTTTAGGTCTTTGCTCTCTTTTGTATCTTCAGTCATTTCCCAAATAGCTAAAATAGAATCTAAAAGTTTGTCTAAGTTAGTCTTCATTGTGGCCGAAACCTCTACACTGATAATTTCTCCACCGAACTCCTCAAGTTGTAGATCATATTCTAACAACTGGTTTTTTACCTTTGACACATTAACACCTGGTAAATCAACCTTATTTATAGCAACAATAATTGGCACCTTAGCTGCCTTTGCATGCGCAATTGCCTCTTTTGTTTGGGGTTTAACACCATCGTTTGCAGCTACTACTAAAATAACTATATCGGCGGCTTTTCCCCCTCTTGAACGCATTTCCGAAAAGGCTGCGTGCCCAGGGGTATCTATAAAAGTTATCTTTTTATTATTGTGAGTAATCTGTGAAGCACCAATGTGTTGAGTAATACCACCGCTTTCGGTGTTTACTACTGAAGTGTTTCTTAAAGCATCTAGTAACGACGTTTTACCATGATCAACATGGCCCATCACAGTGACTATTGGAGGTCTATTCATTAATTTTTTTTAGTGAACACTTAATATTTTTAGTATTTTTTCAGCCGTTCTTGGCCCAATACCTTCTATTTCTAACAAGCTTTTTCTATCTACCTCTTTTAATTTTTCTACGGTAGATACATCAACATTTCTTAAAGCTTTTTCAACCTTTTTGTCTAAACCTAAAACTGCAATTGGAGTAGTTCTCTTTTTTCTAACTTTTTGATCCTTTTCTTCATTTTCAGAGTTTTTATCTATCTCTGCAGTGGCCTTTGCTAGGTCCTCTACTCCTTCTATATCTATTTTCCACTCTGTTAATTTATGAGCTAATCTAACGTTTTGTCCCTGTTTTCCAATAGCTAAAGACTGCTGATCTTCAGGAACTCTAACTACTGCAGTTTTAGTTTCTTCGTTAAGTTTTATACCAGTAACTGTTGCGGGCGAAAGACTATTAGCAATGAATTTTTCGATATCCGCGCTGAAAGGCACTATATCTACTTTTTCACCATTTAATTCTTCCAAAACACTTTGTACTCTTACACCCTTATGTCCAACACAAGCACCTACTGGATCAATACTGCTTTCACTTGAGATAACTGCAATTTTTGTTCTACTTCCCGCTTCTCTTGCTAAAGCCCTTACTGTAACAACACCAGACTGCATTTCAGGAACTTCAGACAAAAATAACGCTTTTACAAAATCTTTATCCGATCTAGAAACAATAATTTCGGTACCCCTGGGGCCATCTTGAATATCTTTAACTAAAACATTTAATCTTTGACCCATTCTATAGTTTTCTGTTTCTACTTGCTCTCTAAGGGGCATTACACCGTGTATTCTTCCTAAGTCTAGAACTACTAAGTTGGAGTCTATTCTAAAAATTACTCCATATACTATAGTTCCAAGTTTATCTCTATATTCTTCTAAAATATTGTCTGTTTCAGTTTTTCTTATTTGTTGAATTATTACCTGCTTAGCTGTTTGTGTAGCTATTCTTCCAAATCCAGGAGGAGTAACATCTTTACCGTTCTTAAGTATTTTCGCCTCACCTGTGATGGGATCAATATGGGCTACCAAAACATCATCTTCGTTTGCATCTTCTTCAAAGTCTCTGTTATAGGCTGCCACTAAGGCACTATTTAAGGCCTGCAATACACTATCCGGAGAGATCCCTCTCTCTGTAGCTACTTGGTTTAATGCTGCACTAAATTCTGTAATCATAATTAAATAAGTTATTTTTTATACCACTATTTAGCATAAAAAAAGGTGAGACCTAAAATCTCACCCCATATAATTAGCATAAGTATAATATACGACGGGGAAAAAACAAAGTAGGGAGCCTTTTGGTGCTTAAATTAAAGATTTTGCTAACTCTTTTTCGCCATTCTTCATTAAGTCTTCAATTAGTTTTTGATCTGAGGCTACAAATAGACCCCTTAATTTATAAGCGTCCTTAAAGATATTAGTGTCACTACTTGCTATTAAACACACATTGGCTTTTTCTTTTTCGCTGGATTTAAGACCAAGTTGCTCTATCCACCAATTTAAATCTTCGGATTCAACATAAAAGTGAATAGTAAAGAATTCGTCTATATCTTGATGTAAAGACAAACCTCCATACATGGTTGCAGCATATTTTCTACCTGTTTCCTTGCTTAAATCATTGAGTTTTTTAGCAATCTCTAATAAACCTAGTCCTTCATTACTGTAGTAATTCCAAGGCTCACCTGTAGAACTGCCAGAATTTTCAGTAGTTAAAGGTGACGGGTTATTGGTATTGTTGTTAGAATTTTCGGTAGAACCCGAATTAATACTCTTGCTCTCTTCTAAAGGGGACACGGAGTCATTCGTGTTAGAAGACTGGGCAGGAGCGGGAGCACTAAGCTCGGGTTCTACTACAGTTTTTAAATTTTGTGACGTGTCAGAGTTGTAAGTATTAGGGTTTTCATTGAAATTAGCTGTGGCAGGAGCGGGAGCAGAAATATTAGCTGTAAGGTCTTTTTCTAAATCTTTTAGCTCTTTATCTAAGTCAATTTCTTCTTCTAAAGGTGGGACTTCTGTATTTATTGGTGTAGGAGCAGGGCTTTCTTCTTTGTTTAAAGAAAGTGGCGCAGAATCAACATCGTCACCAACTAGGTTATTAGGTTGGGTGTTATTTGTTGATGACTGGGCAGGTAAATGTTGACTTATATCCTGTGCCCGAGTTTGTGTTGGCATATCAAATGCCGTATTACCAGGTGTAGAATACTTGGTACTCTCCTGCTCCACCAATTTAACTTGTTCTAATATTTCTTTAAAATTATCTGGGTACAAATATTTGTAAATCTCCTCTCTAACAAAACGGTAGGTACCGCTTTTTGTTTTTGTCTCAGGAGAAATTTCCCCATTTTTTACATATCTGTATAAAGTTCTCGAAGTTACACCAATAACATCGGCGGTTTCGTCACTAGTGTAAAGTTTGTTGGCAAGAACTATCATACGTGTCTAATATAATATGGGAGACACCCTTATGACAAGAGTTACTTTGTGATGAAAAGTGATGAAAAAGGATAACGTTAAACTAATAGCCTTACTAAGGCTTTTATAAAAACTATCTCTTTTTGTCTAATTTATCAAAGCCAAAACCTTTAACAAAAAAATAAACAACGGATGCAATAATAGCAAAATCTATTAATACTCCTAAAAAGTGCCCATAAAGTAAAGTTACAGGACCAAGTTTAAGTACAGCAGCAGCTAATCCCTTAGTCGACCCTAGCAAGGGCGCTAATAACGGGGTGATTAAATCGTCTACCAAGGCAGTCACAACCGACTTAACAGAACCTCCTAAAATAAAACCAACAGCTAAACCAACTACTCCTTGGGTTCTTATAAATTCAATAAAGCCTTTCATGTTTATAATTTTAAAAATTAATTAGTTAAAATACCAGACTTGTACAAAACAGGAAGAACATTAATTCCTAAATCGGTAGGGAGATCTTTTAGAGAAAACATCTTTGCTACTACTACTTTTTTGTCTATAGGATTAAGTTTTTTATTATCTATAAACTGCGCAAAGTAATGAATTAAAATGGCGATAAAATTTTCTTTGTTAATCGTATAAAAAACCGGGGATTTATTTAATATTTTCACTCTTTTTCCTGTCTCTTCCAAAGCCTCTCTTTTTGCAGCCTGGATTAAGTTCTCTGAATCATTTATTTTTCCACCAGGTAATTTCCAAAAATCATCTTTGTTATCTTTAGTTAGTAGTACCTTGCCTTCTTCAATAATAACCACACCACTTAAAATACTGACGGTTAAATCCGAGGAGTTTTCATTACTGGTTAAAGAAGATATTTTGTTTATTTCCATTTCTTACACAATAATAACATTCTAAAAAACTGTGACCAACAAATTAAAGTGATTAAAAAAAGGGGGGAGGTTTTTATATAAATCCGGGATTGAAGTAATCGCCCCCGGAAAATATTATTATCTTTCTACTTGAGGACGAGCTTCATTAACTATCAAATTTCTTCCATTGAAGTCTTTTTGATCTAATGCAGCTATAGCCTTTTTTGCATCTTCGTCAGACATTTCAACAAATCCGAATCCTTTACTTCTGTTATTGTTCATTTTATCAACAATAATGAAAGCTGAGGATACAGGTCCAAATTCTTCGAATAATTTTTGCAAATCAGCATCGGTTATAGTGTATGGTAAATTACCTACGTATAATTTCATTTAAATTTCACCACCTTTGGAGTAATTGTTCTTTGAGAATGCATGTAAAAGGGGAGGTACTTAACAGCGATACAAATAAGATACAGTTAAAAATTGAGTAATAATAGAATCATATACTATTTATTTCAAAAGTAAAGCATTATCTTATAGTATTTATTTAAAGACAATTACGTTCCAAACCAGCAATAAAACCTGAAGCCACCAGGTAATAAAAGACACCACAAAGGCGACAGCAATTTTTCTTTGTAAAGACTTATCCATTTTTGCGGCTTTTACTTTTTCTAATTTTAAAAGTTTTGGACTAATAACAAAACTTAGATAGCTGCCATTTATCAACATTATAAGTAAAAGCACAAGTTGAAAAAGTGCCACCCCTGTAAACCAACCTTGCCAATTTAAAACAACTCCCCCAATAGCTAGAAAAATAGTTCCTAACCAAATTAAGGGTTTTGTAATTTTATGAGCGCTTATAGAAGCTTTTAGCCAGTAGGGGTCATACCTTCCTAAAAATCCGTGCAAATCAATCACAGTAACCGCGCCCAAACCTATAATTAAACCTATAACCATAAGTAAAGTACCAAAAAACTGTTGCCACATAACAACAGTCTCCCCTACAATCCCCATTTTAATTTTAAACAAACTAACAAATAAAGATTTTTTTGAAACATTTTTAAAATTTTCTACGGTACCAATTCCAAGAGAGTAGTCACCTATATAATTGTTAGGTTCAAAGACACCTACAAAATATTTAGTGTTTTCAGTTACAATAAATTTAAGCTCCCTACCTTTATAAAGTCTTTCTAAACTAAATGGCTCATAAAATACCTCTCTGGGGTTACTAACTACGTTAACTATTTTAATTCCGTAATTTTCTGGAACGGGAATATCTAGTTGGTCACTAGATTTATCTTTTATATTTGGGGCTAAAAAAAAGTACGAGGGTTTAAAATTTAAATTTTTAAACCTAACTGGAACTAACACCTCAATAGGCACCTCACCATTTTTGCTGGGTGTAAAAGTATATAAACTTATCTGACCAGGTTTAGTTAAATTTCCGTATAAGGCTAAGGATTGTTCAGAAGGATCACCAAGCTCTAAAGCCTTACTATAAAATTCTTCATCACTTAATTTACTTGCTTCAAATTGAGTTACACTACTTTGTTTTGTAACAGGTTCGTGGGCGTAAACGGGGTTTATAATTAAGGCTAAAGAAAATAAAAAGTTTAAGAGCATAACTAAATATTACTATATAAATTTACTAAATTTATACCAAAAACTTTAAGCTAAAAAAACCTAAAAAAGCTGGTAACCAAATAGTTAACCCTCTAAAAGTTAAAGTAGTAAGCGTTGCTACACCAATATCAACCCCCAAAGATACAAAAACTAAGGGCATAACTGACTCAACAATACCAATCCCCTGAGGTGTCGGGGAAATAATCCAAAACAAAACGCCAATACTGTACCCGGCAAACAACACTCCTGGGGTAACTACCGTACCAAAAGCCATAAAAACAAAAAATAAAACCAAAAGCTCAATAAAATGTGCGGTTAAAACAACCCAAAAAGATCTAATAATGGTTTTTTTGTTACTCCAAAAAGTTTTAGACAAATAAATAACCTCCTCCGATTTTTTAGTAGGCCAATCTTTAGACAACATTTTGGCAGTGGGAAAAAACCTACTAAACCTGTTTACAAATTTATGTAATAAGTCTACTAACTTGGAGATGCTCTTAGGGCTAGCCTGTCCAAGTACTAAAAGAACAAATAAACCCAAAGTCATGAGTAAAAAAAGCAGTAAACCTATAAGCTGATATTCCAAAACGTCTTTTTTTATTATCAAGGTACCAAATCCCGCACATAAGAGTACTAACAAGCTTAAAAAATCTACAAATAATATAAGTAAAACCGCAGAAGAACTTTTTGTTTTAGAAATTTGTTCTTTTTTTCCTGCAGTTATAAACACACTGCTCCCTGCTAAAGAGCCTAAGGGAACTAATAAACTCACAAATAACGACCCCAATACTAAAGATGCTACTTTTTCTAAACTCCAATTTATTTTATAAATAGCTAAAATCTTTTGGTGTAAAACAGAATAAAAAAAATAAAAAACAACCTGTAATAAAAGGGCCAATAAAAAAAAGTTTAGCTTTGCTAGTTTAACTATTTTTATTAAGTCTTTTCCCTCATTTAAATATTTAAGCCCAAAAAAGGTAAAAAGTAATACAAATATTAAAAATATTATTTTTTTTGACATAATTTCGTGGCAAGGTATACCCGAGTTATTCTAACAGATAGAAAAATTTTGAATTACTAAATACCAAACAAAGATGTCGGGCTAGTAAGCATTGCCCACTCCCCAACCCGTGCCCTGCTGGCAAGTTTAGTGATAAGAGTTAAGTTGGAGTTATTAGAAATTGCAGAAAGTCCCGTGTAACTGTTTAGGACTTTACACAAGTCCAACTCATAGGGATAATCCATATTTAATCGAAAAGATTGCTTCGGCTTCACAAAAGAGTTGGGAGCTAAATCATCAAACACCCTCTTTCTAAAATTAAACATACTTTTATTAGTTTCACCAACCATAAAAGCATTAAAATATTTAGGATTTTCCTTAGTTAGTTGGTCATAGAATTCTAAAAACCTAATAAAGGCACTACAAAATACCGTTGTGTTTTTAAATATATTTCTATTATGCTCCTTAAAGCTACTATCTGGCTTATACGACATAGGCCATTTGTAGGGAGGGGGAACATCGTCTACTGAATGACCAATATCCACGATCAAACCACTGTTTCCAATTGTTAACACACCGTTGTCTGCTACGTAAGGCTCTAATGTAAGTAAGTACTCGCCAGGTTTAGCCCACTCAGGAGGCACAGGTGAGGAGTATTTGCGCGCAGTGGTAGTCAGTAAAACGTCGGTTTCTTCTTCAATATAAGATTCTAAACGAGTATCGGGCATTAACACATTTCAATTCTAACATTTTATAGTATTTGAATAAGAAGTTGGCAAAACCAAAGGTAAAAACTTAAACTACAAAAACCAAGTCATTAAAAGAAAGGTTGGGGGAAATTGAGCAATTAGGGTACGCAGTTACTATAAAAAAAGGTAGTTGTACCGGATCGACTAACTCTACACTAATTGTTGTTGTAGTATCTAGCTTTAACCCCGTAATAGTATTTACTAAAACACTACTTTCCCCCTTACAACTACTTCGAGGAGCACTTTTTATTTTATTTTTATCTTTTGTAGAAATATTACTTACTAATAAACAATTTATTTTACCCACAGGTAATTTGTAACCAACTGTAAAAGAGGTGGTTTTAAACCCGGTGTTTTGGGCCCAATTTAAACTTCCAGAGTCTTTTAATTTTTTAAACTCAGCTTGGGCTATTTTTAGTAATTTTTTGGGGTTTTCAATACCAACAACATCGCTGTTAAATTTAGTGCCTACTACTTTTAAAGCATTTTTAATATCACACTGTGTAATTTTTGATAAAACAAATTTGCCTTGGCTCTGGTCGTAATAGTAATAAGGCTTGCCGAGTAAGGTTTTTTTGTAATGCTCACTAACAAAATCAAAGTGTCTTAAAATATGAAATTCGTTAGTAGGGTTAATAACAAATTTTTTTAAATTGATCATAATTTTAGGAATACTTTGACTGAAAGTATTTTATTCGCTTGGGGATTATAAATAAACCTTTGTTCGGGAGAAGGGAGGGGATTATTTTATTCCTGATTTAGATCTTCAAAATACTCAACTACACCACCAAGATGTTCTATAGCTTTTTGAACATTTTCAAAGGCCTCTATTTCAGTTGGTTTAACAGTACCTTCAGTGTGATAAGTTTGCCCAGTTTTTTCTTCGTCTGTATGTACAAAACCCTCTGAAGGAAATTTGTAAATAAAAACCGGTTGCTCTAGACGTTGTTTAAACTTAATTGGAACTGTAAACAATACCTTTCCTGCAGAATCTACTGACAACCTAAATCCCTCATTGCTACCCCAAGCAAAAGAATGTGCTGCAGAAAATGCGGGGTTTGGACTTGCATAAACTCGGGGAGGGGCACTAATTTTATCTTTTCCAGGCGTGTATCTTTTTCTCGGTTCTAGGGCAGCGATGTCCGAAGCAGGAGATCCATGATATAAAATTTCGGGCAGTCTTTCCGTTTTTAAGTTAAGGGATGCTTCGTCTGTAGTCATAAAATAGTGTTTATAAAAACTTTATCTATTCAAATAAGTAACTGTTACTTGCAAAATTGTTGCAAAGCAAACCCACAGTAAGTAGGGAACTTGGGCATAAGTAACCCATTTTAAGTGAGGATAAATTGTAATCATTAGCCAAATTAAAGTTGCTAAAACTAACAAAATATCAACTAGAGCTAAAGCATTATTTTTTAACCCAAACTGCAAAGGAGTAAATGCTGCATTAAAAATTAAATTTAAAACAAAGGGTAAAATTACAATTGCAGGAATTTCTTTTTTAATTACTTTTAAAAATACAGCGCCAAAAGAAATAAAAATAGTTACGTACAAAAAAGACCACACAGGGCCAAAAATCCAACTAGGGGGAGCCCAACTAGGTTTAATTAATTTTGAATACCAAACAAACGAGTTCATAAATTAACTATATCAAAAACAAGGGACATTATTAATGCGAATAGAGGTTATTTTATTTCTACTTAACTTGTCATCGGGGTTTCCAGAGAGGAAGTTGCCTTAGCCTTAGAAAGTCCCCCAGCATCTTTAATTCCAAAAAGTTTTTCACTCACCTGGAGCGCTTTTTCATCTGGATAGGATTTAAAAAGTAAGATTCCTATCGACAACGCAACTGTGTTGTTGGCAGAATGGGCTAGTACAGCTTGTGTGTAACCCCTCTCCCTCATTAAATACCAATAAAATAAACCACCCATGAACTGACTTATAGGTATAGATTTAGCAAATTGAATATTCCCAGATTCATCCGGCTCGCGGTTATGGGCTAGTGCAAATAAAACCGTAGAAGATATACCTATTCCCCACCTACTTCGCCTACTCATATTGTTGATTAAACTCGAGGGTAAAGCGCGAAATATTGCCTCCTCTAAAACTGGGCCTAAAATTCCGCCCTCCAATAAACCTTCTATAGGCTTGTCCCTCAGCATTTCAACTAACCGTTCATCTGTCAAAGACTTATTACCGTGTTCAATACCCAATTTTTCAAAAGTACTCTCAGCAATAGATTTTGCAACCATCACCAAACCTTGTTCAAGTAAAGTCTGGGTATACGGATTTTTAGCTTCTTCGGTTTTCTCATCTAGTTTTATGGAAGTAACTGATTCAGTTGCATCTTCCTCAGCGCCTTCATCAGAAACTGGCTCCTGTGCATCTGCGGTTTCTATATTAAGATCCGAAAGAGTAGTAGCTGCTCCAGCTGCAAGAATAAATTTAAGAAAGGATCTCCTAGACCACGTAGGGGCATCGGGCATAATATTTTCGGACACCACAGTCTCAGGAGAAGCAACCTCAGGTGTACTACTGGGTACAAACAAGTTAAAAAGCTCTCTCCGATTTAAAGCAGCCATATTATTTACTAATACTTAACGACCTTACTAACATACAATTTAATTCTATCATTTTCGTGGAAGAGGTGGACTTTTTGTATTTAAGATCCTGTAAACAAAATATATTGAAATAAGAAATAGAAATAATAAGAATAGGCATTTTCAAAAAAAGTTCTGATTGATTTCGTGGGCTGAGGTAAACTAGGGTTTGTTATTTAAACCCCTTGTTTGCATTGGGTCTGCGATGAGGGCAACCAGGCCAACAGCAGGGCCTACGTTTTCCTTTGATAAGGTCAGCACACAAACGATCTATATGTTCTTTTCTTGTTTCTGGTTTTTTAACAATAGTGGTCCAACATATCCACTCATTACGTGCAAGCGGAGTAAGGCTGTTCCATTTTTCAAGCACAGCTGGTTTAGAAGCTAAAGTTTCTCTTAAATCACCGGGCACCCTATGTACTACACCGGTAGCGATTGTTTTTTTAGTTATATTTTTTTCCATTAATTATCAAATAACAAAATACCTTTTTTATTATTTTACCGACTAAATGCTGCGATTTGGTTAACGCTTTTACTAGATATTGAGCCCTTTTTGTAGCACGAAAACCAATCACTGGCATTTGGAATATTTACCATGTCTGATTCTGATTTATCAGCATCTTCTTTTGACTCCCAATAGACAAAGTCGGTATAACCACCCTCTATATTTTTGTTAATTTCCCATTTAATAAACCCTTTCTGCTTACTCATCCAGGTTTTTATAATTTCACTTGCAACATCTAACAAATGTTTTTCTGTAACACCTTCTGCTAATTTGTAGCTTATTATATCTTTGTACACGGTATTATTTTTATAAATTAAATTTCTAAGCTTTGTATGGCGGGCGAAGTGTCCCGTAGGTGGAACACCATTCTTCCCAGTCTTCTAAATACTTTCGAACAACTTAAAACACGAGGCTTTACCTATTATAACGGAAAGGTCTCTGTTATTCGTACAATCAAATTACCAAACGGAAAGGGGGTGAATAATCATGATTGATCATCTAATAACCTTACTTCAAAGGTTTAACATAATCTCACCTGATCTTACTCATTCAAAGCTTTTTGATGATGATTCTTTTTACAAGCAATTTGTCGCGGATCTCAAGCACTGTAAAAAAGAGGTAATTATTGAAAGTCCTTACATCACACATCAAAGAATGAGTACCTTAAAGCGTCATTTTGCATCCTTGGTCGCAAGAAAGGTAAAAGTATACGTAATTACCAGAAATCCTTATGATCACGACCTATCTATGAGACAGCAGGCAGATGTAGAAATCAGAAACTTTGAGATGATAGGTGTTCAGGTATTACTAAACACAAATTATAACCATAGAAAGGTTGCCATTCTTGATCGCAAAATACTTTGGGAAGGAAGCTTAAATATTCTTTCTCAGACGTATAGCAAGGAGCTAATGCGAAGGATAAGTAGCAAATCTTTGTCAAATAATATGTTTCAGTTTCTTAAGCTTGGAAAATATATCTATTAGTCGCAGAAATTTGGAAGTTGTATAATATGGATATGAAAAATTATCAAATAAGCGAAAAAGATATTGAAGCCGTGATAAATTACCTTAAGATCTTTGATCCGGAAAATGCAACGCCTGAAATGGCAATTGAGCTTTTCGAGTATATGCAGGCAACTTATCACAATATAAATCACGAAGATCCAGAGCATCTTAAAAAGATCTATGAGGATTTACAGAAGCAGAAAAAGCTTACAACTAACTAAAAAGGCAGAACATCCGAAGATCTGACTTTAAGCGCAGTCAAAACCTTTTTTAAAGTGATGACTGACAAGCTAGGGTTCTCTCTTTCCATCTTTGCATAATAATTGGTGTTAATTCCTGCTTTTTTGGCAAGCTGCGCTTGTGTTAAACGCTGTTCGAGCCTTAACGCCTTTATTTTGGCAGTAATATTCTGAATGACCTTCGCATCTTGAGGATTAAGCATA